>Ga0207865_100090_pt1 | contig 112980 bp, 105 predicted proteins | sample HigsolmetaAR204D_FD_184836 | JGI IMG/M metagenome (GOLD analysis project Ga0207865, IMG submission 184836) | Ionic liquid and high solid enriched microbial communities from the Joint BioEnergy Institute, USA - AR20-4-D (SPAdes) (version 2) ... | reverse complement strand
GGCCTGCTTGAGGATCGAGACGATCTGGGTCTCGGTGAAACGGGACTTCTTCATGGAACCTCCTGGCTGGGGAAAACATGCCAGAAAGTTCTACTTATGGGGTGTCTGCGGATCGGGGAAGCTTACGAGAACAGCGGGAGCTGCGGCGTTGCCTGCGTGCCGGCGCGCTTCGCGGATGACCAGCCGCCTGCCCCTGCGCGCGGCGCATCCTGGCCGCGGGGCGAGCTGGTGCGTTTCCGGGCCTCGCGATGGCTCGCCTCGGCCAGGACCTTGAACCGGCGTTCCCGGTCCTGGTAGAGCTCCACGGCGTCGCTGGTGGCCTGTTTCCGGGTGAAGGGATCCTCGTCGCGGTCCCGGTCCGGGATGCTCTGGAAGGGGATCCGCATGGGGGCCGCGCCATGGGCGATCGCCCTGGCCATGGAGCCGAAGTAGAGGACGTTGTGGAACTTGCGGTTGATGCGGTCCAGCGCCTCGGTCACCAACCGGTCGCGCTGCCGCGGGGCCATGAGTTCGCCGCTGGCCTGGCCACGCGGCTCCAGGTCGAACAGCGTCACCGCCACCGAGAGCGGCGGGTGGCGCTGCGGGTCCCAGCGTCCCGAGCGCATGGCTTGCTCCAGCCGTGCAAGCTCCCCGCCGAGCAGGCGCAGCAGCGAGGGCGTGTCGTCCAGTGGCGCGAAGTGCAGGTCACGTTCGAAGCGGTGCTCCATGCCGACGAAGCGGACGCGGATCGCCATGCCTCCGGCGAGGTAGCCCTCGTCGCGCATGCGCATGGCGGCCTTGGCCAGCAGCTTGAACAGGACCGCGCGGGCACCGCCGTAGTCACGCAGCTCGGGGCCCAGCACGTGCGAATGGCCGATGGAGCCGCGCCGGGTGCGACGCCCGGGCACCTCGTGCCCGCGCAGCTGCATCCAGTAGCGTTCGCCCTCGATGCTGCCCCATGCGGCCCGCAGTTGCTTGCGCGTCGCCATGCACAGCTGCTCGGCGGTGTGGATGCCGGCGTTGCGCAGGCGCCGTTCGATCGACGGCCCGATGCCGCAGAAATCGCGCAGTTCCAGCCCGTACAGGCAATGCGGCAGGTCGGACAGCCCGATCACCTTCAGTCCGTCGCGGCCTGCCATGTCCGAGGCGGTCTTGGCCAGGAACCGGTTGGGCGCGATGCCGATCGAACAGCGGATCCAGTCGAACTCCTCGCGGATGCGCTCCTTGATCCTGCGCGCGATGGCGATGGCGTTCCCGGGTTCGCGCTCGCGGCCGATCAGCCAGCACGGGACCTCGTCGATGGACGCGGGGTGGTCGTGGGGAATGCAGTCGGCGATCGCCGCCATCAGCCGGTGGTGGATCTCGATGTAGCGCGCGGGCCGCGCCTCGACCAGCAGGATGTCGGGGCAGGTTTCCACCGCTTCCCAGACCGGCGTGCCGGTGCGGATCCCGTACGCCTTGGCTTCGTTGCTGGCGGCGATGCAGCAGGTGGTGGGTGACATCACCGGGACCACACCCACGGGCCTGCCGCGCAGCCGGGGCTCGTCCTGCTGCTCGACGGACGCGAAGAACGAGTTGAAGTCGACGTACAGGCAGCGGAGGGTCACGGGACGGGTACGCGATGACCTCCGGCGAGTATCGCGCCGCGCCGTCTCAGGCCAGGAGATAACAGTAAAACCAGTGGGTTAGAAGATCTCCGGGGGCTCCCCGCCGACGATCACCACGTCGGCCGGACGGCGCGCGAACAGGCCGACGCTGACCACGCCCGGGATCTGGTTGAGTTCGCGCTCCATCGCCAACGGGTCGGTGATGGACAGGTTGTGCACGTCGAGGATCCAGTTGCCGTTGTCGGTGACCACGCCCTGGCGCCACACCGGCTGGCCGCCGGTCATGCGCAGGATCTCTCGCGCCACCAGGCTGCGCGCCATCGGGATCACCTCCACCGGCAGCGGGAATTTCCCGAGCACGGGCACCCGTTTGGACGGGTCGATGATGCAGACGAACTTCTCCGAGGCTTCGGCGATGATCTTCTCGCGGGTCAGCGCCGCGCCGCCGCCCTTGATCAGCCGCTTGTGCGGGTCGCATTCGTCGGCACCGTCCACGTAGAGTGGCAGCGGACCGGTGTGGTTGAGGTCGAGCACGTCGATGCCATGCTGCTTCAGCCGCGCCGTGCTCTGCTCGGAACTGGACACCGCGCCGGCGATACGGTGGCGGATGCGGGCCAGCGCGTCGATGAAGAAGGCCACGGTGGAACCGGTGCCGACGCCGACGACCATGCCGTCCTCGACGAACTCGATGGCCTTCTCGCCGGCCAGGCGCTTGGCTTCCGACATCACTTCCGCTCCAGCGACAGCAGCAGTTTCCATTGTGCCGGAGTGACCGGCATCACCGACAGGCGCGAGCCCTTGCGGATCAGGTGGAACTCCTCGCCCAGCGCGTCCGCGTGCCGGCGGATCTCCTCCAGCGGGACGGGATGGGCCAGCCTGCGGACGAAGGAGACGTCGACCAGTTCCCAGCGTGGCTGCTCGCGCGTGGCCTTGGGGTCGTAGTACTTCGACTTCGGGTCGAACTGGGTCGGGTCCGGATAGGCCGTGCAGGCCACCTCGGCGATGCCGTAGATGCCGGGAACGTCGGTGTTGGAATGGTAGAACAGCACGCCATCGCCCACCTGCATCTGGCGCATGAAGTTGCGCGCCTGGTAGTTGCGCACGCCGGTCCAGGGCTCGGTGCGGACGCGCTCGAGATCGTCGATGGAGAAGTCCGTGGGCTCGGACTTCATGAGCCAGTACCGTTTCCGGGTCATGTCGGGGTCGGTCGGAAGTAGGTGGCCTGTTCGGTGCAGATCGCGTCCGGCGCGATGTCCCACGAGGCATCGTCGAGGGCCTCGACGCGCTGCAGTTCGAAGGCGGCGCCGACCAGGGCGGGCGGTGCCGGGCGCGTGGCGCGGAACGCGAAGCTGCGATCGTACCAGCCGCCTCCCATGCCGAGGCGGCGGCACGCGGCGTCGAAGGCCACCAGCGGCGCGACCGCCATCGCCAGTGAGTCCGCTTCCAGCAGCGCCTCCTCGTCCACATCCGGCTCGGGGATGCCGTAGCGGTTGGGCACCAGCGGGTCGCCCGGCTTCCAGGGGGCGAAGCGCAGGCGTCCGTCGCCGTGCAGCACCGGCAGGCAGTAGGTCACGCCGGGCGGCAGGCGCAATTGCCAGGCGTGGAGGGCGATCTCGCCATCCATGGCCCAGTAGCCGGCGACGTAACCATGCGTGGGGGCGAACGGCAGCGCGAGCAGGCGTCCCGCGAGCATTTCCGCGGCGGCGATGCGCTCGGCGGGCGGCAGCGCCCGGCGGCGTTCACGCATGATGCGCCGCAGGCTGCCGCGCTCGGGGGTCATCGGGAAGGAATCGCATCGGGCATGGCCGTCATTGTCGCCGCGGCGGCCTTGGCGCGGAAGGGAGCCGCCGCCGGCAGTTCCGGGGCGGCGTCCGCGGATGGGAAATACGTCCTCCGCCATGCCGATGCCTGCGGAACGACCTTGAACCCGAGGTTCAGGTGGGGACGCCAGGATTCCATCGGGCTTCCCGCAGCGTGGCGGACATGCACTCCCGGAATCCGCCGCATCCCCGAGGTCGTTGTTAAGGGACAAGGCGAATGTTGCGCATGCTGTCGCACACGGCAGAGGACGTGCGGGAAGTATACCGGGATTGCCGGGTGGTGGATGCATGCCGGCCGGCGGAAACGCACCGGATCCGGCCGGGAAGATGAATGCGCGAGGTCAACGCGCGGTGTCGAGCAGGGCGTCGAGCTTGCGCTGCAGGTCGGCGAGGATGCGGGCGACTTCCTGGTCGCGCTGCCGGGCTTCGTCGCGCAGCTGCTGCAGCTCGTGGGCGAGGTTGAGCGCGGCGAGCACGGCGAGGCGGTCGATCGCGACCATGCGGTTGCCACCACGGATCTCGCGCATCCTGCCGTCGAGCAGGCGCGCCGCAGACATCAGGCTCTCGCGCCCCCCGGGAACCACGCCCACGGTGTATTCGCGGTCGAGGATGCGGACGTTGACAGGCTCGGGCGTGCTCACGTGTGCTGCTCCAGCGACTTCAGGCGCGCGATCATCGCCTCGACCCGGGACCTCGCCTGCTCGTTCTTAGCCAGCAGCTGTGCACGCTCGTTTGCGATCTGTTCGTGCTGCTGCCGGAGCGACTGGTTCTCGTCCGCCAGGCGACGCAACCGGTCCGCCAGCTGGTCGATGCGGTCGGCGACGGCGCGGAGCTGGGCGATCACGTCCGGGGTGTCCATGCGGCCACGATAGGCAGGCGGCCGGGGCCGGTCAAGCCATCGCGGCGCGGCTGGACGGCCCCCCCCGGCGGGCCGGGATCCAGTTGCGGATGAACGCCAGGCAGGCATGGGCGTCGAGGGGGGGCGACAGCCAGAATCCCTGGATCTCGTCGCAGCCGTGGCAGGCCAGGAACTGCATCTGGGCCTCGGTCTCCACGCCCTCGGCGACCACGTTCAGGCCCAGGGAGTGGGCCATGGTGATGACCGTGCTGGTGATTGCGGCGTCTTCCGGGTCGTGGGTCAGGTCGCCGATGAATTCCTTGTCGATCTTGATCGTGGTGATCGGCAGCCGCTTCAGGTAGGCCAGCGAGGAATACCCGGTGCCGAAGTCGTCGATCGCCAGCGACACGCCCAGCTCGCGGAAGGCACTCAACTTGGCGGAGGTGTGCTCGGCATTGACCATCAGCACGCTCTCGGTCAGCTCCAGCTCGAGGTTGCCCGCCGGCAGGCCCACGTCGGCGAGCACGCGTGCCACCACGTCGGGGAAATCGCCGCGCAGCAGTTGCAGCACCGAGACGTTGACCGAAACCGACAGGTCCTTGATCCCGTGCTGGCGCCAGCGGTGCAGGGCGAGGCAGGCCTCGCGCAGCACCCATTCGCCGATCTCCAGGATCAGCCCGCTTTCCTCTGCGATCGGGATGAAGTCACCGGGCGGGATGCTGCCGTGCTCGCGGCTGGTCCAGCGCAGCAGGGCCTCCACGCCGGTGATCCGCGATTCGCCCAGGGCCAGCCGCGGCTGGAAGACCAGGGCCAGCTCGCCGCGGTCGAGGACCTTGCGCAGCGCGCTGGAGATCGTGGCCCGGTAGCGGACCGCCACGTCCATGGCGTCGTCGTAGCGCATGAAGGTCCGGCGCCCGGCGGCTTTGGCCTGGTACATGGCGGTGTCGGCCTGCTTCAGCAGTTCGGTCGGGACCTGGGCGTGGTCCGGGTAGAGGCTGATGCCGATCGAGGGCGAGATCGAGATCTCGCGGCGGTCGTCGAGCAGCAGCGGCGCCTCGAACGCCATGATGATCTCGCGTGCGACCTTGTCGGCCTCCTCCGGGGACTCGAGGTTCTCCAGGACCACGGTGAACTCGTCGCCGCCGAGGCGGGCGACGGTGTGGTGCAGGCCGACGGTCTGCTGGAGGCGGGAGGCGGCGGCGCGCAGGATGCGGTCGCCGGCGGCGTGGCCGAGCGAGTCGTTGATGTCCTTGAAGCGGTCCAGGTCCAGGAACAGCACCGCGACCAGGCTGTCCTCGCGCTGCGCGCGCACGATCGCGCGCGAGAGCCGGTCGGCCAGCAGCGAGCGGTTGGGCAGGTTGGTCAGGGTGTCGAAGTTGGCGAGGTAGCGCAGCTCCTGCTCGGCGCGCTTCTGCTGGGTGATGTCGTTGAGCACGGCGACGTGCAGGGCGACCTGGCCGTTGCTGTCGTAGACGCAACTGGATTCGATCGAGCAGAGGAATTCCTCGCCGTCCTTGCGCCGCTGCCAGATCTCGCCGCTCCAGCGGCCGTTCCTGATGATCTGTTCCCGGATGTGCCGGTAGAAGGCGCTGTCGTGCTGCAGGCTGTCGAGGATGCTGGCGTTGCGGCCGATGATCTCGGACTCCTCGTAGCCGGTCATGCGCGCGAACGCGGGGTTGACCGAGATGAAGTCGAAGTTGCGGTCCAGCACCGAGACCGCCTCGTTCATGCTGCGCAGCACCTCGGCGGCGATCTGGCGCTCGCGTTCGGCGGCACGCGTCCGGGTGATGTCCAGCGCCGTGCCCGCGACCCGGCGGATGCTGCCGTCCGGGTCGGTGGCCACGGCCCGGCCCCGGGCACGCATCCAGATCCAGCCGCCGCGTCCGTCGGCGACGCGCAGCTCGGCGTGGAAATTCCGGGTCTGCCCCCTGAGGTAGGCGTCGAGGCATCCGGTCGCCAGCGGCACGTCGTCCGGGTGGAGCAGCTCGGTGGCCGGCACGGTTTCCCAGGGCATCCCGCCCGGGCTGCCGCCGGGATCCCCGGGCAGCAGCCGGCGCAGCAGGCCGGTCTTGACGTCGTAGTCCCAGTAGTGTTCTCCGCTCGCCCACAGGGCCAGCTTGAGCCGCTCCTCGCGGTCGCGCAGTTGCCGCAGGTAGGCACGTTCGTTGCGGCGTCGCCGCGTCACCAGCGCGACGAGCCCGGCGACCAGCGCCGTGAGCACGACTGCGCCGGCGATCAGCAGTGGATGAGCGGTGGCGGGCATTCGGTCGCGCGTCCCCCCTGGCGGACGGTTCCCGAGTGTAGGCACGGACCGCTCCGGCCAACAAGCGACCGCCGTGGTGGTTCCGGTTGCTAGACTTGGGGCCCTTGCAACAGGATGGACACCGCCGTGGCCTCTACCCTGCCTGATTTCCGGGAAGTCGACGATGCCTGCCGCCGGCTGGGCCTGGGCGTGGACGCCAGCGAACTGCATGGGAGTCTGTGCGGCTGGCTGGCCGGCGGGGGCGCGGACGATGCCGGCTGGCTGCGCCGGGTCCTGCTCGTGGACGCGGTGGAAACGCCCGACGAGGATCATGTCTTCGAGCGCCTGCGCCGCGCCACCGCCGAGCAGTTCGAGGACCCCGGGTTCGGCCTCGAGCTGCTCATCCCCGATGCCGAGGCCTCCCTGTTCCTGCGCAGCGGCGCCCTGTTCGAATGGTGCCGCGGCTTCGTCGGCGCGTTCGGGCTGGCCGCCGGGTCGGATCCGCCGCTGTCCGAGGAGGGGAGGGAGGCGCTGACCGACCTCGCCAGGCTGGCCGCCGCCCGGGCCGAGGAGGAGGGCGACGAGGAGGACGAGGAGGCCTTCACCGAGATCGAGGAGTATGTCCGCGTCGCGGTGATGCTGCTGCATGGGGACTGCGTCCTGGGGCCGCGCCACCGGCGGAGCCTGAACTGATGCGGGCAATGACGGGCATCTCCGCCGCCGAGTTCGCGCGCCGGCGGCGGCAATTGATGCGCATGGCGGGCGAGGACGCGATCATCGTCGTGCCCGCCGCCCCCGAGCGCGTGCGCAGCCGCGACACGCACTATCCGTACCGGCAGGATTCGGACCTGTGGTACCTGACCGGCTTCCCCGAGCCGGAGGCGGTGCTGGTGCTGATCCCGGGCCGCCGCCATGGCGAGACCCTGCTGTTCTGCCGCGAGCGTGACCCGGAACGCGAGGCCTGGGACGGGCCGCGCTACGGGCCGGAGGGCGCGGTGGAGGCGTTCGGTCTCGACGACGCCTACCCGATCGACGATCTCGACGACATCCTGCCCGGCCTGCTCGAGGGCCGGACCCGGGTGTACTACCACTTCGGCCGGGATCCCGAATTCGACCTCAAGCTGATCGGCTGGCTCAACCGGGTGCGGGAACAGGTGCGCCTGGGCGCGCAGCCGCCCCACGAGTTCCTCGAGCTGGGCCACCTGCTCGACGAGCTGCGGCTGTTCAAGTCCCGGGACGAGCTGCGGCTGATGCGCCGCGCCGCCGAGATCACCATGGAGGCGCACCGCGAGGCGATGCGCATCGTCCGCCCCGGCATCCATGAATACGTGCTGCAGGCCGAGATCGAGCGCGTGTTCCGCGCCGCCGGCGCGCATCCCGCGTACAACAGCATCGTCGGCGCGGGGGCCAACGCCTGCGTGCTGCACTACCGCGCCAACGATGCGGTCGTGCGCGACGGTGAGCTGGTGCTCATCGATGCCGGCGCCGAGTACCGTGGCTACGCCGCCGACATCACCAGGACCTTCCCTGCCAACGGCCGCTTCACCCGGGAGCAGCGCGCGCTGCACGGGCTGGTGCTGGCCGCGCAGGCCGCGGCGCTGGAGAAGGCGCGGCCCGGCGTGCCGTACGAGGCTGGGCACAATGCCGCGGTCGAGGTCCTGACCGAGGGCCTGCTGGAACTGGGCCTGCTCAGGGGCAGGCTGAAGAAGCTGATCGCGGAGAATGCCTACAAGCGCTTCTACCCGCACAAGTCCGGCCACTGGCTGGGCCTGGACGTGCACGACGTGGGCGACTACCGCATCGACGGCGAGTCGCGCCTGCTCGAGCCCGGCATGGTGTTCACCATCGAGCCCGGCCTGTACGTGCGCCTGGACGACGCCTCGGTGCCGGAGAAGTGGCGCGGTATCGGGATCCGCATCGAGGATGACGTGGCCATCACCCGCGACGGCCACGAGGTGCTGACCGAGGGCCTGCCACGCAGCGCCGAGGAGATCGAGGCGTTCATGGCCGCGCGCTGAGCGCGGGTTGCGCCGTCGGTTTCAACATCGCGGCGACGGGTGGATCCGGACCGGATCGCCACAGGTGCCGGTGAACACCGCGGTCACCACAGGGCCCACGCCGGTCGGTGGCCGGCGGAAGGCCACGCCCGGCGTGGGCTGGCGCCCGTGCCCGGCGGCCACGTCGTCGGCCGCGAACGCGGCCGCTTGGCGGGAACCGGGCCGGTACGGGTTCAGGCCGGGGCGAAGGCCTCGCGGGTGAGGTTGACCGGGTCGCCGTCGGTGACCACGAGGTTGTCCTCGATGCGGATGCCGCCGTAGGGGCGGAACGTCTCGACCCGGCCCCAGTCCACAGCCTCGCCCAGGCCCCTGGCCTTCAGGTCGTCGAGCAGCATGTCGATGAAGTAGATGCCCGGCTCGTTGGTCACCACCATGCCAGGCTCGAGCGTGCGGGTCAGGCGCAGGTGGGGGTGGCCGTCCGGCTTCGGGATGGTGCCGCCGCTGTCGGAGGCGGCGAAGCCGGCGACGTCATGCACCTGCAGGCCGATGCCGTGGCCGATGCCGTGCGGGAAGAATGCGCTGCTGATGCCACGCTCGACCGCTTCCTCCGGCGTGACACGGATGATCCCGAACTCGCGCAGCACCTGCGACAGCGCGAGGTGCGCGAACAGGTGCACCTGGCGGTAGTCGTTGCCGGCGCGGAAGCGCTGGGCGATGTCCCCGCGCTGCATGCGGTCCACGGCGTCGACCAGCGCCTGGAACTCGCTGCCGGGGTCGCTGGCGTAGGTGCGGGTGATGTCGCAGGCGTAGCCGCCGTAGCTGGCGCCGGCGTCGATCAGGAAGCTGCGCACCTGCTTCGGCGGCACCCGGTCCAGCTCGGTGTAGTGCAGCACCGCGCCGTGCTCGTTGAGCGCGACGATGTTGCTGTAGGGCAGCTCGGTGGCGTCCTGCCCGGCGGCCTGGCAGTAGGCGAGGTGGATGCCGAACTCGCTGGCGCCGGCGCGGAACGCGCGCTCGGCCGCACGGTGCGCGCGCACGCCGATGCGCGTGGCCTCGCGCATCATCTCGATCTCGTAGGGCGTCTTGAACGCGCGGTGGTACTCGAGGTAGTCGAGCACCGGCCGGGGGTTGTTCGGCGCGAATGCGCCGTAGTTGCCCAGGGCGCTCTGGGGCTCGCCGAGGATGGCGCAGCGCGCGGCGTTCTTCGGCAGGTGCTGCAGCGCCTCCTCGGGCCTGCGGATCACCACGATGTCGAAGTGTTCCACCCACCAGCCGCTTGGCGCCTGCGGCACCACGTGCCAGTAGTCCCGCGGCTGCAGGTAGATCAGCCTCGGCCTTTCGCCGGGCGTGACCACCAGCCAGCTGCCCGGGTTCCGGGTCAGCGGCAGCCAGTGCTTGAACTGCGGGTTGGCCGCGTACGGGTAGTCACGGTCGTCGAACACCTGGTAGTGCACGGTGCCGCTGGGCACCACGAGGTGGTCGAAGCCGCCGCGCTCGAGCGCGGCCGCGGCGCGGGCCTGCAGGGTGGCGAGGTGGTCGGCGTAGAGCCGTGCTGCGGCAAGTGACATCGTGCACGATCCGTCGGGGGAACAACGCCGCTATTCTGCCGCAAGCGGTCCGGTGCCGCAGTGGGCGGCGCTGTCCGCTATTCGTAATGGCCACCCGGGGACTCGATCCACTGCCGGATGCGGCGCGCGTGCTTTTCCTCCACGGCGATGAAGCGGAAGCCCGCCCAGGACTGGCCCGGCGCGCTGGCATTGTCCATCCACAGCAGGTGCGCGCCGACTTCCACCGGCGCCGGGTCCTCCCCGCCCGGCAGCACGAAGCTGAACTGGTACAGGGCGTCGTCGACCAGTGGTTCGCTTGCGATCAGCAGCATGCCGGTCTGCGACAGGTTGCCGAGGCGGCCGGCGACGCGCCCGGTCATGGTGTCGGTGACCAGGATCGTGTCGGGGGCCTTGCGGCGCCTGGCGCGGCGGAATTCGTGGATCATGCGTCGTGCTTCCCGGAAGCGTCCCCGCCGCCGAGCCCGGCGAAGCTGCGCAGCGCGTTGACCGTCGCCTGCCAGGCGCGGTCGACGAGGCTCGCGCGGTCGGCGGTGACGATGCGCGCCTGGCCCCGGGCGAGGAGGCGTGCCACGGCGTCGAGCGACTGTTCGCCGACGCGCTGGCCATGCTGGTTCACGAACAGGGCATTGTCGGTGACGGTGCTGTACCACGACAGCCGGCGCCGGACCATGTCGCCCTGCTGGTTGACCTGGAACTCGATCCAGGTGCCGAAGGGCAGGCTGCGCAGCTGTTCGTAGTGCTGCTGTTCCTCGGGTGTGCGCGGCGGCAGCTTCGGCCGGGCGGCCCTGGAATCCTCGCCCAGCCGCGTGCGCGCCTTGAGCTTCATCGCCAGTTCGGTGCGCGAGGCCGAGTCCTCGTCCTGCCCGCTGCCGGCCAGGCGCCTGGCGATGACCGAGGCTTCCTCGCCGTGGTAGCCGACCTGCCCCAGCGAGGACTCGATGTGCGCGGCGAGCTCCGGGTCCGGCGTGGCGTCCTCACGCGCGCCCGCCTCGACGATCTTCTTCGTGGCTTCCAGTTGCCGGAGCCATGCGTCGGATTCCTCGCCCTGCCGCAGCAGGGTCAGGGTGAGCACGTCAGCCCAGGCCTGGTTGAGCAGCGCGAGGGTGAATTTCGGCAGACGGCGGTCGCCGATGATGCGCTCCATCGCCTCCGCGGCGCGGAGCTTGGCGATCTCGAGCTTCTCCTTGCCGCGCGCGGCCTCGGCATGCCGTTTCTCCAGCAGTTCGGCCTTGCGCACCTGCGCCTGCAGGTACGCCTGCAGGCGCTCGTTGGAGGCGGCGAAGACCGAGGCGTCGCCGTCGTAGTGCTCGACGACGTGGTTGACCGCCTGCTGCAGCGGGATCAGGAATTGCGGGTCGAAGTCGCTGTCGTCCAGCCACCTGGCCGCGTTGCCCGCGACGGTGTCGAGCAGCTGTCGCGCGGGGTGGCGGCTGCGCACGAAGAAGCTGCGGTCGAGCAGGGCCAGCCGCAGCAGTGGCACCTGCAGGCGCCGGACGAGCGCCGCGGCCGGGGCGTCGCGGCGGATTTCCTCCTCCAGGTGCGTGAACAGCATCTGCAGGAGCTCGAAGGCGTCGTTGTCCTGCGGCGAGAGGTCGGCGCCGGTGCCGTGCCGCTGGCGCGCCTGCGCCAGCAGGATCTGCTTGATGTCCGAGAAGGTCTGCGGCGCGCCCGGCGTGGATGGCGACTGGGCCTGCAACTGGCGCAGCGCGGAGAACACGTCGTCGGTGCTGAGCTGCAGGCGCGGCCGGGACGCGGTGTCCGGGCGCAGCTTGCCCAGCAGTTCGCGACGGCCCGCCAGCAGCCGGGTCAGCTTCTCGAGGGCGACGGATTCGTCTTCCTCCTCCTCCGGCCCCGGGGGATCGCCCGGCCAGGCCGTGTACGGGCGGGGGCCGCGCCAGCCGCCCCTTGGCGCCCCGGAGGGTTGCGGGCCGGGAGGCGGGGCGGTGCGTGCGCCATCGGGGGATGCTGCGGGGGGGGACGCCGGGGTGTCTCCCGCGGGGCCGGCCTGCCGGGCGGGTTCGTCGGCGTCCGGCTCCGACCGGTCCGTGCGCGCGACCGGGGCGGGGCGCGTGCGTACCGGGACAAAGGTCAGGCCGGGCAGGATCCCCGCGTGGTCGAGCTGCTCGTCCAGCCGCTCGAGCACGCGGGCGTACGACGACATCACGTGCCGGTCGAAGATCCGGTACAGCAGCAGCCGCGAGTCGTGTTCGATCTCGAGGGCGTGCGCGGCGGCGCGGATCGCCCGGCACAGGGCCTGTGGTCCGAGCGGCAGGCGTTCGCCGTCGAACGCCGGGGTCCCGGCGAGCACGCCGAAACGCTGCCCCAGCAGGTGCAGCGCGAGGTTCGCCCGGCCTTCCTGCCGGGTGGCGATCTCGTGCAGCACGGTGTTTTCGTCCATCACCGCCTCGTCGACCAGGCTGAGCCTGCCGAAGCCGCCGGAGAACGGGGCCGGATCGGAAGCCTCCGGCGCGGGCGCGGGCGGGGTGCGGATAGCCGCCAGCGACGCCTCCAGTTCCAGCATGAAGTGCGGTACCAGGTCGGAACGGCTGGTGCGGAACGTGCGCAGGGTTTCCATGTACCCCGACATCTGGCCCGGGTTGCGGGCCTGGTCGGCCAGCCGGAACAGTTCCTGCTCGAACTCCTCGAGCATGCGGGCAAGACCGTTGTCCAGCTCCTGGGATACCAGGGCGAGCGCCAGCTCCAGCGCCTTGCGCACGCGCCCGGGCAGCTGGGCGGCCGCCAGGGTGCGGGGCGTGTTCTCCGGGCGGGACGTCGTCGGCATGCGCCCTCCGGTGTTTCAGTCCCTGCGTGCCCGTAGGGCTGCCCGGACCTGCCGGATGCGCCGGATCGACCTCGCGTGCATGTCTGTCATCGTCCCCCCTTGCCCGTCCCTGTCCGGCTCAGGTCCCTCCCCCCGGGGGACTGGTGGCATCCTGCCCGTGCCGGAATCGTTTCCTGGGCCTTTCTTAGCATGCCGCCTCGACCGGGGCCAACCCGGGCGGGTGCCGGGTCACGGGCCGTCATGCAGGAACAGGGCGATCACGTCGTTGGTGAAGCGGCGGCCCAGCGCGGTGGGCCGCACCCGGTCTCCCCCGACTTCCAGCCAGCCACGGCCGGCAGCCTGTGCCAGCCCGGTGGCGATGGCGTCCCGCCCGAGACCGGTGCGGGCCTCGAACGCGTCCAGGGAAAAGCCCTCGACCAGGCGCAGGGCGTTGAGCATGAACTCGAACGGGCGCTGGTCCGGGGTGACCCGTTCCTCGCCGCCGATGGCCCCGGCGGTGCCTGCGGCTGCCATGTACGCGGCCGGATGGCGCAGCTTCCAGCGGCGCAGGATCGCCTGCTCCGCGCCCAGGGTGAGCTTGCCGTGGGCGCCGGCGCCGATCCCCAGGTAATCGCCATAGCGCCAGTAGTTGAGGTTGTGCGCGCACTGCCGACCGGGACGGGCGTAGGCGCTGACTTCGTACTGGGCGTAGCCGGCCTCCGCCAGCAGTGCCTGGCAGCGTTCCTGCATGTCCCAGGCCTGGTCCTCGTCGGGCAGTCCCCCGGGTGGCCGCGCTGCGAACAGGGTGTTGGGCTCCAGGGTGAGCTGGTAGTGGGAGATGTGCGCGGGGGCCAGCGCGACCGCGCGTTCGACGTCGCGGACGGCCATGTCCGGGGTCTGGCCGGGCAGTGCGTACATCAGGTCCAGGTTGATGTTGTCCAGCCCGGCGTCCTGCGCCAGCTTCACCGCCGCCTCGGCCTCGCCGCTGTCGTGGATGCGACCCAGCCGTTGCAGGCAGCCGTCGTCGAAGCTCTGGACCCCGAGGCTGATCCGGTTCACGCCGGCGCGGCGGTAGTCCGCGAAGCGGCCGTGCTCGACGGTGCCGGGATTGGTCTCGAGGGTGATCTCCGCGTCCGGCGCGAAGCGCAGGCGCGCGCTGGCGCCCTGCAGGAATCGGTCGATCGCGTCGGCCGGGAACAGGCTCGGGGTGCCGCCGCCGAAGAACACGCTGTGCACCGTGCGCCTCCAGGCCAGCGGCAGGTCGTGGTCGAGGTCGGCGAGCAGCGCGTCGACGTAGGCCTCGTACGGCGGCACGCCGCGGGCGGGGTGCGAGTTGAAGTCGCAGTACGGGCACTTGCACACGCACCAGGGCATGTGCACGTACAGCGACAGCGGCGGCGGGGTCAGCATCGTGGCATTGCGGGCGCCGGCAGGGCGTGCATCCATTACAGCAGTTCGCCCAGGCGCCCGCGCAGCAGCGCCAGCGCCCGGCCGCGGTGGCTGATGCGGTTCTTCTCCGCCATCGGCATCTCCGCGGCGGTCAGACCGGCGTCCGGATCGAGGAACACCGGGTCGTAGCCGTGCCCGCCGCTGCCGCGGCGTTCGCGCAGGATGCGGCCGTGCCACACGCCCTCGACCACGATCGGGCGCGGGTCCCCCGGGTGGCGCAGCAGCGCCAGCGCGCAGACGAAGTGCGCCGTGCGCCGCGCGTCCTCCACGCCGTCCAGTTCCGCCAGCAGGCGGTCGATGTTGGCGTCGGCGTTGCCGTGGCCGCCGGCGTAGCGCGCCGAGTACAGGCCCGGCGCGCCGCCGAGCGCGTCCACGCACAGCCCGGAATCGTCGGCCAGCGCCGGCAGTCCCGTGGCACGGCTGGCGTGGCGCGCCTTGAGGATGGCGTTCTCGATGAAGCTCAGGCCGGTTTCCTCGGCGTCCGGCACGCCGAACTCGGCCTGCGCGCGCACGCGGATGCCCCGGCCCGCCAGCAGGGCGCGGAACTCCTCCAGCTTGCCGGCGTTGTTCGAGGCGAGGACCAGTTCGCGTGGCGCCCCGCTCATCGCGCCAGCGCCTCGCGCTGGAGCTCGAACAGGCGCGCGCAGCCGGCCGCGGCCAGTTCCAGCAGCGCGTCCAGTTCGTCGCGGCGGAAGGCGTGGCCTTCGGCGGTGCCCTGCAGCTCGATGAAGCCGCCGCCGTCGTTCATCACCACGTTCATGTCGGTGTCGCAGTCGCTGTCCTCGGCGTAGTCAAGGTCGAGCACCGGAACGCCGCGCCAGATCCCGACCGACACCGCGGCCACCGCGCCGTGGATCGGGTCGCGCCCGATCTCGCGCCGCGCAAGCAGCCAGCGCGCCGCGTCCACCAGCGCCACGTACGCGCCGGTGATCGCCGCGGTGCGGGTGCCACCGTCGGCCTGCAGCACGTCGCAGTCGAGGGTGATGGTGCGCTCGCCCAGCGCGCCGCGGTCCACGCAGGCGCGCAGCGCGCGGCCGATCAGGCGCTGGATCTCGAGGGTGCGGCCGCCCTGCCTGCCGCGGGCGGCCTCGCGCTCGCCGCGGGTGTGCGTGGCGCGCGGGAGCATGCCGTACTCGGCGGTCACCCAGCCTTCGCCCTTGCCGCGCAGGAAGGCGGGCACCTTGTTCTCGACGCTGGCGGTGCACAGCACGCGGGTGTCCCCGAAGGAGACCAGGACGGAGCCTTCCGCGTGGCGGGTGTACCCGCGTTCGATGCGGATTTCCCGCAACTGGTCGGGGGCGCGGCCGCTTGGACGGACGATGCTCATGCGGATCGGGCAGGGAAAGGGGCGTCAGATTACCATTGGCGGCCCGGCAACCATGGAGTCCCGGATGGCCATCCGCAGCATGACCGCCTTCGCCTCCGGCGAGCTCGCCACCGAGTGGGGCGTGCTCGGCTGCGAGCTGCGTGCGGTCAACCACCGATTCCTCGAACTCGGCCTGCGCCTGCCGGAGGAGCTGCGCGCGCTGGAGCCCGTGCTGCGCGAGCGCGTCGGCGCGCGGGTCTCGCGCGGCAAGCTCGACCTGGCCCTGCGCCTGCGTCCGGCGGAAGGGTCCGGCGCGCTGGAGCTGGACGAGGCGCTGGTCGACCGGCTGGGCGCGCTCGCGCAGGCGCTGCAGGCCCGTTTCCCGGGGATGCACACCGAGTTCACCAGCCTGCTCCAGTTCCCCGGCGTCCTGCAGGCCCGTGCGGTCGACCCGGCCGCGATGCAGGAGGCGGTGCTGGCGCTGCTGGACCGGGTGCTCGACGGTTTCGTCGCCGCCCGCGAGCGCGAGGGCGCCAAGCTGGTCGCGGCGATCCTGGAGCGCGTGGACGGCATCGAGCGGATCGTGGGCGAGGTGCGCGCGCTGGTGCCGGCCATCCGTGACGCGCAGCGGGCGAAGCTGGAGGCGCGGCTGGCGGAGCTGGCCCAGGCCGCCGACCCGGCCCGGGTCGAGCAGGAGCTCGTGCTGGCGCTGCAGAAGCTGGACGTGGACGAGGAGCTGGACCGGCTGGCCAGCCATGTCGAAGAGATCCGGCGGGTACTGTGCCAGCGCGAACCGGTGGGCCGTCGGCTGGACTTCCTGCTGCAGGAGTTCAATCGCGAGGCCAACACCCTGGGCAGCAAGTCGGTCGACGCCCGCACCTCGAACGCGGCGGTGGAACTGAAGGTGCTGATCGACCAGATCCGCGAGCAGGTCCAGAACATCGAGTAGGGCGGGCCGGCGGCGGGGAACGCGGGGCGCGGAAGCGGTAGACTTTCCGGCCCGTGCGCCGTCCGCGCCTTCCGGCCGCCGCCCCGCACGGGCCTTCATCCCGTCCACGGACCCTTCGGCTTCCCGATGCGCGGCACCCTGTTCATCGTTGCGGCACCTTCCGGCGCCGGAAAATCCAGCATCGTCAACGCCTGCCTGGCGCGCGACCGCAACATCAGCCTGTCCATCTCGTTCACCTCGCGCGCGCCGCGCCCGGGCGAGCGCGACGCCGAGCACTACCACTTCGTCACCGAGCAGGAGTTCCAGCGCATGATCGAGGCGGGGGACTTCTTCGAGTACGCCCGCGTCCATGGCGACTGGAAGGGTACCGCCCGGCAGTCGGTGGAGCCTCTGCTGGAGGCCGGCCGGGACGTGCTGCTGGAGATCGACTGGCAGGGGGCGCAGCAGGTGAAGGCCAAGGTGCCCGACGCGGTCAGCGTGTTCATCCTGCCGCCGTCGCGCGCGGCGCTGGAGGAGCGCATGCGCAAGCGAGGCCAGGACAGCGAGGAGACCATCGCCCTGCGCATGGCCAACGCCCGCGAGGAGATGTCCCACCACGCCGAGTTCGACTACATCATCGTCAACGAGGTGTTCGAGACCGCGGTGGAGGAGATGTGCGCGATCTTCACCGCCAGCCGCCTGCGCAGGGTCCGGCAGGTGGAGCGCCACCGCGACCTGATCGCGGCGCTGCTGGCCCCGGACCCCTGAACGTCCGGGTCGGCCCGGTTACGGCCGGGGGTGCCGTTCAGGCAAGTAACTGATTTTCCAAGGGGTGTGCTTGCCTCTTCCCGGGCGGACCCCATACAATGTCCAATCCCTTTCCGGAACCGAGATCGACGGCCAGCCGGCCGCCGGGAGACCTGTTATGGCCCGCATCACCGTTGAAGACTGCCTGCAAGTCGTCGAGAACCGCTTCGAGCTGGTCATGATGGCCGCCAAGCGCGCCCGCCAGCTCGCCAATGGCGTCGAGCCCAGGATCGAGAACGAGACTGGCGACAAGCCCACCGTCCTGGCCCTGCGCGAGATCGCCGCGCGCCGCATCGACCAGGCCTACATCGACGCCGTCGAGAAGGCCGAGCGCGAGCGCAAGGAGCGCGAGGCGCTGGAGTGGGCCGCCGCCGAGATGGTGGCCGCCGACGATGACATGAAGGGAGACGACTGACACCCGGATCGGCGCGGACCGGCAACCGGTCCCGCCGCGCCGGCGCGGCGGCAGGCCCGCCCCGGGGATGCGCCGGCCGCCCCGCTGTTTCCCCGTTGCGCCGTTTCGCCTTAGGCTGGCCCCATGAGCCAGGGTGCACCCGTCCAGTCCGAGCCCATCCGCGTCACCGTCCCCGGTGACGACGAGATCCCGGACTACGTCCGCGAACTGGAGGAGGCGGCCGGCTACCTGCCCCGCGAGCAGCGCCTCGAGCTGCGCCGCGCATGGGCGCTCGGCGCGAAGGCGCACGAGGGCCAGTTCCGCAAGTCCGGCGAGCCCTACATCACCCACCCGGTCGCGGTGGCCAGGGTGCTTGCCGAGCAGAAGCTCGACCTGGAGACGCTGATCGCGGCGATCCTCCACGACACCATCGAGGACACCCCGCTCACCCGCGAGCAGCTCGCCGCCGAGTTCGGCGAGACCGTGGCCGAGCTGGTGGATGGCGTCACCAAGCTGGACAAGCTGCAGTTCAGCAGCCGCCAGGAGGCGGCCGCGGAGAGCTTCCGCAAGATGATGCTGGCCATGGCGCGCGACCTGCGCGTCATCCTGATCAAGCTCGGCGACCGCCTGCACAACATGCGCACGCTGGGTGCGCAGCCGGGCCCGGCGCGCGCGCGCATCGCGCGCGAGACGCTGGAGATCTACGCGCCCATCGCGCAGCGCCTGGGCATGAACCTGATCAAGGCTGAGCTGCAGGACCTCGGCTTCCACGCGCTGTACCCGCTGCGCCACATGATCCTGGAGAAGCACATCCGCTCCCAGCCGATGGTGCGGCGCGAGGCGATGGCCAGGATCGAGGCCCAGCTCGCGCAACGGCTGACCAACGAGGGCCTGCAGTACCGCCTGATCAGCCGGGTGAAGTCCCCGTGGAGCATCTACAACAAGATGCGGAACGAGGGGAAAAGCTTCGACCAGGTGATGGACGTGTTCGGCTTCCGCATCGTGGTGCCCACCGTGAAGGACTGCTACCATGCGCTCGGCGTGGCGCACTCGGTGTTCAAGCCGCTCGACGGCCGGTTCCGCGACTTCATCGCGATCCCCAAGGCCAACGGCTACCAGTCGCTGCACACGGTGCTGTTCGGGCCCTACGGCTCGCCGATCGAGGTCCAGATCCGGACCGAGGAGATGGACCTGATCGCCGAGCGCGGCATCGCGGCGCACTGGGCCTACAAGCACGGCGGCACGCCGACCGGCGCGCAGGCGCGCGCGCACAAATGGATCTCCAGCCTGATCGAGTCGCAGCGCGCCACCGGCTCCTCGCTGGAGTTCCTCGAGAACGTCAAGGTCGACCTGTTCCCGGACGAGGTCTACCTGTTCACACCCAAGGGCGACATCCTGGCGATGCCGCGCAACTCCACCGCGCTCGACTTCGCCTACGCCGTGCACACCGACATCGGCAACCGGGCCGTGGCCGCGCGCGTGGACGGCAAGCTGGTGCCGCTGCGCAGCAGGCTGGTCAGCGGCCAGAAGGTGGAGATCGTCACCGCGAAGTCGGCCACGCCGCGCCCGCAGTGGCTGGAGTTCGTGGTCACCGGCAAGGCGCGCACCGCGATCCGCAGCCAGCTCAAGCAGCTCCAGCACGAGGACGCGGTGAACCTCGGCCACCGCATGCTCGACCGCGCGCTGGAGGAGCTGCGCACCTCGCTCGACCGGCTGCCGCCGGAGCGCGTCGAGGCCTACCTGGCCGAGATGCGCTATCCGCGGATGGAGGAGCTGCTCGCCGACATCGCGCTGGGCAACCGGATGCCGGCGCAGGTGGCGACGGCCCTGGCGCAGCAGGCGCCGCCGGCCGCCGCGCAGGAGAAGGACGGGCGCCCGGCGGTCCACGAGCGGATCCTGATCACCGGCAACGAGCGCGGGGTGGTCAGCTTCGCCAACTGCTGCCAGCCGATCCCGGGCGACGAGATCATGGGCTACCACACCGCCGGCAAGGGCATCGTCGTGCACCGGATCGACTGCCCGAACGTGGCCGAGTACCGCAAGTCGCCGGAACGCTGGGTGGACATCGGCTGGGACCGCGAGGTCACCGGCGACTACAGCGTCTCGCTGCGGGTCGAGGCCGAGAACCGCCCGGGCGTGCTGGCGCAGATCGCCGCGGCGATCGCGCAGGCCGAGTCGAACATCGAGGGCGTGGAGTACCTCGAGCGCGACAGCGACATCGCCACCATCCGCTTCTCGATCGAGGTCAGGGACCGCGAGCACCTGGCCGAGGTCATCCGCAGGACGCGGCGGCTCGGCGTGGTGCACGGCGTGCAGCGGCTGTGACGCGCGCAGGCCACGGGCACAACCCGGGCGCGGACCTATAATCCCGGGCTTTCCGAACGGAGATCGCGCATGCCACGTACCCCGATCCAGACCGACCGCGCGCCCGCCGCGATCGGCCCGTACTCGCAGGCCACGCGTGCCGGCAACACCGTGTACATCTCCGGCCAGATCCCGCTCGACCCGGCCACCGGCGAGGTGGTCCAGGGCGGGATCGAGGCGCAGGCGCGGCGCGCCTTCGACAACCTCAGGGCCGTGGCCGAGGCCGCGGGCGGTTCGCTGGCCGACATCGTGCGCGTCGGCCTGTACCTGACCGACCTGTCGCAGTTCGCCGCGGTCAACGCGGTGATGGCGGAATACTTCGAGGCGCCGTATCCCGCGCGTTCGACCATCGAGGTGTCGGCCCTGCCGAAGGGCGTGGCGTTCGAGGTCGACGCGGTGATGGTGCTGGGCTGATCCGCCCGGAGGAATGGCGAAGCCGACGCCCGCGCTGGCGGCATCCGGCAACGTGCCGTTGACCATGTTGCCGGGGGTGGGGCCCGCGGTCGCGGCAAAGCTCGCCGCACGCGGCCTGCTGACGCTGCAGGACCTGTGGCTGCACCTGCCGCGGCAATACGAGGACCGCACGCGGATCACCCCGATCCGTGCGCTGCAGCCCGGAGTGCCGGCGCAGGTGGAGGGGCGGGTCGAGGCGGTCGAGCGCGGCTTCCGCTACCGCCCGGTGCTGCGGGTGGCGATCGGCGACGATTCGCGTGCCACGCTGGTGCTGCGCTTCTTCCACTTCCGCGCGCAGCAGGCCAGCCGGTTCCAGGTGGGTGCGCGCGTGCGCTGCTACGGGACGCCGCGCCCCGGCCAGTACGGGCTGGAGATGGTGCACCCCAGCTACCGGCTGCTCGGCGACGGCGACGCGCCCCTCGGCGACTCGCTCGACCCGGTGTATCCCGCGGTCGAGGGCATCGCCCCGGCGGTGATGCGGCGGCTGATCGCGCAGGCGCTCAGCCGCCTTCCGGACGACGACGAGCTGGAGCTGTTGCCACGGGAGTGGCTGCGCGAGCGCGGGCTGCCGTCGCTGCGCGAAGCGGTCATGGTCATGCACGCACCGCCGCGCGATGCCGACGTCGCGGCCCTGCTCGCCGGGCGGCACCCGGCCCAGCGCCGGCTGGCGCTGGAGGAACTGCTGGCACACCACCTGAGCCTGCGCCGCCAGCGCATCGCCATGCAGTCGCACGGCGCGGTGCCGCTGCGCGACGACACCCTGGCGCGGAAGCTGGTCGAAACCCTGCCGTTCGCGCTGACCGGCGCGCAGCAGCGCGTGTTCGCGGAAGTGCGCGCGGACCTGGCCCGGCCCGAGCCGATGCTGCGGCTGGTGCAGGGCGACGTCGGCAGCGGCAAGACCGTGGTCGCCGCGCTCGCGGCGCTGGTGGCGGTGGGCAGTGGCCGACAGGCCGCGCTGATGGCGCCGACCGAGCTGCTGGCCGAGCAGCACCTCAACAACCTGCGTGGATGGCTGGAGCCGCTCGGCGTGCGCGTGGGCTGGCTCGCCGGCAAGCTGGCCGGACGCGCGCGCGCCTCGGCGCTGGCCGAGGTCGCCGGTGGCGAAATGCAGGTCGTGGTCGGTACCCACGCGCTGATGCAGGAAGGCGTGGTGTTCCACGACCTGGCGCTGGCGATCGTCGACGAGCAGCACCGGTTCGGCGTGCACCAGCGGCTCGCGTTGCGCGACAAGGGCGCGTCCGGTGGCGTGGTCCCGCACCAGCTGGTGATGACCGCGACCCCGATCCCGCGCACGCTGGCGATGGCCGCCTATGCCGACCTCGACGTTTCCGTGCTCGACGAGCTGCCGCCGGGGCGCACGCCGGTGCAGACCGTGGTGCTGAGCGCGGAACGCAGGCCGGAGCTGATCGAGCGGATCCGCGCGGCCTGCGCCGAGGGCCGGCAGGCATATTGGGTGTGCACCATCATCGACGAGTCCGACGAGGTGGTCGCGCAGGCGGCGCAGACCACGCACGCGCTGCTGTCGGCGTCGCTGCCGGGGTTGCGCGTCGGCTTCGTCCACGGCCGGATGAAGGCCCAGGACAAGCAGGAGACCATGCGCGCGTTCAAGCAGGGCGAGCTCGACCTGCTGGTGGCGACCACGGTGATCGAGGTCGGCGTGGACGTGCCCAATGCCTCGCTGATGATCGTGGAGAATGCCGAGCGCCTCGGCCTGGCGCAGCTGCACCAGCTGCGCGGGCGCGTGGGACGCGGCAGCGCGGCCTCGACCTGCGTGCTGCTGTACCAGCCGCCGCTGTCGCACGCGGCGAAGCAGCGGCTCGAGACCATGCGTTCGACCAGCGACGGCTTCGTCATCGCCGAGAAGGACCTCGAGCTGCGCGGCCCGGGCGAACTGCTCGGGACGCGGCAGACGGGACTGGCCGAGTTCCGCGTCGCCGATCTGGCGCGCGATGCCGACCTGTTGCCCGAGGTGCACCGCATCGGCGACGCGCTGATGCGCGAGGCGCCGGAGATCGCCGACCGGCTGGTGGACCGCTGGGTCGGCGGCGCGGCGCGCTACGCCGGGGCCTGAGCCCCTTCCGCGTGGGGCCCGGACAATGACGCCTGAAGGCGCCGGAGCCGGTCGGCCAGCGTCTGCAGCATGCGCAACAGCGCTTCCAGTTCGTGCCCGGGCATGTGCTGCTGCGCGCGCAAGGCGCGCAGCGCCTGCCTGCCACGCTCGATCGCCGGGCAGGACCCGAACACGCACAGTCCGTCGAGGATCCGGTGCAGGCACCGGGTGCAGGCCGGGACGTCGCCGGCCGCGATCGCCGTTTCCATGGCCGCCAGTTCCTCGTTCAGGACGGCCAGTTCCAGCGCCAGCAGCGCCCTGCGGTCACGCGATCCCAGCACGCCGGAAACCAGGGCCGGGTCCGGGAAGCCGGAGGCGTGGTCCATCTGCGGCGTCGTGTGCCCTGTGCGTGGCGTTCCGTCCCGGGCTGCATGCCGCGCGCCGCGCGCGGCACCGCTCCGTTCGCTGTCCATGCGGATACCCGTCCCCCCTGACCCGGTGTCCGTTGGTGGATCTTCGTATCATCGGGCCGTGGGACAGGGAAGGGCATATGGTCACGCTTCGTGGATGAGGCGCCCGTTGCGCGGCCCGGGCGCTCCGGTTGGACAATGCGGCCCCGCGCCGGCAGATAATGGCGCATGACACAACCGATCCCGCTTCTCATCGATACCGACCCGGGCGTGGACGACGCCCTCGCGCTGCTGATGGCATTCAATGCGCCCGGGTACGAGGTCGTCGGCCTGACCATCGCCGCGGGCAACGTCGGCCTCGACCATACCGTCCGCAACGCCCTGAAGCTGTGCGAGGTCGCCGGCCGCGACGATGTCCCGGTGTTCCCCGGCTGCGATCGTCCCCTGCTGCACCCGGCCCCGGACGCGGCCTACGTGCACGGCAGGGACGGGTTCGGTGACACCGGCTACGTACCGGCCGCGCGCCGGGCCGCGGACGAGCACGCCGCGCTGGCCATCCTGCGGCTTTCGCGCGAGCACGCCGGCCGCCTGCAGCTGGTCGCGCTGGGGCCGCTGACCAATCTCGCGCTGGCCCTGCGGCTCGACCCGGCCCTGCCGGAGCGGGTGGCGCGCCTGGTGGTGATGGGCGGGGCGGTCACCGCCCACGGCAACATCACCCCGGCGGCGGAGTTCAACGTCCACTTCGACCCCGAGGCGGCGAAGATCGTGTTCGAGGCCTTCCCGCGTATCGACCTGTGCGACTGGGAGGCCACCCTGGCGCATGGGCTGGCGCACGCGGACGTGGACCGCTGGCTCGGCGCCGGCACCCCGCGGGCACGGTTCTACGATGCCATCTCCCGCCGGACCCGTGACTGGGCGAAGGGCCTGCGTGGCGACCGCTGGCATTGCGCCGATGGCCTGGCGATGGCATGGGCGCTGGCGCCGGAGGGGGCGCTGGCGACGGCCGAACGGCCGCTGGACGTCGACACCGGCCAGGGGCCGGGGCGGGGGATGACGGTGGTGGACTGGAACCGCCAGACCGGCAGGCCGGACCAGGTCCGCATCCTGCTCCGCTACGACCAGGCCGGGTTCGAGGCCATGGCCGAGGCCGCGCTCGCGGCGTGACCGGCCGGCTTGCGCGCAAAGGCGGGCGGAGGCTAGAATACCGGACTTTCCCTGCGCAATCCGGTGCCCGCCATGAAGGCCGACATCCATCCCGAATACCGCGAAGTCGTCTTCCAGGACGTGACTTCCGATTTCAAGTTCCTGACCCGTTCCACCCTTGCCGCGACCGCCAAGGAGACCATCCTGTGGGAGGACGGCAAGGAATACCCGCTGGTCAAGATCGAGGTGTCGTCCGCGACGCACCCGTTCTACACCGGCCAGAACAAGGTCGTCTTCACCAGCGGCCGCATCGACAAGTTCAAGCGCCGCTACTCGAAGTAACCCGGTTCCCGCGCGCGGACGCAGGCGCGCGCGGAACGAACCGTTCCGGTGACGGCCGCCCGAGGGCGGCCGTCCGCGTTTTTTCGCCTGCGAAAGGCCGCGTGGCCGCCCCACCCATGACCAAAGTCGAGTCAGTACCGGGGCGCACTGTGAGATACTTGCTGCGTTGCGGCACCGGGGCGTGCCGCCGGTAGCCGGGCGGACCGCCCGCACGCCAGACATCCGAGGAGTGCATCCAGTGGCTGAACACGTCGTGTTGAACGCCGGCGGCAAGTCCGTCGAGCTGCCTGTCCTGAAACCCACGCTCGGCAATGAGTGCGTCGACATCTCGCGGTTGACGAAGGAAACCGGGCTTTTCACCTACGACTCCGGCTTCACCGCCACCGCCAGCTGCAAGTCGGCGATCACCTACATCGACGGCGAACAGGGCGTGCTGCTGTACCGCGGCTACCCGATCGAGCAGCTCGCCGAGCAGTCGAGCTTCCTCGAGGTCGCGTACCTGCTGATGAACGGCGAACTGCCGGGTGCCGAGGAGTTCCGGAAGTTCGAGCACGAGGTGACGCATCACACGATGATGCACGAGTCGCTCAAGAACTTCCTGCACGGGTTCAACTACGACGCGCACCCGATGGCGATGCTGGCCGCGAGCGTGGCCTCGCTGTCGGCGTTCTACCACGACACCCTTGACCTGTCCGACCCGGAGCAGCGCCGCCTCGCCGCGATCCGCCTGATCGCGAAGGTGCCGACGCTGGCCGCGGCCGCGTACCGTTATTCGATCGGCTGGCCGATCAACTACCCGCGCAACAACCTCGAGTACGTCGAGCGCTTCCTGCACATGATGTTCGAGGTGCCGAGCGAGCCGCTGGAGCTGCACCCCGTGGTGCCCAAGGCGCTGGACCTGCTGTTCATCCTCCACGCCGACCACGAGCAGAACGCCTCGACCTCGACCGTGCGCCTGGTCGGCTCGACCGGCGCCAACCCGTACGCGTGCATCGCCGCGGGCATCACCGCGCTGTGGGGACCCGCGCACGGCGGCGCCAACGAGGCGGTGCTGAAGATGCTGGAGGAGATCGGCGACCCGAAGAACGTCGCCTCCGCCGTGGCCAAGGCCAAGGGCAAGAGCTCGGGGTTCCGCCTGATGGGCTTCGGCCACCGCGTGTACAAGAACTTCGACCCGCGCGCGAAGATCATCCGCGAGATGACCCACAAGGTGCTCGGCGCGCTGGGCGTCGACGACCCGCTGCTGGAAGTGGCGATGAGGCTCGAGGAGGCCGCCCTGAAGGACGAGTACTTCATCGAGCGCAAGCTGTACCCGAACGTCGACTTCTACAGCGGCATCATCTACAAGGCGCTGAAGATCCCGACCGAGATGTTCACGGTCATGTTCGCCATCGCCCGCACCGCCGGCTGGGTGTCGCACTGGCTGGAGCAGCAGGTGGACCCGGAGGCCAAGATCGGCCGCCCGCGCCAGGTCTACACCGGCCACGCCAGGCGCGACTACGTGCCCGTCGACCGCCGCTGATCCCCGGTGCCCTCCGGGGCCGGAGGCAGGAAACGCCCCGCGCGGTGCGGGGCGTTTCCGTATCCGCCGCCGGTGCCTGCTCAGCGCAGCCCGTAGACGGAGATTTCCTCCTCCGCCAGCAACGCGCGCAGCTGCGCGGCGGAGGCGCGCCGCATGGGCCGCTCGTCGATCTGCGACAGCGGCGCCTGGCGCAGCGCGGCTTCCGGCAGCACCAGCAGGTCGAAGGTCAGGTCCTCGGCGACGAACACCCACACCGGGAAGTCGCCCCCGCGCACGCGGTCCAGGCGCACGTGCCGGCTGCGCGACTGGGCCGGTATCCCGGATTCCTCGAGGAAACGCTGCACCGCCTCCGGATCGTCGGAGTACAGGTGCAGGTGCACGGGCGAGTGCATGTCGGCGGTGCCCTCGAGCACCGGGCCGACCAGGCGTGCGTCGAAGCGGGCGAAGAACTCGAGCGCACGCAACGCGGCCTCGCGGCGCACGCGCACGGCGTTGGCCTGGGTGTCGCGCTGGAACAGGCGCTGGTATTCGCGCAGTGCCTCCTCGATCTCCCGGTTGCGCGGCAGGGAGGCGTCGTCGTGGAAACCGAGCCGGCTGGCGGCCTTGAGCTTGGCCAGCCGGTAGTCGCGGATGCCGCTCTCGGCCATCAGCCGGGCCGCCTCGTGGGCCAGCCGGCGGCGGCGCTCCCGGATGCGGGCCTCGGCATGCTGGCGTGCGCGGTGCATCGCGGTCTCCCGTGGCGGGCCTGCGCCGACTGTACCGCATGCGGGCGGGGCGTCAACGTGCCGTCCGCCCTGGCCGCGGCCCCGTTCAGAAGATGTCGAAGGCCTCTTCCTTCGGTGCCTCGTCGAAGTCGAACTCGGCCTCGCTCTCCATGCGCTCGAGGTCCTCGACCTTCACGTACTCGATGATGCCGCCCTCCGCGGTACTGGGCAGCAGGCGCCCGCCGGCGGTGACCGCGACCCGGACCATGCCTTCCGGCGGGTCGTTGCGGGCGATCGGCCGGTCCTTCAGGGCCACGCGCATGAAGTCGATCCAGATCGGCAGGGCGGCCCTGCCGCCGTACTCGCGGTAGCCCAGCGAGCGGTTGTCGTCGCGGCCGACCCAGACCGATGTCACCAGGTTGCCGCCGAAGCCGGAGAACCAGGCGTCGCGGTGCTCGTTGGTGGAGCCGGTCTTGCCGCCGACGTCCTCCCGGCCCAGCACCTTCGCGGCGGCGCCGGTGCCGCGGCGGACCACGTCCTGCATCATCGAGACGAGCTGGTAGGCGATGCGCTCGTCGATCGCGCGCGGGGCGGGGACGGCGTCCCCGGGCGGCGGCTGCGTGGCGTCCGCGGCCTGCTGCGGGGCCTTGTCATCCGCCTGCTGCCGCGATTGCTGCGCCGCCGGCGCCGCGGGGCCGAAGTCGAACCCGTCCACGACGTAGGAGGAGGTGGTGCGCGACGCCGGGCTGCCGTCGTCGCAGCTCCGGCAGGCGACCGCGGGCTTTTCCTTGAAGATCACGTTGCCGTCGCGGTCGCGGACCTCGTCGATGAACCATGGAGTCACCCGGAAACCGCCGTTGACGAACACCGCGTAGCCGCGGGCGATGTCGATCGGCGTGAGCGACGGCGTGCCCAACGCGATCGACAGGTTCGGCGGCAGTTCCGCCTCGTCGAAGCCGAAATTGGCGATGTACCTGCGCGCGTAGTCCACGCCGATGGCGTCGAGCAGGCGCACCGACACCAGGTTGCGCGACTGCACCAGCGCCTCGCGCAGGCGCATCGGGCCGGCGAAGTTGCCGGTGTCGTTCTGCGGGCGCCACACCTGGCCGCGGCGCATGCGGAACACCACCGGGGCGTCGAGCACGATCGAGGCCGGGTTGAAGCCCTTCTCGAAGGCCGCGGCGTAGATGAACGGCTTGAAGCTGGAACCGGGCTGGCGGCGGGACTGGGTGGCGCGGTTGAACTTGCTGCCGGCGAAGCTGAAACCACCGACCAGGGCGCGCAGCGCGCCGGTGTCGGCCTCGAGCGAGACCAGGGTCGCCTGCGCCCGGGGCAGCTGCTCGAGCTGCCAGGCCACGGTGGCCGGGGCGGCCGGGGCCTTCGCCGGGGTTTCGGTCCGCTTCACGCGGACCAGGTCGCCGCGCTTGAGCAGGGCGCCGGGCGCGCGCCCGGTCCAGCGGCTGCTGGCGGGGTCGAGGACCACCGTGCTGCCATCGGCCAGCGCGACCGTGGCGTTGGCGCCGCTGGTGCCCAGGACGATCGCCGGCAGCAGGCCGCCCTGGGCGGGAATGTCCCGGATCCGCGAGGCGGCCGCCCCGGCGTCCTCGTCCGGCGCCAGCTCGAAGCTCTGCTCCGCGCCGCGCCAGCCGTGGCGGTGGTCGTAGGCCAGCAGCCCGTCGCGCACCGCCTGGTTGGCGGCGGCCTGCATCTCCGGGTCGATGGTGGTGATGACGTGGTAGCCCTTGTTCAGCACGTCGCCGCCGAAGCGGGCCAACATCTCCTGGCGCACCATCTCGGCCACGTAGGGCGCGTGGACCTCGACCGGCCGTTCGTGCGGCCTGGCGTGCATCGGCACCGCCCGGGCCGCCGCCGCTTCCTGCGGCGTGATGTAGCCCAGTTCCTGCATCCGTGCCAGCACGTAGTCGTCGCGGCGGATCTTGGCGCGCTCGGGGTTGCTGATCGGGTTGCCACTGGAGGGGAACTTCGGGATCGCCGCCAGCGAGGCCATCTCGTCCAGGGTCAGCTGGTCGAGGGTCTTGCCGAAATAGAACTCGGCGGCGGCGGCCACGCCGTAGGCGCGGTTGCCGAAGAAACTCTTGTTGAGGTACAGCTCGAAGATCTCGTCCTTGGTCAGCTCGCGCTCCATCTTGATCGCGAGCAGCATCTCCGCGAACTTGCGGGTGAAGCTGTATTCGGTGCTCAGGTAGAACTGGCGGGCGACCTGCTGGGTGATGGTGGACCCGCCCGGCACGCGCTCGCGGCCGCCGGTCTTGGCAAGCAGCCACAGCGCGCGCGCCACGCCCTTGTAGTCCACGCCGTGGTGTTCGTAGAAGCGCGCGTCCTCGGTCGCCAGGAAGGCCTGCTTGAGCCGCTCGGGCACGTCCCCGATCTTCACCGGGTAGCGGCGCATCTCGCCGAACAGGGCGATGAGCCTGCCGTCGCGCGAGTAGACGTACATCGGCTCCTGCATCTCGACGTCGCGCAGGCCCTGGATGTCCGGCAGCTTCGAGGCGACGGACAGATAGAAGGCGAAGGCGGCGATCCCGCCCGTGGCGGCGAGGATCAGCAGTGCGACCAGTGCCCAGCGGAGCAGGCGGCGGAAGCGGAACATCCGGGATCGGGCCTCATTCCCTGGCTAGTGCGGCGGGGGAGGCAGTATAGAGGAGGGGCGGCCGGTCGCCCGGCCGCCCCGGCATGGCCTGTGCCGCCCGGGTTTCCCGTTGCTGGTCCCGGACGGTAGGGATTCCCCGGTCCGGATGTGACGCAGGTGGACCACTTGTGACAACGACTGCGCATTTCGGCACGATCTTGCCAGCTCGTGGTTGCCATCACATGAAAAGTCCGTTATTTAAGATTCTGGGGCACGTTGCGCTCGTAAGCGCCCGTGGCAAAGGGGAAAACCGTGGGGCTGATCACAAAAAGCCATGCGCCGCTCGTCGGCGTCGACATAAGCTCGACAGCCGTCAAGCTTCTGCAGCTCTCTCGTTCCGGTGACCGCTACCGGGTCGAGCACTATGCCGTCGAACCCCTTCCGCCCAATGCGGTGGTCGAGAAGAACCTGGTGGAGGTCGAGGCGGTAGGCGAGGCCATCCGCCGGGCGATGGCGCGTTCCGGCAGTCGCGCCAAGTACGCCGCCGCCGCCGTCGCCGGGTCCGCGGTGATCACCAAGATCATCCCGATGCCGGCCGACCTCGACGAGGACGAGATGGAGTCGCAGGTCGAGCTGGAGGCGGTGAATTACATCCCGTACCCGATCGAGGAAGTGAACCTCGATTTCGAGGTGCTGGGGCCGATGCCGGGCAACCCCGAGATGGTCCAGGTGCTGCTCGCCGCCTCGCGTTCGGAGAACGTGGAGATGCGCGCGTCGGCGCTGGAGCTCGGCGGCCTGACGGCGAAGGTGATCGACGTCGAGGCGTTCGCGATCGAGAATGCGTTCGGCCTGATGGCGAACTCGCTCAACATCCCGCGCGACGGCATCGTGGCGCTGGTCGACATCGGCGCCACCATGACCACGCTCAACATCCTGCGCAACGGCCGCAGCATCTACGTGCGCGAACAGGTGTTCGGCGGCAAGCAGCTCACCGACGAGGTGATGCGCCGCTACGGCCTGAGCTACGAGGAGGCGGGCCTGGCCAAGCGCCAGGGCGGTTTGCCCGAGAGCTACGAGATCGAGGTCCTTGAGCCGTTCAAGGAGGCGCTGGTCCAGCAGATCAACCGCCTCCTGCAGTTCTTCTATGCCGGCAGCGAATACAACCGTGTCGACCTGATCGTGCTGGCTGGCGGTTGCGCCTCGATCCCCGGCATCGTGGAAATGGTCGAGGAGCAGCTGGGCGTGCAGTCGGTGATCGCCAACCCACTGGCGCAGATGACGCTCGGCCCGCGCGTGCAGGCCCATGCGCTGGCCCAGGACGCGCCTGCGCTGATGATCGCCTGCGGCCTCGCCCTGAGGAGCTTCGACTGATGGCACGGATCAATCTCCTCCCGTGGCGTGCCGAGCGCCGCAAGCAGCAGCAGAAGGAATTCGGCCTGATGCTGGCGCTGGCCGCGCTGGCCGGCGTCGTGCTGTGGTTCCTGGTCAACCTCTACTACAACGCCCAGATCTCCGGGCAGCACGAGCGCAACGCCTTCCTCGAGAACGAGATCCGCCAGGTCGACGCGCAGATCAAGGAGATCGAGGAGCTCGATCGCCAGAAGGCCCGCCTGCTGGCGCGCAAGGAGGTGATCGAGCAGCTGCAGGCCAACCGCTCGCAGATGGTGCACCTGTTCGATTCGCTGGTGCGCACGATCCCGGATGGCGTGACCCTGACCGCGATCAAGCAGGAGGGCGAGAAGCTGACCCTCGAGGGCCGCTCGCAGTCCAATTCGCGGGTCAGTACCTACATGCGCAACCTGGAAGGCTCCGGGTGGATGACCAGGCCCGAGCTGTCGGTGATCGAGGCCAAGGACGGGGTGGCCGGCCTGCCGTACATGTTCCAGCTCACTGTGCAGCTGTCGAACCCGAACGCGCCGAAGGACGAGGATGGCGACGGCGTGCCCGACCCGGTGCCGCCGGTCAGCAGCGGCCCGGCCCCTGCTGACGGGCAGGGGGCCGCCACGGAGCCGGCGGCCGAGGCCCCGGCCGCCGCGGAAGGGCAGGCGCAGCCGGAACAGGTGCAGGACCCGGAAGCGCAGCCGCAACCGGCCGGGCAGGCCGGGGGGGCGGCTGAAGGAGGTGCCCGGTGAGCAAGAAGAAAGTGTCGCTGAAGGATCTCGGGCAGCTCGATTTCAACAACATCGGCTCCTGGCCCCGCGAGTTCAAGGTCGGCTTCTGCGTCTTCGTCGGCCTGCTGATCTTCGGCCTGCTTTGGTGGTTCCTCACCAGCCCCAAGGGCGACGAGCTGGAGCGGCTTGAGCGCAGGGAGGCCGAACTGCGCAGCGAGTTCGAACTCAAGCAGGGGCGCGCGGCCAACCTTGATGCCCTCAAGCAGCAGCTCGCGCAGATGGAGCAGCAACTGCAGCAGATGCTGCGCCAGCTGCCCAGCCGCACCGAGATGCCGGCGCTGATCAACGACATCTCGCAGACCGCGCTGGCCACCGGCATCTACAACGAGCTGTTCAGGCCGGGTCCCGAGGTGCCGAAGGAGTTCTACGCCGAAAAGCCGATCGAGCTGAAGATGGTGGGCACCTACCACCAGTTCGGCGCCTTCGTCAGCGGCGTGGCTTCGCTGCCGCGCGTGGTGATCCTGACCATGCACGACATCTCGCTGCGTCCCCGTGGTGAAAGGAACCCGGGCGAGGGCATCCGGCCGAATTCCACCCTGGAGCTCTCGGGCACGGTGAAGACCTACCGCTACCTCGACGAGGAGGAGGCGCAACAGGCAGCCGCCACCACGGCGGCAGGAGGGGAGCGCTGATGCGCACGATGAAGACCACGGCACGGCTGGCGTTGCTCGCACTGGCGACGGCCGCGCTGGCAGGGTGCGTGCGCGGCGTGACCAGCACGCCCGGCGACGCCCCCAACCTCGAGGAGTGGGTGGCGAACGTGAAGGCGCGCCCGGCGCCGCCGCTGGAGCCGCTGCCGGTGATGCAGCAGTTCGAGACCTTCGAGTATGCGGCGCAGGACCTGCGCGATCCGTTCAGCACCGCCTTCGGGCGCGACGCGGGGGGGACCGGCCCGCGGCCTGACGCCAACCGGCGCAAGCACGTGCTCGAGCAATTCCCCCTCGACAGTCTCGACATGGTGGGGACGCTCCACAGTGGCGGGCAGATCGTCGGTCTGGTGATGGCGCCGGACAAGGTGACCTACCGCGTGGTTCCGGGCACGTACATGGGCCAGAACGACGGGCGCGTGACCAGCGTGCACGAAGACAGGATCGAACTCGTCGAACTGGTGCCGGATGGCGCGGGTGGCTGGCTTGAACGGCCGGCGACGATTGCGCTCGAGGACAACTGATTAGGGGAAGCCACGATGATCGTTAGCAAAGCGCACAGCCCGAACGCGATCCGGCGCGGCATGCGGTTCCGGGCGGGGATCGCCGGCCTCGCGGCGGGCCTGCTGGCCGCCACAGCCGCGGTGCACGCGGGGCAGCCCGCGACGTTCCCGGCCGTCCTCGCCGGCCAGGTCTCGGCCGTGGATCCTGCCAAGCAGCGGCCGGCGGCGGTGGCAGTGTCGAGGATCGACTTCAAGCGCGGTGACGGCGGCTCCGGCAAGCTGATCGTGCAGTTCGACGGCGAGGGCGCCATGCCCGACCTGCGCACGCAGGGTTCGGAAGTCGTGGTCGACGTTGGCAACGCCAGTCTGCCGGCCTCGCTGCAGCGGCCGCTGAACGTGACCGACTTCGCCACGCCCGTGCAGCGCATCGACGCCAGCCAGGGGGGGCAGGGCGCGCGCATCGTGCTGAGCACGAAGGGCAGCTTCGAGTCGCTGGCCTACCAGACCGGCCGCGACTACATCGTCGAGATCGTGCCGCGTGCCTCCGGGGCGCAGCGTGCGGTCGGCGCGGCCGCGGGCGTGGCCGCCGTGGCCCAGCAGTCCGGCACGGGCTACACCGGGCGCCCGGTGACCTTCAATTTCCAGGACGTGCCCGTGCGCACGGTGCTGCAGTTGATCGCCGAGGAGTCGGGCCTGAACATCGTCGCCAGCGACACCGTGCAGGGCAACATCACCCTGCGCCTGGTCAACGTGCCGTGGGACCAGGCGCTCGACCTGATCCTGCAGGCCAAGCAGCTGGACAAGCGCCGCAACGGCAACGTCGTCTGGGTGGCGCCGCAGGCCGAGATCGCCGCGTTCGAGCAGGCCAAGGAGGACGCCCGCTTGGCCATCGAGGAGCGCGCCGAGAAGGTCACGGAGTACATCCCGATCAACTACGGCAACGCCGAGGACATTGCCAAGCTGCTGACCGAGGAGAGCAAGAACAACATGCAGGGGCGCGGCGCAGGCGGCCAGGGCCAGCTGCATGACCAGGGCTTCCTGTCCGCACGCGGCAGCATCAGCTTCGACCGCCGCACCAACACCCTGCTGGTGGTCGACATCCCGCAGCGCGTGGCCGAGATCAAGCGCCTGGTGACCATGCTGGACAAGCCGGTGGACCAGGTCGTGATCGAAGCGCGCATCGTCATCGCCAACGAATCCTTCGCGCGCGACCTCGGCGCCCGCTTTGGCGTCAGCGGTTCCAAGGATCGCGTCAGCTGGGGCGGCAGCCTTGGCGACAATGGCAACACGGGTGGCTTGAACTGGAGCGCCCCGGTCGCCAACGCGGGTTCCCTGGCCTTCACCATCCTCGGCAACACCATCAACTGGGATGTCGAGCTGTCGGCGCTGCAGGAGGAAGGCCGTGGCGAGGTGATCTCCAACCCGCGCCTGGTCACCAGCAACCAGAAGGAGGCGGTGATCCGCCAGGGCCAGGAGATCGGCTACCTGACCGTGACCGGCGGCCAGAGCAACAACGTGCCGACGGTCGAGTTCAAGGACGCGCTGCTCGAGCTGAAGGTCACGCCGACCATCACCAACGACGGCCGCGTGTTCCTGAGCATTGCCCTGAAGAAGGATGAGGTCGACCGCTACATCCAGATCCCGCCGAACCTGGGCCAGGTGCCGCTGATCAACAAGCGAGAGATCACCACCGCGGTTCTGGTCGAGGACGGCCAGACGGTGTCGATCGGCGGCGTCTACGAGTTCAGCAGCCGCAGTGACCTGGCCAAGGTGCCGTTCCTCGGCGACCTGCCGATCCTCGGCAACCTGTTCAAGAACCGTGGCAAGAACAGGGAAAAGGCCGAGCTGCTGATCTTCGTCACGCCCAAGGTGCTGCGCGTCGCGCAGCGCTGAGCGGCCGGGCGCGGATCCGCCGGAACGGGGCCTTCGGGCCCCGTTCCCGTTTCCGGGCCGGGAGAAGCATGGTCCGCCGCATCGCGCGTTGCGATGGCACGCGGGGCATGGGCAGGCCTGCACGCCGGGCGACACGGGATCCGCGTGTGCCCTCCCGGCGCGGCCGGGCCGCCGGCGGCGGTCTGCTAAGCTGACGCGTCGCGTTCATTTCCGGAGCTGAAGCATGGCCAAGGCGGGAGAACAGGCGCGGATGCCGCTGCACTGGAAGATCGGCATCGGCTTCGCCGCGGGGCTGGCGCTGGGACTGCTGGTGCACTACGCCATCGGCGGCGACGCCGGCTGGGTACAGGCGGCGATCCGCTACGGCACGCAGCCGTTCTCGACCCTGTTCCTCAACCTGATTTTCATGCTGATCGTGCCGCTGCTGTTCTCGGCGCTGGTGGTCGGCGTGTCGGAGATGGGCGACATCGGCTCGCTCGGCCGGATCGGCTGGCGTACGCTTGCCTACACCGTGCTGCTGTCGGGCATCGCGGTGCTGCTGGGCCTGGTGATGGTCAATCTGTTCGAGCCGGGCTCGGGCGTCGACCCCGAGCTGGCGCGGCAGTTGCTGGCAGAGAGCGCGGAACGCACCCAGGCCATCGTCCGCGACAGCACATCCCAGCCGAAGGGCATGGACATGCTGCTGTCGATCGTGCCGCAGAACGTGCTCGGCGCCGCGTCCGACAACGCCAGCATCCTCTCGCTGATGTTCTTCGCGCTGATGTTCGGCATCGGCCTGGTGCTGACCCGCACGCCGCAGACCGAGGTGCTCAAGCGTGGCATCGAGGGCCTGTTCGAGGTGTCGATGACCCTGATCGGCCTGGTCATCCGCCTGGCGCCGTACGCGGTGTTCTGCTTCATGTTCAACCTCGCGGTGCTGTTCGGCTGGGACCTGCTGGCCAAGCTGGGCAAGTATGTGCTGGTGGTGGCAGGTGCGCTGGCGATCCACATGGTGGTGGTGTACGGCGCAGCACTGCGCCTGATCGCACGGCGCTCGCCGCTGGAGTTCTTCAGCGGCGTACAGGAGGCGATGCTGATGGCGTTCTCGACCGCCTCCAGCAACGCCACGCTCCCGACCGCGTTGCGGGTGGCGGACGACGAGCTGAAGCTGCCGAAGAAGATCTCGCGCTTCGTACTGACCATCGGTGCGACCGCCAACCAGAACGGTACCGCGCTGTTCGAGGGCGTGACCGTGATCTTCCTGGCCCAGTTCTTCGGCGTGGAACTGGGTCTGGCCGAGCAGTTCCTGGTGATGCTGGTGTGCATCCTCGGTGGCATCGGCACCGCGGGCGTGCCGTCCGGCTCGCTGCCGGTGGTGGCGCTGATCTGCGCCATGGTCGGGGTACCGGCCGAGGGCATCGGCCTGGTGCTGGGCGTCAACCACTTCCTCGACATGTGCCGGACCACGGTGAACGTGACCGGTGACCTCGGCATCGCCGCGCTCGTGGCGGGCCGCGAGGGGGATGCCCCGGGGCCGTCCGCAGGCAGGCAGGCGGGCTAGGCCCGGGGGGCGCCGGCCCGGCGCGGGCGACAAGCCGGGGGCGGGATGGGACAATAGGCACCCTGTGCCCGCCACGGCGGGTTTCCCCGCGACCCCAAGCCCCACGACGCCATGACGACGCCCAGCCGCCGCGAACTTGCCAACGCTCTCCGTTTCCTCGCCATCGACGCGGTCCAGGCCGCCAATTCCGGCCACCCGGGCATGCCGATGGGCATGGCCGACATCGCCGAGGTGCTGTGGAACGACTATCTCAGCCACAACCCCGGCAACCCGCGCTGGTTCAACCGCGACCGCTTCGTCCTGTCCAACGGCCACGGCTCGATGCTGCAGTACGCGCTGCTGCACCTGTCGGGATACGACCTGCCGCTGGAGGAACTGAAGAACTTCCGCCAGCTCGGCTCGCGCACGCCGGGCCATCCCGAGAACTTCGTGACCCCGGGCGTGGAGACCACCACCGGGCCGCTGGGACAGGGCTTCGCCAACGCCGTCGGCTTCGCGCTGGCCGAGAAGCTGCTGGCGCAGCGCTTCAACCGCCCCGAGTTCCCGGTCGTGGACCACCGCACCTGGGTGTTCCTGGGCGACGGCTGCCTGATGGAAGGCATCTCGCACGAGGCCGCGTCGCTGGCCGGCACCTGGAAGCTGGGCAAGCTGGTCGCGTTCTGGGACGACAACCGCATCTCCATCGACGGCGACACCCGCGGCTGGTTCACCGACGACACGCCTGCGCGCTTCGAGGCCTACGGCTGGCGCGTGATCCGCGACGTGGACGGCCACGACCCCGACTCGATCAAGGCCGCGATCGAGGCCGCGATGGAGAACGAGGACAAGCCGGTGCTGATCTGCTGCCGCACCACCATCGGCTTCGGCTCGCCGAACAAGGCGGGCAGGGAATCGGTGCACGGCGCGCCGCTTGGCAGGGACGAGGTCGAGGCCACGCGCAAGGCGCTGGGCTGGGAGTACGGCCCGTTCGAGATCCCGCAGCACATCCGCGACGCCTGGCGTGCCAACGGCGCCGGGCTGGTGCGCGAGGAGCAGTGGAACCGGCTGTTCGACGAGTACGCCAGGCGCTACCCGGAGCTGGCCGCGGAGCTGGTGCGCCGCTCGCATGGCGAGCTGCCGGAGGGCTTCGCCGCGGCGGCCGACGCGTTCATCGCGAAGGTGCAGGCCGAGGGCCCGTCCATCGCCTCGCGCAAGGCCTCGCAGAACGCGATCGAGGCCTACGCGCCGCTGTTGCCGGAGCTGGTCGGCGGCTCGGCGGACCTGGCGCATTCCAACCTGACGCTGTGGAAGGGCAGCAAGTCCGTCGCCAGCGACGACCCGGATGCCAACTACGTGTACTACGGCGTGCGCGAGTTCGCGATGACCGCGATCTCCAACGGACTGGCGCTGCATGGCGGCTTCATCCCGTACGACGCGACGTTCCTGGTGTTCAGCGACTACGCGCGCAACGCCGTGCGCATGAGCGCGCTGATGCACGCGCACGCGATCCACGTGTACACCCACGACTCGATCGGCCTGGGCGAGGACGGCCCGACCCACCAGCCGGTCGAGCACCTGGCCTCGCTGCGCTACATCCCGAACAACGACGTCTGGCGGCCGTGCGACGCGGTGGAGTCGGCGGTGGCCTGGCGCGCGGCGATCGAGCGCCGCGAAGGCCCCAGCTGCCTGGTGTTCAGCCGCCAGAACCTGCCGCACCAGCCACGTACCGGGGCGCAGGTGCGCGACATCGCGCGCGGCGGCTACGTGCTGAAGGATTCGGCGGGCACGCCGGAGATCATCCTGATCGCCACCGGCTCCGAGGTGGCGCTGGCGATGGAGGCCGCGGCCCGGCTCGGCGACCACGTGCGCGTGGTGTCCATGCCGTCGACCACCGTGTTCGACCGCCAGGACGAGGCGTACCGCGAATCGGTGCTGCCGAAGGCCGTGCGCAGGCGCGTGGCGATCGAGGCGGGCGTGAGCGATTTCTGGCGCAAGTACGTCGGCCTCGAGGGCGCGGTGGTCGGCATGGACACCTTCGGCGCCAGCGCGCCGGCCGACAGGCTGTTCGCGCACTTCGGCTTCACCGTCGAGCGCGTGGTCGAGGTCGCGAAGTCGCTGTAAGCCGCCGCCTCCCCCCGCTTGCGGGGGAGGGAGGCGCACACCCCTCCGCCTGCGGCACCCGATGCCTCCCCTGCCTGCGGCGGGAGGCCGGGAGGGGGCAACAGGCACGGCGTCCTATACCGACGGCGTCGCGGGCTTGTCGTGTCTGCTGCCGCCGCGGCAGGCGGGCGAGTCGGGCGCGCGGCCGGCCGCGGCCCATTCCTCCGGGGTGTACGTGTGCAGCGCCAGGGCGTGGATCTCGCCCATCAGCGGGCCGAGCGTGCGGTAGACCAGCTGGTGCCGCTGCAGCAGGCGCTGCCCGGCGAACGCGCTGCTGGCGACCACCACCTTGTAATGGGTTTCCTGGCCGCGGCTGTGCATGTGGCTCTCGTCGTGCACCTCCAGGTGCGTGGGCGAAAGCGCATCCAGCGCGGCGCGGATGCGTTCGAGCTTCGACATGCCCGCGATGTTAGCACCGGCGGCGCCGCGGGCCCCGTTCAGTCGAGCCGGTGGACCGTGTGCGCCAGGCGCCGCACGTCGTCCTCGGTGTGGCTGACGTAGACCATCGGCAGCTTCACCTCGTCGCGCACGCGCTGCAGCCACGGGATCAGCTCCTCGCGCCGGGCCCGGTCGAGCGAGGACAGCGGCTCGTCGAACAGCAGGATCGCCGGCTGCGACAGCAGCGCGCGGCCGATCGCGACCCGCTGGGCCTCGCCGCCGGACAGGCCCTCGGGACGCCGGTCGAGCAGGTGGCCGATGCCGAGCAGGGCGACCACCGCATCCAGTCCGAACGGCGCCTCGCCACCCCGCCGGCCGTGGCGGCCATAGAGCAGGTTGGCGCGCACGCTGCGGTGCGGGAACAGGCGCGCGTCCTGGAACACGTAGCCGATGCGCCGGCGGTGGGTGGGCAGGTCGATGCGGCGCTGCGAGTCGAACAGGACGCGGCCGTCGATGGCGATGCGCCCGGACACCGGCCGCAGCAGCCCGGCGATGGCGTACAGCACCGAGGTCTTGCCCGCGCCCGAGGGGCCGGTGAGCGCGAGCACGCGCGCGTCCTCGACGATCCGCACGTGGCGTTGGAAACGGCCCCGGCGCAGCTCGATATCGATCTCCAGCATCAGTCGTGCCCTCCGCGGCGCTGGCGGCGCACCAGCCACTCGCTGGCCAGCAGCGCCAGCAGCGAGATCGCCACCGCCACCAGCGCCAGTCGCCAGATGCCGGCCTCGCCGCCGGGCACCTGCATCAGCCCGTAGAGCGCGGTCGAGAGCGTCTGCGTCTGCCTGGGGATGCTGGAAACGAAGGTGATGGTCGCGCCGAATTCGCCCAGCGCCTTGGCGAAGGCGAGCACCGTGCCGGCGACCACGCCCGGCCAGGCCAGCGGCAGGGTGATGGTCAGGAACACGCGCAGCGGGCCGGCGCCGAGCGTGGCCGCGGCCTGCTCGAGCCGGCGGTCCACGGATTCGATCGCCAGCCGGATCGCGCGCACCATCAACGGGAAGCCCATGATCGCGCTGGCGAGCGCGGCGCCGGTCCAGTGGAACGCGAAGCCGATGCCGAAGTGCTCCTCGAGGAAGCGCCCTGCCGCGCCGTTGCGGCCCAGCCACGCAAGCAGGGCGTAGCCGACGACCACCGGCGGCAGCACCAGCGGCAGGTGCACCAGTGCATCCAGCAGCGCCTTGCCGGGAAAACCGCGGCGCGCCAACAGCCAGCCCAGCGCGATGCCCGGCGGCAGGCTCGCCAGCGCTGCGGCGAGCGCCACCTTCAGGCTGAGCAGGATGGCGGAGGTCTCGGCGGGCGTGAACACGCGGTCCTCAGCGGATGAAGCCGTGCCGGCGGAAGATGTCGCCGGCGGCGTCCGAGCGCAACCAGGCGACGAAGTCCGCCGCTGCCGGGTGCGTGCTGGCGGCGACGCGCGCCGCCGGGTAGACGATCTCCGGATGCGTGTCCGGCGGGAAGGTGGCCAGCACCTTCACCCGTGGCTCGGCCCGTGCGTCGCTGGCGTAGACCACGCCCAGCGGCGCCTCGCCACGCGCCACCAGCAGCAGCGCGGCGCGGACGTTCTCGGCCTCGGCCACGCGCGGCGCGAGCCCATCCCACATGCCCAGCGATTCGAACGCCGCCCTCGCGTAGCGGCCGGCCGGCACCGCGGAGGCCAGCGCCAGCGCGAGGCGCCCGCGTTCTCCAAACAGCGGGCGCAGGTCGGCTCCCGGCGCGAGCGCGACGGTGCCGGTCGGCGTTTCGCGCGGGGCGACCAGCACCAGCGCGTTGCCGCAGACGTCCGCGCGCGTGGCTGGATCGACGAGGCCGCGTTCCTGCAGCCAGTCCATCCAGTCGCGGTCGGCGGAGACGAACACGTCGGCCGGCGCGCGCTGCGCGATCTGCCGCGCCAGCGCGGAACTGGCGGCGTAGGACACGCGCACCGGCTGCCCGCTGCGGGCGGCGTAGGCGCCTGCGGCCTCGTCCAGCGCGTCCTTCAGGCTGGCCGCGGCGAACACCGTCAGCGGTGGCACGCCGTCCGTGGCCGGCCCCGGGCCGCCATCCGGGGCGCAGGCAGCCAGCAGCGCCGCCAGGGCCAGCGCGGCGATGCGGCGGGCCATCCGGGCCACCGGGGAACCCATGTGGGATCGTGCGGCGGCGTGCTCAGAGCGCGTCGAGCGGGACCTTGAGGTAGCGAATGCCATTGTCCTCCGCGGGGGGCAGCTCGCCGGCGCGGATGTTGACCTGCACCGCCGGGATGATCAGCGCTGGCATCGACAGGGTGCGGTCGCGCGCCTCGCGCACGGCCACGAATTCGTCCTCGGTGGTGTCCGCGCGCACGTGGATGTTGCCGCGCTTCTGTGCGCCGATGGTGGTCTCGCAGGCCACCTCGCGGCCACCCGGGCCGTAGTCGTGGCAGACGAACACGCGGGTCTCGTCGGGCAGTTCGTACAGGCGCCGGATCGAGCGGTACAGCTGCGCGGCGCTGCCACCCGGGAAGTCGCAGCGGGCGGTGCCCGAGTCGGGCATGAACAGGGAGTCGCCGGGGAACAGCGCGTCGCCGACGAGGTAGGCGCAGCTGTCGCTGGTGTGGCCCGGCACCGCGATCACCCGCGCCTCGATGCCGCCGATGTGGAAGGTTTCGCCATCGGCGAACAGGTGGTCGAACTGCGAGCCGTCGGTTCGGAATCCGCCGCCGAGGTTGAAGATCCGGGCAAAGGTTTCCTGCACCCTGCGGATGCCCTCGCCGATGGCGAGCACGGCGCCCGGGAGCTGCTGGCGCAGCCAGTGGCCGGCGCTCAGGTGGTCGGCGTGGGCGTGGGTTTCCAGCAGCCAGCGCACCTGCAGCCCGTGCCCGCGGACGTGGTCGAGCAGGGCTTGTGCCGAACGGGTCGAGGTGCGGCCGGAGGCCGCCTCGTAGTCCAGCACCGGGTCGATGATCGCCGCCTGGCGCGTGTCGGGGTCGGAGACCACGTAGCTCCAGGTGTTGCTGGCAGCGTGGAAGAACGGCTTGACGTCCGGCTTCATGGCGCGTGGTCCTCTGGGGCAGGACACGGAAGGCGATGCTCGCATGCCCCGCATTGCGGAAGCGTAAAGTGGAATCCCCCCCGCCATGCAAGGAGACCGCCATGTTCCGGATCGTGTTGCCCGCCGCCCTCGCCGCCTGCCTGCTGGCCGCCGCCGGCCCGGGCCGGGCGCTGGCTCCGGCGGATTCCCCCGCGGAGGCGGCGGATGCGCTCCCCCGGCTGGGGCTGCTCGTGGTGCGCGAGGACCTGCTGGTGTCCGGGCAGCCCACGCCGCAGCTGTGGGAGGTGCTGAAGGGCGAGGGCGTGACCACGGTCATCAACCTGCGCCCGGACGACGAGCTGCCCGGGCGGGACGAGCGTGCCGAGGTCGAGGCCGCGGGCCTGGCCTACCACCACATCCCGGTCGCCGGGCCCGATGGGCTGACCCCGGACAACGCCTCGCGCCTGTGGCGGCTGGTCCACGGCGCGCAGGGCCGGGTGCTGGCCCACTGCGGTTCGGGCAACCGGGTCGGCGCGCTGCTCGCGCTGGCCGCGGCGGAAGAGGGCGGCATGGCGCCGGAGGAGGCGCTGGCCTTCGGCAAGTCCGCCGGGCTGGCCAGCCCGGCGCTGGAGGCCGAGGTGCGCGCCCGGCTCGGGTTGCCGCCGGCCGAGTGAGGGGAGCGGTCAGGCGCCGAGGATGCCGTTGAGCAGGACCGCAAGCCGCGCGCCCGCGCGCTGCAGTTGGCGTTCGGCGACCGGGCGGTACTTCGTGACGTAGCTGTCATCGATGCGCGCCCGCGGCGGGTAGAAGCCCGGCTGCACGACGATGGCGCAGGACTGTCCGGCCCAGTGCGCCGGCGCCGCGGCGGAGAAGGCATCGTCCGCCTGCGGCTTCGCGGCGGAGGACAGGCGCAGGCGCAAGTAGTACGCGGTCTCGCCCACGCCGCGCGATCCGAGCAGGGTCGAATCCCACAGCGAGTGCAGGTTGCCGCCGCGGCCACGGAAGTTGACCTGGAAGTCGTTGCCGCCGCGGTCGCGTGCGTAGCCGGCGTGCAGCGGCTGGTGCACGTCGCCGACGAGGTGCACCACGAACTTCAGCGCCTGCAGTCGCTCGGCGTCGGGCCGCGAGCGGTCGCGCAGGATCGCCACCTGCGCCGCCAGCGCCTCGACCACGCAGTCGCCGCCGTGACAGTGGCGCGCGGCGTCGTAATGGCAGCCGTCCTCGCCGATGTTGACGTAGTGCCACTTCGAGCTGCGGCGGCCGAGCGCCGGATCATGCTGGCGCAGTTCGTCGGCCCAGTTGGCCACGTCGGCCAGCGACGACAGGCCCTCGGTGGCGAGCAGGCGGCGGGCTTCGGCGCGGGCCCCGGGCGAGAGCTGGTATTCGGCCAGCCGCGCCACCAGCCGGTGGCCCAGCGGCCCCCACGCGAGCGCGTGCGCCGGGGCCAGCAGCAGGACGAGCGCGAGGCACAAAAAAACAGGGAGGCGGGACATGCCGGCATGGTAACCGACATGCCCGCCTCCCTGCGCCCTGCACGCGGGCTCCCCTGGAGGCGGGGGACGCGATCCGGGACGCCGCGGGCTTCCGCGGGGAGGGACGGGCGCCCCGGGCGCGTCAGAACTTCACGACCCAGGCCAGGCCGTAGACCAGCGGGTCGATGTCGGCGGTGCCGATCCTGACGCCGTTGACCTTGACGTCGGCGTCGATGTCCGCCCAGCGCGCGTCGAGGCGGATCGCGCTGCGCTGGTTCACCGCGAAGTCGATGCCGACGTGCGCGGCCAGGCCCCACGAATCGTCGAGCGACAGCCTGGTCCCTTCCAGCGCGCCGGTCGTCTTCTCGCTGAAGAACGTGGTGTAGTTCACGCCCACGCCGATGAACGGGGTGGCCTTCGTCGAGTTGGCGAAGTGGTACTGCAGCGAGACCACCGGCGGCAGGTGCCGGGTGCTGCCCACCTTGCCGATACCGCGGATGTCGATGTCGTGCTGGAACGGAAGCGCCGCCAGGACCTCGATGCCCAGGTTGTCGCGCACGAAGTACTCGGCGGTGATGGTCGGGCGCACGCTGTTGCCGATTTCCGTCGGGGGCAGCGGGCCGAGCTCCAGCGCGGTCGCGTCCAGGCTGCCGTTGTTCGACTTCGGATCCACGTTGTGGACGCCGATGCCGAGGGTCCAGTCGCCCCTGGACTGGGCGGCGGCGGGCAGGGCGGCGCCGACGGCGGCCGCCAGCAGGAGGAGGGAGAGGGTCTTCTTCATCGGGAGAGTTCCTTATCTGGCGTGTGGGAGAGAGGAGGAACGGCGCCAATCTGCGCCTGCCCGGCCCCCGCCGCCTTGATCCGGATCAATCGCCCGGAAAACCGCCGGGACCGGCGGCCCGCGCCCCCGCGCCCGACAGGGTCCGCCCGGCTGGTAAAATCCCGTTTTCCCAATCCCTTCTTCCGGGAGTCGAGCGACATGGCGATCAAGGTTGGCATCAATGGTTTCGGGCGCATCGGCCGCAACGTGCTGCGTGCGGCAGTGCAGAACTTCGGCGACGACATCGAGATCGTGGCGATCAACGACCTGCTCGAACCGGAGTACCTCGCCTACATGCTGCGCTACGACTCCGTGCACGGCCGCTTCAAGGGCGAGGTGGCGGTCGAGGGCAGCACCCTGATCGTCAACGGCAAGCGGATCCGCCTGACCCAGGAGCGTGACCCGGCCAACCTGAAGTGGGACGAGGCAGGCGCCGAGGTGGTGATCGAGTCCACCGGCCTGTTCCTCGACAAGGACAGCGCCGGCAAGCACCTGGCCGCCGGCGCGAAGAAGGTGATCATGTCGGCCCCGTCCAAGGACGACACGCCGATGTTCGTCTTCGGCGTCAACCACGACACCTACGCCGGCGAGGCGATCATCTCCAACGCCAGCTGCACCACCAACTGCCTGGCGCCGCTGGCCAAGGTGCTGCACGACAAGTGGGGCATCAAGCGCGGCCTGATGACCACCGTGCATGCCGCCACCGCGACCCAGAAGACCGTCGACGGCCCGTCCAACAAGGACTGGCGCGGCGGCCGCGGCATCCTCGAGAACATCATCCCGTCCTCGACCGGCGCGGCCAAGGCGGTGGGCAAGGTCATCCCGTCCCTGAACAGGAAGCTCACCGGCATGAGCTTCCGCGTGCCGACTTCCGACGTGTCGGTGGTGGACCTGACCTGCGAGCTCGAGAAGCCCGCCACCTACGAGGAAATCTGCGCGGAGATGAAGGCGCAGTCCGAGGGCGCGCTGAAGGGCATCCTCGGCTACACCGAGGACAAGGTGGTCGCCACCGACTTCCGCGGCGATGCGCGCACCTCGATCTTCGACGCCGAGGCCGGCATCCAGCTCGACCCGACCTTCATCAAGGTCGTCGCCTGGTACGACAACGAGTGGGGCTATTCCAACAAGTGCCTGGAAATGGCCCGCGTCGTCGCGGCGAAGTAACCGGCGCGCCCCACACGAAGCCCCGCGCACGCGGGGCTTCGCGTTCCCGGCGTCCTCCCGCAGTCCACAGCATCCATCGAGCAGGCAAAGTCCATGTCCATCCTCCGCATGACCGACCTCGATCTTGCCGGCAAGCGCGTCCTGATCCGGCAGGATCTCAACGTGCCCATCGAGAACGGCCGGATCACCTCCGAGCAGCGCATCGTCGCCTCGCTGCCGACGCTGGAGCTGGCGCTGGAGAAGGGCGCGGCGGTGATGGTGATGTCGCACCTGGGGCGGCCGAAGGAAGGCGAGTGGAGCGAGGAGAATTCGCTTGCGCCGGTGGCCAGGCGCCTGTCCGAGCTGCTCGGCAGGGAGGTGCCGCTGGTGCGCGACTGGGTGGACGGCGTGGACGTCGCGCCCGGGCAGATCGTGCTGCTCGAGAATTGCCGCATGAACGTCGGCGAGAGCAAGGACGACGAGGCGCTGGCGAGGAAGTATGCCGCGCTGTGCGACGTGTTCGTGATGGACGCGTTCGGCACCGCGCACCGCGCCCAGGCCTCGACCCATGGCGTGATCCGTTTCGCCAGGGTTGCGGCGGGCGGCCCGCTGCTGATGGCCGAGCTCGACGCGCTGGCCAGGGCGCTCCACGAACCGGCGCGGCCGCTGCTGGCCATCGTCGCCGGCAGCAAGGTCTCGACCAAGCTGGAGCTGCTGACCAACCTCGTCGGCAAGGTGGACCAGCTGATTGTCGGCGGCGGCATCGCCAACACCTTCCTCGCCGCCCTGGGCCTGCCGGTCGGCAAGTCGCTGCACGAGCCTGACCTGGTCGAGACCTCGCGGAAGATCATGGAGCAGGCGAAGGCACGCGGCGCCGAAATCCCGGTGCCGACCGACGTGGTCGTCGCCAGGTCGTTCCATCCCGACGCCGAGGCCACGGTCAAGGCGGTCGCGGACGTCGCGGAGGACGACCTGATCCTCGACATCGGCCCGGAGACGGCCGCGCGCTACGCGGAGATGATCTCGAAGGCCGGCACCGTGGTCTGGAACGGCCCGGTGGGCGTATTCGAGTTCGATGCCTTCGGCAAGGGCACCGAGACCGTCGCGCGTGCCATCGCGGCCTCGCCCGCGTTCTCCATCGCCGGCGGCGGCGACACCCTCGCCGCGGTGGACAAGTACGGCATCGCCGACGATGTGTCCTACATCTCCACCGGCGGCGGCGCCTTCCTGGAGTTCCTCGAGGGCAAGACCCTGCCGGCGGTCGCGGCGCTGGAAGCCCGGGGCGGCTGACCGGGGCGCGCCGGAACCGCACGATGCGCCGCCGTATTCCCGTGGTCCGGGAGCGGCGGCGCCGTTTTCACCGGGGTTTCATGCGCCGCGGGCCAACGGGGGCGGGGTGTCTCGGATAGGATTAGGGAGGAACGTCCGACATATCCGCACGGGAACCCTGTCCATGTCCGAACACCGCCGCCGCACCCGCATCCTCGCCACGCTCGGACCGGCCACGGATCCGCCCGAGGTGCTGGAGGGCATCCTGCGTGCGGGCGTGAACGTGGTCCGCCTGAACTTCTCGCACGGCGATCCTTCCGCGCAGATCGCGCGCGCGCAGGCGGTGCGCGAGGCGGCGCAGCGCGTCGGCGTGGAGGTCGGCATCCTCGCCGACCTGCCGGGCCCGAAGATCCGCGTCGAGCGCTTCGCCGAAGGCAAGGTGGCACTCAAGACGGGCGACCGCTTCGACCTGGTCGCCAGCCCTGATGCGCCCCCCGGCACGCAGCACGAGGTCGGCGTGAGCTACCTCGGCCTGCCGGGCGACCTTTCCCCGGGCGACACGCTGATGCTCGACGACGGCATGGTCCAGCTGAAGGTCGAGCGTATCGAGGGCGAGCGCGTGATCTGCACCGTGCTCAACGACAGCGTGCTGTCCGACCGCAAGGGCCTGAACAAGTTCGGTGGCGGGCTCTCGCTCGGCGCGCTGACCGACCGCGACCGCGAGCTGGTCAAGGTCGCCGCGGAGATCGGCGTGGACTTCATCGCCGTGTCGTTCTGCCGCAACGCCGCCGACATGGAGGAGGCCCGCGCGCTCGCGCGCTCGCACGGCAGCGAGGCCGCGCTGGTGGCCAAGATCGAGCGTGCCGAGGCGATCGAGAACCTCACCGGGATCATCGAGGCCAGCGACGTCGTGATGGTGGCCCGCGGCGACCTCGGCGTGGAGATCGGCGAGGCCGAACTGCCGGGCCTTCAGAAGAAGATCATCCGCGAATCACTGGCCCGCAACCGCGTGGTGATCACCGCCACGCAGATGCTGCAGTCCATGGTCGATTCGCCGATCCCGACCCGCGCCGAGGTGCTGGACGTGGCCAACGCCGTGATCGACGGCACGGATGCGGTGATGCTCTCGGCCGAGACCGCGGCCGGCAACTTCCCCGTGCGCGCGGTGGAGGCGATGGCGCGCATCTGCGTCGGCGCCGAGCGCCAGTTCGCGAACGACTTCGACTTCGGCAAGGCCGAGCGTGGCCTCGAGCGCGCCGACCAGGCCATCGCCATGGCCGCGATGTTCCTGTCCGAGCACATCGGCGTGGCCGCGATCGTGGCCATGACCGAGTCCGGCGGCACCGCGCGCTACCTCTCGCGTTACCGCGCCGGCCCGCCGATCTACGCCTTCTCCCGTCACGCCGGCGCGCGCCGGCGCATGGCGCTGATGCGCGACGTGTTCCCGATCGACTACGACAGCCGCGGCCAGACCCCGCGCCAGGCCGCGCGCGGCAGCATCCGCAAGCTGGTCGAGGCGGGGCTGCTCAAGCCCGGCGACCGCGTGGTGTTCACCAGCGGCGAGCACATGGAAACCCACGGCGCCACCAACACCCTGCGCCTGCTGCAGGTCGGCGCCAACGGCCACGCGGAGGGACTGGGCGACCTTTGAGCCCGGCCGCCGGGTCCCCTATAGTGTGCGTCCTCCCGGGCAGGTACCCGGCCATGGAAGCCAAGTCATCGGACTGAACAGCCGCAGCGACAGGTTCCTGTTGTTGCGGCTGTCTGCATGATTGTCCAACGCTGACGACGAAGCAGATCGCCGCTGGATTCCACATTCAAGCGGACGATTCGTCATGTCTTCCATCCAGAGCAACGGGCCCTGGGCCCGTACCCTGCCTGCGGCCATGCTGCTGCTGGCGCCTTTCAACATCCTGGCATCGCTTGCCATGGACATCTACCTGCCGGCCGTGCCCCGCATGCCGGCGATCCTCGGCACCACGCCCGCCGTGGTCCAGCTGACCCTGACCGTCTACCTCGTGGTGCTCGGGCTGGGGCAGCTGCTGTTTGGCCCGGTCTCGGACCGCGTCGGACGCAGGCCGGTGCTGTTCTGCGGAGCCCTGGTGTTCGCCGGCGCGTCGTTCGCGCTGGCGGCGACCACGTCAGCGGTGCCCTTCGTCTGCCTGCGCCTGCTGCAGGCGGCGGGCGCATCGGCGGCACTGGTCGCGCTGTTCGCGACCGTGCGCGACGTCTATGCCGGTAACGCGCAAAGCACCGTGGTCTACGGCCTGCTCAACGGCATGCTGGCCTGTGTGCCCGCGCTTGGGCCGCTGGCCGGGGCCTTCCTGATCGCGGTGCAGGGCTGGCAGGCGATCTTCGTTCTGCTCGGCGTGCTCGCGACGCTCCAGGCACTGCATGCCTGGCCCCGCTGGCGGGAAACCCGACCGCCGTACACCCGGCACCGGCGTGCAGGGTTCGGTGCGATGGTCCGCAGCCCCTCGTTCCGCACCTGCACGCTTGGGTTCAGCGCCGCGATGGGCACGTTCTTCGTGTTCTTCTCCACGGCGCCTCGGGTGTTGATCGACCGTGCCGGATACGGCGAACTGCGCTTCAGCCTCGCCTTCTCCACGGTGGCGCTGGTGATGATCGCAACGAGCTGGCTGGCGAAGCGGCACATCCGGCGCTGGGGCACGGCGGGCAGCCTGGCCCGTGGTATGGCGTTGCTGCTCGTCGGCGCGGCGGCGCTGGCCGCCGGGGAGCTGTGGTTCGCGCCGTCGTTCGCGAGTTTCGTGCTGCCCATGTGGGTGATGGCGACCGGCATCGCGCTGGCGGTATCGGTGACGGCGAACGGCGCGCTCGCCGGGTTCGATGACGTCGCCGGACGCGCGGTCGCGCTGCATTTCTGCCTGCAGAGCCTGGTCACTGGCGTCGTGGGCACGGGTTGCGTGGTGCTGCTGGACGGCGCCACGGCCTGGCCGCTGGTGACCTTCGCGTCGGCCATGGCGGTGGTCATCCTGTTGCTGTTGCAGCGGCGACCAGTCGCGAGCCCGTCCTGAACCGGCCCTGGGCGGCGGCCATCGTCCGCCGCCCTTTTCCCGTGCCGCAGGAATGCCGACACCGCATGTCCGGCGCGCGCTTCCCGTCGGTCGACGAGCCCGCGCGGCATATACTTCCGCGCCATTCCTCCCGCGGCAGCCAACATGAGCATCGAGGACCTTCCTGACACCGCGCTCGCCCTGCTCGCGCCCGGCAGGGGCCTGCTCGCGCTGGACGCGGCGACTGAGGGCACCGGCCGCCAGCCCGCGGAGGCGGGGGTTCCCGGCAGCGACGGCAACCGACGCGCCAAGCGCGAGGTGCTGCCCGTCGCGCCGGGACCGGGCGAATGCCTCAGCGGCGTGGTCCTCGATGACGAGGCCATCCGGGACCGCACGGGTGACGGCACGACATACGCGAGGATCCTCGAGGGCGATGGCATCCTGCCCGGCATCCGCGTGGACCGTGGCGCGCACCCGCTGGCCGGTTTCCCCGGCGAACTGGTGACCGAAGGCCTCGACGGCCTGCGCACGCGGTTGCAGGCGTACCGCGTGCTCGGTGCGCGCTTCACGCTGTGGCGCGCCATCATCCGCATCGGCGGGAACATGCCATCGGGCACCTGCATCGACGCCAACTGCCATGCGCTCGCGCGCTACGCCGCGCTCTGCCAGGAGCAGGGGCTGGTGCCGGTGCTGGCGCCAGGAGTGCTGGCCGAGGGCGACCACGACATCGACACCGCCTTCGAGGTGCACGAGGTGGTGCTGCGCTCGCTGTTCGACGCGCTCTACAACGCCAGCGTCGCGCCCGATAGCGTGGTGCTGGCAACCACGATGGTCCGGCCCGGCAGCGATTGCGACGAACAGGCCGGCCCGGAGGAAGTGGCCGAAACCACCCTGGCCTGCCTGAAGGCCGCCGTTCCCGCCATCGTCCCGGGCATCGCGTTCCTGCCGTCCGGGCTGGGCAACGGTTTTGCCGCTTGCCTCGAGGCGATCACCCGCATGGGCCCGCATCCGTGGCGGCTGACCTTCTGCGACGAAATCCGAAACGACACCATCCCCCGGCCCGGGGCAGGCGACCCCGCGGCCGACGCCGGTGTGGCGCGTGATGCCTGCCTCGTCCGGTTGCGTGCCATGGCACGCGCCACGCTGGTCCAAGCCGGCGGCGGCTGAGCCGGACAGGCAAGGCTGCCCCGCCTGGAATTGCCGCCATCCCCGACCTTTCCGGCCTGCCGCCAGGCGCCATCGAGTGCCGCCCGGGTGACTGCAAGTTGGCGACCGGGGACTTTGTCATCCGCGGGATCCGCGCCGGTAAGCATTGGGCCCGCCTCCTGGCCGCAGGCGCGACGGCACGCCCAGAGGAATCCCGGGAGAGCAGGTTTGACAGGCGCAGGGCAAGGGTTGAATAGTCGGATGCGTGTCCGTCGAAGGGTGGCTGCCATGAACCCCGAGCGCGTGGTCCGGGAGCGGGTCAGGGCCTTCACCGATCTTCCCAACGTGGGCCCGGCGATGGCCCGCGATTTCCGCAGGCTCGGCTTCGCACATCCGCACGAACTGGCCGGCGCCGATCCCCTGGCGCTCTACCTCGGGCTGTGCCGCATCACCGGGAGCCGGCATGATCCGTGCGTGCTGGACGTGTTCATGTCGGTGACGGATTTCCTGGCCGGCAACCCGCCTCGGCCCTGGTGGCATTACACCGCCGAACGCAAGGCGAGATATGGCGACCCGGGCGGGGACCGCGTGGCCCGCGGCGCAGGTCCGGGGGCGAAGCGGTCACGTGGCCTGGCCTGAGGCCATGCCGGGGCAGGCCCCGCTGTTCCCGATGGACGGCCGGGAAAAACATCATGCGCACCCCGGCTTGCGTGTGTTCCATGATCGCGGCGGGCGGTTGCCCTGCCGCCGGGGCGTCGCGGCTTGCCGGCGGGATCCGCGAGGCGGACAGGCGGCTCTCCTCTGCTCCCAACACCTGCGATCCCGACACCATGGGTGCGGTCTTCCCGCGGGACCCCGGGTTCTACCGCGACATCACCTGGCTGTCCGGATACGACCGGACCATGGCGGCCTTCCGCGACAACTGCGACAGGCGGCTGGGTCTGCGCCGCGAACTGGCCGGGGACTCCATGCGCGTGCATCCGCCCGGCGACTTCGGCGCCCTGCAGGAAGCACCACGCGTTCTGCCGCGAGGAGCACGGCAGGGATGACTGCGGCATGTTCGGGTTCGTGCACGTGTGGAAGCGGGAAGGCGGGGAGTGGCGCCTGTACCGGGTCATCAGCTATGGCCATGAGCTAATGCATGCATGGGGGGATAAGGTTGCCTTCCATGCGTTTCGCAATGTGCCTTCCGGAAAAAGCAGAGCCCGGATGGGTTGAGGGGGTGTCTGCCTGCAGGTTGCTGGAGAAAGCGCCGGCCACGGCAGGAAGGCCCATGCATCGGAAACCACACCCTGAAAGGAACAATGCTTCGTTGTGGTCTTCGCTGTGGCGAGGAACGCGAAAGCGCACGCCCCGGGGGCGAGATGGTCTACGATCGAGTGGGCCGGGGCTGGTTCCGCAGGACATATGATGCAGATCCCTTCTGAAGTCCGGCTTCGCCTTGCGAAACTAGCAGCAGAAATCATTGAGATGGCTGCCGCCCATGGTGAGGACCGTTGGGGTGTGACGCCTTTCCCCGACGGTTTCCGGGTTAACGTCGGGTGGACAGAGATTCTCACGGCCATGCCGGAAGGCATCAGGCTTGTCGTGGATGGTGAAGGCGCAAGGTCTGCTGATGTTCCTGCTGGCGTCGAGTTGGTCGAAGGCGTGGGTGACAGCGGGTTCTATCCGAACGTTCCTGGTTCGGTACTCGCGTTGATACCGTATGAGCCTTCGTGGATGTTCGAAGCTGCCGTGGAATCACTTGGTTCTGCGTGGGATGCGGCTGTCCGGTTGGCGGCACGACGCAAGGCGGGCGGGGGTGTCAGGAAAGGGCATAGCCAGGAAATGGTGGACACCCTGTCCCGGTTGGTGGGCCGGAGGTTGCCAGTGCCGGGTTACATGCTGCCCGGGCCACAGCCGGTTTCCGGCGCCGAGCTGATGGAAGGTGCGCTGCGCAGGGTCGTGGGCTCGAGGTACGAGCGCAATCCCGTAGCGCGTCGGGTGTGCATCGAGCATTATGGTGCGACCTGTTTTGTCTGCGGGTTCTCCTTCGAGGAGAAGTACGGCGAAATCGGGCTGGGATTCATCCACGTCCACCACCTGACCCCGCTGTCGGCCATTGGCGATGAATACGAGGTTGACCCGGTTGTGGATCTGAGGCCCGTCTGTCCCAACTGCCACGCGATGTTGCACCGGAAGGACCCGCCTTACACGATCGAGGAGCTGCAGACGCGGATGTCTGAAGCTGCAATGCGGTCGGGAGGACATGACTGACTGGCGCCGGTATGTCGCCAGGGTGGTTTCGTGTCGGCAAAGACAGGGCCCGCATCGCGGGCCCTGTCTTCGTGCAGGGATGTCGGACGGAAGCCGTCGTCAGCCCAGTGATTCCAGCCAGGCGTCGTCGGAAGTCTCGTCGATGCCCTCGAACAGGGCGGTGGAGAGGTAGCGCTCGCCGGTGTCGGGGAGCATGGCGAGGATGACCTCGCCGGGCCTGGCCTGCCGGGCGACCTGGAGCGCGGCGGCGACGGTGGCGCCGGCGGAGATGCCGACGAAGATGCCTTCCTCCGCGGCGAGCCTGCGCGAGGTGGCGATGGCGTCGGCGTCGGTGATGGAGAGTACCTGGTGGGCGACGTCGCGGTTGAGCACCTGCGGCACGAAGTCCGGGGTCCAGCCCTGGATCTTGTGCGGCGACCATTCCCTGCCCTGCAGCAGCGGGGCGACGGCGGGTTCGGCCACGGTCACCCTGACCTCGGGACGGGCGACCCGGAGCACCTCGCCCACGCCGGTGAGGGTGCCGCCCGTGCCCCAGCCGGTGACGAAGTGGTCGAGGCGGCGGCCTGCGAAGTCGCGCAGGATCTCGGCGGCGGTGGTCTGGCGGTGGTAGGCCGGGTTGGCCGGGTTCTCGAACTGGCGGGCGAGGAACCAGCCGTGCTTCTCGGCCAGTTCCCTGGCCTTGCGGACCATGCCGCTGCCGCGCTCGGCGGCGGGGGTGAGGATGACCTTGGCGCCGTAGGCCTTCATCAGCTTGCGGCGCTCGATCGAGAAGGTTTCGGACATGACCGCGACGAAGCGGTAGCCGCGCGCGGCGCAGACCATGGCCAGGGCCACGCCGGTGTTGCCGGAGGTGGCCTCGACCACGGTGTCGCCGGGCTTGAGCAGGCCCTTCGCCTCGGCGTCGAGGATGATGGCGAGGGCCAGGCGGTCCTTGACCGAGCCCCCGGGGTTGAAGGCTTCGACCTTGGCGTAGAGTTCGATGCCCTCGGGAGCGATGCGGTGGAGGCGGACCACCGGCGTGCGGCCGATGGTGTCGAGGATGCTGTCGTGGATGGCCATCGGGAGTTCCTCGTACAGGGTGGGACGGCCATGAGGTTGCGCCTGAACGCCCGGCCGCACCATCGGTTGACGGCAATACTGTGTTCCGCCGGCCAACCGACGGCACACGAGGCCGGCCGCGGCCATGGCTAGAATCGACCGGACCGCGTCTTCCCCCTGACTGGATGCCAATGAATCCCCGACCTTCCCCGATCCTGCCGGCCGCCGGCCTGCTGCTGGGCTGCCTGCTGCTGTCCGCCTGTGGCAAGGACGATGCCGGGAACGGGGGGCGGGCCATGCCGGCGGTGGCGGTGACCACGCAGGTCGTCGGCATGGAGCCCTGGACCGACACGATCACCGCCCTGGGCACGGTCCGGGCGCGCGAGGCGGTGACCGTGACCGCGAAGGTCAGCGAGACGGTCGAGGAGATCCATTTCGAAAGCGGCGACGAGGTCGCGGCCGGGGCCGTGCTGGTCACGCTGTCGGGAAAGCAGCAGCAGGCCGCACTCGAGGCCGCCGAGGCTGCCGCGCTGGAAGCCGAGCAGCAGTACCGGCGTGGTCTGGAGCTGGCGCGGCAGCAGCTGATCGCGCGTTCGCAGCTCGATACCCAGCGCGCCACGCGCGACGCGGCGTTGGCGCGGGTGGAGCAGCTGCGCGCCGACATCGGCGACCGCCGGATCCGCGCGCCGTTCGCCGGCGTGCTCGGCATCCGCCAGGTCAGCCCGGGCGCGCTGGTGACGCCGGGCACCCCGATCGCCACGCTGGACGACATCTCCAGCGTGTACGTGGATTTCCCGGTGCCGGAGACCCGGCTGGCCGGGCTGGAGCCGGGGCTGCCCCTGCGTGGCCGGGCGGGGGCGTATCCGGGCCGCGTGTTCGAAGGCACGGTGGCCGCGGTGGCTGCGCGCCTGGACGAGGTGACGCGGGCGGCCACGGTGCGGGGCGAGTTCCCCAACCCGGACCGTGTGCTGCGCCCGGGCATGCTGATGGAGGTGGAAGTGGCGCGGGCCACGCGCCCCGAGCTGGTGGTGCCGGAGATCGCGGTGCAGCAGGTCGGCAGCGAGACCTTCGTCTGGCGCGTGGCCGGCGACGTGGTGCAGAAGGCGCCGATCCAGGTGGGCGGCCGGGTGCCGGGCCGGGTAATGGTGGCCGGTGGCCTGGCCGAAGGCGACCGGATCGTGGTCGAGGGCACCGGCAAGCTGCAGGCCGGTGCGAAGATCAGGGACGTTTCGGACAGCGGATCCGGCGGCGCTGACGCCGCCGCCAGCGGGGCCGGGCAGTGAAGCTTTCCGACATCTCGATCAAGCGGCCGGTCCTGGCCGTGGTGATGAGCCTGCTGCTCATCGTGCTCGGCGCGATGTCGTTCATGCGGCTGACGCTGCGCGAGCTGCCGGCGATCGACCCGCCGATCGTGTCGGTGTCCGTGGACTACCGCGGCGCCTCCGCCGCGGTGATCGAGACCCGGATCACCCAGACGCTGGAGGACGCGCTCGCCGGCATCGAGGGCATCAACACCATCGAGTCCACCAGCCGCAACGGCTCCTCGCGCATCACCATCGAGTTCTACCCGAGCCGCGACATCGAGGCCGCGGCCAACGACGTGCGCAACGCGGTCGGCCGCGTGGTCGACCGGCTGCCGGACGAGGCCGACGCGCCCGAGGTGACCAAGGTCGAGAGCGATTCCGACCCGGTGATCTGGCTCAACCTGCGTTCGTCCACGATGGACGCGCTGCAGATGACCGATTACGCCGAGCGCTACCTCGTGGACCGTTTCTCGAGCCTGGAGGGCGTGGCGCAGGTGTTCGTGGGCGGCAGCCAGCGCTACGCGATGCGGATCTGGCTGGACGCCGACAGGCTGGCCGCGCGTGGCCTGACCGCGGCCGACGTGGAGGCCGCGCTGCGCGCCGAGAACATCGAGCTGGGCGCGGGCCGGATCGAGTCGAGGGACCGCGACTTCACCCTGCGCGTGGTCCGCGACTACACCACGCCCGAGCAGTTCGCCCAGCTGCCGATCGGCAAGGGCAGCGACGGCTACGTGGTGCGGATCGGCGACGTGGCGCGTGTGGCGCTGGAGTCGGCCGAGCGGCGCGCCTATTACAACAGCAACGGCGAGCCGGCGATCGGCCTGGGCATCGTCAAGACCTCGACCGCCAACAGCCTGGACGTGGCCAGGCGCGCGCGCGAGGAGGCCGGGCGCATCTCGGCGACGCTGCCGGAGGGCACCGAGATCTACGTCGCCTTCGACACCACCACCTTCATCTCGGCGGCGATCGAGCGCGTCTACTCGACCCTGGTCGAGGCGATGGTGCTGGTGCTGGTGGTGATCTGGCTGTTCCTCGGCAGCGTGCGGGCCGCGGTGATCCCGGCGGTGACGGTGCCGGTCTGCGTGATCGCCGCCTTCACCGCGCTGTACGCGTTCGACTTCTCGATCAACCTGCTGACGCTGCTGGCGCTGGTGCTGTGCATCGGCCTGGTGGTGGACGACGCGATCGTGGTGGTGGAGAACATCCAGCGGCGCGTGGACCTGGGCGAACCGGCGCTGGTCGCGGCCAGGCGCGGTACCGCGCAGGTGGGCTTTGCGGTCATCGCCACCACCGCGGTGCTGGTCGCGGTGTTCCTGCCGGTCGGTTACCTGCAGGGCAACACCGGGCGCCTGTTCCGCGAGCTGTCGGTGGCGCTGGCTTCGGCGGTGGCGATCTCGGCCTTCGTGTCGCTGACGCTGACGCCGATGATGGCCTCCAAGCTGTTGCGCCCGCACACCGGACCGCATGCCGTGCACGGCAACCGGGTCAGCGAATGGCTCAACGCCCGCTTCCAGCGCATGGCCGCCGGCTACCGCGGCGTGCTCGACCGCCACGTCCACCGGATCTGGCTGTTCGCCGGGCTGATGCTGGCGGCGGTGGTGGCGATGGTGCTGCTGTACCGGCAGCTGCCGACCGAGCTGGCCCCGGCGGAAGACCGCGGGTCGTTCCAGGTGCTGGTGGACGGGCCGGAAGGCGCCGGCTTCGACTACACCGTCGAGCAGATGAAGAAGGTGGAGGAGGTACTGGCCCGGGAGATCGGCGAGGGCAGGCCGATCCAGAGGGTCAACCCGCGCGTGCCGGGTGGCTTCGGCCCGAGCGAGGAGATGCACACCGGCCGCGCGACCGTGTTCCTGCAGGACTGGAAGCACCGCGACAAGAGCACGGCCCAGGTCGCCACCGAACTGGAGAAGAAGTTCGTCGACATGCCCGGCGTCCGGGTGCGGACGATGGTGGGCGGCGGCCTGGTGCGGACCCGCGGCCAGTCGTTCCAGTTGGTGCTTGGCGGCCCGGACTACGGGGAGCTGGCGCGCTGGCGCGACCTGATGCTCGACCGCATGCGCGAGAACCCGGGCTTCATCGGCCCGGACTCGGACTACAAGGAGACCCGCCCGCAGATGCGCGTGGTCATCGACAAGCAGCGCGCGGCGGACCTCGGCGTGAGCGTGAGCGCGATCGGCACGGCGCTGGAGACGATGATGGGCGGGCGGCGCGTCACCACCTTCGTCGACAACGGCGAGGAATACGACGTGATGATGCAGGCCGACCGCGGCGGACGGGACTCCGTCGCCGCGCTGTCGTCACTGCACGTGCGCGCGCGCAACGGCGCGCTCGTGCCGCTGTCGAACCTGGTGACCCTGGCCGAGGTGGCGGAGCCCGGCAGCTACGGGCGCTTCAACCGCCTGCGCTCGATCACGATCAGCGCAAGGCTCGCCGAGGGCTACACCCTGGGCGAGGCCATGGCCTGGGCGGAGCGGACCGCACGCGAGGTGCTGCCCGACTACGCGCAGGTGAACTGGAAGGGCGAGTCGCGCGAGCTGCAGCAGTCCGGTGGCGAGGTGATGGTGACCTTCGCCATGGCGCTGCTGATCGTGTACCTGGTGCTGGCCGCGCAGTTCGAGAGCTTCCTGCACCCGCTGGTGATCATGCTGACCGTGCCGCTGGGCGTGCTCGGCGCGCTGATCGGCCTGTGGGTGACGGGCAAGACGATCAACCTGTTCTCGCAGATCGGCGTGGTGATGCTGGTCGGCCTGGCCGCCAAGAACGGCATCCTGATCGTCGAGTTCGCCAACCAGCTGCGCGATGCCGGCAGGTCCGTGCACGATGCCATCGTCGAGGCGGCCGCGGTGCGCCTGCGCCCGATCCTGATGACCTCGATCGCGACCGTGGCCGGCGCGCTGCCGCTGGTGGTGTTCGGCGGCCCGGGCTCGGCCAGTCGCGCCGCGATCGGCATCGTGGTGATGTTCGGCGTGTCGTTCTCGACCCTGCTGTCGCTGTTCGTGGTGCCGGCGTTCTACGCGCTGCTGGCGCCGCATACCCGTTCGCCGGACGAGCTGGCACGGAAGCTGGAGCGGCTGGAGGCGGAAACCGAGCCGGTGGGCGGGCACGCCTGAGCCGCGGGCGGAGGAGCTGGAGTGGACTGGGGCGCAACGCGCATCGAGGCCGGCGGGGGCATCGTCCTGCGGCCGTGGCGCGCGGACGACCTGGAGCCGTTGCTCCGGCACGCGGACGACGCGCAGGTCGAGCGTGGCCTGGGTGACCGCTTCCCGCACCCGTACACGCGCGCCGACGGCGAGGCGTTCCTGTCCGGACGGGTGGTGGACTTCTCCGACCCGGTGTTCGCCATCGAGGTCGGCGGCGAGGCCTGCGGCGGCATCGGCGCGCGACGCCTGCCCGGCAACCGCGACGTCGGCGCGGAGTTCGGCTACTGGCTGGGGCGCGCGCACTGGGGGCGCGGCGTGATGACGCGCGTGGTCGCGGCGTACGCGCCGTGGGTGATGTCGGCCCTGGGCGTGGCGAGGCTGCAGGCCGTGGTGCTGGATTTCAACGCCGCCTCTGCCCGGGTACTGGAGAAGAACGGGTTCGTGCTGGAGGGCGTGCTGCGCAAGGCGATCAGCAAGCACGGCCGCCTGCACGACCTGCACCTGTACGCGCGGCTGGCGGACGGCTGATCCCGGTTGCCGGCCGGCGTGGCCCCGTGCCGGGCGGGCGCCGGAATCGGTTATCGTTCGACCTTCCGCGCGCCCGCGGTCCCGGACGGGGCGTATTCAGGCCGTAATGGAGAGGGGAGCATCCCGTGGAAGAAATTCTGGGCTGGATCAACGGCATCATCTGGAGCGACGCGCTGATCGCGCTGTGCCTGGGCGCCGGACTGTGGTTCTCGTTCCGCACGCGGTTCATGCAACTGCGGCAGTTCCCGGAGATGTGCCGGCTGACCATCGTCGGGCAGAAGTCGGACGCCGGCGTGTCCTCGTTCCAGGCGCTGGCCATCTCGATGGCCGGGCGCATGGGCATCGGCAACATCGCCGGTGTGGCCACCGCGATCGCCTACGGCGGCCCGGGCGCGGTGTTCTGGATGTGGGTGATGGGCTTCCTCGGCGCCTCGACCTCGTACGTCGAGTGCACCCTGGCCCAGATCTACAAGGAGAAGGACGCCGAAGGGCGCTACCGCGGCGGCCCCGCGTACTACATCGAGAAGGCGATGGGCCTGAAGTGGTACGCGGTGGCATTCGCGGTCGCCACCGTGGTCGCCACCGGCCTGCTGCTCCCGGGCGTGCAGGCCAACGCGATCGCCGACAGCGCCAGCGGGGTGCTGTGCAACGGCGAGGGCGGCCTGTGCGGCAGCCTCGGTGGCAGCGGGATGCTGAAGCTGTGGATCGGCCTCGCCGTGGCGACGCTGCTTGGCCTGATCATCTTCGGCGGCATCAGGCGCATCGCCGCGTTCGCCGAGCTGGTGGTGCCGTTCATGGCACTGGCCTTCATCCTGATGGCGGTGCTGGTGATGATCTTCAACGCCAGCCATGTGCCGAAGATGTTCGCCGACATCTTCAGCAGCGCCTTCGGCGCGCACGCGGCGTTCGGCGCGATCATCGGCCAGGCCATCGCCTGGGGCGTCAAGCGCGGCGTGTACGCGAACGAGGCCGGGCAGGGCACCGGCCCGCACGCCGCGGCGGCGGCCGAGGTCTCGCACCCGGCCAAGCAGGGGTTCGTGCAGGCCTTCGCGATCTACTTCGACACCATGCTGGTGTGCACCTCGACGGCGTTCCTGCTGCTGTCGACCGGCATGTACAACGTCTTCCGCGTGGTGGTCGAGGACGGCGTGGAGAAGCTGGAGGCGGTGGTCACCGGCGTGCCCGGCCTGCAGCCGTCGGAAGGCGCGCAGTTCACGCAGGCGGCGGTGGAATCGGTGCTGCCCGGCTGGGGTGCGGCGTTCGTGGCGCTGGCGCTGTTCTTCTTCGCCTTCACCACGATCATGGCCTACTACTACATGGCCGAGACCAACCTGACCTACCTTGCGGGCGTGCGCAGGACGCACCCGCTGGCGACCTTCCTGCTGCGCGTCGGCATCATCGGCATGGTCGTGTTCGGCGCCTACCACAACGCTTCCACCGCGTGGTCGTTCGGCGACATCGGCGTGGGCCTGATGGCCTGGATCAACATCATCGCCATCCTGATCCTGCAGAAGCCGGCGCTGCTGGCGCTGCGCGACTACGAGCGGCAGAAGAGGCAGGGCCTCGACCCGGTGTTCGATCCGGACGCGCTGGGCATCCGCAACGCCGACTTCTGGCGCAACCGGGGGTGACATGGGAGGCAGGCGTCCGCCCCCGCCGTCCCCCGGGCGCGACGCGCCCTGGGCCGAGCGGCCGCGCGGCGCCGCCTCGCCCGTGCGCGTGCCGGTGCAGGCACGCGGCAACGAGATCCGCCTGTATGGCTTCAACGCCGTGCAGGCGGTGTTCGCCCGCAGGCCGCAGGCGATCCGCAAGGTGTACCTGGTCGCGGCGCGGATCCCGCAGTTGCAGCCCCTGCTGAAGTGGTGCGTGGCCAACCGCGTCGGTTACCGCATGGTGGACGACGAGGACGAGCTGCGCAGGCTTGCCGGGAGCACGCACCACGAGGGCGTGGTCGCCGACGTGCTGCGCGAGGCGCCGCTGCAGCTCGCGGACTGGCTCGATGCGTTGCCCGGCGGGCCGTGCTGCGCACTGTGGCTCGACGGCGTGGGCAACCCGCACAACCTCGGTGCGATCCTGCGCTCGTCGGCGCATTTCGGCGTGTCGGCGCTGCTGCTGCCGGAACGTTCGACGCTGGCGTTGTCCGGTGCCGCCGCGCGGGTGGCCGAGGGCGGCGCGGAGGCGGTGCCGCTGGTGCGGCTCGGCCCGGACGGCGGGTCCATGGAACGATTGCGCGCGGCCGGGTTCGTGCTGGCCGCGACCGTGGTCCGAGGCGGCGACGACCTGTTCGCGGCGGAGCTGCCGCCGCGGCTGGTCTACGTGCTCGGTTCGGAGGGCGAGGGCATGGGCGCGGAGCTTGCCCGCGCCTGCGACCTGCGGCTGTCCATCCCCGGCACCGGCGCGGTCGAAAGCCTCAATGTCGCCGCGGCCACGGCGGTGCTGCTGGCGCAATGGCGCAGCCGGCATCCGCCGCGGCCGTAACCGGATTCAAGGGGTTTCCTGCGCCTGCTTCGGCGCGCTGCCGAAGTCGCCCTCGGCTTCCGCCGCCAGGTAGGCGAACACCGCGTAGACGGCGACGTTCTGCGCCAGGTCCGCCGGGTCGATCTTGTCGAGCGTGTCGTCGGCATTGTGGTGCAGGTCGAAATAGTACGTGCCATCCTGCCCCAGCCAGGCCCAGGCGCCGCCGGCCGCGGCCAGCGGCGAGACGTCGGGGCCGGGCCCGCCCTTGCCGGGCATGTGCTCGACGCCCAGCGGCGCCAGCGCCCTGGCGATCTGCTCCTCGGCGCCCCGCGCGTACTCCGGCGCGCCGGTGGAGAAGCCGTAGACGCGGCCGGCGCCGAAGTCGCTCTCGGCGGCGATCACGTGCTTTTCCACCTCGCCGGCGTGGCGCCGCGCGTATTCGCGGCCACCGAGCAGGCCCTGCTCCTCGTTGGCGAACGCGACCACGCGGATCGTTCGCGCCGGGCGCTTCGGCATCTGCCCGATCAGCCGCCCGGCGGCCATGGTGATGCCGATGCCCGCGGCATCGTCGATCGCGCCGGTGCCGAGATCCCAGGAATCGAGATGGCCGCCGATCAGCACCACCTCGTCCGGGCGCTCGCGGCCGGTGATCTCGCCGATCACGTTGTGCGAGGTGTATTCGCCGTCCCAGCCGCAGTCGAGCGACAGGCGCACGCGCACCGGGCCGCGCGCGAGCAGGCGTGCCAGCTGGTCGGCGTCGGGCAGCGCAAGCGCCGCCGAGGGGATCGGCGTCACGTCCGGGTCGAAGCGGGTGATGCCGGTGTTGGCGACGCGGTGCGGGCTGGTGCCGATCGAGCGCATCAGGTACGCGGCCGCGCCCTTGCGCGCCGCCTCGGACGGGCCACGCCCGCGCACCGGGCCGGCCTTGCCGTAGCCGCTGCCGTCGCGCGTGCGCTCCATGCGGTAGTCGAGGAACACGATTTTCCCCGCCAGCGAGCCCGCGGGCGCGGCCTGCAGGGCCTCGACGCTTTCGAAGCGCACGATCTCGCCCTCGACCGTGCCGCCCGGGCTGCCCCCGAGCGCGGTGACCACGAGGGGCTGCGCGTGCGGCCCGAGCACCCGGGCCGATTCGCCGCGGCGCTCCCACTTCGGGAAGGTGACCGGCTCGGTCCAGACCCGGTCGTAGCCGAGTTCGGCGAACTTGGCCTTCGCCCATTCCACCGCGCGGGCGTCGGCCTCGCTGCCAGCCAGGCGCGGGCCGACCTCGGTGGTCAGCGATTCGACGACCTTCCAGGCGGTTTCGTCGGCAAGCGCGCGTTCGCGCAGCGCTTCGGCGGCGGCGAGCGCCCCGTCGGGAATGCGCGTCGTGGCCTGGGCGTGGCCGGCCGCGAGGATGCCGGCGGCGAGCAGGAGGGGGATGAAGCGCATCGGCGGTCTCCATCAAATGGCGGAGCCGCGAGTTTCGCAGAACCCGCGGCTCCGGTGATGTGCCGATGGCGGGGCGGGATCAGCGCTTGAGCGCGTCGCGGATCTCGCGCAGCAGCAGGATGTCCTCCGGCGGCGCGGCAGGCGCCTCCCCGGCGGGCGGCTTGCGGTGCAGGCGGTTGATCGCCTTGACCACCATGAAGATGGCGAAGGCGACGATGATGAACTGGACGATGACGTTGATGAAGTTGCCCAGGCCGATCACCAGCGCGGGCGTCACCTCCACGCCCTCGGCATCCACCACGGCCTCGCGCAGCACGAAGGCCCAGTTGGAAAAGTCGATGCCGCCGGTGAGCAGGCCGACCACCGGCATGATGATGTCGTCCACGAGCGAGGACACGATCTTGCCGAAGGCGCCACCGATGACCACGCCGACGGCGAGGTCGATGACGTTGCCGCGCATCGCGAATTCCTTGAACTCGGTCAGCATGCCCATCGCAATCTCTCCTTGGGTTGGTGTGCCGGACGGGAAAACCGGATCCCAGCTTAACCCGTGGGCGGGAGGATGCGGCAACGCAGCTCGAGCAGGTCGTCCAGCCGGGCCACGCACTCGTCCCCGGGGCGGAGGGCGGCCACGCCCGCCGGGGTGCCCATGAACACCAGGTCGCCGGCGCGCAGGGCGTAGAGTTTCGACAGTTCGTGCAGGATCTCCGGCACGTCCCAGATCATCATGTCGAGGGTGGACTGCTGGCGCAGCTCGCCGTTGACGTGGAGCGAGAGCGTTCGCGGGGAGAGTTCCCCGACCTGTGACGCCGGTAGCAGTTCGCTCACCGGCGCCGACTGGTCGAAGCCCTTGGCGGTGTCCCAGGGCAGTCCCCTGGCCTTGGCCGCGGCCTGCAGGTCGCGGCGGGTGAGGTCCAGGCCGATGCCGTAGCCGAACACCAGCGCCCCGGCACCCGCGGCGGGCATCACGCCGGGCGGGGCGTCCCGGCCGATGGCGACCACCAGCTCGACCTCGTGGTGCAGGTCGGCGGTGGAGGGCGGGTAGGCGGCCCCGCCGCCGGTGACGACGGCGTCGGCGGGCTTCATGAAGAACACGGGCGTGCCGCGTTCGGCCTTCGAGGCGGGGGCGGTGGCGCCCATCTCGCGGGCATGGTCGGCGAAGTTGCGGCCCACGCAGTAGATGCGGTGCACCGGGAACGTGCTGCCGCCGCGGACGGGCACGCGCGGCACGACGGGCGCGGGGATCACGTCGGTCATGGGGAACCCTTCAGGAATCGGGGTGGAATCAGCGCAGCAACGGCTGCCCGGGCTTGCGCACCACGTGGTACTCGCCGTCGATGACCTGCTCGCCGGCGGCATCGGCGCCGCTGCGCGCGCGATCCTGGCCGCGCGCCAGGAGCCGGCGCAGCAGGCCGAAGGCGAGCATGGTCGCGCCCACCACCAGGCCCACGCCGAGCAGCACCACCAGCAGCGCCAGGCCGAGCAGGCCGAAGGCGACGCGCAGCAGGGCATTGCGCGGCTTCCGCGGCGTGAACGCATTGCGCCAGGAAGAGGCGTCGAAGCGGGCACGGAACCCGTGGAAGAAGGCTGAAGGCATGGGGCAGGCGTGACACAATGCGGCCGGTGGCCGGGGGCGTGAGTATCGGGCCCGGCAAGGATCGAGGTGTAATGGGTTCGTTAAACGCTGGCATGGAGCAGCGGCCGCTGGCCACCCTCGAGGACATCCCGGATGGCGGCTTCGCCGAGGCCGAGGCGGTGATCGACGGCGACGCCGAGTCGCTGGTCCTGTACCGCGAGGGCGCGACCGTGCGCGCCTGGCTCAACGTCTGCCCGCACGCGGGGCGGCGGCTGGACTGGGCCCCCGGGCAATTCCTGAAGTCGAAGGATGGCCTGCTGGTCTGCGCCGCGCATGGCGCCAGCTTCGAGCTGGCGGGCGGCGGGTGCGTCGGCGGCCCCTGCCGCGGCGCCTCGCTGCGCGCGGTGCCGGTCGAGGTGCGCGAAGGGCAGGTGATGCTGGCCGGCGGCTGAGCCGGGCCGGCGTGCTCAGGCCGCGGCCAGCAGGGCGAACGCCCAGTACAGGCCGATCGCCAGCTGCACCGCGAAGGCGAGGAAGCGCGCCGTCACCGCGGCCGGCGACGTCGAGGCCAGGTGTACCAGCGATTGCGCGATGCGGGCGCCCAGGAACGGCCAGGCCAGCGGGTCGGTGACCGCCTCGCGTCCGGACACGACGGCCGCCAGCAGCAGCCCGCCGAAAGGCGGCAGGCCCTCGATGCAGTTGGCGTGCGCGCGCGCCAGACGTTGCATGAAGGGCGACAGGCCCGCGTTGTCCGGGGCGAACCGGTTGGCCGCGACCTTGCCGGCCAGCACGAGGCGGGTGCGCAGGATCTCCATCAGCGCGAGCAGCAGCAGGGTCCAGGCGATGAAGGCGACGAGTACGGCCAGGCTGGGCGAGGGCATCGCGGTGCTCCCGGGCAGGTTGGGTCACCGGGCCAATGCCGTGCACCGGCCCGGGCGTCAGAACAGCAGGTTCACCATGGTGACCACGATCACGCTGTACATCAGCGACAGCGGCACGCCGATCTGCCACAGCACGCGCGGGCGGTAGCCGCCGGGACCGGCGATCATCGACATCACCGGGTTGGACTGGGTGATGAAGTTGTTCGAGGCCGAGAGCGCGGCGATCAGGGCGAAGGCGGTCGGGTTGCCGCCGGAGGCCAGCGCCAGGTTGATCGCCAGCGGGACCGCCACGATCGCGGCGCCGACGTGGCTGATGACCATCGAGAACGCGCCGGTCAGCACCGCGACCGCGAACTCCAGCACCCAGTGCGGCAGGCCGGTCGGCAGCTGCTCGATGGTGTGGCCGGCCACCCAGGCCGCCGCGCCGCTGCTGTCCATGGCCCAGCCCAGCGGGATCAGGCAGGCCATCAGGAATACCGTCTTCCAGTTGATCGCGGAGTAGGCCTCGTCCATCTTCAGCACGCCGAACACCAGCATGCCGGCCACGCCGGTCATCAGCGCGACCGAGGCCGGGATGCGCGAGGACAGCGCGATCAGCATGGCGACGGCGAAGATCACCATCGCCGCCTTGAACTTGTGCGGGCGCTGCTCGGCCTTCGGGTAGTCGGTCACCACCACCAGGTCGCGCCTGGAGGCGGCGCGGGTCAGGTCGGTCCAGATGCTGTGCAGTACCAGCATGTCGCCCGCGCGCAGCGGCAGGTCGCGGACGTTCTCGCGGATCACGGTCTTGTCGCGGTTCACCGCCAGCAGGCTGATGCCGTACTGCCGGCGCAGCTGCAGCTCGGACGCGGTCTTGCCGATGAACTTGGAGGTCGGCGGCACCACCGCCTCGGAGATGCCGGCGCGGCTGGGGTTGAACAGGTCGGCGAAATGGCGCAGCCGCGTGCTCATGCGCAGGATCTGGTTCTGCGCGAAGTCGGCCACCTGCTGCCTCGGGCCCATCGCGCCGATCACGCTGCCGACCCAGATGCGGGCGTCGCCTGGCGGCGCCAGCCGCGCCTCGTTGCCGGTCTGCAGGGCCAGCAGCAGCGGCGCGTCGTGGATCGCCTCGGCCTCGCCGAAGGTCATGCCGACCAGCGGGCTGTCGGCGGTGACGGTCAGCTCGTAGACCTCGCCCTCGATGCCGTAGGTGTTGGCGAAGTAGCTCTCGGTGCGCGCCGGGGTGACGTTGGCCTCGCCGTCGCCGCGCAGCAGGCGGTTGCCGCGGAAATGGAAGTACGCCAGCGCGCTGGCCAGCAGCACCAGGCCGATCGGCAGCGTCGCGAACATGTTCAGCGGCTCCAGCGTGGCCGCGCCCGAGGGCAGGTTGGCGTTGGCCGCGACCAGCAGGTCGTTGAGCAGCATCAGCGGCGAGGTGCCGACCATGGTCAGCGCGCCGCCCATGATGATCGCCACGCACACCGGCAACAGGATCTGCGACAGCCGCATCCCGGTGCGCGAAGCCAGCCGCGACGCCACGGGCATGTACAGCGCCATCACCGACGGGTTCTGCATCACCGACGAGTTGGCACCGGCGATGGCGGACGTGAGGAACAGCAGCCTGTCCTCGCGGCCACGGGCGCGGCGCAGCAGCCAGCCGGCCAGGCGGTTGAGCGCGCCGGTGCGGTCGAGCCCGGTGCCGAGGATCATGGTCGCGATCACGCTGATGACCGCGTTCGACGAGAAACCGTTGAACAGGTCCTCGGGCTGCACCAGCCCGGTCAGGCCCAGCACCACCAGCACCACCAGGGCCACGAGGTCGGCCCGCACCCGCTGGAAGATGAAGAGGACCATCGTCAGGAGCACCAGCCCCAGCACGATCTTCATGTCCGTGGTCAGTGCGAGAGCGGTCTCTTCCATGGCGATGGCGGAGTGGCTTCAGTCCGTGTCCGCGACGCGGTCGTAGATCAGGTCCCAGACGCCGTGCCCCAGGCGGCGGCCGCGGGCCTCGAAGTGGGTTTCGGGGCGCCACTCGGGACGCGGCACGCTGCCGCGCGGGCCGGCGCGGTTGCGCAGCCCCCGGGTCGCGTCGAGCACGTCCCACATATGCTCGGCATAGTCCTGCCAGTCGGTGGCCAGGTGCAAGCGCCCGCCCGGGCGCAGCTTGCGCACCAGCAGGGCGGCGAACGGCGGCTGCACCAGCCGGCGCTTGTGATGGCGCTTCTTGTGCCAAGGGTCGGGGAAGTAGATGCGCACCTCGTCCAGGGCGCCATCCGCGATCTCGTGCTCGAGCACCTCGACGGCGTCGTGGTGGTAGACGCGGACGTTGCCGATGCCGTCGGCGTCCAGCGCGTTGAGCAGGCGGCCGACGCCCGGCGCGTGCACCTCGATGCCGATGTAGTCGCGTTCCGGGTCGCGCGCGGCGGCGTAGCGCAGCGCCTCGCCGTTGCCGAAGCCGATCTCGAGCACGCGCCGGGCAGCGCGCCCGAACACCCCGTCGAAGTCGCGCGGCTGGCCGGTGTAGGGGATGCCGTAGCGCGGCCAGAGCCGGTCGAAGGCGCGCTGCTGCGCCCCGGTGAAGCGGCCCTGGCGCAAAACGAAGCTGCGGATCCGGCGCCGGCCGTCCTCGACGGTGTAGGGCTTGCGCAGGGTGCTGGAGCCGTCGCTGGCGGGGGCGTCCGTCATCTCGTCAGCCGATCAGCCCGTCGAGGGGAGAGGAGGCGCTCGCGTAGCGCTTGCGCGGGATGCGCCCGGCGAGGAAGGCGTCGCGCCCGGCCTGCACCGCGAGCCTCATCGCCCGCGCCATGCGCACCGGGTCCTTCGCCCCGGCGATGGCGGTGTTCATCAGCACGCCGTCGCAGCCCAGCTCCATGGCGATGGCCGCGTCCGAGGCGGTGCCGACGCCGGCGTCCACGATGATCGGCACCTTCGCGTTCTCGATGATCTCCAGAAGGTTGTAGCGGTTCTGGATGCCCAGTCCGGAGCCGATCGGCGCGGCCAGCGGCATCACCGCCACGCAGCCGATCTCCTCGAGCCGCTTGCAGATGATCGGGTCATCGCTGGTGTAGACCATCACCTTGAACCCCTCGGACACCAGCATCTCGGCCGCCTTCAGGGTCTGCACGACGTCCGGGTACAGCGTCTTCCGGTCGCCCAGCACCTCGAGCTTGACCAGGTCCTGGCCGTCCAGCAGCTCGCGTGCCAGCCGGCAGGTGCGCACCGCGTCCGCGGCGGTGTAGCAGCCGGCGGTGTTGGGCAGGATCGTGTACCTGTCCGGCGGCAGCACGTCGAGCAGGTTCGGCTCGCCCGGGTTCTGGCCGATGTTGGTGCGGCGGATGGCGACGGTCACGATCTCGGCACCGGCGGCCTCGGTGGCGCGGCGGGTTTCCTCGAGGTCCTTGAACTTCCCCGTGCCCGTCAGCAGGCGGGAGGCGTACGGCTTGCCGGCGATGACGAGCGCGTCATCGTGGGTGCTTGGCGTGGTCATTGCGGGATTATCGCGCAAAGGGATGGCGATGCGGGCATCGCCCGTGCCGATCGCGGCACCCGCCGCGTTGCCGCGGTCGGCGTCTGCCCGCCATCCCGGCGCGACGGCACGGCTCCGGATGGCCCGGCCCGCAGATCAACGTGCGGGCGTTCACGGGCGTTCCCTTTGCCGGGCGGGCAGGGCGGGGCGTGCTCCGGCGCGTGGGGTTGCCGCCGTCCACGCCGGGACGGCGTGGCTTGCGGATCCCCGGGCCCGCACATCCATGCGCGGGCGTTCGCTCACCCCCCGCCCAGAGCGTGGACGATCTCGACGCGGTCACCCGCCTGCAGCCGGTGTTCGCCGTGGCGGCTGCGTGGCACGATCTCGCCGTTGACCTCGACGGCCACGCGGCGCCCGGCCAGGCCCTGCTCCTGGAGCAGGTCGGCCACGGTGATGGGATCGGCGACCCGGATCCGGTCGCCGTTGAGCACGATCTCCATGTTCATGTGCGTGATTGTGCACCCTGCGCCGGCTTGTCGCACTGCGGCGTGTACCGGCGGCCGGCTTTCGGGGACACTGGTACACCGTTCGGTCCCGTATTGGGGCCGGTCAACAACACCCCGCTGTTGGAGTCGAACATGCCCCGACTGAAGACCCGCTCCGTTCCTGTCCGCCATGTCCTGGCCGCCGCGCTGGCGCTGGCGGCGGCGCCTGCCATGGCGCAGGGCCCGTTCTCGCGCACCGTGTTCTTCGGCGACAGCCTGACCGACGCCGGCTATTTCAGGCCGCTGCTGGTGCAGATGGACCCGAACGCCGCCGTCCTGGGCCGCTTCACCACCAACCCCGGCCTGGTCTGGGCCGAGCACCTGGCCCGGTACTACGGCACCGACGCATCGCCCAACGGCAATGGCCAGAACGGCGACAACTACGCCGCCGGCGGCGCGATGATCGCCACCGACCGGATCGGGCCGCCGTTCGGGCTGACCCCGTCGTTGCAGACCCAGATGACCAACTACCTGGCTGCCAACGGCGGCCGCGCCGACCCGGACGCGCTGTACACGGTGTGGGGCGGCGCCAACGACCTGTTCTCGATCTCGTCCAACCCCGGCCAGGCGCAGCAGATCATCGGCGCCGCCGTGGCTGGGCAGGTCGGCATTGTCGGCGCCCTGAAGAGCGCCGGCGCGCGCTACGTGCTGGTGCCCAACATCCCGGACATCGGCCTGACCCCCTCGTTCGCCTCGCAGGGTCCGCTGGCCGCCGCGCAGGGCACTGCCGTGTCGGTGGGCTACAACGACGCGCTGTACGGGGCGCTGGCCGCCAACGGCCTGAGCGTGATCCCGGTGGACACGTTCACCTTCCTGCGCGAGGTCGTCGCCAACCCGGGCCTGTACGGCTTCTCCAATGTCACCGGCACCGCCTGCGAGCCGCAGATCACGGCGCAGTCGATCACCTGCCACCCCGGCACCTACGCAGCGCCCGGGGCGGACCGCAGCTACCTGTTCGCCGACGGCGTGCACCCGTCCTCGGCCGCGCACGAGATCATCGCCGACTTGGCCATCGCGATGATCGAGGGCCCGCGCCAGATCGCGGCGCTGCCGCTCTCGGCGGCGGGCACCGGCAAGGCCCGCGCCGACCGCGTCGCCGACGGCCTGTCGCGCAGGCCGGGGCAGGACGGCCGCCGCTGGTGGATGGACCTGCGCGGCGACTTCCAGCGCTATGGCCACGGCGACGAGTACGACGGCATGGGCCCGGCCCTGGCCGTGGGCCTGGACTGGGCCCGGGGCAACGCCGTGTTCGGCGGCTTCGCCGGGTATGGCCTGCTGTCCAGCGACTGGGGGCACAACCGCGGCGACTGGAAGCAGAAGGAAGCCACCATCGGCCTGTCCGCGGGCTGGTTCGGCGGCAACGGCCTGTGGGTCAACGGCCAGTTGAGCTACACGCGCCTCGACTTCACCGTCGACCGCAAGGTGCCGCTTGGCCCGGCGGTGCGGGCGCACCGCGGCACCACCGACGGCAGCAACCTGTCCGTGGCTCTGCACGCCGGCTGGAACCTCGGTGGGGGGGCGCTGCGCCACGGCCCGGTGCTGTCGGTGGTCGCGCAGAGGATCGACGTGGACGGCTTCGCCGAGAGCGATCCGGGCATGTCCACCTCGCTGGCCTATGCCGACCAGTCGCATGACTCGCTGATCGGCAGCCTCGGCTGGCAGGCCAGCTACGTGGTTGCCGCGGGCTTCGAGCCGTACGCGCGCCTGACCGTGGACCGCGAGTTCGAGGAGCCGGCGGAGCAGGCGTTCGCGCAGGCGCAGTCGCTGCCGTCCACGCTCGAGTACGCGGTGCCGGGACTGTACCGCGACCGGACCTGGGGCACGCTGACCGTCGGCGCGCGGACCCGCCTGTTCGGCCTGGACGCCAACATCGGCGCCAGCATGGACGGCGGCCGCAGGGGCGGCAGGCATTCCGGCGTGTTCGTGACCCTCGGCGGCGGGTTCTGAGGGGCGCGCGGCGGGGGGCTCCCCCCGCCGCGTTGAAACCCCTCGCGGGCTTCCATAGACTGGAAGCCGACGCGGGTGTAGTTCAATGGTAGAACCGCAGCTTCCCAAGCTGCTGACGTGGGTTCGATTCCCATCACCCGCTCCACATCGCGGCGGCGGCATCATCCGGGCGGATGGTGCCGCCGTTTTTTCGCCGGGCACGCGCCGATGAAGCTTGCGATCCTCTCGCGCAGCAGCAGGCTCTACTCCACCCGGCGCCTGGTGGAGGCGGCGCGCGCGCGCGGCCACACCGTCCGGGTGCTCGATCCGTTGCGCTGCTACATGCGCATCGGCGGCGACGGCTTCTCCATGCGCTACAAGGGCCGCCCCATCGACGGCTACGGGGCGGTGATCCCGCGCATCGGCGCTTCGGTCGGGCGCTACGGCTGCGCGGTGCTGCACCAGTTCGAGCTGATGGGCGCGTACACGCCGAACCCCTCGGCCGCGGTGGCGTGCGCGCGGGACAAGCTCCGCAGCCAGCAGGTCCTGGCCTCGCGCGGGATCGCGATGCCGCTGACCGTGTTCGGCGACAACCCGGACGACACCGCCGACCTGCTGTCGATGCTCGGCCCGCCGCCGCACGTGATCAAGCTCAACGAGGGCGCGCAGGGCACCGGGGTGATCCTGGCCGAGAAGCCCTCGGCCTCGCGCAGCGTGGTCGAGGCCCTGCGCGGGCTGTACGCCAGCTTCGTGGTCCAGGAGTTCATCGCCGAGGCAGAGGGCGCCGACCTGCGCTGCTTCGTGATCGGCGACCGGGTGGTGGCCGCGATCCGGCGCCAGGCGCCGCCCGGCGAGTTCCGCTCCAACCTGCACCGCGGCGCGACTGCGACCGCCGTCGAGGCCACGGCCGAGGAGCGCGCGATCGCGGCCCGGGCGGCGGCGGCGCTGGGGCTGGAGGTGGCGGGGGTGGACCTGGTCCGCTCGGCGCGCGGGCCGCTGGTGCTGGAGGTCAACGCCTCACCGGGGCTGGAGGGGATCGAGGCGGCCACCGGGCTCGACATCGCCGGCGCCATCGTGGACTACGTGGTGGCAAGAGCCGCGGCGGCGCGGGCCGGGCGGGTCGCCCGTCCGGCCACAGGGAAGCCGGAATAACCCTCCGTTAACGTTTCGTTTAACGGCACTTTAATCGCCCGGCCTCTACCTTGTCCCCGCCGAATCCGGCACTTCTGTCTCGTCTCCAAGGGTCAGTCGTCGGAATACGGTAAATCGGGGCAGTCCTTTCGGGCCCGGCGATGGCGTCGCCAGGGCCCTTTTTCTGGCCGTCCCCGGCCGCCGCCCGGACGTGGCCATGGTGTGGCCCCGTGCAGGCATGTGACAGAATCGCCCGACTGGCCGAACCGTCCGCGGCTGGCGTGGTCCAACAGGCATTGCACCAGGGATCGAGCCGCCCATGCGCATCCTCGTCATCGAAGACAACCAGGACATCGCCGCCAACCTCGGGGACTACCTCGAGGAGCGCGGCCACACCGTGGATTTCGCCGCCGACGGCGTGACCGGCCTGCACCTGGCCGTGGTCCACGACTTCGACGCGATCGTGCTGGACCTCAACCTGCCGGGCATGGACGGGCTGGAGGTCTGCCGCAAGCTGCGCAACGAGGCGCGCAAGCAGACCCCGGTGCTGATGCTGACCGCGCGCGACAGCCTGGAGAACAAGCTGGCCGGCTTCGATTCCGGCGCCGACGACTACCTGATCAAGCCGTTCGCGCTGCAGGAGGTCGAGGTTCGCCTGAACGCGCTGGCGCGCCGGGGCAAGGGCGTGCAGTCGCGGGTGCTGGAGGTGGGCGACCTCGAGTTCAACCTCGACACCCTGGAAGTGCGCCGCGAGGGCAGGCTGCTGCAGCTCAACCCGACCGCGCTGAAGATCCTGCAGGCGCTGATGGAGGCCTCGCCCGCCGTGGTCACGCGCCAGGAACTGGAGACCCGGGTCTGGGGCGAGGAACTGCCGGACTCGGATTCCCTGCGCGTGCACATCCACGGCCTGCGCGCGGTGGTCGACAAGCCGTTCGCCACGCACTACATCCAGACCCGCCATGGCATCGGCTACCGCATCGCCGTCCCCGATGGCGCGAACTGAGGCGCTGCAGGAAAAAAACGCCCCCAGCAGGCGACGCCGCTACCGCCGGCGGCTGCGCATCCGCATCATCCTGTCGTTCGTCCTGCTCGGGTTCGGCCTGACCATGCTGTTCGCCGTGGCGGCCAGCTACGTCGCCGCCATCGTCGAGGACGAGGCGGTCGGCAAGGTCATGCGGCGCAACGTGGACAGCTACGCAGAGCGCTTCTACCGGGACAGGTCGGCGCAGTGGGAGCCGCTGTACAACGTGCGCGCGTTCGTCTACGGGCCTGGCAAGCATGGCAACGTGCCGCCGGACTGGGCCGAGCTGCAGACCGGGGTGTACAGCATGAACGGCGAGGAGAACGGCGAGCCGTTCGTCTACCGGCTCGTCGTGCGCAAGGACCCCGAGTACTGGTTCTTCCTCGCCCAGGACATGACCCAGACGGCGGAAAAGCGCGGCCAGATGCAGTGGATCCTGCTGGCGGCGGTGGCCGTGTTCACCGTGCTGGCGGGCTTCATCGGCTGGTGGTCGGCCTCGCGGGTGATGAGCCCGGTCTCGGAACTGGTGGCGCGGCTGAACCGGTCGGGCAACAGCCCGACGCCTGCGCCGCTGGCGCCATACTTCGCCGACGACGAGGTCGGCGAACTGGCCAGGGCCCTGGACGACTACGCAGCGCGCCTGACCGAGGTGGTGCAGCGCGACCGCGAGTTCAATGCCGACGTCAGCCATGAGCTGCGCACGCCGCTGGCGGTGATCAAGGGCGCGGTCGAGCTGCTGCTGTCGAAACCCGATCTCGACGACAGGACGCGCGCGCGGCTGTTGCGCATCCAGCGCGCAGAGCAGCAGTGCTCGGACCTGATCAACGCCCTGCTGCTGCTGTCGCGCAACGAGCGCGGCCACGGCAACACCGACGTGGCGAGGGTCGCCGAGCAGCTGCTCGAGGCGCACCGGACCCAGATCGGCGCCAGGCCGCTGGAACTGCGGCTGGACGGTGCGCCGGGGCAGCTGGTGGTGGATGCGCCGGAGGCGGCGGTCAACGTTGCGCTCGGCAACCTCGTCGGCAACGCCGTGAAGTACACGCCGAGCGGCGAGGTGCTGGTGCGGCTGCGCGAGGGCGCGGTGGACGTGATCGACACCGGCCCGGGCCTCAGCCCAGAGGACGCCGCGCGGCTGTTCGAGCGCGGCTACCGCGGCTCGCACGCCGAGCACACCCAGGGCGGCGGTATCGGCCTGTCCATCGTGCGCAGGCTGTGCGACCTGTACGGCTGGACCGTGCGCGTCGTGCCAGGCCGGGAGAAGGGCGTGGTCGCGACCCTGTCGTTCCGCCCCGGGACGGAGGGCAACGGCGGCACGGCCGCGTGAGGCGGGCGGTCCCGCACGGGGCGGGACCGTGGCACGGGCCGGTTACAGCGGCTCCAGCCAGCCGTAGCGGTCCGGGGTGCGGCCGTCGAACAGGCCGAAGAACAGCTCCTGGATGCGGCGCGTGACCGGGCCGGCCCTGCCGCTGCCGACCTGGCGCCCGTCCACCGAGCGGATCGGGGTGATCTCGGCGGCGGTGCCGCACATGAACAGCTCGTCGCACAGGTACAGGTACTCGCGCGGCATGTCACGCTCGACCACCTCGATGCCGGCGTCGCGTGCCAGCCGGATGATCGAGTTGCGGGTGATGCCGTTGAGCAGCGCGGCGCTGACCGGCGTGGTGTGCAGCGCGCCGTCGAACACCAGGAACAGGTTCTCGCCGGCGCCCTCGCTGAGCAGGCCGGTCGAGGCCAGCGCGATGCCCTCGCCGAAGCCGAGGCGCCGCGCCTCGCGGGCGATCAGCGTGCCGGAGAGGTAGTTGCCGCCGGCCTTGGCGCCCGAGGGGATGGTGTTGGGCGCGAACCGCTGCCAGCTGGAGACGCAGGCGTCGATGCCGCTGTCGAGCGCCTCGGGCCCGAGGTACTTGCCCATCTTCCAGGTCGCGACCGCGACCTCGACCGGCGTTTCCGCGGACAGGCCGAAGCCGCCGAGGCCACGGAACGCGACAGGGCGGATGTAGTCGGTGCTGTTGCCGTTGGCCTTCACCACCTCGCGGCAGGCCTCGTTGATCTGCTCGAGGGTGTAGGGAATGGGGATCTCGTGGATCTTCGCGGAATGGAACAGGCGCCGGTTGTGGTCGGTCAGGCGGAAGATCACCGGGCCGTTCGGGGTGTCGTAGCAGCGGATGCCCTCGAACACGGACGAGCCGTAGTGCAGCGCGTGCGCCATCACGTGGGTGGTGGCCTCCGCCCACGGCCTGATCGTGCCGTTGTGCCAGATCCATTGTGGGTACTGCATCGAACGATCCCCTCGCGTGGTGGAAAAACCGGATTTTGCCCGAACTGGCGCGCGTCGGCCCGTGCCTACAGGCTGATCCACCAGCAGCCGAGATGGCGGCGCAGGCCGAACACGGTGCGGGAGGGGGTGCTGCCGTTGCCCAGCGTCTGGTCCACCTGCAGGGCGTAGGGCGTGCGCGGGCGCTCCGGGTGCGGTGGGGGTTCCGTTGGCCCGGTTTCCGGGACGGGCTGCGCCTGCGTGGGCGCGGGATCGGCCTCGCGTGGCCACCAGGGCGTGCGGCGCCGCATCAGTTCCGCCGCGGACGGCGGCGATGGCCGGGCCGGGGGAGGGGGCGTGGTGCCGGCCTGTTGCGCCGCCGCGGGCGCGGCGGGGACAGCCGGTTGCACTTCGGGGTACAGCGCGCGGACGTCGACCAGCGGCCGCTGCACGATGGCCTCGAGGCGTTCCATGACCGAGTAGCCGCCGCTGGTGGACATCCCGGGCCAGTGGTAGAGGCCGGCGAGCGCGTTCACGTCGCGGCGGTCGATCGCCATGCCGACCTCGAGCGCCAGCTCCTCGACGGTCCGGCTGCACTGGCCGCGGTGCAGGGACTGCGACGGCGTGCCATCGCCCGCCGCGGCGCGCCGCACGCGTTCGACCGCGCCCAGGTCCTCGCAGGCGCGGTCGGTGTACACGGTGCGCCCGTCCGGTGTCTCGCAGCGGCGCACGTCCGCGTGCGCCAGGGGCATGCACGCGCAGGTGACGAGCAGGGGGAGCACGCGCGGGGCGCGGAGGGGGAGGACACGCATGGCGGCGAGCCTAGCGCCGGCAGGCGGGTGAAGGAAGTGCGTTGCGCACGGGCCGGGACAGCCGCTTCGCGCGACGTTCATCCAAGCCGTTCGAGCACCGCCAGCGTGGGCCGGGCGAGGTTGAGCGTGTAGAAGTGCAGCGCAGGCGCGCCGCCCTCGACCAGCCGCCGGCACAGCGCGGCGACCACGTCCGCGCCGAACTCGCGGATGCTGCGCACGTCGTCACCGAAGGCCTGCATCTTCTTCGCGATCCAGCGCGGGATCTCGGCGCCACACTGCTCGGAGAAACGGCGCAGCTGGGCGAAGTTCGAGATCGGCATGATGCCGGGCACGATCGGCACCCCGACGCCGGCCGCACGCGCCGCGTCCACGAAGTGGAAATAGGCGTCGGCGTTGAAGAAGTACTGGGTGATCGCGCCGTCGGCGCCGGCGTCGACCTTGGCCTTGAAGTGCGCAAGGTCCGCCAGTGCGTGCTCGGCCTGCGGGTGGGTCTCCGGGTAGCACCCCACCTCGATCCGGAAGTGGTCGCCGAATTCGGCGCGGATGAACGCGACCAGGTCGGAGGCGTAGCGCAGGTCGCCCATGCGCACCATGCCGGAGGGCAGGTCGCCGCGCAGGGCGACGATCCGCCGGCAGCCGAGCGCGCGGTACAGCTCGAGCAGCCCGCGGATCTCCTCGCGGGTACCGCCCATGCAGGACAGGTGCGGCGCGGCGTCGAGGCCGTGCTCCTGGCGCAGGCGGCGCACCGTCTCGGGGGTGTAGCTGAGCGTCGAGCCACCCGCGCCGAAGGTGCACGAGACGTATTCCGGCGCGTACGCCTTCAGTTTCCCGACCGTGCGGTCCAGCTGCGCGTGCTGTTCGTCGGTCTTGGGCGGGAAGAACTCGAAACTGATCGGGACCATGCCGTGAGCCGGGTGTGGCGTCGGCAGGAATCATATCTCTTTATCGCGATGAAGGCATGGATTTCCGGGGCGGCGCCCGGTCCCGGCCCGGTCCGCGGCCACGGTGGCCTGCACCGCCCGGGTGCGTCTGCGAAAATTGCGCCATGCGCATCGTTCTGACTCCCTTCGCCCGCGCGCGCCTGTTCCCGCGCGACGGCCGCGCTACCGCCATCCAGGACTGCACCCCCGAAGAGTTCGTGCACCGGCTCAACGCGGAGCCGCCGCTGAAGGTGCTGCCCGGCTACGCGCCGTTCTGCAGGTTGCACGTGCACCGCAACTGGACCTCGACCCGCTGCTCGGTGATCCCGATCACCGACGACAACCGCCACCTGCTGCGCAGCGCCTACGAGGCGCGCACGAAGGAGGAACTGCCGGTGCTGGTGCGCTGGTTCGAGGGCCTGCAGCCGCCGGTGGCCAGGTACCTGATCCCGATCCTGTACAGCGCCGAGCAGATGGCCAGGGAAGGCAGCCCGATCGACGGCGACTGGGGCATCGTCGGCTGCCTGTACACCATGGAGCCGGAGGAGATCCCGATGGCGCCGATCACCATGATGCGCAACGCCCTGGGCGTGGAGGAGGGCGGTTCGGGCGTGCCGCTGGACCGCCAGGCCTACCTGCGCTCGGTGGCTTTCTGGGAGCGGCATGCCAACTGGCGCTGAGTCCGCCGGCGGCCCGCGCGGCTGCCTGTAGAATGACCGCCTTTTGGGCTGCCAGAGCCATGGAGACAGCACTGCCGCGGTCCGTCGCCGGTCCCGCCTTCGTCCGCCTGCTGGCCTCCGTGGTGCAGCTGGAGGGGGCCGCTCCCGAGGCGGGCCTGCTGGAGAAGCTGGGCCAGTGGGTGGACTGGAACCGCGCCGTGTCGCTGGCGCGCGCGCTGGACGGCCGCGTCGCCCCCGCGTCCGCGCCGGCCGCCGCGCTGGACGGCCTGCGCGCGGAGGCGGCGCGGGTCCGCGCGGCCCTGGCCGCGGCCATCGCCGACGCCCGGGCATGGGACGAGGCCGCGGTGGATCCGGCCGGCCTGCCGGAACCGGATGCCGCGGCCGAGTTCGCCGGCCTGCGCAGGCGCTACCTCAGGTTGCAGGACGCCATCGCCGCCGCCACCGGCCGCCTGCGTGGCCAGCTGCGCGAGGCGCTGGCCGCGCGCTCGCCGGAGCTGGCGCGGCTGGGCGAGATCGACGCGGTGCTGGAGGGGGTGCTCAGCCCGCGCGAGCACGCCCTGCTGGGCGCGGTGCCCGCCCTGCTCGAACGCGCCTTCCTGCGCCTGCACGCGCAGGCCCACGACCACCCGGCCGGGGACGCGGATGCCCCGGCCTCCCCGCCGCCGGGCGACTGGCGCGCACGCGTCCGCCGCGACCTGCAGGCCCTGCTGCAGGCCGAGCTGGAGGTGCGCTTTTCGCCCATCGACGCCCTGCTGGCGGCGGCCTGACCTTGCCGGATTCCCTCCAGATGACCCACAAGCTGCTGCATTCGACCGCTTCCTTCCTCGGCCTGGCCGCCATCGCCTGGGTGGCGATCGCCTACGCCGGCACCAGCGCCTGGATCCTGCCGGTGCTGGCGCTGATCGCCGCCGCCTTCCTGGCCGGCGCGCTGGAGCTGCACCGCTACCGCCGCGACAGCGCGGGGCTGGCCGCGGCCCTGGATGGGCTGGCCTCGCCGCCGGCCTCGCTGCAGGCCTGGCTGGAGCAGGTGCCGGCCGGTCTGCGCCATGTGGTGGCCCTGCGCGTGGAGGGCGCACGCGGCGGTCTGCCGGCCCCGGTGATGTCGGGAGCACTGGCCGGCCTGCTGGTGCTGCTGGGCATGCTCGGCACCCTGCTGGGCATGATGAGCACCCTGCGCGGCACCGGCATCGCCCTGGAGACGGCCGCCGACCTGCAGACCGTGCGCGACGCCCTGGCCGCACCGGTCAAGGGCCTGGGCTTCGCCTTCGGCACCTCGATCGCCGGCATCGCCACCTCGGCCATGCTCGGCCTGATGGCGGCGCTGGCGCGGCGCGAGCGCCAGGCCGTGGCGCGCAGGCTGGAGGCGGCCATGGTCGGGCCACTGCACGCCTACACCCACGCCCGCCAGCGCGAGGACACCTACCGCGCGCTGCAGGAGCAGGCGCGCCACATGCCGGCGCTGGTGGAGCGGCTGGAGGCGCTGGCCCGGACCCTGGAGGAGCAGGCCCGCGCCGGCCACGAGCGCCTGGACGCGCGCCAGCGGGAGTTCCACGCCCGTGCCGAGGCCGCCTACACCCGCCTGGCGGACTCGGTGGAGCAGTCGCTGCGCGAGAGCATCGCCGGCGGCGCCGAGGCCGCCGGCCGCGCCCTGCAGCCGGTGCTGGAGGCGACCCTGGCGCGGATCGCCGAGGGCACGCGCGCGCTGCAGGACACGTTGGCGCAGACCGTGCAGCGCCACGTGCAGGAATCGGCCGCCGGCTTGGAGCAGGCCACCGCGCGCATCGCCGCCACCTGGGACGCGGCGCTGGCGGAGCACCGCCAGGCCGGCCAGGCGCAGGCGCAGGGGCTGGAACAGGCCCTGCAGCGGTTCGGGGACGGCTTCGAGCAGCGCAGCCGCGAGCTGGCCGAAGGCCTGGCCACGCGCCTGGACGGCAGCGTGGCCGCCATCGCCGCCGGCTGGGATGCCGCGCTGGCGCGCCAGCAGGCGCTGCAGGCACAGGCCGCGCAGGAACAGCGCGCCACCGTGGAGGACGCGGCCGCCGCCTTCGCCCGCCAGGCGCAGGAGCTGCTGGCTGCGATGCGCGAGGCGCAGGTCGCGCTGCAGGCGGCGCAGCAGCGCCAGGTGGACGAGGGCCGTGCGGCCCTGGCCGCGGCCGCCGAGGCCTTCCGCGGCCAGGCGGAAGCCCTGGCCGACACCCTCGGCCAGTCGCAGGCGCGCCTGGAGGCGGCGCTGGCCGCGCGCGAGGGCGAGCGCCTGGCGGCGTGGACGCGGTCGCTGGCCGAGCTGGGCACGGCGCTGCGCGAGGAGTGGCGGCAGCTGGGCCAGGCCGCGGCGCAGGAGCAGCGCCAGGCCTACGCGGCCATCGCCGAGAGCGCGCAGGCCGCCGCCGAGCAGGCGCGCGCGCACGGCGCGCAGACCATCGCCGAGGTCGGCCGCCTGGTCGAGGCCGCCACCCGGGCCCCGCGCGCGGCGGCCGAGGTGGTGGAGAGCCTGCGCCAGTCGCTGTCCGAGAGCATGGTGCGCGACACCGCCATGCTGGCCGAGCGCAACCAGCTGATGGAGACCCTGGCCACCCTGCTGCAGGCGGTCAACCATGCCTCCACCGAGCAGAAGGCGGCCATCGACGCGCTGGTGGCGACCTCGGCCGAGCTGCTGGAGCGGGTCGGTGCGCGCTTCGGCGAGCAGGTGGAAAGCGGTACCGCGCGCCTGGACGCGCTGGCCGCGCGGGTGGACGCCGGCGCGGCGCAGGTGGCCGGCCTGGGCGAGGCCTTCGGCGCCGCGGTGGAGGCCTTCGGCGAGGTCAACGGCCGCCTGGTCGAGCGCCTGGAGCGGATCGAGGGCGCGCTGCAGCAGGCGCTGGCGCGCAGTGACGAGCAGCTGGCCTACTACGTGGCGCAGGCGCGCGAGGTGGTGGACCTGAGCCTGCTGGCGCAGAAGCAGATCGTCGAGGACCTGCGCCAGCTGGCGGCGGCGCGCGCGGAACAGGCGGCATGAGCATGGACCACGAGCTGGATGCCGCGCTGGACGAAGGCGCTCCGGTCTGGGCCAGCTTCGGCGACCTGATGGCGGTGCTGCTGGGCGTGTTCGTGCTGATCCTGGCCGGCGTGATCGGCGTGCAGCTGCACCTGGAGACCCGGCTCAAGGACGAGATCCGCCAGCGCGAGCAGGCCGAACAGCGCCGCCAGGCGCTGGAGCAGGCCCTGGCCGCGCCGCTGGCCGGAGGCCGCATCACCCTGGTGGACGGGCGCATCGGCATCCGGGGCAGCGTGCTGTTCCCGCGCAACTCCGACCGTCTGTCGGAGGAGGGCGGGAAGGTGCTGGCCGAGCTGGCCGGGCCGCTGAAGGAATACCTGCAGGCGCGTGGCGAGATCCTGATGGTCAGCGGCTTCACCGACGACCGCCCGATCCACGAGGACAACGCGCTGTACCGCGACAACTGGGAGCTGTCGGCCAAGCGCGCGCTGACCGTGACCCGTGCGCTGATCGACGCCGGCGTGCCCAGTTCGCAGGTGTTCGCCGCCGCCTTCGGCGCCGAACACCCTGTGGCCTCCAATGCCGACGAGAAGGGCCGGGCGCAGAACCGCCGCGTGGAGATCGCCCCGATGCCGCGTCCCGGGCAGGGGCAGGAGGGGCGATGAGCCACGCCGGCGACCGCACCGGCGGCATGCAGGCGCCGGACGGCGTCCGCGGGCTGCTGCTGGAGGCGCTGCGCCGCCGCCGCGACCGCGCCGCGGGCCCGGTGCGCGCGCTGCTGGATGCGCGCATCGCCGCGCTGGAACAGGCCGCGGACGCTGCATCCGCGGAGGCCGGCACACCGCCGGGCCTGGCCGCGCTGGCGGCGCTGGTGGCCGGGCTGCGTGCCCGGCAGGCGCCGGCTTCGCCCGACCACGACGTGGCCGGGGACGCCGCCGCCGCGCCCGCGTCCGATCCGGCGGCCGCGCCGCCGGCGCCGCCGCTGCTGCGGGAGGCGCGCGCGATGTGGCAGACGGTGCGCACGCGCAGCCAGCTGCGGCGCGCGCGCAGCCAGCCGCTGGAACATGCCGGGCCGCTGAACTCGGCCAAGCTGGCCGGGCGCGCGCTGGACACCATCGGCAACATCGCGCCCGGCTACCTCGAGCATTTCGTCGCCTACCTGGACGTGCTGGCCGGACTGGAGGCCCTCCTGGGCGCCGCGCCCGCCGCCGAGCCGGCCTCCCCGGCGCGGCGTCCGCCGCGTCCGCGCACTCCCCGCAGGAAGACGGCGCGCAGGAACGAAACGGGCGCCTGAAGGCGCCCGTCCATTGCCCGTCGCGCTGCCCGCGCTCAGTAGCGGTAGTGCTCGGGCTTGTACGGCCCGTCCACCGGCACGCCGATGTACTCGGCCTGCTCCGGCGTCAGCTTCGTCAGCTTCACGCCGATCTTCTCCAGGTGCAGGCGCGCCACTTCCTCGTCCAGCTTCTTCGGCAGGCGGTAGACCTTCTTCTCGTACCGGTCGCGGTTGGCCCACAGGTCCATCTGCGCCAGGGTCTGGTTCGAGAACGAGTTGGACATCACGAAGCTGGGATGGCCGGTGGCGCAGCCCAGGTTGACCAGGCGGCCCTCGGCCAGCAGGAACAGCGAGCGGCCGTTGGGCAGGTCGTAGCGGTCCACCTGCGGCTTGATGTTGACCTTCTTCACGCCATCCAGGGCGTTGAGGCGGTCCACCTGGATCTCGTTGTCGAAGTGGCCGATGTTGCAGACGATGGCCTGGTCCTTCATCTGCAGCATGTGCTCCAGGCGGATGATGTCGCGGTTGCCGGTGGTGGTGACGTAGATGTCGGCCTCGCCGAGGGTGTCCTCGACAGTCTTGACCTCGTAGCCTTCCATCGCCGCCTGCAGCGCGCAGATCGGGTCGATCTCGGTGACGATCACCCGGCAGCCGTAGGCGCGCAGGCTCTGCGCCGAGCCCTTGCCCACGTCGCCGTAGCCGCAGACCACCGCCACCTTGCCGGCCAGCATCACGTCCATGGCGCGCTTGAGGCCGTCGGCCAGCGACTCGCGGCAGCCGTACAGGTTGTCGAACTTGCTCTTGGTGACCGAGTCGTTGACGTTGATCGCCGGCACCAGCAGCTTGCCGCGCTCGGCCAGCTGGTAGAGGCGGTGCACGCCGGTGGTGGTCTCCTCGGAGACGCCCTTCCAGTCGGCGACCACGCGCGCCCAGAAGCCCGGGCGCTCCTTCGCCACGCGCCTGAGCAGGTTCTTGATCACCTGCTCCTCGTGGCTGGAGGAGGGCGATTCGACCCAGCTGGCATCGCCCTGCTCGTACTCGTAGCCCTTGTGGATCAGCAGTGTCACGTCGCCGCCGTCGTCCACGACCAGCTGCGGGCCGAGGAAGCCGCCCTGGCCGTCGGGGAAGGACAGCGCGGCGAGCGTGCAGTCCCAGTACTCCTCCAGCGTCTCGCCCTTCCAGGCGAACACCGGGGTGCCGGTGGCGGCAATGGCCGCGGCGGCGTGGTCCTGGGTGGAGAAGATGTTGCACGAGGCCCAGCGCACGTCGGCGCCGAGGTCCTTGAGCGTCTCGATCAGCACCGCCGTCTGGATGGTCATGTGCAGCGAGCCGGTCACGCGCACACCCTTGAGCGGGGCCTGCGGCGCGTACTTGCGGCGGATCGACATCAGGCCGGGCATCTCGTGCTCGGCGATGTCGATCTCCTTGCGGCCCCAGTCGGCCAGGCTGATGTCGGCGACCTTGTAGTCGCCCGCGGTCGGGAGGTTCTGGATCTGGGCATTCATGGCTGGGTCTCCGTAGTGGCGAGCCTGTGGCTCTGCATTACGGGCGCCGTTGAATGGAAAGCGGTGCCGAGCCTGGCCATCGGGCGGGCGCGGGACGCGGTCCCGGGCCCGCGAGGTCGCAGCGCCCCTCGGCGGAAGCGGCCAGTATATCGCCTGATGGGGATGGAAGGATGAAGCCGTGACTTACGGACCATGGGGGGCGCGGAGGCGCTTGCTATGGTCGGCAGCTCACGCGCCCGCGGCGCGAGGACAACACGGATCAAGCCGAATGAGCCACCCACTCCCCGCCGTGGCCCTGCGCCACGGCCTGCGCCTGTTCTCCCTGCTGTTCCTGCTGGTGCCCGTGCTGGCCTCGGCACGGGACGACGGCGGTTACCGGCTGCCGTCACCGGAGCTGCAGGCCATCGTCGACGCGCCGCGTGCGCCGGCGCTGCTGCCCAGTCCGCGGCGTGACCTGGCGGCCCTGACCCGGATCCCGCCGCTGCCGTCCATCGCCGAGGTCGCGCAGCCGGAACTGAAGCTGGCCGGCATGCGCATCAACCCGCGCACCTGGTCGGCCAGCCGCTTCTCCTTCGCCAGCGACCTGTGGCTGATGGAGCTGGCCAGCGGCCAGGAGCGGCGCATCCAGGGCCTGCCGGAACCGCTGCGCCTGGCGGAGCTGGAATGGTCGCCGGACCAGAAGTACCTGGCCTTCACCCGCGAGGACGCCGCCGCCGGCACGGTGGAGCTGTGGCTGGTGGACGTGGCTGCCGGGCGCGCGCGCAGGCTGCTGCAGCGCCCGCTGAACACCATCGCCGGCCAGGGCTTCGCCTGGCTGCCGGACAGCCGCCGACTGCTGGTGCGCCTGCGCCCGCGCGGGCAGGGCGAACCGCCGAAGGACGACGGCATCCCCACCGGCCCGAACGTGCAGCAGACCGGTGCCACCGGCGTGGTGCGCGGCGTGCGCACCTACCAGGACCTGCTGAGGAGCGAGGCCGACGCGCGCCTGTTCGCCCACTACCTGACCTCGCAGCTGGCGGTGGTCGGCGTGGACGGCAAGGTCGCCGAGGCCGGCGGCCCGGACCTGTGGCTGGAGGCCAGCGTCTCGCCGGACGGCCGGCACCTGCTGACCACGCGCCTGGAGCGGCCGTTCTCGTTCCTGGTGCCGTACTACTACTTCCCGCGCCGGATCGAGGTGCGGGCGCTGGACGGCAGGCTCGAGCACGAGGTGGCGGCGCTGCCGCTGGTCGAGGGCCTGCCCACCGGCAACGACGCGGTGCCCGCCGGCGTGCGCGCGGTGGCCTGGCGCGAGGACGCCCCGGCCACCCTGGTCTGGGCCGAGGCCCAGGACGGCGGCGATCCGGCGCGCGAGGCGCCGGTGCGCGACCGGGTGTACATGCAGGCCGCGCCCTTCGACCAGCCGCCGCGCGTGCTGGCCGAGCTGGGCTCGCGCTACCGCGGCATCGCCTGGGCGCGCGGCGACCTGGCGCTGCTGACCGAGCGCTGGTGGAAGAACCGCCGGGTGAAGGTCTGGCGCATCGCCCCCGACCAGCCGGACACCGCGCCGGTGCTGGTGCAGGACCGCTCCTATGAGGACCGCTACAACGACCCGGGCACGCCGCTGACCGCGCCGGACGCGGCCGGCCGCCAGCGCCTGCTCGTGGCCGCCGACGGCGAGAGCCTGTTCCTGCGCGGCCAGGGCGCCTCGCCGGAGGGCGACCGCCCGTTCCTCGACAGGGTCAACCTGCGCACCGGCGAGAAGACCCGGCTGTTCCACTCGCAGGCGCCGTACTACGAGGTGCCGGTGGCGCTGCTGGACGACGAGGGCCGGCGCGCGCTGATCACCCGCGAGTCGCCCACCGAGCCGGCCAACTACTACCTCAGGGACCTGTCCGATCCGGCCGCACAGCCGGTGGCGCTGACCCGCTTCCCGCACCCGACGCCGCAGCTGAAGGACGTGCGCAAGGAGCTGATCCGCTACCGGCGCAAGGACGGCGTGGAACTGACCGCCAACCTGTATCTGCCGCCGGGCTACGACCCGCAGCGCGACGGCCCGCTGCCGACGCTGATGTGGGCCTACCCGACCGAGTACAAGTCGGCCGAGGCGGCCAGCCAGGTCACCGGCTCGCCATACCGCTTCAACGCGGTCAGCTACTGGGGCCCGCTGCCGTTCCTGGCGCGCGGCTACGCGGTGGTGGAGGGCTTCTCGGTGCCGATCGTGGGCGAGGGCGAGGCCGAGCCCAACGACACCTACATCCCGCAGCTGGTGGCCAGCGCCGAGGCGGCGATCGAGGAGGTCGTGCGCCGCGGCGTGGCCGACCGCGACCGCATCGCCGTGGGCGGCCATTCCTACGGTGCGTTCATGACCGCCAACCTGCTGGCGCACTCGCGCCTGTTCAAGGCCGGCATCGCCCGCAGCGGCGCCTACAACCGCACCCTCACCCCGTTCGGCTTCCAGTCCGAGGAGCGCAACTACTGGCAGGCGCAGGACGTGTACCTGGCCATGTCGCCGTTCAACTACGCCGACCGGATCAAGGACGCGCTGCTGCTGATCCACGGCGAGGACGACAACAACCCGGGCACCTTCCCGATGCAGAGCGAGCGCCTGTTCGCCGCGGTCAAGGGCCTGGGCGGCAACGCCCGCCTGGTGATGCTCCCGCGCGAATCGCACGGCTACCGCGCGCGCGAGTCGATCATGCACATGCTGTACGAGACCGAGGCCTGGCTCGAGCAGCACCTGCGCCAGGCACCACCGGCCGTCACGGCCGACTGAGGGCAGGGCCCATGCGACGGCCGGCGCCATGCCGGCCGTCGTCTTTCGGTGCGCCTGAAACTTTTGCGGCGCAGCACGCGCCCCGGCTAAGCTGCACGATGCCTGTCCCCCGCAGAGGCATTGCGTGCAACGATGAACGCTCCACGCAACCTGGAGTTCGCTCCGCCGGACCTGCCCCTCCGCGACGACGTGCGCCGCCTTGGCGCGCTCGTGGGCCGGATGCTCGCCGAGCAGCAGTCCCCCGCCTTCCTCGAGGAGGTCGAGCGGGTGCGCACCACGGCCATCGCCCGGCGCCAGAACGGCGAGGGCATCGACAAGCTCGCCGCGCTGCTGGACGGTCTGCCGCCGCAGCACGCGCTGGCGCTGATCCGGGCCTTCTCCACCTACTTCCAGGTGGTGAACATCGCCGAGCGTGTGCACCGCATCCGCCGCCGGCGGGACTACCAGCGCAAGGGCGACGCCCGCCCGCAGCCGGACAGCCTGCTGGACGCGCTGCAGCGCCTGCGCCAGGCCGGGGTGGACGCGGCCGAGGTGCGCGACTGGCTGGAGCGCATCGACGTCGAGCCGGTGTTCACCGCCCATCCGACCGAAGCGGTGCGGCGCGCCCTGCTGGAGAAGGAGCAGATCATGGTCGCCGCGCTGATCGACGGCCTGGACGGGCAGCGCACGCCCGGCGAGCAGGCCGCCGACACCGCGCGCTTCCGCATGGCCCTGACCTCGGCCTGGCAGACCGCCGACTCCTCGCCGGTGCGGCCGACCGTGGACGACGAGCGCGAGCACGTCGGCTTCTACCTGACCGAGGTGCTGTACCGGGTGATCCCGGTGTTCTACGAGTCGCTGGAGGAGGCCCTGGGCCAGACCTTCGGCATCGCCACCGAGCTGCCGCGCATGGTGCGTTTCGGCACGTGGGTCGGCGGCGACATGGACGGCAACCCCAACGTGGACGCCGGCACCATCCGCGCCACCCTGGAGGCGCAGCGCCGCGCCATCCTCGGCCGCTACGCGGGCGAGCTGCAGCAGCTGGCACGCGTGCTCACCCAGTCCATCGGCGTGGTCGGCGTCGACCGCCAGGTGCTGGAGCGGCTGGAGCACTACCGCGCGCTGCTGCCCGAGGCCGCCGCCGCGGCGCGCCCGCGCCACGCCGACATGCCGTACCGGTTGCTGCTGGACCTGATGCGCGCGCGCCTGCAGGCCACCCTCGACGACCGGCCCGAGGGCTACGCCGGGCCGGAGGAGTTCGCCGCCGACGTGGACCTCATCCGGCGCAGCCTGGAGCACAACCGCGGCATCCACGCCGGCTGGTTCCCGGTGCGGCGTCTGGTGTGGCGGTTGCGCACCTTCGGCTTCCACCTGGCGCGCCTGGACGTGCGCCAGGAGTCCGGCGTGCACGCGCGCGCCATCGCCGCGGCCCTGGGCGACACGCAGTGGGAGGCGCGCGACCCGGCCGCGCAGGCGTGCGTGCTGGCGCCCTTCGCCGGCGGGGAGTCCGTGCTGCCGCAGGTGGAGGAGGAGGGCAACCGGCGCCTGGACGCGGTGTTCGCGGCGCTGGCCGAGGCGCGCCGGCGGCACGGCCCGGACGCGCTGGGCGCCTACATCATCAGCATGGCGCGCAGCCGCGCCGACGTGCTGGCGGTGCTGGCGCTGGCCCGGCGCGGCGGGCTGGTGGACGTGGACGGGCGCGTGCCGCTGGACGTGGCGCCGCTGTTCGAGACGGTGGACGACCTGCGCCACGGCCCGGACACCCTGCGCGACCTGCTGGCCGACCCGGTGTACCGGCAGCACCTGGCCGCGCGCGGCGACATGCAGATGGTGATGCTGGGCTATTCGGACAGCGGCAAGGACGGCGGCATCGCCGCCTCGCGCTGGAGCCTGCAGCGCGCCCAGGTCGAGCTGCTGCAGGTGGCGCGCGAGGCGGGCGTGCGCCTGACCTTCTTCCACGGCCGTGGCGGCTCGCTCAGCCGCGGCGGCAGCAAGACCACCCGCGCGGTGGACGCCTCGCCGCGCGGCAGCGTGGACGGGCGCCTGCGCGTGACCGAGCAGGGCGAGGCCATCCACCGCAAGTACGGCATCCGCGCCCTGGCGCTGCGCTCGCTGGAGCAGGCCACCGGCGCGGTGCTGGTCTCCAGCATCCGCCCGCGCCCGCCGGAGCCGCGCGAGGAACTCTGGCGCCGGGTGATGGACACCGTGGCCGAGGCCAGCAGCCGCGCCTACCGCGACTTCGTCGGCGCGCCGCGTTTCATGGACTACTTCCGTGGCGCCACGCCGATCGACGTGATCGAGCGCATGACCCTGGGCTCGCGGCCCTCGCGCCGGCTGGGCGAGGACGCGGCCCTGTCCAACCTGCGCGCGATCCCGTGGGTGTTCGCCTGGAGCCAGGCGCGCGCGGTGATCCCCGGCTGGTTCGGCGTCGGCAGCGGCCTGCAGGCCGGCGTGCAGGCTTTCGGCGAGGACGTGCTGCGCGAGATGGCGCGCGACTGGCCATTCTTCCGCACCTTCCTGGACGACGTGTCCATGGTCCTGGCCAAGGGCGACATGGGCATCGCCGAGGTGTTCTCGCGCCTGGCCGGGGAGGAGCTGCACGCGGCGTTCTTCCCGCGCATCCAGCACGAGCACCGCCTGACCGTGGACTGGGTGCTGCGGATCAGCGGCGCGGCCTTCCTGCTCGAGCACGACCAGCGCCTGGCCCTGTCCATCCGCCTGCGCAACCCGTACGTGGACCCGATCAGCGTGCTGCAGGTGGACCTGCTGCGCCGCTGGCGCGCCTCCGGACGCGAGGACGGGGCCCTGCTGCAGGCGCTGGTGGCGGCGGTCAACGGCGTCTCCCAGGGCGTGCAGAACACCGGCTGAGGGCCGCGGCGGGGCCTTGAAAAGGCGCCGGCCCGTCCCCAACTCGGCCGCCAGCGGCGGCGGCCCACGGCCGGCCGCGGAGACACCGCTTCCCCCTGCACGCCTGCGCGTGCCCCCGGCACGCGGGCAGGGGGCTGGCCGTGCCGTGCCCATCCCGTTTGCGACAGTCCGACCCACGGACGCAGGGCCCCGTCGTGGCCCGCCGCCGGTCAAAGCGCAATGCGAGGAGGTGCATGATGAACGTCAGGCCGTTGATCTTCTCCAGCTGTGCGCGCGGGCTGGCCGTGCGCAGGGAACCCGTCGGCCCCGTGCCATGGCGGCCGCGCCCGCTCCCGTCCGGCCACGTCCGCCGCGCCGGCCGTTGAGGAGGCAAGGCCATGCGCATCGCCCACGTCGCCCCGTTGTACGAGGCGGTGCCGCCGCGCCTGTACGGCGGCACCGAGCGCATCGTCGCCTACCTGGCCGACGCCCAGGTCGAGCTCGGCCATGACGTGACCGTGTTCGCCAGCGGCGACAGCCACACCCGCGCGCGCCTGGTGGCCTGCCGCGACCAGGCCCTGCGCCTGGACCCGCAGCCGCTGAAGTCCGACATCGCCGCACACCTGGCCATGCTGGACGAGGTGCGCCGCCGCGCCGACGAGTTCGATCTGATCCACTTCCACGTGGATCTGCTGCATTTCCCCATGTTCGAGGACATCGCCGGGCGCACCGTGACCACGCTGCACGGCCGCCTGGACCTGGCCGGCCTGGCGGAGGCCTACCGGCGCTGGTCGCGCTACCCGCTGGTGTCCATCTCCGACCAGCAGCGCGCACCGCTGCGCTTCGCCCACTGGATCGGCACCGTGCACCACGGCCTGCCGGAGCGGCTGCTGACGCCGCCGCAGGCGCCGCGCGGCGACTACGTGGCCTTCCTCGGCCGGATCTCGCCGGAGAAGCGGCCGGACCGCGCCATCGACATCGCCCGCCGCGCCGGCATGCCGCTGCGCATCGCCGCTAAGGTGGACACGGCCGACTCGGCCTACTTCCGCGAGCGCATCCTGCCGATGCTGGCCGGCGGCGGCGTGGAGTTCATCGGCGAGATCGACGACACGCGCAAGTCCGACTTCCTCGGCCACGCCGCGGCGCTGCTGTTCCCGATCGACTGGCCCGAGCCGTTCGGCCTGGTGATGATCGAGGCCATGGCCTGCGGCACGCCGGTGGTCGCCTGGGACTGCGGCTCGGTGCGCGAGGTGGTGGAGCCGGGCGTGACCGGCTTCATCGTCCGCTCCGAGGAGGAGGCGGTGGCGGCCCTGGCACGCGTGCACGAGCTGGACCGCGCCACCATCCGCCGGGTGTTCGAGCGGCGCTTCTCGGCCACCACCATGGCCCGCGCCTACCTGGACCTGTACCACCGCCTGGTGACCCCGGACGCCGCGCAGGCCGCCTCCGCGACCGCCACGGTGGCCCGCCTGGCCTGAGCGATGCGCATGGCCCCGACGATCCCGGTCAGCCGCCAGGTGAGCTACTCGCTCAAGGACGGCGACAGCTTCCTGGTCTGCGACGCCCTCGGCGACATCCACGGCGGGGGCGAGGCCGACGGCCTGTTCCACGACGGCACGCGGGTGCTCTCGCGCCTGCGGCTGTCGCTGGACGGGACCACGCCGGCCCTGCTCAGCGCGGCCATCGCCCAGGACAAGGTGGTGTTCAGCGCGCACCTGACCAACCGCCCGCTGCCGCCGATCGGCGACAGCCCCTCGGCGCAGGGCGTGATCCACATCGAGCGTTCGCGCTTCCTGTGGGAGGGCCGCCTGCACGAGCGCATCGTCTGCACCAACTACGCGCGCGCGCCGGTGTTCCTGCCGCTGGTCCTGGAGTTCGGCGCCGATTTCCGCGACATGTTCGAGGTGCGCGGCATGGAGCGCCCGCGCCGCGGCAGCTACCCCCAGACCGAGACCGCCGGCGACCGGGTGGTGCTGCGCTACGACGGCCTGGACGGCGTGGCGCGGCGCACCGTGGTGGCCTTCTCCACCGTGCCGACCCGCCTGGACGGCGCCACCGCGCGCTTCGAGCGCTGGCTGGCGCCACGCGAGGCCTTCGCCCTGTACCTGGAGATCGGCGCCGACGTGGCCTGCCCGGGCGGGGAGCGGCACCGCCGCGCCATGGTCCAGGCGCGGCGGGCCTTGCGCGCGCGCCGGCGTTCGGGCGCGCGCCTGCGCGGCGGCGGCCTGCTGTTCGACGCCTGGGTGGAGCGCTCGCGCACCGACATCGCCCTGCTGGCCAGCGACCTGCCCTCCGGCCGCTACCCGTACGCGGGCATCCCGTGGTTCTCCACGCCGTTCGGCCGCGACGCGATCATCACCGCGCTGCAGACCCTGTGGCTGGACCCGGGCCTGGCCCGCGGCGTGCTGGCCTACCTGGCCGAGCGCCAGGCCGAGGAGACCTCCAGCTTCCGCGACTCGGCCCCGGGCAAGATCCTGCACGAGACCCGCAAGGGCGAGATGGCGGCCCTGGGCGAGGTGCCGTTCGGCCTGTACTACGGCGGTGTGGACACCACGCCGCTGTTCGTGGTGCTGGCCGGGCGACATTTCCGCCGCACCGGCGACCGCGCCTTCCTCGACGCGCTGTGGCCGGCGCTGGAGCGCGCCACCGGCTGGATCGAGCGCAGCTGCGACGCCGATCCGGACGGGCTGCTGGCCTACGCGCGCGGGCAGGAAAGCGGCCTGGCCAACCAGGGCTGGAAGGACAGCGACGACTCGGTGTTCCACGAGGACGGCACCCTGGCGGAAGGGCCGATCGCGCTGGTGGAGGTGCAGGGCTACGCCTTCGAGGCCTTCCACGCCATGGCGGAACTGGCGCGGGCGCGCGGCGACGCCGGCGCGGCCGCGCGCTGGCACGCCCGGGCCCTGCGCCTGCGACAGACCGTGGAGGCGCGCTTCTGGGACGAGGCGCTGGACTTCTACGCCCTGGCGCGCGACGGCGCCGGGCGCATGTGCCGGGTGCTGGCCTCCAACCCCGGGCACCTGCTGTTCGTCGGCCTGCCGGCGCCGGAACGGGCGGCACGGGTGATCGCGCAGCTGGGCCAGCCGCGCTTCGACAACGGCTGGGGCATCCGCACCGTGGCCGCCGACCAGCCGCGCTACAACCCGATGTCCTACCACAACGGGTCGGTGTGGCCGCACGACGTGGCCCTGTGCGCGGCCGGCATGGCCCGCTACGGCGCGCGCCGCCAGGCCACGCGCCTGCTCGGCGAGGTGTTCGAGGCGGCCACCCACTTCGGCATGCGCCTGCCGGAGCTGTTCTGCGGCTTCCCGCGCGGCGCGGGCGAGCCGCCGATCGCCTACCCGGTGGCGTGCCTGCCCCAGGCCTGGTCGGCCGGTTCGGTGTTCATGCTGCTGCAGGCCTGCCTGGGCCTGGAGATCGACGCCTGCCGCGGCGAGGTGGAGATCGTCCAGCCGCAGCTGCCGCCGGGCGTGGACCGGTTGTTCGTGGAGCGGCTGGACGTGGGCGGGGCGCGCGTGGACCTGATGTTCGAGCGCGTGGGCGATCGGGTGCTGGCCGCGCGCGCCGGCGGCGCGGAGGACGTACGGGTGACCGTGCGCCACTGAGGCGCTCCGCCCCGGGTGCCGGAAAAGGCGACGGGCCGCTTGCGCGGCCCGTCCTCGTGTCCGTGGCGCGGCCGGCGGGCCGCGGCGGTCACTTCAGCCTGGCATCGGCGCGCAGCGCCTCGGCCTTGTCCGTCTTCTCCCAGGAGAAGGCGGTGGCGGTGCGCTTCTTGCCCGCGCCGTCGGTGTAGGTCACCTCGTACGGCTTGCGGCCGAAGTGGCCGTAGGCCGCGGTCGGCTGGTAGATCGGATGCACCAGGTCCAGCATCCTGATGATGCCGTACGGGCGCAGGTCGAAGTGCTTGCGGATCAGCTTCTCGATCTGCGCGTCCGGGATGCGGCCGGTGCCGAAGGTGGTCACCGAGATCGAGGTCGGCTCGGCCACGCCGATGGCGTAGGAGACCTGCACCTCGCACTTGTCGGCCAGGCCGGCGGCGACCACGTTCTTGGCCACGTAGCGGGCGGCGTAGGCGGCCGAGCGGTCGACCTTCGACGGATCCTTGCCCGAGAACGCGCCGCCGCCGTGGCGGGCCATGCCGCCGTAGGTGTCGACGATGATCTTGCGGCCGGTCAGGCCGCAGTCGCCCACCGGGCCGCCGATGACGAAGATGCCGGTCGGGTTGATGTGCAGCTTCTTCTTCGGCAGCGCGTCCAGCCACTTCTTCGGCAGCACCGGCTTGAGGATGTGCTCGTACACGCCCTCGACGATGTCCTTGTGCCTGATGCCCGGGTCGTGCTGGGTGGACAGCACCACCGCGTCCAGGCCCACGACCTTGTTGCCCTCGTAGCGCAGGGTCACCTGGCTCTTGGCATCCGGGCGCAGCCACGGCAGCGGCGAGTTCTTCTTCTTGCGGACCTTGGCCTGCTGCTCGACCAGGCGATGGCTGTAGTAGATCGGCGCGGGCATGTACTCCGGCGCCTCGGTGCAGGCGAAGCCGAACATCAGGCCCTGGTCGCCGGCGCCCTGCTCCTCGGGCTTCTTGCGGTCCACGCCGGCGGCGATGTCCGGCGACTGCTTGCCCAGCATGTTGATGATGGCGCAGGTGTGGCCGTCGAAGCCGACGTCGGAGTTGTTGTAGCCGATCTGGTTGATGATGCGGCGGGCCAGCTCCTCGATGTCCACCCACGCGGTGGTGGTCACTTCGCCGGCGACGATGGCCGCACCGGTCTTCACCAGGGTCTCGCACGCCACCCGCGCGCGCGGGTCCTGCGCCAGGATGGCGTCCAGCACGGCGTCGGAGATCTGGTCGGCGATCTTGTCCGGATGGCCTTCGGACACCGACTCGGAGGTGAAGAGATAGCTGGACATCGGGCTATATCCCTGTATTCGGATGAAAAGATGGGCGCGCATGATACACGGGTACGGCCCGGCGTGCATGAAGGGAAAGCGCACGCGCGCCTTGCCGGCGCCGGCCGGCGCGCTGCTAGCATCGGCGCATGGATTCGCTGACCCAGATCGTGCTCGGCGGCGCGGTGGCCGCGGCCGTCGCGCCCGCCCGCCACCGCCGCGCCGCGCTGCTGGCCGGCGCCGCCCTCGGCACCCTGCCGGACCTGGATTCGCTGCCGCTGCTGCTGCTGACCGACGACCCGGTGGCGCGGATGACCCTGCACCGCAGCTTCAGCCACTCGCTGTTCGTGCTGCCGGCGGTGGGCTGGCTGCTGTGGTGGCTGTTCCGGCGGTACGGGCGCGGGCGGGTGGCACAGGCGCCGGCACGCTGGTTCTGGGCCATCCAGCTGGCCCTGGTGACGCACCCGCTGCTGGACGCGTTCACGGTCTACGGCACCCAGCTGTGGTGGCCGCTCCCGGTGCGGCCGGTGATGTGGTCCAGCGTGTTCATCATCGACCCGCTGTACACGGTGTGGCTGCTGGCCGCCTGCGTGGTGGCATGGTGGGCGCGGGAGCGGCCGCTCGCGCAGCGCGCGCTGCTGGCAGGACTGGTGCTCAGCAGCGCCTACCTGGGCTGGTCGCTGCTGGCCAAGGCCATGGTCGAGCGCGAGGCGGACCGGTCGCTGGCGGCACTCGGCCTGCGGGATGCGCCGCGGTTCTCGGTGCCAATGCCGTTCAACACGCTGCTGTGGCGGGTGGTGGCGATGACGCCCTGCGGCTTCGTCGAGGGCGAGTACTCGCTGGTGGCCGACCGTGGGCCGATCGCGTTCCGCGGGTATCCGTCCGATGCCCGGGCGCTGGCCGAGGCGGCGGACGTCCCGGCGGTGCGGCGCCTGGCCTGGTTCAACCACGGCTTCATGAAGGCGCGCGAGCGCGACGGCCGCCTGGAGCTGTCCGATCTGCGCATGGGCGCCGAGCCGGACTACAGCTTCGTGTTCGCCGTGGCCGAACGCGGCGTCGACGGCCGCTGGCAGCCGCGCCGGCGCCTGGCGGCGATGTGGCACCGCATCTGGCACGAACCGGTGCCGGCCGGCGCGCCGGCGGAGCGGGCAGCGAAGGCGGAATAGGCCACAGGCGTCCCCGCGCCACCGCCATGCGCGTGGAACGGGCCGGCTCAGTCCGCCGCGTCCCCGCGCTCCGGCACGCGCTCCAGTTCGAGCGTGGCGGCGTAGATCATCGGCCCGCTGGCGAAGTACTCCGAGGCCGCGAAGGCGATGCCGGCGACCTCGCGCTCCGGGTGCGGATTGGCCAGCCGTGGCGCGTACAGGCCCAGCAGCATGCCGTCCGGCGTCCTGTGCATCCAGGCGATGCGCGCGTCCGTGGCCGCGTCCGGCTCGTCGTCCGGCAGCCACAGGTCACGGCCGACGTGGAGTGGCACGCGTGCCTGGCCGCCGTCGGCATAGTGCAGCACCAGGAAGGCGTAGGGTGCGTCCGGATGGCCCGGCAGCCGGCAGCAGCCGGTCAGCAGCAGGTGCACGGCGGCAAAGCGCGGCCGCGGCGGCGGCAGCAGCACCGACGAAGCAGGAATGCCGGTGGCCGCGGCGGGGGCCTGGTCCATGCTCAGGAACACCACGCCGCCGATGTCGAAGTCGACGCCGAGCAGGCGCTGGCGTCCGGCCGGCACCGCAGCGAACCCGGCGGCGGGCAGGCGCACCGGCTCCAGCGGACGGGTGTGGGCCGGGCCCAGGTCCAGCGGCACCAGGCCCGCCGCGGCCGGTGGCGGGGGCACCGCCGCGGCGGTGGGCGTGGCCGTGGCGGCGGCGACCGGCGGCGGTCCGGGATCGGCCGCACGCAGGCGTGCCCGCTCCGCCGCGGGCAGGGGCGCGGCGATGCCCGCCGGGCCGTCGTCCGTGGGTGTGGCGGCCAGGTCCGCATCGTCGTCCTCCGCCGCGTCCGGCAGTGGCCACCACACCCAGCGGCCCTGCGCCGTGCGCGCCAGCAGCGCGCCGCCGTCGCGGGCGAAGGCCAGCTGCACCACGTGGTCGCCCAGCGGCAGCGGCGGCGCCGGCAGCACCGCGGCCCACTCGCCGCTGGCGCGGTCGCCGACCAGCACCTCGCCGTCGGCGGCGACGGCCAGCCAGCGCCCGTCGCCACTGGCCGCATGCACCGGCGGCACGGTGGCGGCCGGGAACGGCAGGCGCAGGTCGTGCCCGGCATCGGACCAGTACACGCCGCCGGAATACTGGGCGTGGAGCAGCAGGCCGGGGCTGCCGGCGGCGTCCAACAGCCGCGAGCGGAAGCCCGGCTCCAGCCGGCGCTCGCGCAGGACGCGCCCGCTGGCGGCATCCATCTCCACCAGCCGGTGCGCCTCCGGCTCCTCCATGGAGTCGATGGAAACGGTGACCGTGTGGCCGTCGTCGGCGACCCAGGCGTCGTCGATGGCCAGCAGCGCGCCGGCCGGCGCCTGCGCGAACGGGCGCAGCAGCGTGCCGAGCGGTTGCAGCGTGGCGGCATCGCGCACCTGCAGCGCATCGGCCTGCCAGTGCACCAGCCGCCGCCCGTCGCGGCTGAAGCGCACGCCGGGCAGCGGGCCGGGCAGCGCCACGCCGTGCGCCAGGACGCGGCCGCCGCGCAGGTCGAACACCGAGGCGATGGCGACGTGGCGCCCGTCGCGGCGCTGCAGTGTGGTGGCCAGCAGGTGCGCCGAGTCCGGCGACAGTCGCACCTGCAATGGCGTGCCGTCGAGCGGCCACGGCGGATACAGCAGACGGCCGGTGCGCCAGTCGAAGGCGCGCAGCTCGCGGCCGCTGGCGGTCACCAGCACCCGGCCGTCGGGCGTGAACGCGGCGTAGGACACCGGCTGCGGATGCACCAGCGGCGGGCCGGCTTCGCGGCCGTCGCGGACCGCGATCACGCGCGCCACGTGGCCGTCCACCACGGCCACGTGGTGGCCGTCGAAATGCAGCTCCTCCGCCGCCAGCGGCGGCGCGCGTCCTGCCGGCATGCCCGGCCCGCTCCAGCGCCACAGGTGCAGCCTGCCGTCGCGGGCGATGCTGGCGAACAGGCCGGTGCCGGGCGCATAGGCGGCGGCGTTGCGGGGCAGCGCCCGGCCCAGTGCCAGCTGCGCCACCGCCGGCCGCGCGGCGGCGATGCGTTCGCGCAGGTCGGCGTCGGGCGCGTCGGGCAGCCGCCAGAGCAGGCCGTCGTGCGGGGCGAAGGCGGCCACGGTGCCGTCGCCGGCATCGGCCTGCAGGCGCGTGGCGGCGATGGCGCGTGGCGCGGGCAGCACGCCGCCGGTGCCGCCTGCCGCGTCCCACACGTAGACATGGCCGCCGGCGGCGGCCAGCAGCCAGCGCCCGTCGCGGCTGAAGGCCAGCACCTCGACGGCGGCCGACGGCGCCGGCCTCACCTGGCGCATGCGCAGGCTGGCGGTGTCCAGCAGGCGCACGCTGCCGTCGGCATGGCCCAGCGCCAGCAGCGCGCCACCGGGCTGCGCCGCCCAGCGGGTCGGCGCCTCGGCCGGGGCGAAGGCATGCATCAGGCGCGGGCCGAGGCTGGTGGCGTCCAGCAGCTCCAGGCGGCGCTCGTAGCAGCGGGCGATGAAGCGTGCGCTGTCGCCCAGGATCCAGCTGCCGCCGATGGCGGACATGCGCCGTGCCGGCGTGCGTGCCCGCCAGCCGTCCACCGCGAACAGGCGTGCATCACCCTGGCGGTTGCGCAGCACCGCGTGGCGGCCGCTGGCGTCGAAGGTGGCGTCGAGCAGGTCGGGGAACACCTCCTCCGGCGGCAGCAGCAGGCGGCCGTCGGCGGTGGCGTACAGGCGCACGTCCTCGTCCATGTCGATCACCGCCACGCGCGTGCCGGCCGCGTCCAGGTCCAGGGCACGGCCGACGCCGCCGGTGGCGACCACGTCCACCAGCCGCGCGCCGCCCTGGCGCAGCGTGCCCAGGCGCATGCGTTCCAGCGCCACGCCGGCGGCGTCGCCGTGCGCCAGGCGTTCGCGCAGGTTGCCGGCCAGCAGGGGCAGGGCGTCGGCATGGCGGCCCTCGACGACCAGACGCCAGGCCGCGTCGCCGCGCGTGCGCCAGGTCTGCCCGCGCGCGGCGGCCGCGCCCGCCTCCGCCCACTCCCACTGCACCAGCGCCGTGCCCAGGCCGACCACCAGCGCCAGCACCGCGGCCAGGATCGCGCCGCCCAGCTTCGGTTCGCGCCGGATCCAGCGGCCCAGGCGCTGGACGGCGTTGAGCGGGCGCACGCTGACCTCGCGCCCCTCGAGGAAGCGCCCCAGGTCCTCGGCCAGCGCATGCGCGTCCGGATAGCGCTCGGCCGGCGCGCGCGCCAGGCAGCGCATGCAGATCGCCTCCAGATCGAGCGGCAGGTCGGGACGATAGCGGCGTGGCCGGCGCAGGCGCCCGTGGCGCAGCAGGGCCAGGGTGCGGGCCGGCGTAGGCGCGTGGAAGGGCGGTTCGCCGGTCAGCAGCTCGTACAGGATCGCGCCCAGCCCGTAGATGTCGGTGGCCACGCCGATGCCGTCCGGCCCCGGGTCGAGCTGTTCGGGCGCCATGTAGCTGGGCGTGCCGGAGACCTCGTCCGGATCGACGGCGCGCCCGCCCTCCACGTGCCGGGCCAGGCCGAAGTCGGCGACCTGCGGCTCCCCGTTCTCGCCGATCAGCACGTTGCCCGGCTTCAGGTCCAGGTGCAGCACGCCCAGGCGGTGCGCGTAGTGCAGTGCCTCGGCGACGGTACGCACCAGGCGCGCGGCCTGGCGCGACGCCATCGGGCCGTCGACTGCCAGCCGCCGGGCCAGGCTCGGCCCGCGCACCAGCGCCATCGCGTAGTACTCGATCCCGTCGTGGCTGCCGAACCCGTGGATCGCGACGATGTTGGGATGCCGCAGGCGCGCGGCCGAGCGCGCCTCACGGCGGAAGCGCGCGGCCGCCTCGTCCTGCGTCCACGGCGCGGACGAGAGCAGCTTGATGGCCACCTCGCGGTCCAGGCTGCGCTGCCAGGCACGGTACACCACGCCCATGCCGCCGGCGCCGAGCCGCTCGCGCAGTTCGTAGTCGCCGAAGTCGCGCTGCTGCGGGTCGGACAGGTCCAGTTCCAGCGCCTCGGGCGGCAGGAAGGCCGGATGGATCGCGCCGGCCGCGGCAGCCGGGCCGGGTGGCCGCGCCGCGCAGGCGGCAGGGTCGCCTCCGCTGCCCGTGTTCATGGCATCGTGCCCGTCGCTGTCCCGCGGCCCACGGCCGCCACGCAAAGACTGCACCGCCGCCGTCCGGGCCTCAAGCGACCGCGGCCGGACCTGGCCGGCGGGCCAGGGCCCGGCTCAGGGCCTCCACCTCGTGCTCGAGCGTGGCCGGGTCGTCCACGGTCTCCCTCAGTTCGGCGCGGACCGTCTCGCGCAGGCGGTTGCGCAGGCGGTGGATGGTGACGGCCAGGGTGTTGCGGCGCATGTCCAGGTGCGCGCACAGCGCGGCGTAATCGGCGGGGTCGGGCGGTTCCAGCAGGAACGGTTCCAGCTGTGCGAACAGCGCCGACTTCCCGGCCCGCTCCGCCTCCACGCGCAGCCGGTCCATGGCCCGCGCCACCACTGTCAGCGCGTAGTCGCGCTCGAACACCGCGTCGGGGGACATCGCGGCCTGGTCCGGCGCCTCGAAGTCCGGCTCCAGCGGCAGGGGCGCCGCGTTGCCGCCGCGCCGGGCCGCGCACGCGCGCTGGTGCTCGTTGGCCAGGAAATGCTTCAGCGAGGTGAGCAGGAAGGCGCGGAAGCGCCCGCGTCCGGGGTCGGCGGTCGCGTGCAGCCGGCGCCTGAGCAGCTGCTCGAAGAACGACTGGGCCAGGTCCTCGGCGTCGCTGGGGGGCAGGCCACGTGCGCGCAGGTAGGCCACCAGCGGCGAGCGGTAGGCGCGGCACAGCGCCTCCAGGGCCAGGCGGCCGGCTTCCGAGCTCTGCCTGGTCTCCAGCACCAGGCTCCAGCGCGTGGTCTGGAACATGTGGCCGAACTCCCGGATCGAACGGGCGGGATGTGACGCGGGCCTGGCCGGCTTGTCCATGTGCGGAGGGAAAGGCCGGCGCCCGCGCCGGAGAGATGGCATCGCGGACGCCGTAAAGAGCGCGTGGGCGCCGGTCGCGCGGCGCCCGGCAGGTGTATCCGGTCAGCGGGCCCGGTACCGGCTGGCGACGCAGGCGTAGGCCTGGTCCGGTCCCTGCCGCTCCAACACGATGGTCCCGCCCGCGGTCAGGCGCCGGTACGCGTCCCGGCCGATGGCCGCGACCAGCCGCCGCTCGGCGCGGTCGAAGCGTTGCGGGTGGCGGTAGTCGCGGTAGCTGCGGCCGCGCAGGACCATGCGGACCTGGTCCTCGCTCAGCCCGGACTGTTCGGCCAGGACGCGGATGCCGGCCTGGTCGTCGGCGGCGGGGGCGGGGAAGGCGGCCGTCGTGGCCAGGGCGAAGGTGGCGACGGCAAGGGCGGTGCGGAGTTTCATGGCGGTCTCCTGTACGCAGGCGGGGCGGAACGGTCCCGGCAACGGGCAGTACAGGAAACGCGCGGCGCGATTACACGCCGGCCGGCTCAGGCCGCGGCCGGCAGCTCCGGCGGCACCCCGGAGGCCAGGGCGTCGAAGTAGTGGGCGGTCAGGCGCAGCTGCGCCCCGGCGTCTTCCGCGCGGTTGACCACGGCGCGGAAGGCCGCGTTCTCCGGACGGTCCCTGGCGTACCAGCCCAGGTGCTTGCGCGCGATGCGCACGCCGCGCTCCTCGCCGTAGAAGGCGTACAGGGCGCGCAGGTGGTCCAGCAGCAGGTCGCGCACCTCGGCCAGGGAGGGCGGCGGCAGTTCCTGGCCGGTGGCCAGGTAGTGGGCGATCTCGCGGAAGATCCACGGCCGGCCCTGGGCGGCGCGGCCGACCATCACCGCGTCCGCGCCGGTCTGCGCCAGCACCTGCGCGGCCTTGCGTGGGGAGTCGATGTCGCCGTTGGCGATGACCGGGATGCGCACCTCGGCCTTGATCCGGGCGATGGTCTCGTACTCGGCCTGGCCGGTGTAGAGCTGGTCGCGGGTGCGGCCGTGCACGGCCAGGGCCTGGATGCCGGCGGCCTCGGCGATGCGCGCGATCGCAGGAGCGTTGCGGTGGGCCGCGTCCCAGCCGGTGCGGATCTTCAGCGTCACCGGCACGTCCACCGCGGCGACCACCGCCTCGAGGATGCGCCCGACCAGCGCCTCGTCGCGCATCAGCGCCGAGCCGGCCCAGGCGTTGCACACCTTCTTGGCCGGGCAGCCCATGTTGATGTCGATGATCTGCGCGCCGTGCTCGACGTTGTGGCGCGCGGCGGCGGCCAGCTGCGCCGGCTCGGTGCCGGCGATCTGCACGCTCACCGGCTCCGGCTCGCCGGCGTGGTCCATGCGGTGCACCGACTTGGGGGTGTTCCAGAAGCGCGGGTCGGAGATGGTCATCTCCGACACCGCCAGGCCCGCGCCCAGGCGCTTGCACAGCAGCCGGAACGGCTTGTCGGTGACCCCGGCCATGGGCGCCAGGACCACGCGCGGCTCGATGCTGTACGGGCCGATGCGCACGCGCGGCCTCCGCTCAGGCCCCGAAGCGGGCCATCACCTCGTCGTGGCGCGGCATCGCCGGCGCGGCGCCCGGACGCTCGGTGGACAGCGCGGCGAAGCGGTTGGCGTAGCGCACGTGCGTGGCGAACGGCTGTTCCGGCGCGCGCGCCAGCGCGGCGGCCAGGGCGCCGTTGAAGGCATCGCCGGCACCGGTGGTGTCGCTGGCGCTCACGCTCTCGGCCGCCACCCGGTAGTAGGTCTGGGCGTCGCCGCGCAGATCCTCCTCCGCGTGCGAGACGAAGGCGCCGACCGCACCGAGGGTGACCACCACCGTGCCGTGCGGCAACAGCTTGCGGCAGGCCGCGTGCAGGCTGGCGCCGTCCAGTGCGGCCACCGCCTCCGGCTCCACCCGCTCGCCGACGTGGCGCGAGAGCAGGGCGGCGAACTCGGTCTCGTTGGGGGTGACGATGTCGGCCAGGCGCAGCAGGCCGGCGCTGGTCGGAGCGTTGGCCGGGGCCGGGTTGAGCATCGCGGTCGCGCCGGCCTCGCGCGCGGCGGCCAGCGCCGCCTCCACCGCCGCCGGCGGCGACTCCAGCTGCGCCAGCACCACCCGCGCGCCGCGCAGCAGCTCCGGGTCGGCGGTGACGTGCGCGGCACCGAGGGTGCCGTTGGCCCCGGCACCGATGACGATGGTGTTGCGCCCGCGCGCGTCCACGTAGATGCCGGCGGTGCCGGTGGGCTGCCCGCTGGCCTCGGCGCGCAGGTCGATGCCGTCGGCCGCGGCCAGTTCGCGGGCCAGGCGCCCGCCGGCATCGTTGCCCAGCGCGCACACGAAGGCGGTGCGCGCGCCGGCGCGGGCGGCGGCCACCGCCTGGTTGAAGCCCTTGCCGCCCGGCCCGGTGGCGTACTGGCCGGCGATGGTGGCGCCGACCGCCGGCAGATCGGCGCAGCGCCAGACGTGGTCGACGTTGAAGGAACCGACGACGATGACGGAGTTCATGCGGTGGTACCTGCGGTCGTAGGGAAGCGGGGCGGGCCGTGGGCCCGCCCGCGTCGGGATCCGGGCCGGGCCGTCAGCCGAAGTGCGAGAGCACGCCGGCGATGGTCGCGGTCATCAGAGTGGCGATGCTGCCGCCGAGCACGGCACGCAGGCCGAAGCGGGCCAGGTCCTGGCGGCGCTCCGGGGCCAGGCCGCCGATGCCGCCGATCTGGATGGCGATCGAGCTGAAGTTGGCGAAGCCGCACAGCGCGTAGGTCGCGATCAGGCGCGCCTCCTCGCCCAGCACCACGCCCGGGGCGCGGCCGTTGACGATGTCGGCCAGCTGCAGGTAGGCCACGAACTCGTTGATCACCACCTTCTGGCCGATCAGCGAGCCGACCGTGGTGGCGTCCTGCCACGGCACGCCGATCACCCAGGCGATGGGCGCCAGCACGTAGCCGATCAGGGTGGCCAGGTCGGTCGGGCGGCCCAGCAGCGACTGCAGGCCGGTGACTTCGCCGATCCAGGTCAGCGGCCAGTTGATCAGCGCGATCAGGGCGATGAAGGCCAGCAGCATGGCGCCGATGTTCAGCGCCAGGCGCAGGCCGTCGCCGGCGCCGGCGGCGGCCGCGTCGATGACGTTGGCGGTGGTCTTCTCCACTTCCATGCGCACGGTGCCGCGGGTCAGCGGCTCGCCGGTCTCGGGCACCAGGATCTTGGCGATCACCAGCGTGGCCGGCGCGGCCATGATGCTGGCGGCCAGCAGGTGCTTGGCGTAGAAGGCCTGCTGCTCCGGGTCGCCGCCGCCGAGCATGCCCACGTAGGCGGCCAGCACGCCGCCGGCGATGTGGGCCATGCCGCCGATCATCATGGTCAGCAGCTCGGACTGGGTCATCGTCGGGATGTACGGGCGCACGGTCAGCGGCGCCTCGGTCTGGCCGATGAACACGCTGGCGCAGACGCTGGTGGTCTCGGCGCCGGACACCTTCATCACCTTGGTGATGGCCCAGGCCATGGCCCGCACCACCGCCTGCATGATGCCCAGGTGGTAGAGCACGCCCATCAGCGAGGCGAAGAAGATGATGGTGGGCAGCACCTGGAAGGCGAAGATGAACCCGTAGCGCTCGGTGTCCATCAGCCCGCCGAAGATGAAGCTGGAACCCTCGTTGACGAAGCTCAGGATGCGGACGAAGCCGTGGCCCAGCGCGTCGAAGGCCTCGCGCCCGCCCGGCACCAGCAGGACCAGCGCGGCGAAGGCGATCTGCAGCACCACGCCCGTGCCCACCAGCTTCCAGTCCACTGCCCGGCGGTTGTTCGAGAACAGCCAGACGATGCCGATCAGTACGGCCAGCCCGAACAGGCCGAAGCCGACCCGGCCCAGAGCCTCGATCATGGGATCCCCATCATGTTAAGGAATTGCGAAAGCGTAGCAGGTCGGCGATGAAGACGCCTCGCCGCCGGTCCGCAGGGGCGCGGCGGGGCGCGTCCGCTGGCAGGGCCGGCAGCGGCCGCCGCTGGCCTTAAACTGCCCCGGTCACGTTGCGGAGATCCGACCATGCAGTACCGCCGACTCGGCGCCACCGGCCTGCAGCTGTCCGTGCTGTCGCTGGGCGCCTGGATGACCTTCGGCCGCCAGTTCGGCCGCAGCCAGGCGCGCGAACTGGTCGCCGAAGCCTGGGACCGCGGCATCAACTTCTTCGACAACGCCGAAGCCTATGCCAACGGCGAGGCTGAACGGGTCATGGGCGACGTGATCGCCGACCTGCGCCTGCCGCGCGACGGCTTCTGCGTGTCCAGCAAGGTGTTCTTCGGCGCGGCCGAATCGCCGCGCCCGACCCAGCGCGGCCTGTCGCGCAAGCACGTGGTCGACGCCTGCCACGCCGCGCTCAGGCGCCTGCGCGTGGACTACCTGGACCTGTACTTCTGCCACCGTCCGGACCCGGACACGCCGGTGGAGGAGACGGTGGCGGCGATGGACATGCTGGTGCGCCAGGGCAAGGTGCTGTACTGGGGCACCTCGGAATGGCCGGAGGCGCTGATCCGCGAGGCCGCGCGCATCGCCCGGGCACAGCACATGGCCGCGCCGGTGATGGAGCAGCCGCAGTACAACCTGCTGCACCGCCAGCGCGTGGAGCTGGAGTACGCGCCGCTGTACGCGGAGCTGGGCCTGGGCACCACGGTGTGGTCGCCGCTGGCCTCCGGCCTGCTGACCGGCAAGTACGCCGCCGGCGTGCAGGCGGGGCGGCTGGGCGAGCCGGGCAACGAATGGCTGCAGCGCATGGTGGTGGGCGATCCGCGCGAGCGCCGCCTGGAGCGCGCGCGCCGGTTCGCCGAGGTCGCCGCCGAGCTGGGCGAGAAGCCGGCGCCGCTGGCCATCGCCTGGTGCCTGCGCAACCCGCACGTCAGCAGCGTGATCCTCGGCGCCAGCAGCGTGGCGCAGCTGCGCGAGAACCTCACCGCGCTGGAGGTGGCCGCGCGCCACGACGATCCGGTGTGGGCGCGGCTGGAGGCGGCCACCGCCCTTTGAGGATGGCGGCCGTGGCGCCGGTCGCTTGACCTGATAATGAGAATAATTATCATCAATGGCCTCTGCCGAGGAGGCCACGATGAACGCGCACAGCCCGACTCCGCCCGGTCCCGCCACCAGGCACACGGCGTCGGCCCCGGCCGCCGCCGGACAGGCCGCCCTCAGCAGCGAGCAGCTGCTGCAGGGTCGCCGGGAAGTCCTGATCCGGCATGGCGACAGGCTCTACCGCCTGCGCCACACCAGCAACGACAAACTGATCCTGACCAAGTAGGGCGGCCGCCGTCCGGCCCGCAAACAAAAAGACTCCCCGCGTCCGGCGGGGAGCAGGCGGACTCCGGCGGGAGCCGCGTCACCTCACGGGGTCAAAGCAGGGCAAGGGCGGGTGGCGCCGGCGGAGCCGGCGGCGGTTCCGGAGCCGCGGGTGCAGGCGGCGCGGGCGGGGCCGGCGGCCGCGGCACGCGCAGGAACTCCAGCGAACGCATCGGCTGCGGCACGGTCACCTGCACCTCGCGCGCGGCGCGGTCGCGCAGCACGGTGACCCGCACCGATCCGCCCGGCGGCCGCGCGGACATCGCCCGCAGCGCCTCGCGCGGCGAGGCCACGTCCTTGCCGTCCACCTTCTGGATCACGTCGCCGGCCTGCAGGCCCGGCAGCGTCCCCTGCGACAGCACCAGCACGCCGCGGTCGGTGCCGAAGTAGCGGCCCAGCTGCGGATCCAGCGTCGCCAGGTTCAGGCCTTTCCAGCGCAACGCCTCGGACACCAGCGGCGCCTCGCAGCCGTCCTCGTCGCAGCGGGTCAGGTGCGCCACCTCGCTGCGGATGCGCTGTCCCAGTTCGCCCAGTTCCTTCAGTGCGGCCAGGTCCCGGCCTTCCAGCACTGTGGCCAGGCCGCCGTCCGTGCCCAGCGTGCGGACGAAGGCGAGGGGGCTGGCGGTGCCGGGCATGACGTCCACCTCCTGCACGCGGCCGCCGCGCTGGAACGCCAGGCGCACCGGCTTGCCTGCCTCCAGCCTGGCCAGCGCCGCGCGCGCGTTTTCCACCCGGCGCGCGCCGCTGTCGCCGGCGATGGGCCTGCCACCGATGCGCAGCAGGCGGTCGCCGGCGCGCAGTCCGGCCTGGTCTGCGCCGCTGCCGGGCGTGACGCCGGCGATGCGCACGCCGCCTTCCTCGTCCTCGCCCAGCAGGATGCCCAGGCGCGGCCGGGTGTCGCCGATCGAGACCAGCGCCTGGCGGGTGCCGAGTTCGCGTGACAGCTCGGCCACGCGGCGCGCGGCTGCCTGCAGTTCGGCGCGGGCCTGCTCCAGCTCGGCGCGCACCTGCTCCGGGTCCCTGTCGCGGCTGTCCGCGCCGGCGGCGTGGGCCGGCAGCGCCATGGCCAGGACCAGGGCCAGCGGCAACAGGCGGAGGTGGCGGTTGGGGTTCGGTTTCATCGGCAATCTCCGGTGCAGGCGGTTCGGTTCAGTACACCTCCACCAGCGCGTAGCCGCCGGCGGAGGTGCCGTAGAGCGCGTGGAGGCGCTGGTCGGCGGCGAGGCTGGTCAGCTGGCGCAACGCGTCCACCCGCGCGTGCCACAGCCCGGCGCGTTCGCGCTCGTCCAGCGGGGCATCGGCCAGCGCCGCGTCGATCCCGGCCAGGCGGCCGCGCAGCGACGCGCTCAGCGCCACCTGCACGCCCTCGGCCGGTTCGAAGCCGTCGGACAGGTGCGCCAGCAGCGCTTCCAGGCGCGCCGATTCGGCGTACAGCCGCTGCAGGGTGGCATCGGCGCCGGTGGTGTCGGCACGGCGCGGTGCGGGCGTGTCCGCCGCGGGTGCCGGCGTGGCCGCCGGTTCCGGTTCCGGCACGGCCACCGCGGCCAGCAGCGGTGCATCCGCCGGAGCCGGAACCGGCAGCGGGCCGGCTTCGGCCGGCGTGGCGCCGGCGGTGCCGGCCACCATCGGCGCGGACATGGCGGCGGACGGCGGCGTGGACGGGGCCGGGCGCAACCACCACAGCGCCGGCGCGGCGGCCAGCGCGGCCACCGCCGCGGCCAGCGCCCACGCCGGGACGTGCCGGCGCGGACGCGGCGCCTGCAGGCGCGCGGCCAGCTGCGGCCACAGGTCCGACGGCGGCGCCTCCTGTGGCAGGGCCGCGAAGGCCTCGTGCCAGCCGGCCGGCGTGCGCGGGGAAGCGGGAGTGTCATTCATGGCGGGACTCCTCGACCTGGAGCAGCGCGCGCAGCCGGCGCGTGCCGCGCGACAGCTGCGATTTGGAAAAGCTAGGGGTGCGCTGCATCAGTCCGGCGATCTCCTCGTGGGTGTAGCCCTCGGCGTGGTACAGCCAGAGCACGCTGCGGGTGGCCGCCGGCAGCCGCGCCAGCGCGCGCTGCAGGGCGGCGGCGTCGGCCGCGGCCGGCGGAGGCGGGGCTTCGTCCTCGAAGTCGTGCCCGTCCAGCGGCAGGGCCTCGTCCAGGCGCCGGTTGCGGCGCAGCCGCAGCAGCGCCTCGTTGATGGCGATCTGCCGCAGCCAGCCCCAGAAGGGGCCCTGGCCGCGGTACTCGCCCACGCGCCGCAGCAGCTTGAGCATGGTTTCCTGCAGCGCCTCGGCGGCCTCCTCCGGATCGCCGCACAGGCGCAGGGCCAGCGTGTACACCGGGCGCTCGAACCAGCGGTACAGCTGCTCGAACGCCGCCGCCTCGCCCCGGCGCGCACGGGCCAGCAGCGTGTCCGGCACCTCGATGGCGAACGCCGAGCGCGGCGCGGCGCCGCCGCGCGCGTCGGCCGCGGGAACCGCCGGTGCGAAGGCCAGGCAGCTGGCCGGGGCGAACGGGGATGTGGGTGCGCTCATACGCCCTTCTGGATGCCGGAGCCGGCGAAAGCGTCGCAGCCTCCCGCCCGCGGTGCGCGGGCGGGGCCGGCCCTATACTGGACCGGTCGACCGGGCCATACGCCCGGCCAAGTCAGCAGGAGGGGAGTCCATGTTCTCGTCCGGTTTCCTGGCGGTGGTCCTGCTCGTGGCAGGCGTGATACTGCTGGCCAAGACCGTGCGGATGGTGCCGCAGGGCTATGAGTGGACCGTGGAGCGGTTCGGCAAGTACACCCACACCCTCACGCCCGGCCTGCACTTCCTCGTCCCGGTGGTCTACAGCGTCGGCCGCAAGGTCAACATGATGGAGCAGGTCCTGGACGTGCCCAGCCAGGACGTGATCACCAAGGACAACGCCGTGGTGAAGGTGGACGGCGTGGTGTTCTTCCAGGTGCTGGACGCGGCCAGGGCGGCCTACGAGGTGGCCAACCTCGAGGTGGCGATGATCGCCCTGGTGCAGACCAACATCCGCACCGTGATCGGCTCGATGGACCTGGACGAGTCGCTGAGCCAGCGCGAGGCGATCAATGCGCAGCTGCTGGGCGTGGTGGACCACGCCACCAACCCCTGGGGCGTGAAGGTCACCCGCATCGAGATCCGCGACATCCAGCCGCCGCGCGACCTGGTGGACGCGATGGCGCGGCAGATGAAGGCCGAGCGCGACAAGCGTGCGCAGATCCTCGAGGCCGAGGGCCTGCGCCAGGCCGAGATCCTGCGCGCCGAGGGCGAGAAGCAGGCCGCCATCCTCAAGGCCGAGGGCGGGCGCGAGGCCGCCTTCCGCGAGGCCGAGGCGCGCGAGCGCCTGGCCGAGGCGGAGGCCAAGGCCACCCGGATGGTGTCCGAAGCCATCGCCCAGGGCGACGTGCAGGCCATCAACTACTTCGTGGCGCAGAAGTACGTGGAGGCGTTCAGGGAGCTGGCCACCGCGCCCAACCAGAAGTTCGTTCTGATGCCGATGGAGGCCAGCGGCATGATCGGCTCCATCGGCGGCATCGCCGAACTGGCCCGCCAGGCCCTTGGACAGGCGCCCGAGGTCGCACCACGCCGCCCGCAGCCGCCGCGGCCGGGGGAGTGAGGCCATGCGCTGGGACGTCGTGACCTGGGCGGCGGTGGCGCTGCTGCTGATGGCTGCCGAGACCGTGGTCCCCGGGGCCTTCCTGCTGTGGATGGGCTTCGCCGCGGCGGCGGTGTTCCTGCTGGTGCTGGTGGCGCCGGGGATCCCGCTGCTGGCGCAGGTGGCGGCCTTCGTCGTGCTCAGCTTCGTGTCCGTCCAGGTGTACCGGAAGTGGTTCAGGCGCGCGGAGCGGCCCAGCGACCGGCCGCTGCTCAACCGCCGCGCCGAGCAGAACATCGGCATGGTTCTGACCCTCGACCAGGCCATCGTCGGCGGGCGCGGCCGCGTGCGCATAGGCGACTCGTCCTGGATCGCCGAGGGCCCCGACCTTCCGGCCGGCACCCGCGTGCGGGTGGTGGCGGTGGAGGGCGTCGTGCTGAAGGTGCAGGCCGAGTGAGCCGCCACGGCGGCCGGCCCGGGAGGCCCGGATGGCAGGCTGCTGCGGCTGCGGGGTGGTGGCGGCGCGCCTGCACGCGCGGCAGCGCCGGGTGCTGCGCATCGTCCTGGCGGTCAACGCCGCCACCTTCCTGTTGATGCTGGGCGCGGCCCTGCACGGCCGCTCCAGCGCGCTGTTGTCCGGCGCCCTGGACAACCTCGGCGACGCCCTGACCTATGCGCTCAGCCTGGCGGTGGTCGGTGCCCCGGCACGGGCCAAGGCGCGGGTGGCGATGTTCAAGGCCGCGCTGATCCTGGCCGCGGCGCTGGCGGTGGCCGCGGCGATCGCCTGGCGCCTGTTCGTGGACCCGGCCATGCCGCTGTTCGGCGCGATGGGCTGGGCCGGTGCGGCGAACCTGGCCGCCAACCTGGCCTGCCTGTGGCTGCTGCGGCCCTGGCGCGCGGGCGACGTCAACCTGGCCTCGGCCTACGAGTGCGCGCGCAACGACATCGCCGACGGCCTGGCGGTGCTGGCCGCCAGCGCCGCGGTGTGGTTGACCGGGCGCCCATGGCCGGACCTGGTGGTCGCCGGTCTGCTGCTGGCGGTGTTCCTGGCCTCGGCCTGGCGGGTGTGGCGGGCGGCGTACCGGAGCCTGCGCGCGGCCTGATCCGGGCGCCGGCCCCGGGCGGTGGGGGATAATGGCGGCTTTCCACCTCCGAGAACGCCATGACCCGCAAGACCGTCCTCAACGAAACCCACCGTGCCCTCGGCGCCAAGATGGTCGACTTCGGTGGCTGGGACATGCCGATCCACTACGGATCGCAGATCGACGAGCATCACCAGGTGCGCCGTGACGCCGGCATGTTCGACGTCAGCCACATGACCGTGGTCGACCTGCGCGGCCCGCGCGTGCGCGAGTTCCTGCGCCGCCTGCTGGCCAACTCGGTGGACAGGCTCAAGGTGCCGGGCAAGGCGCTGTACAGCTGCATGCTCAACGAGCAGGGCGGGGTCATCGACGACCTGATCACCTACTACATGGACGAGGCGTTCTTCCGCCTGGTGGTCAATGCCGCCACCCGCGACAAGGACCTGGCGTGGATCGGTGCCCAGGCGCAGCCCTTTGGTGTGGAAGTGAGCGAGCGCGCCGACCTGGCCATGATCGCCGTGCAGGGGCCGAACGCGCGCGAGCGGGTGATCGGGTTGCTGCGCGAGGCCGACCGCGAGGTCGCTGGCAGGCTGGGGCGCTTCGCCGCCATCGAGGTGCAGGCCGCCGACGGCACGCCGCTGTTCCTGGCCCGCACCGGCTACACCGGCGAGGACGGCTTCGAGGTGGCGCTGCCGGAAGGTGCCGCGGTGGCGTTCTGGAACGCCCTGCTGGAAGCGGGGGTGAAGCCGGCCGGCCTGGGTGCGCGCGACACCCTGCGCCTGGAGGCGGGCATGAACCTGTACGGCCAGGACATGGACGAGACCACCACGCCGTGGGAGTCGGGCCTGGGCTGGACCGTCGCCCTGGACGAGGGCCGCGACTTCATCGGCCGCGCTGCCCTGGAGGCGCAGCAGGCCGCCGGCGTGCCCCGGCAGATGATCGGCCTGGTGATGGACGAGAAGGGCGTGCTCCGCCACGGCCAGAAGGTGCTGGCCGCCGGCGGCGAGGGCGAGATCCTCTCCGGCACCTTCTCCCCGACCCTGGGCAAGGCCATCGCCCTGGCGCGGGTGCCGGCCGGCGAGCCGGGCCAGGTGAAGGTGGACATCCGTGGCCGCCAGATGCCGGTGCGGGTGGTGAAGATTCCGTTCGTGCGCGAGGGCAAGGCCCAGCCGGGCGTGCTGGCCTGAACCCGCGCCGCGGCCGCGCCGCTTACGGCGGCGCGACCGCGTCCGTTACACTACCGGCCCGTCCAGACCGCAGCAGCGGAGCAGTCATGAGCAGCGAGATCCCCGGCGACCTCAAGTTCCTCAAGTCCCACGAGTGGGCCCGTCTCGAAGGCAACGGCCGCGTCACCGTCGGCATTTCCGACCATGCGCAGGGCCTGCTGGGTGATCTGGTCTACGTCGAACTGCCGAACGTCGGCGACACCGTCGAGGCCGGCGCGGCCGTGGCGGTGGTGGAGTCGGTGAAGGCCGCCTCCGACGTCTACAGCCCGGTCAGCGGCACCATCGTCGAGGTCAACACCGACCTGGCCGACAAACCGGAGACCATCAACGAGGACGCCTACGGCGAAGGCTGGCTGTTCGTGGTGGAGATGAGCGACCCGGACCAGCTGGCCGAGCTGCTCTCGCCGGACGACTATGCCGAGCTGATCGCCGGCGAGGAAGACTGACGCCTCCCGGCGCCACCGCCGACCGACGCGACGCCCGCCCTCACCGGCGGGCGTTTCGTTTTGGGCAAGGCGGCGGCGCGCATCGCCGCCGGCGATGCCGCCGCCGGCGCGTCCTGGCGCGCCGGAAGGTTCGCGCAGTTCGGCGCAAATCGGCTTGTGCGACGCGAAACCGGCGCCGCGCGCGGATGCTTCCGCGCCCCTCCGCCGCGGCGGCGCGTGCGTGCCGAAGGTCAGGCGCCGCGTCGCCGCGCGTGTGGATGGCGAAACCGACGCCGTGCGAAAAACCGCTTGTTTTCCGCATCCGATTGCAAGGCGTGCAACGCGTGCGCCGACGCGCGCGGCGCGTCGGCGCCGACGGTGCGCGGCGCGCGGCCGCCGACGCGGGCGAAGTGGCGGGGAAAATTTGTCGCGCGGGTGTTGACAGTAAAAAAAACCGTGATTAGGTTTCGCCCAGCAGACGCTGCCTGCCGAAGCGAGTGATTCGAATCAACAAGACAACGGGAAGCACAACCAGGACATCCGCCAGGAACCTGAGCACGGTGGATGCGCTCCGCTTCCCTCCGAAAAACGCAGCGATTCCCCGAAACGTCACCCGCGTCCCCGCACGACGCGGGTGTTCCCGTATCCGTCCCGACGTGCGTACCGCGCCGACGGATGCCCCCCGGCGGCTGTCGCCGTGGGTTTTCGCGACTGGGCGTTACCCATCCGTAGTTCACTGACGAGGAGCCAGCCATGGCAACGAAGAAAGCTGCGAAGAAGCCGGCCGCCAAGAAGGCGGTGAAGAAGACCGCCAAGAAGGCCACCGCCAAGAAGGCCGTCAAGAAGACCGCCGCCAAGAAGGCGGTGAAGAAGACCGCGAAGAAGGCTGCCGCCAAGAAGGCCGTGCGGAAGACCGCCGCCAAGAAGGCGGTGAAGAAGACCGCCAAGAAGGCCACCAAGAAGACCGCCGCCAAGAAGGCGGTGAAGAAGACCGCCAAGAAGGCCGCCAAGAAGGCCCCCGCCAGGAAGGCGGCGAAGAAGACCGCCAAGAAGGCCGCCGCGAAGAAGCCGGCCGCCAAGAAGCCGGCCGCGAAGAAGGCCGCCAAGAAGCCGGCCCGCAAGAAGCCGGCCCCGGTTGCGCTGCCGGCCACCCCGGCTCCGCTGATCTGAAGCAAGCCCCGATAACCGGACGAATGATGGCCTCCTCCCCGAAGCCCAGCGGGGAGGGGGCTTTTTTGTGG
>Ga0207865_100089_pt1 | contig 114109 bp, 117 predicted proteins | sample HigsolmetaAR204D_FD_184836 | JGI IMG/M metagenome (GOLD analysis project Ga0207865, IMG submission 184836) | Ionic liquid and high solid enriched microbial communities from the Joint BioEnergy Institute, USA - AR20-4-D (SPAdes) (version 2) ... | reverse complement strand
TTCAGCCCCACTGTTGCAGAAAAAAACTTGATCAAAGCAGCTGTTTTCGACGAGTAAAGATGCCAATATTTCCTGTGAAGGGATATGATACAAGTTAGAACAATGCCAAAGATTATCCAATTGTTCGTTAAGTGCTTGTTTAACCGGTTCCGGTACATGGCCTAAATTGCATGTCGCAATTCCGGAAGTAAAATCTAAATATTTATTCCCTTCATCATCCCAAACATAGCAGCCTTTCCCTTTGACAATTTTGATCGGAAAACGACTATATGTGTTCATTAAGTAAGATTCTTTTACTGCCTGCATTTTTTCACCCTCTAGCGTATGGCAAGCGAGTTGCCTGCTCCGTTATTTTGCATAAGTTAGTTCTAAATTTATTGACGTACCAATTTTTTCCTTGTCTATAAATCTTTTTAAAGCATTCTCTTCCGTCCCGTCTAAAATGACAACTTCCCGGATTCCTTCTTGTAAACAATCCAAGGCCGCCTTCACTTTTGGAATCATGCCACCGGTAATCGTGCCATCGTCAAGCAATTGTTGAACCTCGAGATGGGAAAGATTTGAAAGAACTTTTCCGTTTTTTAAAATACCGGGTACGTTTGTCACAAGACATAACGGTGCTTGTAACGCTTTGGCGATAGCAGCCGCGGCCAGGTCTGCATTCACGTTCCAGCGTCCGCCATGTTTATCGGTGGCAACAGGTGAGATAACCGGAATTAATTTTTCATCCAACAACCTTTCAATGATCTTTGTATTTACCGAATGGACTTTGCCGACAAATCCCAGCTGATTTTCTTGATGAATCGGTCCGGCTTCGAGCAACATTCCGTCGACACCGCTTAATCCGATTGAATGGCCGCCACATGTCATTAAATTCCGGACAATGGTTTTATTCATCGTCCCGGATAAAACCATTTCCACAACATCCAATACCTCGTTCGTTGTGACCCGCATACCTTCGATAAACCGGGTTTCTATCTTTAATTGATCCAACATCTTGGATATTTCCGGACCGCCGCCATGGACAATGACCGGCTTAACATGGTTTTCTTCCATCATCATGACAATATTTTCATAAAAACTCGGATGAAGTCCATCCATAATACTTCCGCCACATTTTATGACAACATAACCCATTACTTTATCCTCACCCCACAAGTTCGAAAAGAAAAAATTGTTTACACGCATTGTTGTTAACTTGATTTTTCCGCCAACCTAAGTGCGACGAGCAAGAATTACTTTAGCGCATTGCTGGTAACTTGACTCTGGCCACCGACTAGGTTTGACAGGATGCAATTGCTGAAATACCTTTTGAATTGGCTTTTCCGGTCAACTAAGTTCGATAGGAGGCATTAATTTTTACATAGTCGTAGGTTAAATCGCATCCCCACGCAATGGCACTGCTTTCTCCTTCATGCAATTCTACCAATATTTGAATCTCGTTATTTTCTTCCATATAGGTTTTTACCTCAGACTCTTCAAACAAGACAGGTAGTCCGTTGGCAAACAGTTGATATGGACCGATAAAAACACTGATATTTTCTGTGTCAAAATCGACGCCGCTATAACCAAGCGCACAGACAATTCTTCCCCAGTTCGGATCTGTTCCAAAAACCGCCGATTTCACAAGATTTGAACCAATCACAGATTTGGCCAGCTTTTTGGCGTCTTCTTCACCGGCCGCTCCGATTACCTTTGCCTCAATTAATTTTGTTGCCCCTTCTCCATCTTTTGCAATTTCTTTGGCAAGTAATTGACATACCGTTTCTAACCCTTGAATAAAGTGGAGCCAAGCCGGACTGTTCGGTGTAAGCATGGTATTTTTCGCCAATCCGTTAGCCAGTAACAGGACCATATCATTCGTACTTGTATCGCCATCAACTGTAATCATATTAAATGTTTCATCAACCACTGTTTTCAACGCAGACTGTAATGCTTCTTGCTCGACATTGGCATCAGTTGTAATAAAGGCGAGCATCGTGGCCATGTTCGGGTGAATCATCCCGGAACCTTTGGCTGCACCGCCAATCGTAATCATTTTTCCATCAATTTCAAGTTGAACACATGCACGCTTTTGCGTTGTGTCCGTGGTTAAAATTGCCTTTTCAAAATTTGCGGCAGATTCTTCAACCTTTCCGATCATATTGATCCCATCAAGTACTTTATTTATCGGAAGCTGCTCACCGATTACTCCGGTAGAACTGACCGCAACATGTTCTTCTTTCATATTCATTTTTTTTGCAAAATAATGGCGCATTAACAGTGCATGACGGTATCCTTCTTCCCCGGTACATGCATTGGCATTTCCCGAGTTCACAATCACCCCTTGAATTTGCTTGTCTACTTCAATACTTTCCCGAGTAACAAGGATCGGGGCAGCTTGGATGAGATTGGTTGTATAAACCGCCGCTGCATTTGCCGGGACAATTGAATATAACCAGCCCAGGTCATGCTTTTTCCGCTTTAGTCCACAATGTAAACCGCCGGCGAAAAACCCTTTTGGTGTACAAATATGACCGCCATCTAAAATCTTTATTTCTTGTAAAATTTCTTTTTGATTAATGCCCATTGTGTGACCTCCAATTATGGATATAGTGGGGAATTATTGAGCCCGATATGTTCTTCCCACCCATTAATAATATTCATGTTTTGCATCGCCTGACCTGCCGCACCTTTTACGAGATTATCAATTACCGATATTATAATCAGTTTATTCGTTCGCCTGTTTACCATCACACCGATATCGCAAAAATTACTTCCCATTACTTCTTTTGTCGTCGGCCATTCGCCAATTGGACGAATCCGAATAAACATTTCATCTTTATACATATCTTTGTATATTTGATGGACTTCTTCAGTCGTTACTTGTTCAACTAAGTCGGCATACATCGTACACATGATTCCCCGATTGATGGGGATTAAATGTGTAATGAATGTAATCGGTACTTGTTCTCCGGATATATCACTGATTACTTGTTCAATTTCCGGGATATGTTGATGTTCTCCTACTTTATAGGCTCTTATGTTTTCATTGATCTCCGTAAACAAATTCGTCAAATTGGCATTCCTACCTGCACCGGAAACGCCTGTTTTAGCATCAACATGAATGGTATTGGCATGAATAATTTGTTTCTTTAATGCCGGAAGTAACCCCAGTAGTGTTGCCGTTGGAAAACATCCCGGATTGGCGACCAGTTTGGCTTGTTTAATCTTATCCCGATAAACTTCTGATAACCCATAGGTCGCTTTTTGCAAATATTCTGCCGGTGCCGATGTCTTTTTATACCAGGTTTCATAATCGCCGGCGTTTTTTAACCGAAAGTCACCTGAAAGATCGATACAAGTAACTCCTTTATCCAAAAGCGGCGGAATGATATCTTTTGAAACCCCGGACGGTGTCGCAAAAAAAACAAAATCTAAGTTGCTGAGCTCATCCAGATTCCATTTTTCCAATATCATCTCATTGACACCGTACAAATGCGGATATAATTCCAAAATATTTTTACCATGGGTGGAATGTGAAACAATTTTTTCAATCGTTACATAGGGATGTTGTTGTAAAAGCCGGATTAACTCGACTCCGCTGTATCCATTCGCCCCAACGATACCAACTTTCATTCCAACCAGCTCCTAATAAATTTTGTATGAATTATTATAACAACCAATGTATAAAAATACAATCTAATTTTAAAAAAAAATATCAATATTAATAATTTATTAGTTTTATGGGGATATGATACAAAAGCCGGCCTACTTTTATGAAGAGAAAAGTAAAACGGATTCCGCTGTCTAATTAGCAGAATCCGCCATTTCCGGAGAACTTATTTTTTAACCTCGTACATACTTATCCTTATTCACCTGATTTAAAAACGGACTCGATTCTCCAATTGAAAAAAGAAACAGTTCATGCATGGCCCGGGTACAAGCCATGTAAAACAATTTTCGTTCTTCTTCATCTGAATAAATATTCGACGAGGCGTTATAAATAATTACCGCATCGAATTCGATTCCTTTGGCTAAATAACTAGGTATAATAAGTAAACCTTTTTCATACGAGCGAGTTTCCTTTTTAATAAGATGGAAATCCATTGCTTGACTTAATTCATCAAATGCCTGCTTTGCTTCCCGGGCGGTTTTGCAGATCACGGCTATCGTCTCATAGCCCCGACTTTGAAGGTCGCCCAACGTTTTTATAATCGCTTGATGCAATAATTGTTTATTTTCGACAATTGTTAACCGAGGCAAATTCCCGTTTCGATTGAACGGAATAATTTCTTGTTCATCATTCAATATTTCCTTTGTAAATTCAACAATTTGTTTTGTTGAACGGTAGCTCTTCGCCAAAATAATTTTTTCCAATTCCTCATCGGGAAAGAGTTCATTGGAAAGGGTAAATCCGTTTTGACCACCAATGGCAAACGTAAAAATCGATTGGTTAACATCCCCTAAAATCGTCATTCTACTGTTTGGAAAAATTTCTCGAAAAAAGGCAAATTCAAAAGGCGAATAGTCCTGGGCTTCATCAATGAACAAATGACGGATTTTTTTGTAAATAAGTTTTCCTTCCAATCGGTCTTTTAAATACAGATATGGTGTTGCGTCTTCATAGCACAATATTCGTCGCTTTATTTGTTTTGCCGTCATTTCCCCGATTTTTTCCCATTCATTCGGTAACTGAACGGAATGCTGAGCTTTTTCTGCCCAGGTAAATAGACCGGTGTAAAGGCCTCTGACATCGACAAAGGCCAACTCATTAATTTTTTTCCGTAACGGAGCCAACTTTCGTTTTATAATCCAATCAGCCAGCATGTTTTCCTCACGTTCAAAATCATTGAATGTATTTTCGGTAAAGCGTTGCTCTTTTTGCAATTTCCTGTATACTTTCAAATAATCTTCCCGGTCAAGCAATTCACTTTCTTTGAGTACCCATTCTTTCCCCTTCTCTTCCTTTTCCTTTTCATCCATCTTTATAAGCAACCAATCTTTTAACAGCTGAATCCGATTTGGAATTGAAATTTGTTTACCCAATGAATAAAAGTACTCTTTAATTTCTTGTTTGGAAATAAACACTTCGCCGCGAAAAGAAATATTTTTAAACATCATGCCATCGCTTTGCAAGTTGTGCACATAAGCATCGATCAGCTGTTTAAATGATAAACTAGCCTTAAAGCGGATGGCCTTTTTTCTTACCCAATAATTTTCATCCCGTTCCCCGCTCAATATATATTCCAGTTGTTCATACGGGTTCTCAACCTCATAATCTTTAAGACGATGTTGTAAATACTGATAAAATGTGCTTTGATCCATGTTATCTTCTCCGAGTTCGGGTAAAACCGTAGCGACATAGCTGCTGAATAGCTGATTGGGTGAGAACAGCAAGATATTATCGGCACGCAAAATTTCCCGATACTTGTAAAGAAGATAGGCTACTCTTTGAAGGGCGGCGGATGTCTTCCCGCTCCCGGCCGCTCCCAGAACAACTAAATATTTTTTTCGATCGTTCCGAATAATTTCATTTTGCTCCTTTTGAATCGTTGCAACAATCGATTTCATTTGTGTGTCTGCTTGATCGCTCAACACTGCCTGTAAAACCTCATCACCGATTGTTATGCCGGTGTCAAACATCCCTTTAATTTCCCCTTGACGGATTATATACTGTCGCTTTAATTCAATATTTCCCGTAATGTCTCCGTCCATTGTTTTGTAATTCGCAGGTCCAGGGGCAAAATCATAGTACATACTGGAAATCGGGGCTCGCCAATCATAGATTAGAAACTCTTCATCATTCTCATCCATCAGGGAAAAAAGGCCGATATATATTTTTTCACTTTTGTCCTCGCCATCTTCTAAAAAATCAATCCGTCCGAAATAAGGGGATGCCTTCAATCGTTCAAGATTTTTATGCTGTTTAAAAAATTGCCTATGGCTTCGTTCCCGCTCCGATAGAAGTTCTGCCTGTTGCCGTAAACTTGTATGGGTTTCTATTACATCATCCGGTTCATCGAGGTTCACTGTTACATCTTCCCAAAATGTTTTTCGGAGCGAGACAATGTCTTGTTTCAGGCCCCCGGTTTTTTCTTCAAGTGTACGCAATTTCTTTTCGATGACTTCAAGAACATGATTGACCCTTGCCTGTTCCTTTGCTTTCTCATGATTTTCCTGCATTGTTTAACACCCCTGGTTTTAAATTCATTACAAATTCTTCCCGAAAACTTATAAATATTATATACTTTGCCATTCATTTATACATCCCATACATCTTCTCTCTTTTTCATATCTATAAGAAAAGGACCAAAATCAACATTCATTTCCATTCATGTGATTTCAGTCCTTTCATACACAAATTCATCCAATGAAACGGTTTTGATTTAAACTTTTGTTGAAGAAGTCGGGCGTATCCCGGGTTGTCCCTCTCTCACTCGTCACTTAAATCTTGCGTTGAGAGACTTTTATTTACCGCTTATGCTTTCGATACAGGTCATGCTCCTCGGGTTAAAAGTGGAATAAATAAGCGATACCTGTAGTAGGGATGAGAACAGCCGATAAGTAATGAAGGAAATGGTCCATTACGGGTGCAAATATTCCTTGATCATCTTTTTTTGCCGGTTCCGGTGCATTTAATGGATGTAATGGAACTGAAACGATCAATTGATCCGTATCATTGTCTTCTATGTGTAAAACACCGTGCGAATCGACCGTTTGCTTATAATCTTGTCCATTTTTAGTCGTAAAATAAAGATCTTCCTCCACCATATATTTCATCCCGTCTTCAGTAAATATCGTCCCTTTTGGAATCATTTCCGATGTAAAATTTGTGAATCCATAATCCAGCAATTGAATTGTGTCCGAATAAGGTGCATCTTTGAAATTTGTTTTCATGGTAACGGCAATCAGTTCAAGATTATCCTTTTCGGCCGTTGTTACAAGAGTAAATCCGGCCTCATTGATAAAACCATTTTTCCCGCCGGTAACTGTTGCTGTTTCATAGGGAAATTCCCCTTTTAACAATCGATGATGTGTTAACAATGTGGTATCCCAAGATTGTCCATCCCAATGATACTCTTTCATTCCAAAAATCTTTCGGAATGTATCATTTGCTAGTGCATATTTGGTAATTTTTGCCATATCCGCTGCGGTTGTGTAGTGATTTTCATTGTATAGACCATTGGGATTTTCAAAATGGGTATTGGTAACTCCAATTTTATTCGTCAAATATTTATTAATATTTTTCGAAAACTGAGCTACAGAACCGTCAATATGTTCAGCGATGGCAACTGCTGCGTCATTACCTGAGTTCATAATCATGCCCGTTAATAGTTTTTCCATTGAGACTACTTCGCCTGCTTCCAAGTAAACCCTAGTCCCTTCTACCATTGTTGCCTGCTCACTAACGGTTACTTGCTCATCAAGATTACTATGTTCGATCGCATAAATCGCTGTGGCAATTTTCGTAATGCTGGCGGGATTCATTCTTTCCGTTTCGTTTTTTCCATATAATATTTGTCCGGATTTTGCATCCATTAGTACAGCGGATTCACTCATTAGTTGCAACTCTTCTTGGGCAAATACATGGCGACCGGGCATAAGCAGTAATATAGCAGCACAGAACAAAAGAATACTGTAAACTTTCATTCAAACACCTTTTCTACATTAAAATCTTAACTAGACTTATTCTACTATATTATTTATGGTTATTATTTTTCATTTGTATAACAAAAATTTTACTTTCATAAGATAAAAAAACATTTTCAGCTTCGAAGGTTCTGGAAAAATGTGAAACAATAAGCTATACTAAAATCGTGCTTTTATATCAACCTTGGGATTTGGAGGCATTTAGATGGCAAAAAAGAAAGACAAGTTCGCGTTATTATTAACAGATATATCAAGTAATATTAAGGAAGCGGCCACTTTTTTTTATGATTTTAAAATCAATAATGTGCGGGATCTGAAAATTTTTTATGATACAGTGAAAGAACACGAAGCGAAGGGAGATTCACTTGTACATAGAACTACAAAAGAATTAAACAGTGCGTTTATCACACCGATTGAGCGAGAGGACATCATGATGTTAACGATAACCTTAGATGATGTCATCGATGGGTTGGAGGAATGTGCTGCTTTATTCGAAATGTATTCCATTATTCATCCGACTGATCATATGAAATCATTTGTCACAGCGATAAAAAATATGACAATCGAAATGGATCATTGTACGGAATTACTTGCCAATAAAAAATATGGTGACATTCATGAGCATGCTGTGAAAATTAAAGAATATGAATCAAATTGTGATCATTTATTACGAATTGCGATAAAAGAACTTTTTGCAACAGAAGAAAACCCGATTAAAATCATGCAATATAAAGAAGTTTATGAAACATTAGAAAATATTGCTGACTATTGTCAATCTGTCGCAAATACATTAGAAACCGTTGTTATGAAAAATGCGTAAAAGGAAAAGAGACGATTTGAAAAGGAAATAACATACTTGAATAAGGCTATTTTCCTAATCTTTGTTACGATTGGATACAGATGCAGATAGACAAAACTTGTCATCGTTCCCTGAGGTTAGAAGCCAGAATAGAAGCAATTGGCAAACCACCAATTGCTTTATTAAAGACCACTTTTCATGCAAAAAGTAGCAATCTTAGAGAAGAGCCTTAGATAAAACTGAAAGAGAAGGAATTACATATATGGAAGGAAATTTTCTGATTATTACACTAATTGTCATTTTTGCACTGGCCTTTGACTTTATCAATGGTTTTCATGATACGGCAAATTCCATTGCGACAAGTGTCTCAACGAAGGCTTTGAAACCGAGACATGCAATTGTTTTGGCTGCCATTATGAATTTTCTTGGTGCGATGACATTTACCGGAGTTGCAAAGACAATCACAAAAGATATTGTTGACCCCTTTTCATTACCGAATGGAACCCTTGTCATTTTAGCAGCGTTGATTGCTGCAATTACATGGAATTTAATTACTTGGTATTTTGGCATCCCGAGCAGTTCCTCCCATGCATTAATCGGTTCTGTTGCCGGAGCCGCCATTGCCAGTGCCGACTTTGGCGTTCTTAACTATCACGGATTTATCAACATTATTGAAGCACTTATTTTTTCACCGATTATCGCTTTTGCTGTCGGTTATCTTGTCTACAGTCTTTTTAAAGTAATTTTTAAAAACTATAACTTGGCAAAAACGAACCGGAATTTTCGCTATTTCCAGATTTTGACGGCCGCTATTCAGTCTTATACGCATGGGACAAATGACGCTCAAAAAACGATGGGTATTATTACAATGGCGTTAATGACCGGCAATTACATCAGTGGCGGAGATGTTCCATTTTGGGTACAAGCTGCTTGTGCCACGGCAATGGGTTTAGGCACTTCTGTCGGTGGTTGGAGAATTATTAAAACGGTTGGTTCAAAGATTATGAAAATCCGCCCCGTTAACGGTGTTGCTGCAGATTTGACCGGGGCTACGGTAATTTTCGGTGCAACCTTTTTACATTTACCGGTTAGTACAACCCATGTTATTTCATCAGCCATTTTAGGTGTCGGTTCAGCCCATCGGATCCGCGGTGTCAAATGGGACACAGCCCAAAGAATGATCATAACATGGTTTATCACTTTACCAATTTCCGCCATATTAGCATTTATGTGTTATCGGGTTTTACATTTTGTTCTGGGATTTTAATTGATTCTGTTCTTCATGATCATATGTATGAAAATAAAGATGGTTTCTATTGCCACAAACGTAAGCGGGTTGTCGATAAATCGATTAGCAGGATAAATGGTTTTTACCGCGCCAAACATTTGCGGATTTTCGATAAAACGATTTGCATGAAAAAAATAGTTTTTACTGCACTAAACATTTGCGGATTTCCGATAAAAAGATCAACATGAAGAAAATGGTTTTTACTGCACTAGACGTTTGCGGGTTGTGAAATATGATAACAGAAAAAAATGGCGGCACGGTTTCGGCCGCCATTTTTTCGATTTTTTTATGCTCCCTCTATGCATTTTTACAGCATGAAGGATTTGCCCCTTGAATAGAATTACGCCAATTCATTTATCGCACCAGTACGCAATTATTGACCTGCCGTCACTTGCTTCAAACTCGTGACCCATTTCATTTTGGTTGCGTCATCCATCGGCTCGCCTATACGTGTATAGCGAACAAGAAACATATCATCGCCTGCATAAAACAGCCTTGCCACTTCATGTTGATTCTGTTCAATCTGATCGTCATGAATATAAAATTCATAAAATCCTTCTTCTGCCGTCACATCATAACTTTGAAAGTCAATTTGTCCGGTTACTTCTTCACGAATGGCAGCATCCATATTACTGATAAAACTTTCTGGTGTCGAGTACAATTTTCCATCCTCATAATAATGAATGGTGTAAAGTTCCGACCAATTTTCAACTGTTTCATTTTCCAAAACAAACTCGGCAATAGCCATTCCATTATTGGTATCCTCATCATAATAGTCAAGTTTCCAGTTTCGCTCATCAATCGTAAAATTCAACTTTTCTATTTCTGAAAAATAAACATAGTCGCCCGTACCCGGGTTAAAAGCGGGAACATCCGGTCCGGTTACCCCACTTGTATCTTCCACCGGATTACCGTTTTCGTCTAAATACTGAACGGATGATTGGGCCGATTCGTAAATTTTCCATTTTCCTTTATACGGTTTCAAAATATGATACCCTTTTACTTCATTGTTTTTATACTCCGGACCTTTTACTTTCATCGTTCTTTGTGTAAAAGCGACTTTTGCTTCATCAACTGACTTTTCTACGACTTCGACATCGGAAATTTCAATATCGAATGTATATTGGGAAGCAATTTGCTCAATTAGTTGCTTTGTCGATTCATAACTGGGTGATTCATCGTGGATGGTACTCATATATCCTTCTATATCTCCCGCCTGCATCGTTTCTAAGTTTTTATCTAACACCGCAATTAATTCTTCATCGGTCGGTATTCCCTTGTCTTTTTTCGCTTTCTTATCTTCTACTTGTTTTGTTTCCTTTTTCTCATCGTCAACTTGGCTTTTTTTCTCACTTTCCGATGAACATGCCCCTAAACATAATAGGAAAAATCCTAATAAAATAATACGGAAAAATAATTTTCTTCTGCCTTTCATTTTCGCTCTCCCCCTGTTGCCTACTCTCTGTTGTCGTGGAATTGCAGCGACAAACCAAAACAATGTTCATTGTATGAAAGTCATTTTAATTCGTGTCTTGTTTACCAATTTCTCTGTATGTCGCTTTACAAAATAGCGCAATGATACAATTATATGAGGGAAAATTTTTATTATTCCAATTCGCCGGCTGTAGTGAGAAAAACGCAAATTACTGCTTTCGTAGTTTAGTCAAAGATGCATACTTTCTAGAGTTTCGCATCTTAGAAAGCCGGTAACTCATCTCGTCGCCATTTGGACAAGAACTCGTAGAAACCTTTTTTGGAATCCGAAGCGAAAGTTCTTTTTCTATAAAGAAAACTCGGCGATTGCCCAGCCTTTAGGCGATGGCAAAGCCGCAAGAGCACTTATACTTAATTCTTAAAATTTCCAACTACGTCGAATTCGCTTCTTTGCTGGAAATTTATACTTTCTTAACGTATAAAAAATAAAGGAAACCCAATTTCAAAAAGGGTTTCCTTCTTTGATTAATTACTTGATAAAACGCAAAGTTCATGGACAGACAATTATTTACTTAATAACTTTTCGGTTTCTGAAATAAGTTCTTGCAGGATTTGAATACCTTCCTTTGTACTGTCCATATTTACGGAAATTAATGTTATTATTTGGTCTATCTTTTTCTTATAATCATTTGGTTTTTTTCTAAAGCCTTCAATCATTCGAACAGCCTTTTTCTCATTGATGCAGTATTCTTCATTCAATGCAAATAATACTTGGTTTAAACATGAGATCGTGCGAAAGACGTGACCTGCCACATACGAAATGTCATCCTTATCCACATTATCCTTTGCAAACATTAACGAGAAAGATGCTTCAAACATAAAATAGCCAATAATTGCATCTTTTAGTGATTTTGGATAAGGCATGGTTTTAGCCTTTAGTTCGGCAATTTGATTTGTTGGATCAATTAATATTTTACAAATAGAGATTTCTCCCATGTACATAACATTTATATAAGCATGGGGATGTCCGGTATGATAATGTGCCGAAACAACTCCTTTCAAACAATCATCAATCACACGGGACACTCGTTTTATATCACGAAATATGAAATCAACATGATACCCTTGAACAACAAGCCACCCACCGCCATTTATCCAAGGACCCCATTCACCTAAAGTAGTGATAATATTTTCCCTATGGTCATCATCTATTTTTGTGGCGATTTTTCTAATTTCGTTGATATCAAAACCTGCCGACTCATCATAATAAATTCCAATATCAATATCAGAAGTAGCGTGATTTGTTCCTCTTGCTCTTGAACCGCCTAAAACCACACCAACAATGCCAGCTATTCCATCTAGTTCTTTACATATTTGATTAATCACCTTTTGTACAGTCATAAAATTTCCATCTCCAAATCATATTCATGTTTTATTCTTTTTACTTATCCATTTCTTCTCCTCCGCTTCTGTAAAAATCTGACATTGTTAGGGTTCAGGTTGAATTAATTTTGATAACCGTAAACTTACATCATTTTTTTAATATCTGTTGACGCTTTGATTATTATAAATATCTACATTTATCTTTCAAAATGATGGCCAAACCTCTGTCAATTGTTAGCTGAACAGCGACTTAAAGAAATCGGCAATTGATTGGAATATTTGTTTTATAAAATCAGCGACACTTTGCAAAAATCCTTTATCTACTCCGGCATCTTCCAATTTCTTTTGAATATCACCTGCCAAGTTTTCCAACTGGCTTTTTACTTCATCAAAGTTGATATCCAATGAACGAATTTTATCAAATAAGTCGATCAACATTTGTTTGTATTCCGGGGATAATTCAATATTTAAATTTTTCAATTGTTCCTGAACGATTTGCTCAACTTCTTCTTTTGTTGCCGGGTTTTGTTCCGCAATGGCCTGTTTAATTTCCGTTAATAATTGACTGACTTTGTCTTGATCAACACCGGCATCTTCTGCCAATTTGGTCGCAACATCCAATTCTTCATTTGCAACTTTTAAGCGATCCGTATCCAGTTTTTCACCAGTTACCTCATAAGCTTTAAAAATACCTGTTAAAGCCGAATGTCCGGTTACTTTTACCGGGGATGCCACCTCAATTTGGGCATCTTCCACACCTGCCGTAAGCAGTGCATTCGCATACATATCATTCGTAACTTCCGTGATATTTTCCGGCGTCACTTGGATAACCCGGATCCCTTCTCCCTTATCAAGCCGTTTAATTTTGGCGGATGAATACATGTTGGAATTCGGATCCCCTTTAATGTATTTAGCCGCATCTGCACCGGTAACGATAATTTCTTTTACCTCTGCTTCCTCATCCACCTTCAATAATTTTCTCGTCTGTTCTTTTTGTGCTTCCGATAATCTTTCACCTAGAACGACGATGGCCGGACCATTTTTTTCATCGATTACCTTTTCCTTCTCACCCTCGCTTGCCAAAACAACTTGGCTAACGCTTAATCCGAAAAATATAATGAATATAGATAGGACTTTTAGCATTTTTTTAAACATTTATATCTACTCCTTTATAAACAACTTTTACAAATCTATCACTCTTTACTATACTATTTATATCATAAGTGTAACCAGAACAAAATATACTGCCATTATAATTTTCGTTATATTCATGATAAAATACCTTTAAAGCACTTATGGAATATGTGATTTGTACAGGATTTAAAGTCAGATAGTTAGTTTATGAAACTTTTAATCATTAAAATACGTAAAACATTCATAAAATATGATAACAGAATAGGATTTTTCTGATAAATTTTATCTGTCAATAGACAAACGCGTTAGGGAGAAGAGATTATGAAGGAAAATAAGAAAACAATCTATGTTCTTTTAACTGATACAGGAACATTCTTGGCAAGAGCCATTAAATGGTTTACCGGCGCTCCATATAGTCATGTTTCTATTGTTTTTGATGAAAAACTTGATGAAATATATAGTTTTGGGCGAAAACGACCGAGAAATCCACTCATTGCGGGGTTTATAAAAGAAGATGTCTATTTCGGAACCTATCGATACTTTCGCAATACCAATTGTTTACTACTGAAACTGGATGTTACTGAAAATGAATATCATAAAATTCGTGATAAAATTCGGGCTTTCGAAAATAATAAAGACTTATTTTCTTATAATCTTATCGGTTTGCTTGGCGTACTGTTCAGTTATCCGATAGCCTTGAATAACGCCTATTTCTGTTCACAGTTTGTTGCGGAAGTTTTTAAGGAAAGCGGTGTTGATTTGTGGGGACCGCTTCATTCGGCATTAGTAACACCTAATGATTTTTTACTGCATCCTAGATTCGAATATGTTTATGAAGGAAAACTGTATGATTACCCTTTGCTTGATGAAGAAATTCTTTCAAATACAATCGTTGGACATACTTTATACGATATAAAACCAATTGCTTTTCTAAAAAAAATACTGCTGTAATGGTGACCATTTTAGTTTTAATCGGGTTGAAAAGGAGTAGCCAAAAGTCATGATAATGATTGGGAAAGTTTGGTGCTCTTTTTTGAAAAATTGTCCATTAGAACGGATTTATTGGACAGTTCATCCTGATCGACTCCCCATTTTGTCCATGAGAACCGTTCTATTGGACAATTTTTACTGATTGACTCCTCATTTTGTCCATGAGAACCCTTCTATTGGACAGTTTTTCCTGATTGAGCCTCCATTTTGTCCGCGAGAGCCTTTCTATTAGACAATTTTTGCTAATTGACTCCCCATTTTGTCCATGAGAACCGTTCTATTGGACAATTTTTACTGATTGACTCCTCATTTTGTCCATGAGAACCCTTCTATTGGACAGTTTTTCCTGATTGAGCCTCCATTTTGTCCATGATAGCCGTTCTATTGGACAGTTTTTCCTGATTGAGACTCCATTTTGTCCATGAGAACCCTTCTATTGGACAGTTTTTCCTGATTGAGACTCCATTTTGTCCATGAGAACCGTTCTATTGGACAATTTTTACTGATTGAGACTCCATTTTGTCCATGAGAACCCTTCTATTGGACAGTTTTTCCTGATTGAGCCTCCATTTTGTCCATGAGAACCGTTCTATTGGACAATTTTTCCTGATTGAGACTCCATTTTGTCCGCGAGAGCCTTTCTATTAGACAATTTTTGCTAATTGACTCCTCATTTTGTCCATGATAGCCGTTCTATTGGACAGTTTTTCCTGATTGAGACTCCATTTTGTCCATGATAGCCGTTCTATTGGACAGTTTTTACTGATTGATCCTCCATTTTGTCCATGAGAACCCTTCTATTGGACAATTTTTCCTGATTGAGCCTCCATTTTGTCCATGAGAACCCTTCTATTGGACAGTTTTTCCTGATTGAGCCTCCATTTTGTCCATGATAGCCGTTCTATTGGACAGTTTTTCCTGATTGAGCCTCCATTTTGTCCATGAGAACCCTTCTATTGGACAATTTTTCCTGATTGACCTCTTTTTTTGTCCATGAGAACCCTTCTATTGGACAGTTTCGGGCTTTTGGAAGGAAAATTGTCCAATAGAGCGATTTTACTGGACAGTTCCGTACTTTTTTTAAAAAAAATTGTCCAAAAGAGCGGCCCTCTTGGACAGTTCCGTACTTTTTTTACGAAAAATTGCCCAATAGAACCGCCCTCTTGGAAAGTTTCGTGCTCCATTTATTAGGACCCTTTTACCACTCTTACCTTCTTTATTTTGTATGCATTTTAAATTCAAGATAAAGATCATTATAGTAGCTAAGCATATCTTGCCCTAAGTTTTCATACACTTCAAGCCGATCCGTCAGTTCCGGTGAAGGATAGAACCGCTCATCGGAAACCGTCTCTTCCGGGAGAATGGACATGGCGGCTTTATTCGGGGTCGAGTAACCGACATAATCCGCATTTTGTGCAGCAACTTCCGCATCCAACATGAAATTAATAAATTTATGAGCTCCCTCAATATTTTTAGATGTTTTCGGAATGACCATATTGTCAAACCAAAGATTGGAGCCTTCTTCCGGAACAACATAGTCCAAGTTTTCATTTTCCCACATGATGTCCGCTGCGTCCCCGGACCAAATAACGCCAATCGGTGCTTCTTCATTGACCAACAACATTTTGATCTCATCGCCAACAATTGCCTTAATATTTGGTTGCAACTTTACTAATTTATCCTTTGCTTCTTGTAAATGAACTTTATTTTTATCATTTAACGAGTAATGTAAACTGTTTAACCCAAAGCCAATGACTTCACGAGCTCCGTCAACAAGTAAGATTTGATTTTTTAAGTCGTCAGCCCACAGGTCATTCCAGCTATCAAAGGTACGATCACCAAGCATTTTTTTATTATAGACAATCCCAACCGTCCCCCAAAAATAAGGAACAGAATATTCATTATCCGGATCGAAGGGTAGGTTTAAAAACCGTTCATCAATATTTTTCAAATTCGGCAGCTTTGATTGATCAAGTTTAAGCAACAACCCTTCTTCTTTCATTTTTTGAATTGCGTATTCGGACGGCATCGCTACATCGTATGACGTTCCCCCTTGGCGAATCTTCACCATCATCGCTTCATTCGAATCAAAGGTTTCGTAAATCACTTTAATTCCTGTTTCCTTTTCAAATTGTTTAATTAAATCCGGGTCGATATACTCACCCCAATTGTACACCGTTATTGTGTTTCCGCCTGCATAACCTTCAGAAGCATTTAGACGTTGAACCCAAAACATGAGGGCAAAGGAAACAATGAAAATAACAGCAAATGTTTGAACTAATTTTTTCATTTTCTTGCCCCCAATCCGATGATTCGACCATTCCGTTTTGAAATGAAATAATAGCCGATGACAAGTAATATCGTAAACAAGAACAAGATCGTTGACAATGCATTAATGGTCAATGAAACACCTTGTCGTGCCATCGAGTAGATTTCAACGGACAATGTGGAAAAGCCATTACCAGTTACGAAAAAGGTAACCGCAAAATCATCCAATGAATAAGTTAGTGCCATGAAAAATCCTGCAAAAATACCCGGTGTAATATACGGTAAAATCACCTTTGTTAACACATTAAAATTACTCGCTCCAAGATCCTTGGCTGCATCAATCAAGGTTGAACTCATTTCTTGTAACTTCGGTAAAACCATAATCACGACGATCGGAACAGAAAAAGCAATATGAGATAAAAGAACAGATGAAAATCCCAACTTAATTCCGACTATAGTAAACATGATTAAAAAAGACGCACCGATGATAACATCGGGACTAACAATTAAAATATTATTTAACGATAATAAAACATTTTTCGTCTGTCTTTTTTTCAAATGCCAAATCCCGACTGCACCAATTGTACCCAAAATCGTAGAAATAGCAGATGATAATAGCGCAATAATAATTGTATTTAGAACAATAATTAACAGGCGGGTATTTTGAAATAAATCTTTATACCATTCCAACGAAAAGCTTTCAAATTCATACATTTTCCCGCCGCTGTTGAATGAATAATACATTAGATAAAAGATTGGGGCGTATAAAATCAAAAAAACAATTGTTAAATAAATGGTGGATAGACTCTTTTTCTTCATCACCCGACACCCCCACGCTTTTTATTCCCGGTTAGCAACATAATAATCACCATACTAATAATTAAGAACACTGCAATGGTCGAACCCATGCCCCAGTCCTGTGTAACGAGAAAATGTTGTTCCACAGCTGTACCTAATGTAATCACCCGGTTTCCGGCAATAAGTCTTGTTAACATGAACAAACTAAGGGCTGGAATAAATACGACCTGACATCCGGACTTCACACCATCAAACGTTAACGGGAAAATCACCCGACGAAAAGTTGTCCAACCGGAAGCCCCTAAATCCCTCGAGGCATCGATGAACGACGGATTTAATTTATCCAATGCATTAAAAATCGGTAAAATCATAAACGGAATAAAAATATAAACAGAAACAAAGATAAAGCTGAAATCCGTAAATAAAATTTGCTTTTTGCCAATACCAAACACTTCCAAAAGGGCATTAGCAAAACCGTATGTTCCAAAAATCCCGATGAACGAATAAGCCTTTAACAATAGATTAATCCAGGAAGGCAAAATAATTAACAACAACCATAATTGTTTATATTTTGTCCTAGTTAGTAAAAAGGCGGTTGGATAGGCCACAAGCAAAGATACAGCGGTAATTAACAAGGCATACCAAAATGAACTTAATGTCATTTTTAAATAAACCGGTGTAAAAAATTTTTGGTAATTTGCCAGTGTAAAATTCCCGTGAATATCCAAAAATGAATAATAAACAATGAGCAGAATCGGCATAATCACAAATATTGCAATCCATATCACATAAGGAATGAGGTAAAAGTTTCGGCTTCTAGTCTGCATCTTTATCACCATAGGAATCATAGCTTTCTAGTCTTGCATCAAATTCCTCTTCCGTTTCCCCAAATCTCATGACATGAATCGCTTCCGGTTCAAAATAAAGGCCGATTTCCGCTCCAATTTCTGCTTTTTTTGTCGAATGGATGATCCATTCATTGCCGTTTTCATCATAACTGCATAGCTCATAATGAACACCACGGAATAATACTGTGTCCACTTTTACATTTAGTTTCCCCCGGTCCGGAGTGGTAATCTCTAAATCTTCCGGGCGAATAACAACTTCTACCGGCTCGTTGGGGCTAAAACCTTGGTCAACACATTCAAATTGTTTACCGTCAAATTCCACCAAAAAGTCGCGTATCATTTTTCCTTTGATGATATTCGATTCCCCGATAAAATTGGCAACAAACCGGTTAATCGGTTCATCATAAATATCCCTCGGTGTTCCTTTTTGTTGGATTTTCCCTTCATTAATAACAAAAATTTCGTCACTCATCGCCAGAGCTTCTTCCTGATCATGGGTTACAAAAACAAAAGTAATGCCTAACCGTTGTTGTAGTTCCCGTAATTCATATTGCATCTCTGTCCGAAGTTTCAAATCCAGTGCAGAAAGGGGCTCGTCCAAAAGCAGGACTTCCGGTTCATTCACAATTGCACGGGCAATCGCTACCCGCTGCCTTTGACCACCGGACATTTCTTTAATTTCCCGGTTTTCAAATCCTACCAAGTTTACAAAACGAAGAGCTTCTCGGACCTTTTTATCGATTTCGTCATTTTTCATTTTTCTAATACGAAGGCCGAAAGCGACATTTTCATAAACATTCAAATGCGGGAAAAGGGCATAATCCTGAAATACGGTATTCACCTGCCGTTTATTGGCGGGAACATGGTTAATCAATTTATCTTTAAAATAAATTTTCCCGCTCGTTGCCTCAATTAATCCGGAAATAAGCCGAAGAATCGTTGTTTTACCGCATCCGGATGGACCAAGAAGGGTATAAAACTTTCCTTTTTCCATTTCAAAACTTACATTATCCAATATTGGTGGGTCATCATCATATTGTTTTGTTACATTTTCAAAGCGGATAATCGGTTGCTCAGTCATTGGTGCTCCCCCTTTATGTTTTTTACGTTAGGCTATTTTATAAATGAAACTTCAACCAAGTGAATGCCGGGGCCACTGAAAAACAATTCGAATAAGTTCACTCACTCAATATATAGTAGGATAGACCACAAAGTTACATCTAAATATGGTGTTAAGCAAGTGATTTTAGCACTTCTTCAGTGGTCTCGCGAATGCCACCAAACTTGATTTTTATAAGTAAGAATCGGTGGCAACTAGTAAAATTTTTGAAACCCCATCATGATGATTGAAAATTTGGTGTTCATTGGAAGCATAGAAATAAACAGATTCCCCTTCCTTCGCTGTATAAGTCGTTCTCCCCAGCTGCACGGCTATTTCTCCTTTAAGAACGTAAATAAACGTTTCCGCAAGCGATGGTTCAAACTCTTTAAATTTCCCATTTGGTTCGAGGGTTAAAATAATCGGTTCCATATCATTTTCATTCGACTCCGGTACAAGCCACTGAATTTTGTAGCCATTTTCTTCGTCGATATACTCGGTTTGGTCTTCTTCCCCGTAGACCACTTTTTGACCATTATCCTTATCATCAAAAAATTCTTTAGGTGAACAACCGAGCACTTCTAAGATGTCGAAAAACGTCTCGATTGACGGTGAACTTAAGTCTCGCTCGATCTGGGAAATGTACCCTTTACTTAAATCGGTCCGTTCACCAAGTTCTTCCTGTGTCAATCCCTTTTTCAAACGTAAATTTTTGATTTTCTTACCAATTCCCCGATTCATCACATTACCTCATTTAAATTAGTGTTTACCAAAACTAAACCTTTTGTAAAGAAAGTTTTCTATTTATAAACATAAAGTTTACTAATTCAGTTTTCTATTATACATGATTTTTCATAGCTTGCAATACATTTCTTCAATAAAATAGATTCATTGTAAAAAAAATTTTGGGTCAAACGGACATGAGGTTTTTGCTGAAGGAATTATCATGGCTTTTCATGGAGTTGCAATCTTTTTCTTTTACAAAATCGACTCGTTGAAAAAATTCGGTTCAAATGGGCATGACATTTTTACTGAAGGACGAATAAGAGCGAATGTTTCTGGTGAAGGTTGATTGCGCTTGAGGACAGATTTATTTGAGACGGATGGGTGGCGAGAATGAATCTCGTCGCCAATATAGAAGCTCTCTCAACCAAAAACGGTGACGAGATCGAGTCTCGTCGTCAAAAATGAGACTTTCTCACCTAAAAGTGGTGACGAGAACGGGCCTCGTCGCCAAAAACAAGCATTTCTCAACCAAAAGTGGTGACGAGATTGGGTTTCGCCGCCAAAATTAAGCTTTTTTCTACCCAAAACGACGACGAGAAAGGGTCTCGTCGCCAAAATTGAGCATTCCCAGACCAAAAACGGTGACGAGATTGGATTTCGTCGTCAAAATTAGGGATTTTTTTACCCAAAACGGCGACGAGAAAGGATCTCGTCGCCAAAAACAAGCATTTCTCACCTAAAAGTGGCGACGAGAACGGGCCTCGTCGCCAAAAACAAGCATTTCTCAACCAAAAGTGGTGACGAGATTGGGTTTCGCCGCCAAAATTAAGCTTTTTTCTACCCAAAACGACGACGAGATTGGGTCTCGTCGCCAAAATTGAGCATTCCCAGACCAAAAACGGTGACGAGATCGAGTCTCGTCGTCAAAATTAGGGATTTTTTTACCCAAAACGGCGACGAGAAGGGATCTCGTCGCCAAAAACAAGTATTTCTCACCCAAAAGTGGCGACGAGGACGAGTCTCGTCGTCAAAATAGAAGCTTTCTCAACCAAAAACGGCGACGACAACGAGTCTCGTCGCCAATATAGAAGCTCTCTCAACCAAAAACGGTGACGAGATTGGGGCTCGTCGCCAAAATTAGGGATTTTTTTACCCAAAACGGCGACGAGATTGGGTCTCGTCGCCAAAATTAGGGATTTTTTTACCCAAAACGGCGACGAGATTGGGTCTCGTCGCCAAAATTAAGCTTTTTTCTACCCAAAACGGCGACGAGAATGAATCTCGTCGCCAAAATTAAGCATTTTTCTACCTAAAACGGTGACGAGAATGAATCTCGTCGTCAAAATTGAAGCTTGCTCACCCCAAAATGGTGACGAGGACGAGACTCGTCGCCAAAAACAAGCATTTCTCACCCAAAAACGGCGACGAGAACGGGCCTAATCGATTTATTATTCTCCTAAGGTGCGAAACTCAAGTTAGATATTAAACTCTTGAATTACACCTTTTAGATTACTTACTTCTTTTTCTAATTCCAGTGTATGGCTGTGGATGTTTTTAATCGATTGATTTGATTCCTGTACACTTGCTGAAGTCTCTTCTATCCCGGCAGCGGACTCTTGTGTAACTGAAACAATAGACTCCAGTAAATTGCTAATCGGGTGGGCATCATCAATAACATCGTATAATGAATTTGACATCGCCTCGATTTGATCAACAACCTTATTTATTGTTTCGAACATTAATTGGAATACTTCTCCGGTTTTCTTCATTTGTCCTGTACCATCGTCCACTAATTGATAGCCTTCTTCTAATGATCCAAGTACATTTTTCGACTCATCTTGAATATCTTTTAAAATGACATTAATATTACTGATGGAAGCATTGACTTGTTCGGCCAGTTTTCTGACTTCATCGGCAACAACGGCAAACCCCCGACCGTGTTCGCCTGCCCGTGCCGCTTCAATCGATGCATTTAAAGCCAAGAGATTTGTTTGATCAGCGATTTCTTTAATAACCACGATCAACTGGTTTATATTTTTAATTTTCTCATTCAAACCCTTTACCATTTGCAATGATTGATTAAACTTTTTATTGATTTCGCCCATTTTTTGTGACGTTACTTCTAAATTTTGACTTCCTTCATTCGTAATATTAACCATATTTTCAGAAATGTTTTTTACATCCTGTGATTTATACACCACATTCGCAATCGTTTCCATAAATTCTTGCATTTTTTCAAAAAGGTCATTTGCAGATGATGCTTGGCTTTCGGATCCGGCAGATAATTGTTCCATCGTAGTGGCAATTTGTTCGCTTCCGGCTTTGATATCTTCAGCACCCGTTTTCAGCAATTTACTTTTATCTGCCACCAGATTTGACACGTAGTTAATTTGGGTAATCATAGTATTCAAATTATCTTTCAAAGTGTTTACAGCTTGTCCTAATTGACCAATTTCATCATTTGAAGTAATTTTGATATCAGCTATTTGCAAATTCCCGTTTGCAATTTCATCTGCCGCCGTTGCAACCTTTTTAAGACTGCTTTCAATACCCCTGCTGATCAAGTGTAGAAGAACAACACCGATTAACGCCGCTATGATGACGGAAATAATTAACATATTAGACAGACCGGCTAATTGGGCTTGAATTTCCGGATTATCGATCCCTGAACGAATATGAAATAGATTTATACCAACAATTGTTGAAGCGATCAAGAATATGATGATCGTACCTGCCAAAGCAATCCGGTACTTGGTACGAAACTTTAAATTACGATAAAACTTTATCACTGTTCATTCCTCCAATATTCTTCTTTTTTAAACCAAGCAAATAAAATATGATATACGTGATCGGACAAATTATGTAGTAGCAGTCGTCTTGTCGACTTTCATACGATGCAATATTCATAGATACGGATTTGGTTCTTAATTTCCATTTTAAGCGCTTTTCGCTTTTCCAACAATAGCTTTTCAGTAATTTCGCACTAGGTCAAATGACTCATTGTCATTAGGCGACTCATCACTACCACGCTAAAAACTGCCACAGTGTGAGCAATGTGGATGTGACGAAATTTTGTACTTTCTTAAAAAAATAGACTATCGCTTTGTTCTTTGGCGATAGTCCTTCCTGTTTATATTTCGTTTTTATCGGGAAGCTCACACCCGTCCGCAGTACAGTTGGCAGCTTCCTCACTGCCAAGCGGCTGAAATTTTGTACTCAAATGTTCCTCTTCCCAAGCTTTCTGTAATCCATTTGTGAAAACTTCTGTCGGTTGAGCACCGGAAATGGCATATTTTCGATTAATGACAAAAAATGGAACGCCGCGGACGCCTAACATTTGTGCCTCCATTTCGTCTGTACGTACTTCATTGGAAAATTGATCACCTTCCAAAACTTCTTTCACTTCATTTTTATTTAATCCGACTTCTTCTGCCAGCTGGATTAATTTATCCGTATCATCAATTCGCCCTGACTCGATGAAATGAGATTTGAGTAATCTTTCCGTCATCTCCATAAGCTTGCCTTTTTTTTCGGCAAATTTGGCCAAACGATGAGCCTTAAAAGTATTGGTTGGCGACATGGAAGAAAAATCGTAATTTAACCCAACCGAAGCTGCCTGATCAATAATATTTTGATTTGCTTTTTTGGCTTCATCTACTGAGATTCCGTATTTTTGCGCTATTGCTTGGTCAATGGTGATTGAATCATTCGTTTCAACATTCGGGTCGAGTTCAAAGCTTTTAAACACGATTTCCACTTGATTACGGTAGGGAAATTGATCCAACGCCATTTCTAACCGCCTTTTTCCTATATAACAGAACGGACAGACAAAGTCCGACCAAACTTCTATTTTCATTTCGGCACCTCATTTTCCTATTCTTGTTGATTCTTTTTCCAACAGTGAACTTATTTTACCATACCTGTTCTTGTGCAAAAAATAATCTGCACCGGGGGCACGTGCATGAAAATTGACCATACAGCAAAAGGTACCAGACTAAATAACATGACAAAACCGGCATTGTTAATAGGACAAGTACCTCTAAATTGTCCATTTTGCAGAAAAACTTTCCCGTATATCTCTATTTTGTGCAAAATTTCCGCAAAAAACCTACTCAGCTTTTTGGCTCTAATCATGTGATTTTAAAAGTGAGCTACTTGGTTTGACCGGTTACAATCTATTCCTCTGATTTTTAATACGACCTACTTGGTTTGAAAGTCACAATCTATTCGTATGATTTTAAAAGTGAACTACTTGGTTTGACCGACCACAATCTATTCCTCTGATTTTAAACACAACCTACTTAGCTTGACCGACCACTATCTATTCCTTTGATTTTAAAAGTAAGCTACTTAATTTAACCAGCAACATTCTATTCCTCTGATTTTAAAAACGAGCTACTTGATTTTACCGGCCACAATCTATTCCTCAGCTTTTAAAAGGGGCTTATTTGGTTTGACCGGCAACCAAATGGTAAATTTCGTTCCCTTTCCTTTTTCACTTTTTACATCAATTTTTCCGTCATGCAGTAAAACTAACTGCTTTACAATAGATAAGCCGAGGCCAAATTCACCAAAAGGATTGCTTTTTCTTGATATATCCGCTTTGTAAAAACGATGCCAAATATTTTCCACGTCTTTCGGGTCAATGCCGATACCGGTATCTTCAATTTCAATGACGGTACTATCGGCAGCCTCTCTCCCGCGAAGGGTAATTAAGCCGTTTTCGGTAAATTGAATACTATTTTTGGTAATATTTAGCAAAATTTGCACAAGTCTATCATAGTCGGCATAAACCATTGTATCGTTTTCCACATCCACTACGATTTCGTCATTTCGCTCTTCCGCTTGAATCGCTAACTGATCTTTAATAATCTCAAAAACATCAATGAGTTCAATCTCTTCCTTATTTAATTTCACTTGGTTGGAACGAATTTTTTCATAATCCAAGTTTTCATTGACTAACCGGATCAATCGTTTCGTTTCTTGGCTGACAAGTGCCAGTCCTTTTTCCTTTTCACTTTCAGGGATCATATTGTTTCGTAACCCTTCAATGATACCGCTAATCGTCGTTAACGGTGTTCTCATTTCATGGGATACGTCTGCCATGAACTGCCGCCTGCGATTTTCCAAACTTTCAATCTCATCCATCGACTTTTTCAATTTCCCCACCATCTTATTAAAATCACTGGCCAATTCCCCGATTTCATCAAAATCAGAATCGCGTACCGTTACATTGTAATCGCCGCGTGCAACCGCAGATGTCGCTTTTTGCAGCTGTTTAATCCGTCGTACATGAATTTTGGAAAGAAACCAACTGATGATAAAAGAGATACCTAAAGCAATGCATACCGTTATGATCAAGTAGCTGTTAAACTCTTGAATCATCTCCCGGGTTCCGCTGACGGGAGCTGTTAACAAAATTCCGCCTAATAAATAGTCGCCCTTTTTATAAGGGAGTATCACAAGGGATACCGCCTGTTCAAAACGGTTAAAATCAACATTGACCACTACCCTTTTCCCCTGCGAAATTTGTTCCCATTCTTTTTCAGTAAATTGAATTTGCAAATTTCTATTATCAATCGGATAAACAATTTGCCCGTTTGAATCAAACATCGTTAAATATATGTTTCTCTTTTTCAAAACGTCTTGATAATCATTTAATGTGAATGTATCTGTTAAAAAGTTATTATTTAAGTCTTTTAAAATTTGTTCCCCGTAGGAAATCAATTCTTCTTCTTTATTTTTATAAACGAGCGATTCAACATATTGAGATACGAGCAAGCTTAAAATGAGGAAGGCAACAGTAATAATACCGAGATGGCTGAGCATTTGTTGATACATATATTTTACTTTCATTTGTCCACCAGCTCATCAAATTTGTAACCAACCCCCCATACTGTATGAAAAAAGGGTTGATTTTCTTTTCCCAGTTTTTTTCTTAATCGCTTAATATGAACATCTACTGTTCGCTCATCGCCGTAAAATTGATAACCCCAAACTTGGTCTAATATTTGTTCCCTTGAAAAGACTTGGCGCGGATGTTGAAGGAAGAATATTAATAAATCAAATTCTTTTGGTGTCAAATTCATGATCTGCTCATCATCTAACCAGACTTCCCTTGTTTCTTTATTAACCTTAAAATGCTTCGTTTGCACTACATCTTTTGGAACTTCCCCCTGAGTCGTATATTGGGCTCTTCTCATTACCGCTTTAATACGAGCCATTAATGCCAGTGGACTAAACGGTTTTGTCACATAATCATCCGCCCCCATCTCAAGCCCAAGTACTTGATCCGACTCGGAATCCTTTGCAGTCAAAATAATTATCGGTACATTATTTTGTTCCTCACGAATTTTTCGGCAAATCGTCACCCCGTCCATTCCCGGCAGCATCCAGTCAATAATCAGCAAATCCCAATCTTCCGCCATGGCTCGCTCATAACCTTCTTTCCCGTCATGGACAAATGTTCCATTAATTCCTTCATTAATAAAAAACATGTCAATCATTGAGCAAACATTTTCATTATCTTCTATTACGAGAACTTTCATTTTAATCAGCTCCACTTTTCACCTTTACTCTTACTATCAAAATTAAAACGAGTGAGCAGAAATATCAACTTTTTTTATTCTAGTTTCAAAAGATATTTTTCCGGCCAAAGAGATGACTGAATGGAAGAAATCACAAGTTCAGATTTACAAGTGGCACCCAAATGACGATTTCAATAGGCTCAAAACAAGGTGAATTCATACAAATAACGCTTTAGTAACTGTCTTTTTTATTTTTAATGATTGCTTAATAGTTTGTTCATAGTTTTTTCATATTTAACCCTTACAATAAAAAACATCAAGGCTCTCCTTCCTTTTTAATATAGATTTTGGGCTGCCGGAATGGACTTGTTTGTTCATTTCAGCAGCCCCTTCTTTTTTTATCATTTTGTCATTGAATCTACGAGGATCCTACACAAGCGGTATCACTATATTAAAAAACAGCGGAAATTCATTACCGCTGTTTTTTTATTTTACCAATAATAGTAAAAGGACCGCTAAGATAATTCGATAAATGGCAAACGGTACAAGTTTAATGCGATTGATTAGTTTTAAGAAGAAACGAATTGAAATCAATGCAAAAATAAATGCACTAATGAAGCCGGCAATGAAAAACGGCAAAGCGTCGATGGAAAAATATTGCCAATTTTTCACTAGCGAAATGAGACTTGCCCCGGCCATAATCGGTACAGCCATAATAAATGTAAAATCCGCTGCAGCTCGGTGACTGAGACCCATTAAAACCCCGCCTGAAATTGTTGCCCCTGAACGGGAAAAGCCCGGCCATAACGATAAACATTGAAACAAACCAATCAATAATGCTTGCTTGTATGTGATTTGATCGACCGTCTCCGCTGCTGGTCGCTTGGCTCTGAATTTATCGGCAAAAATCATTAAAATCGCTCCGGCAATCAATGCATATACAACGTACTGATAGCCAAACAAAACTTCATCAATGATATCTTCAAAAAGGACGCCCAAAATCCCGGCCGGTAAAATTCCTACTATTATATGGGTAAGTCGCAGGTGACCGGTTGATTTTTGCCCAATCTTAAAGGATCTCTTCTTCAGTCCCAATAAGTCCAAAAAACGATCCTTCATGACAACAACGACGGCCAGTATCGAACCTAATTGAATTACAACTTTAAATGTATTGGCTACATATTGTCCACCTAAAAACTCTTTTGATTGTAGCCAAAGATCATCAACAATAATCATGTGTCCGGTTGAAGATACCGGTGCAAATTCTGTTAATCCTTCAACCATTCCTAAAATAATCGTCTTTAAAAACATAAGAAAATCCATGAAATATTCTCCTTCATCACATAATATGTAACTTATTTTCTTTATTTTTGGGTTTTTGAACGGCGGATAAAGTAAATGATAACAGCAATTATCGCTATTGCAATCAGCATATAAACGATGTTCGAATAAATATCCATGTATTCAACAATTTTTTCCCAAGATTCCCCAAGTTTTGCCCCAAGTGTGACAAGGATGGAGTTCCAAATAATCGTTCCTGCTGTTGTAAAAAATAAAAATAACGGAAAGTTCATATGTGCCATCCCAGCAGGAATTGAAATCAAACTACGTATTAACGGAACCATCCGACAGAAAAAAACAGTCCAATAGCCATATTTTTGAAACCAATGGTCCGCCTTTTCAACATCTTCTTTTTTCACCCGTAAGAGATAACCCCATTTGTCGACAATTCGTTCAATTTTTTCAACATCTAGCCAACGACCGAGCGCATACAAAATAACGGCACCGAAGACCGATCCAATTGTCGCAGCAAAAATAACACCAAGCACAGTCAGATTGGTTGTTGTCGTCATAAAACCGCCAAAAGTAAGAATGACCTCCGATGGTATAGGAGGAAATACATTTTCCAAACATATTAATAAAAATACACCAAAATAACCGAATTGTTCCATAAAACCGGTAATCCAATTTTCCATTTTTATTCCACCTTTATAAACATGTCCATATTTTATTTTATTGTCCAACTACATAAGTATGATATTTAGCTTAGATAATCTCTCAAAATCGCGCTTAGTACGTATTTAATCCATAGAACCCAACAGCATGATTATATGACATCTTTGGCACGATACATACACTTTTTTAATCTTACCATCAAATTCCTTGTCCGAAAAGATATTTAAAAGAAAAATAAGAAAAACAAAAGAAGTTAATTTCATAACCCCGATGAGAAGACGTTTGAAGGTTTTCATCTGAATTCGGTGTTCGAATTTTTCTTTTTTTACTATTGAATTTGGTAGGGGAACTGTTGAATTTTGGCTTTTACTGTTGAATTGGACGGGGGGATTGTTGATTAAGGTACCCTACTGTTAAATCGGGCGGGATTCTGCTGAATCAAGCTACTTTACTATTGAATCCAACAGGGATACTGCTGAATCAAGCTACTTTACTATTGAATCCAACAGGGATAATGCTGAATTAAGGTTTAAGATTTTCTATACTATAAAAAGGACAGGAAAGTTTTCCTGCCCTCTTTTTTGCGACTGTGCGACTTTCGCTTTCGTCGCAGAACTTACCCTACCATCGATGTGCCTTGGCATTACTCCGCAAAATAATATTATTTTGTGACATTTCTGTATGACCGTTCACTTGCGATTTCATCCGTTTCGGCCTAGTCCAATTATGGTGAAACAATTGTCTTGTGCGGTCAACATCATGGAAATAAGCCATTTTATCACCTCTTGGCAGGATTTGATATTCAAAAGAATATCATGATTATTTTGCTATTTCTTCACAAAATATATGAATTTTTTTATTAAATTCATGTAAAATTTCCGTAGAACCAGTTCATACAAGTTTTTATCCGCAATATTTTTTAGCCTTTCCAGAAAGTTTTAAAAACAACTACAACAACTTGTCAATGGTGGTTTTTCCCAATTTATACTTTTTATGTGGTTTATAGTAAATACAATTTTATCCTTAACTAATTTGTAACAATTTAGGGCTTCCATTTAAAAAGTTATAGTTTACAATATAGATGTAGTGTTAACTATATTGTAATAATGTATTTTGTAATTTATCACCAAGGTAAGCCTTTCCAAATCTAGTTTGTGTCTACTTTGTGAAATAATTAACACTTTTGTCTAAAATGTGAACAAATTTAGTCAAGAGTGTGAACAAATCTATAACTTTATTGCAATTATATGAATTTCAACTTCTAAGAAAGGGAGAGTCGTATGAAAAAAAGGAAAAGCCTGCTTTTATCAGTAGTCTCAGTCATGCTTGTGTTTCTGCTTAGCGGCTGTGAAATGGCTGAACTGGTAGTATTCAACCCAAAAGGACCGCAAGCTGAAAAAATTCTTGATTTAATTAACTGGTCTCTTGTTTGGATTGGACTTATCATGGTTGTCGTTATTGCCTTGTTTGTTTATATTGTCTGGAAATATCGGGCACGTCCGGATAATGCGGATTATGAACCACCGCAAGAAAAAGGTAATCATCTTGTGGAAATTATTTGGACAGCTATTCCATTCATCATTGTGGTCATCCTGATGGTTCCAACCGTTACCACTTTATTTGATCTGGAAGAAGTTCCAGCAGGTTATGAAGACCAAGAACCATTAGTTATCCATGCAACTTCAGCTGACTGGAAATGGATATTCAGTTATCCGGAACAAAATATTGAAACCATTAACTATGTAAATATTCCGGTTAACCGTCCTGTACTATTTAAATTGACATCGGCAGGAACCATGCAGTCATTCTGGATCCCTGCATTAAGTGGTCAAAAATACACGATGGCAAAAATGGAAACAGAACTTTATATAGTAGCAGATCATGAAGGGTCTTACTTTGGCAGAAACTCAAACTTCAATGGTAAAGGATTCAAAGAAATGGAATTTGAGGTACTTGCCCAATCTCCACAGGATTTTGATAAATGGGTAAAAGAAGTTCAGGAAAAAGCACCTAAATTAACAGAAGAAATGTATGCAGAAAAACTCAAACCTTCACATTTAGGTAGAGAGACGTTTTCAAATACACATCTTGAATGGGTTGATCATGCGGATCATCATGCTAAAGAATATTTAAATCCTGAATTATACCGTGTTCATGGTTATCCGGGCAAAACTTTTACTGATGAAAATAATGATATAGACAACGATACAGAAAACAGTGACCATCATCATGGAGGTGACCATAGTGGACATTAAATGGGATAAAATTTTAATCACTGGCGATCCACTCATTTTAGGTTCACAAATAGCAATTGTACTGACAATGGTCGGTATTGTTGTTGGCCTAACTTATTTTAAAAAATGGAAATATCTTTGGTCAGAATGGTTAACATCAGTTGACCATAAACGAATTGGAATTATGTACATCATCATGGGTGTGCTTATGTTCTTCCGTGGTGGTGTCGACGGCTTAATGATGAAAGCCCAAACAGCCGTACCGGAAAATACATTTTTAGATGCTCAACATTACAATGAAGTCTTTACAACTCACGGCGTAATCATGATTTTATTCATGGCGATGCCGATGTTAATCGGAATTATAAATATTGCCATGCCGCTTCAAATCGGGGCTAGGGACGTGGCATTCCCGCAATTGAACTTATTAAGTTTTTGGTTGACTTTTGCCGGTGCAATGCTATTTAACCTCTCGTTTGTCGTTGGTGGCTCCCCGGATGCTGGGTGGACATCATACTTCCCGCTTGCCGGTAAAGAGTTTACACCCGGAATCGGTAATAACTTTTACATGGTTGCCCTGCAAATTGCCGGTATCGGTACTTTGATGAGCGGAATTAACTTTATCGTCACAATTATGAAGATGCGGGCACCGGGTATGAAATTAATGAGAATGCCAATGTTTTCTTGGACGACATTAATTACATCATTAATTATTGTCATTGCCTTCCCGATCTTTACAGTTGCATTATTATTGGGAACAATGGACCGGATTTTCGGTACACACTTCTTTACCGTTGCAGATGGCGGTCTGGATATGCTTTGGGCTAACCTGTTCTGGTTATGGGGTCACCCGGAAGTGTATATTGTTATTCTACCGGCATTCGGTATTTACTCGGAAGTTGTTGCAACATTTTCAAAGAAACGTTTATATGGTTATACATCAATGGTTATGGCAATCGTTGTTATTTCCGCCTTAAGTATGCTTGTATGGGTTCACCATTTCTATACTATGGGCGTTGGACCTGCAGTTAACTCTGTGTTCTCCATTACAACGATGGCAATTGCGGTTCCAACCGGTATTAAAATGTTTAACTGGCTCTTTACTATGCGCAAAGGCCGGATAGAATTTACAGCACCAATGATGTGGACATTAGCGTTCATCCCTACGTTCTTAATCGGTGGGGTAACAGGGGTTATGCTCGGAATGGCAGCTGCAGACTTCCAATATCATAATACATTGTTCTTGGTTGCTCACTTCCATTACACATTAATTCCTGGTGTTGTTTACGCAGTATTTGCAGCACTTTATTACTGGTGGCCAAAAGTGTTTGGATTCAAATTGAATGAGCGAATCGGTAAATGGCATTTCTGGTTATTTAACATTGGATTTAACTTAACATTCTTCCCAATGTTCTTCCTTGGTTTACAGGGAGCGGCAAGACGGATGTACACTTACTCGGAAGAATCCGGATTATGGCCGTTATATGCATTATCTGCAGTAGGTGCAATTTTCCTTGCTGCCGGTTTTGCAGCACTTTGCTATAACATTTACTGGAGTATTCGTTACGAAAAACGGACAACAGAAAATGATCCGTGGGGTACAGCAAGAACGCTGGAATGGGCTACTGCAACACCTGTTCCGCATTACAATTTTGCTGTTGTTCCGGAAGTTACCGATGTTGATGCTTATTGGGAAATGAAAAAGAATAAAGATAACTTTGCATTAGATCCAAATAAAATTAAACCAATTCATATGCCAAGTAATTCCGGATTACCTGTATATATGGGGGCAGCCTTCTTAATTGCAGGATTCTTCCTTGTCTTTGAATGGATTCCTTTAGCAGCAATTTCCGCTTTCCTCATCTTTGCAGGAATGATTAAACGCTCCTTTGAATACGATGATGGTTACTATGTTCCGGTTGAAGAAATCATCGAGAAAGAGCGTACATGGAGAGGTGATTCGAAATGGAAAGCAAAATGATTAATCACTCTGTACCGACAGAATACCAATCAGAACAAGGAAAATTAAATATATTAGGTTTCTGGATTTTCATCGCGGCAGAAATCATTTTATTTGCAACATTGTTTGCCGTCTATGGGGTTCTTCATAAAAGAACCTCTGACGGGCCGACTGGAGAGGAAATTTTTGTTATAAAAGATGTTGTCATTCAAACAATGCTTTTGTTAACAAGTAGTTTTACCGCCGGATTAGTCATTCATGAAATGCGACGTGGAAATGTTCGCGGGTTAATTACTTGGTTAATCATTACTTTAGCATTGGGTGGCGGCTTCCTGTATATGGAAATTAATGAGTTTATCCATTATGTTCATGCCGGCGCCGGGATTCAAACAAGTGCATTTACATCCAGTTTGTTAACTTTACTGGGAACACACGGAGCCCACGTCACTTTAGGTATCTTTTGGGCGATAATGGTTATCATCCAGCTGCTGCAAAGAGGAATTACACCAATAACCGCAAGTAAAGTTCATATTTGGGGTATTTATTGGCACTTCCTTGATGTTGTTTGGATTTTCATCTTTACATTTGTTTATGTAGGGGGGTTAATTTAGATGAACAGCAAGTCACATAATAGTTTCCCCTATACGCATGTTGTCGGGTTTTTATTATCCATTGCTTTAACCATTGCGACGTTATTCGTTGCATTTAAGACAGGTCTTTCAGCAGGTATTGTGATGATTATTATTGCCGGGTTGGCTGTTGCTCAAGCAGGACTGCAACTATTTATGTTCATGCATATGACAGAAGGCGAAGATCGCGATACAAAAGTAGTCCATACGGTATATGCGGTGTTCATGGCTGTTGTCATTGTCGTTGGTTCCATCTGGGTTATGACTGCCGGGCATCCAATTCATTAAACTTATCATGATACAGTGTAAAAAAACGGGTTTCCCAAAAGGGACCCGTTTTTTAATGCATGTTTTAAGAGCGCTTCGTCAATATAGAAATGTCTTCAAGTTGATTATGACCCGTTTTTTAGTGCATGTTTTAAGAGGCGGTTGCAGTCTGTGAGAAGAGGAAAACTTAAGATTTTTCCCGGTCTTTTTGAACATCCACTTTCCATACATTTTGATTGAGTTTCATTGATACAGGGTGTAAAATGAAGTAACTGTTATTTAACAGTTCTGAAGATTTTCAAGGGGGAACGGGAAATGAAATTCATAAAGTTTATTTTGCAAATGTTATTGATTACCTTTTTTTACATCATTGGTGAAGTTTTACAAAATATCTTTCGGTTATCGATCCCGGGGAGTATTATCGGATTAATTTTATTGTTTCTCTTCTTGTCCAGTAAAATACTTCCGGAAACCTGGGTGAATCAAGGGGCGAATTTTCTGCTGTCACTTATGCCTTTGTTTCTTGTACCCGCCACAGTTGGGGTGATGAATTATTTTCACATTTTTCACGGCAAAGGAATACTCCTTATCATGGGTATAATCGTAAGTACCTGCATTGTCTTTGTCGCTTCTGCTTTTGTTTGTGAAAAATTGGGGAAAACTACATTCAAAGAGAAGGAGAAACATTTGGCATGAACACTATAAGTATTGGAGTCGGCATGTTCTTATTAACCGTTGGCGTATTTTTTGCAGCGAAAAAATTTGCCGTTAAATATAAAAACCCGATTTTGAATCCAACATTAACAACGACCATCATCATTATTATTATATTGGTAAGTTTGAATATTCCTTATGAAACATATATGGATGGGGGCAAATGGCTTCATGAATTATTAGGACCGACAGTCGTGGCGTTAGCCTTTCCTTTATATAAATACAAAGAACTTTTATTGAAATATTTCCAACCGGTCTTGGTTAGTATTTTTCTGGCCGTTACATTGAATTTGATAACGGTTTACATAATCTTAAATCTTCTTGGTTATACCAAAGAAATGATTTTTACGGCGCTTCCCAAGTCGATTACAACCGCTGTCGCTGTTCAAATAGCAGGTCAGATTGGCGGGATTCCGTCATTAACCGCTGTTTTTGTTATGATCGCAGGGTTTACCGGCGCAATCATCGGGCCATACTTACTTAAAATTTTCAAGTTTGACCATACAATCGCACGCGGAATGGCTTTTGGTAACGCCTCCCACGCAATTGGCACAGCCAAGGCATTTGAAGATAATCTCGAAACAGGTTCAATCAGTTCAGCAGGCATGATTTTATCGGCAATTTTAAGTTCTTTTCTTATCCCTTTTCTTGTTTGGATCCTTTTTTAAAAAATCGAGTTAAAAAAAACGCCTTATCCGGGCCACGGTTCTCCATCCGCAATCATCCTATATTTTTTTAAAAAACCAAGGTTAAAAAATGGCTTATCCCCTTCCTGCCAGGGATAAGCCGCTTTCTTATACCGTTGCTTCTTTTTTTCTGTCGTATTCCTCACCAATTGCAGCTAATCTTTCTCGTATTTGTTCTTCTGTCAACCCATGTTCTTTTACATACAAGTTTCTCGGATGAACCCGGCACTCATGGGAACAACCCCGTAAATATTTATGTTCATTTTCCTCAGAGCAGAGAATTTGTTTGTTACAATCTGGATTGGCACAATTAACATAACGCTCGCACGGCTTTCCGTCAAAATAATCACGACCAACGACGACATGTTCAACTTGATTGATCGGGACACTAATCCGCTCATCAAAAACATAGCATTTGCCATCCCACAGCTTTCCCTTTACCTCAGGGTCCTTTCCGTACGTAACAATTCCACCGTGAAGCTGATATACTTCTTCAAATCCTTCTTTTTTCAGCCAACCGGAAAATTTTTCACAACGGATTCCCCCGGTACAATAAGTCAAAATCTTCTTCCCTTGAAATTTTTCTTTATTTTTCCGAATCCAGTCAGGTAATTCACGGAAGGCTTTAATGTCCGGACGAACTGCCCCACGGAAATGGCCTAAATCATATTCATAATCATTTCTGGCATCGATAACGATTGTATCGTGATCTTGCAACATTTGATAAAATTCTTTTGGTTTAAGATAGTTTCCCGTCAATTCAGTCGGATCAATATCTTCATCTAAACGGAGGCTAACAATTTCCTTTCGATGGCGGACATGCATCTTTTTAAACGCATGACCTTCAGCTTCATCAATTTTAAATACCATATCACTAAAGCGGGGATCTTTTCTTAATGTATCCATATAAAGATTCGTTTGTTCCACCGTACCCGATACCGTCCCGTTGATTCCTTCATGAGCGATATGAATTCTCCCTTTAAGTCCTAATTCCTTGCAAAACTTCAAATGCTCTTGTGTAAAAGTTTCCGGGTCTTCAATCGGAACATATTTATAATAAAGCAATACTCGATAGTCCATTTTGTATTACGCTCCTTACCTAATAATAAATCACTGTTAATCATTTTAACACAGTTTATATGTTGTTTATAACTATATGAACTTAAAATCTAAGGAAGATTTTCCCTGTTCCATCATCTTTGTTGTGATTGAATACGGGAGCGTGCACAAAACTTGGCACCATTTGTTTTTAGCAAAAATAATGGTGCATAGTGATTAATTGGGTAATCCTTCATATTACAACTTTACGGGGCCTGTAACAGGTAGTTTAAATAAAAAAACCACTATACAATGATGGGTCACCTGTTTGTACAGTGGAAATCAAATTTTACATTTAATTATAGGTCCGAACTAATTTTAACTTTCTTCTTTCCTTCATCTTTGCCTTTTCATCTTTCCAAACAATATAGAAGAGAAAGAAATTAATACCACCGGCTAACAATAGCCAAGAAACAAGCAAGACTTCACCCTTTATAATCGATCCGAGTACACAAACGGTACAAAGTAAGCCGACAATGAAATAAAATCCTATCAATACTTTACCCATTTCGTCCCCCCTGTTCATCATTTTTACAAATTTTTTAACCATAGTTCAAATTTTATTCAATTAATGTTCACAAAATGTTCATATATTATTTTATTCTACAATACCAGAATTTGAAAGGGTTTTCAACCAGTTGAAGAAAAAATTTTTTGACAATTATCGACTACGGAATTTTTGAAAGGCAAAGTTTTTCCTAATTTCTCCTTTCTATAAGGGAATTTCCTTATTTTTAAAAAAATAAAAGGGAACATTATATCCAGGAGGTGAACATGATGAAAAAACTAATCATTACGTTTCTAACATTATTTTTAATTTTTCCTTCTATCGCTTACGGTCAGACTACATACACAGTTCAACCCGGCGACAGCATGTGGAGAATTTCTGTTCGGTTTCAAGTGGGGCTGAGTGAACTAATCAGAGCAAACCCGCAAATTACAAATCCGGCTCTCATTTACCCAAACCAGAAACTTACGATCCCTCAAATTTCGGAAAAAAATGTTGAGGCCCAAGTTGTTCAATTGGTCAATCAAGAGCGGGCAAAAGCCGGTTTAAAGCCACTTACCCATAACTGGGAACTATCGCGAGTAGCCAGATATAAAAGTATGGATATGAGAGATCACGGGTATTTCTCTCATAATTCACCAACATATGGGAGTCCGTTTACAATGATCAATAACTTTGGAATACGTTTCCGCGCTGCCGGTGAGAACATCGCTCAAGGACAAGCAACCCCTCAAGCGGTCGTTACTGCTTGGATGAACAACCCCGGACACCGCGCCAATATTTTAAGTACAAACTTTACAGAGATCGGCGTCGGTTATGCTGCGGGAGGTTCCGGAAGACATTACTGGACGCAGATGTTTATTAGGAGATAGTGATTTAGAAGCGGTTGTACAACTATTTTCAAGTTGTACAACTTTAATTTTATGGGATGTTCAAACTGAAGATTTATATGTATAAATCCGGTTTGTATCAAAGGAAAAGGGGTGAACGAACGGACTTTTTCGTTGACTTGTTAAAACTTGTTTTATATAATAAGTATAGAAATTAAGTTGCAGTCATAAACTAATATACAGGATTTTAGAGGATGGAACAGGCAGCCATCGCCCTTGTTGGAGATGTGGGAGGGTCACCCCACCTAAGTCCTGTAACGAAATACCGCCATAGCATAAAAGCTATGGCTTTTTACTTTCTCTTAAACTTTTTCAATGTACCTGCAGATTGATAAACGTTAAATTTTTCATCAGTAATTGTGTAGATAGAACGAGCATAACAAATACCTCGAGCACTGGCCCTTAAAGCTACCAATACATTTTCTTGTTTTTCCTCATCATAGTAAATTTTGATGTATTGGATTGAGTCTTTTCTCGGGTGTTTAGCAACATAATCCGGATTGTTTAAAATTTCAGGTATCTTTTTTCCATATTTTGCAAAAACTTCCGGATGTTCCTTCTTCATATGCTCAATATTTGTTTTTCCCAAAAAAATGGGAGTATCTGGATCGAGTGATAACCTCAAGATTGAAATTACTGCATCATCTATTTTCCCAACCTTCCCTGGTTTCAATAAATTTCCCCTGCCTTGACTAAATTGCGTATTTTAAAAGAACGTATTTTATATTATAAGTCTTGTAATCTATTTATATTATGCCGAAAAATGGTAATAGAATAGTTTATTCCTTTCATATCAATATTATTCTTAATCAACTTAACCTTTTATCTAACTCCTTTCAATAAACCAAAGAAAATACTATTGTTGATCAATATCTCTATGAATATCCCCCATTAGTTCTTTCATATGGATTATGTACTACTCAAGTGAATTTTATAATTATTGCATCTTTTATTGTTTTAACAGGGATATTAAAAAGGTGTCAAGAAGAAAGGTTAGGTAAAATCGGACTACTGTATGAATCCGGTTTGTATCAAAGAAAAAGGGCTCCATCTTTGGAAGCCCTCTTTCATATGATTTGTTGATCTAATATTTCAATTTCGCTACTTTTTGCCTTACTTTTTCAATATTAGCCATCTTATTATCCCAACACGCTTGGCTCAAGTCAACCGGATATAGCGTTGGATTTAAAATTCGTTTATATTCATCCCACAGCAGATCAAGATTTTTCTTTACATAATTTTGGATTTCCTTAATCGTCGGCAATTCATAAACGAGCTTACCATCCACGAAAATATTTTTATGCAAATCAACTGCTTCAAAATTAGTCACATATTTACTAATAAACGTATGTACCGGATGAAACATTTTTAACGGCTCTTCCTCTTGCGGATTTTCCCAGTCTAAAGTAATGTAATCTCCTTCTGACTTGCCATTTTGTTTATTAATAATCCGATAAACTTTTTTCAAACCGGGTGTTGTTACCTTCTCCGGATTCCCGCTTATTTTGATCGTATCGATTAATTTACCGTCTTCTTCAATCGCAACGAGTTTATACACAGCTCCTAACGCCGGTTGATCAAATGCTGTGATCAATTTCGTACCGACACCCCAACTATCAATTTGTGCACCTTGGGCTTTTAAATTAATAATTGTATGTTCATCCAAATCATTAGAAGCGAATATTTTTGCTTCCGGAAAACCGGCTTCATCAAGCATTTTTCTTGCTTTCTTAGATAAATAAGCCAAGTCGCCACTATCAATCCGAATTCCGACAAAACGAATTTGATCCCCTAATTCTTTGGCCACCCGTATTGCATTCGGTATCCCGGATTTTAACGTATCATACGTATCAACAAGAAAAATACAATTTTTATGAGTGCTGGCATATTTATGAAAAGCGGTGTACTCATCATGATAAACTTGAACCATGGAATGTGCCAGTGTACCCGAAACCGGAATACCAAATAATTTTCCTGCCCGCACATTACTTGTTGAATCACAGCCACCGATGACTGCAGCCCTTGCTCCCCAAATTGCGGCATCCATTTCTTGCGCCCGTCTTGTCCCGAATTCAGCAACCGGTTCATCCCCAACCACTTGCTTAATTCGAGAAGCCTTGGTGGCAATTAATGTTTGATAGTTCACGATGTTTAACAGGGCGGTTTCAATTAATTGTGCTTCTGCCAAAGGTGCCTCGACACGGATAAGCGGTTCATTGCCAAAAACGATTTCACCCTCAACAACCGAACGCAAGGTTCCCGTAAATCGAACTGTTTTAAGATACGTTAAAAAGTCTTCCGGATATCCTATTTCCCGTAAATAGGCTAAATCACTCTCGGTAAATTTGAAGTTACGTAAATAGTCGATTACTTTTTCGAGTCCGGCAAAAACAGCATACCCGTGTCCAAACGGCATTTTACGAAAAAAAACTTCAAAAACCGCTCTTTTATTATGGATACCGTCTTCCCAATAAGACTGCACCATATTGATTTCGTACAAGTCGGTATGTAATGCTAAGGAATCATCGGTGTATTTTCTATTCACCTTGTTTACCCCCAATTTACTATTTGTTCACAGTTTCTCAAAAGTCTTTACTTTTCATTCGTAATTATATTATACCATCATTATCCATTATCTCTACAATTGAAATATGAATAAAAAAATTTGAGTGTTTGGGCGTTAAGGCAAAGCAGAGCCGTAGTTCACCAAGAAGTTTTTTTGGTTGCTATGTAAAAAAAGACATGCTTATTCAACAGCCAAGCCTATGCTTTCGAAGCTTTCCTTGTGCACTTTTTCATTTACCGCAACAAGCTCTTAATGTATAAGAAAAGGATGCCTAATGGGTTGGACATCCTTTTGGTAAAACAATATTAAGGTTTCAAAAGAACTTTTATACAGCCATCGGTTTTTGTATCAAATACCTCATAACCATGTTCGGCTTGATCGATCGGAATAACATGGGTGACAATATCAGCCGGGTTAAACTCCCCTTTTGCAATGAGATTATATAAGTAAGGCAAATAATGGATGACCGGTGCTTGACCGGTACGGATACTTACATTACGTTGAAAAATATCGCCGAGTGGGAAGGCATTATATCTGGAACCGTAAACACCCGTTAACTGAATCGTTCCGCCTTTTCGCACACATTGAGCAGCTGTAACAATAGCACCCATGGCCCCACCATGAAGCTTCAAACCGGTTGCTAAAAATTCGAGCGGCTTCATTTTCCCGCCCATTCCGACAGCATCGATGACCACATCCGCTCCGCCTTTTGTGATTTCTTTTAAATATTCTCCGGCGTGTTCATGCTCTTCAAAATTGACTATTTCAACATTATTCGTTCTTTTCGCATGTGCCAGACGGTAATCAATATAGTCAACGGCGATCACCCGTTTGGCCCCTTTCATCCAGGCAAATTTTTGCACCATTAATCCGATCGGACCGCAGCCTAAAACAATAACCGTATCTCCTTCTTTCACACCGGCATTATCGACACTCCAATAAGCGGTAGGGACAACATCAGCGAGAAGTACCAATTTTTCGTCTTCCACTTCCGAACCCTCTGGTATTTTGAATGGAGTAAAATTCGCATAGGGAACTCGCAAGTACTCAGCTTGACCACCCGGATAACCGCCGGCTGTACCAGAGTAACCAAAATATCCACCCATTTCTCCATTCTCATTTGCATTGTCACATTGACTTTCCAGTTCATGTTTACAGAACCAACATTCCCCGCAAGCGACAGTAAAAGGAATGATAACGCGGTCTCCTTTTTTGACTTTCGTAACATCCGGACCGACTTCTTCAACAATCCCCATCGGTTCATGCCCGATAATATAATCCTCAGGTGTATTCGGAATCATTCCGTGGATTAAATGAAGATCCGAACCACAGATTGCCGTTGTCGTAATTTTAACGATAATATCATCTCGTTTTTTATCGAGGGAGCTTCCACTTCTTTTACCTTAATATCTTTAATACCTTGATATGTGACAGCTTTCATTGCCTGTTCCTCCTTCAATTATACGGCGTCGCAAAATTACCCAAGCGGTCTGTATCTTTTGGAAATAGGTCAAGTTCCGCAATTTTTACAGCCAACTCTGACGCACGTAAATCTATTTCAAACTGTTTAGACAGATCGTAAGGGTAAAACCATTCTTTTTCCATCATTAGTTGGTATAGTTCACTATGTAACTGAATTCCTTCTTTTAACTGTTCTTTCAACTTTTTTCTTAGCTCCGGATTTGCAGTTTCCGTAATCGCAATCGCATAATTTCGCACACCGGTTTTTACTGTTGTTAAAAATTCCATCGCGATCGCGGAATCCATTGATCAGGCATTCCAACCGCATTGATCGGGTCTAAATAATCTTGTAACATGTTTTTTCACCTCTATTGTAATTTTGCATGGAGATAGGAATCTTGAAGTTCTTTTATATGTTTCATTGTCATTTGGACATCTTTTTCCATTAATGCCCGTAAATCTTGATCAAAGACAACACCTTGCATGAGTTTTGACTTCAGTAAACAGACGGTCTTGAAGTTGAGAATTTCATGCGTATCCATCGTTTCATGAAAAGCTAACTGTTGTTCAGTCATTGTCTTCACCTCTAAACACATTTTTTCTAGTATGGAAAATTGAACATCTTTTCATCAGTTGAAACATTTACCAAACTCGTCAAAAATTCCTATGTATGAGAATCGTTTTTTTGCAACATAGTATGAAAAAGTTTGTTTACGAGGTGGGAATATGAATAAATCTTTAGCCCTTCATGAAACATTGGAACTTCATGAACTGTTAACCTTCAAATCGCTATGCTTATCAAAATCAACTTTGATGTCCGGACTGGTTCAGGACGAGGAATTAAAAACAATTTTACTGAATGATGTTAAGGCCGGGGAAGAAGGTGTAAAACGTTTAGAAAACTTGATTAGATGGGATGGGCAGTAAAGATATTGAATCTTTCAGCCTATTCAAACACGTTAAATGGAGTTAAGGTGGTGAGAAAATGCTTGAGTTTCTTAAAAACATGATGGGGATGAAGGGGATGACCGATCAAGTCATTGCCACGGATTTTCTAATTTCTACAAAATCAGGGGTAATCAATACCGCTTTAGCACTCACAGAATCAGCGACACCGGAATTACGGGCGGAATTGGAAAATCAATTATTTCAAGCAATTGATACTCATGAGCAAATCAGTGACTATATGATTGCAAAAGGTTATTATCATCCTCGGTCATTAAAAGACCAATTACAAATCGATGTCCAAACAGCCAATACAGCAACAAGCTTGGCGAAATCAAAACAAAATTCGTGAAAACAGCTATTTGGGATTACCCTGCATAACTGCAAGACTTTAGAAGGACCCTGTAGACTTAGTTTCTACAGAGGTCTACTAGCTGTTGCTAAATTCCAATAGTCGTTTCCGCCAATTCAACAATAAAACCCAAATTTTCATTAAGAGGTGTACGGAATTCTGCAGTTCGTACCCGGAATTCTACAGTACACCCCTGATATTCAATAGGAAAGGAACTGAATAGCCTTTTTACATTTTTGTTTTATTATCGAGTAAAAAGCACCCGATTGGTTTCCCTTAATTCCTTTATATTGGCAGCTCCTATTCCAAACATCGCCATTTGTAATTCCAGTTCTCGTGTCGCCATGACTTCCATTACGGCTTCCGGTGATTCTGTCGCTTGTTTTAAAATCGATCTGGCAATGCCGACATGATTAGCCCCGAGCGCAATCGCCTTTGCTGCATCGACACCGGTCCGAATGCCACCGCTTGCAATGATCGTTTGTTCCGGTAATTGTTCCCTGACGGACATAATACATTCAACCGTAGGAATTCCCCAATCACTGAATGCCTCTGCAGCTTCCTTCTTTATTTTTTCTTTGGAACGGAATTTTTCTACTTGACTCCAAGAAGTTCCCCCCGCTCCGGCTACATCAATAAAAGACACACCGACTTCGGTTAACCGTTTTGCTACATCGCCGGCAATCCCCCAGCCTACTTCTTTCACACCGACCGGTATATTCAAACCGGAACATAATTTTTCAATTTTTCCAAGAAGGTCTTTAAAATTCGTGTTTCCCTCTTGCTGTATAACCTCTTGAATACCATTCAAATGCAGGACAAGAACATCGGCATTAGTAATCTCAATAATTTGCTTACATTCATCGACACCGAAACCATAATTGAATTGAACCGCACCTAAATTTGCAACAATTGGAATATCGGGGGCATATTTTCGTAATTGAAAAGAAGCACGATGGTCTTTACTTTCAATTAGTGCCCGAGTAGAACCAAGCGCCAGCACCCATCCCCGCTCTTTAGCAGCAATCGCCAAATTCCGGTTAATGGTCTCTGCCATCTGAGCCCCGCCTGTCATGGAACTAATTAAAAACGGTGTTTTAACCGGCTTCCCGAAAAAACTTGTAGCCAGCGAAATTTCTGCAAAATCAATTTCCGGCAAGGCGTTATGAATAAAACGAACGGACTCAAATCCGGTGGTAATTGATGTTCCGGTTACTTTTTCATTTAAAACAATTTTTATATGTTCAGATTTTCGCTGATTGATCTCATGAGTCACACCAATCACCCTCTTTTCAATATATTTATTTCAAAACTACTCAAATGGGCGGGCTCCTGTATACATCCGATTTGTCCAACTAACAATCAGATTTCAAAACTATTCAGATAGGCCGGCTCCTGCATACGTCCAGTTTGTCCCGCTTACAATCAGATTTCTGCTGGATCGGCTCCCTGTTCAGAAATTTGTAGTGACAAAGGGAAAATGCCTGACTTCTTCCATTCATCGGTAAGCGCTTCAAGCAATCCATCGTTTTTTACCAGCGCAATACCGCAGTCGCCACCTCCGGCTCCTGACGACTTGCCACCTCCGTATTTATTGGCAATATCGATTAATTTTTTCAGCTCCTTTGTTTCAATCGCAAAAGAAACATGTTCACCGAGTTTTTGTAAGGCCATTCGATTTTTCTTGATCCCATCAATGACACCTTCCACACTCTTTTGCAAAAAACTTTCCAAGATACGGGTAACAGCATCCGTACTTTCCTTTAAAAAGCGTTTATAAACAGGAGGGTTGTCATTTCGTATACGTTGAACCGCCTTTACCATCGATGCCGTTGATGCCGCCTTTTTCGTCCAACCGACAGCAAGATGCATCTCAATAGGCGGCGTTAGCCTTTCTATATGAAGACCCGGCCAGTCCATTTTCAACAAATCGCTTAAACTTGTCCCTTTTTTTAATTCTTGGTTCAACCATTCCGGACGAAACATTCGATAATGCAGCCATCCTCCATAGGTTGACGCGGCAATATCGGCACAAGAGCCATTCCCTTGTGTTTGATAATGAGCAATGGCGGATAATTTATAAATCCATTCCTTTGTCGGTCTAATATTTTCCAGCTTATAAAAATTTAACAAAGCCGTAATTACCGTAACAACAATCGCAGCACTCGAACCTAAACCGAATTTCTTTCCGGAATCATCGTCAAGTTCACTTGTTACTGTCAATCGAAACGGCCGAGGGAGGGTCCCGTTTTCCTTCAACAATTGATAAAAAATAGATAAAGCATTTTTTACAAAAACTAATTTTTCATCTTCTTGATTGAAAAGGACTTGGCCATCTTGCAAATTAAATTGAATATCCGGAAAACCGATTTGCGGAAGAGAAATGGTATGAATCGAGTCTTCCTCAATAGTTCCTTTCATATATCGATTAACAGCGATTACGATTGCAAACTGATTCGGCTCAAGCACGGCATATTCTCCGGCAATAAATAATTTGCCGGGAACTTTCACATGAATAACCGATTTTTCCATATATCATCTTCCTATCTTAACAAACATCCGCTTCTCCAGTAGGTAAAAAAGTAACCCCCGGACCGGGATGACAGGTGAAAATCTTTTTAACAGAAGGGATTTGCTTTAATTGATCATACACTTTTTGCTCATCTTCCGGCAAACAAAGTACTTTCACATTCGGGCCGGCATCCATGGTAAAATATGCCTCTATTCCTTGTGAACGTATATTTTGCACTGCTTCCATCACTTCCATGGTCGCACTTTGCCAATAATAAAACGGCGGATTTGCTCCTAATGTTGTTGCATGCATTTTTAGCGCGTTTCTTTCAGCGATTTCACCAAGCAGAGTAAAATCACGGAGCTCAAGTGCATGTTTCAATTCTGATAAATCATGCTCGACCGTATCTAACCAGCCTTGGTAAAAAGGGGAAGTCTCTACTGTCCGCTTCATGCCGGCACGACTTAGTACTTTTTTTCTATTAGTAGCTACCATAACAGACAAAACGGCTATTGGAAAATCATCTTCGTGCAAAATCGGAACGGCAAAAGAATCAGAGCCGTCTTCCTTCACCCCTTTTTGCCATTCAACAAAACCGCCATAAATGGAACGGCAGGCTGAACCGGAACCGAGGCGGGCAAATTGGGATAATTCCTGGGGAGGTAAGTTCAGACCAATGGCTTTTGTAGCGGCAGCGGCCAATGCTGCATAACCCGATGCGGATGAAGCAAAGCCGGCTGCTGTCGGGACATGATTTTCAGAACGGACCACAGCAAATAGATGTTTTTTCGCGAATTTTCTAATTGCACTCAAATAGTTCGAAACTCTCTCTGTATCCGTATGATCAGCCTTTTCACCATTTAAAAAAAATACATCTTCTGTCAACTTTTCATTAAACTCCACAGTTGTAACGGTATAAAATGTATCAAGTGTAACCGACAAGCTGCTATTCATGGGTAAAATCAACGACTCGTCCCGTTTTCCCCAATATTTAATTAATGCGATATTCGTATGGGCCTTAGCGGTTGCTTTCAATGTTTTCACCCCATTCTTCACAGGACAGTTGTTCGCTGTCTTGTTCCACTTTAAAAAACCATGTCTCCGTCGCCCCGGCTTCACGTAACCTTTTACATAGCATCGATGCGTGGTCCCCGTTTTCGGCTAACGCGATGATGCAACCTCCCCGACCGGCACCCGTCAACTTTGCACCAAGGGCACCTTCATTTTTTGCAACGTTTACCAAATGGTCAATAGGTTCATCACTAACGCCTAAGTTTTTAAGTTCAATCTGTGCTAAATTTAACAATTCACCTAATCGCGACAGGTCCCCTGCCATCAGTACATCTTTCGTTTCTCTCGTATATAAACCTAATAAATGAATCGAATGCTCGATATGCTTCGGGTCTTGTTTTCGTTTTGCTAAAATACTCGCCACTGCAAGTTTTGTATTCCTAATTTCACCCGTATCGGCAACAACAAGATAAAAAGGTTTTTGGATGAAGAGCGGTTTTGGCATAAAGCCTTTTTGAAACAAAATCGGAACATCGCTAAACACCGTTTCCATATCAATACCACTCGGATTTCCATGAGCATATTTTTCAGCAATATTACCAAGTGTCTTTAATTTTGTTTTTGTCAGTGGAGTTGCAAAATAATTGGAAAGCCCGCGTACGATCGCCATGGCTGTTGCAGCGCTGGAACCAAGACCTCGTGCGATCGGAATATTAGATATTAGTGTTATCTTTAAATTTGCTTGTTTTTGTCCTAATTCCAATAAAGTTTCATTGATACATAGGGCTAGCCCCTTCATACGTTCAGGAATTCGTTCAAGTGGACCTGTATATTTTTCACTTTCAAATAAAATCTTACCATAAGAATGCTCAACGATACAGGTTGCCGATAACGTAGGAAAAGGAAGAGCAATCGCCGGCTCACCGTAAACAACCGCATGTTCTCCGATTAAAATGATTTTACTGTGAGCTGTTCCGACTGCACGTTTCTCTGAGTGATGCAATACAATTCCCTACTTTCAAAAGGATTCTCCGCTACCCAGCTAAAACAGATACTAGCCATGGTGCAGAATATAACACCATAAATTGTACACCAAAATTAACGCCATAGCGACTTAAAGTGCCGGAAACAATCCCGATTAATAAAACACCGGCAATATTTAGCCAGCCTGCATCCATAAATGCAAGTAAGAAAACAAGGGCAACAAATAATCCCAAAATGGCTTCATGGGGAATCCATTTAAAGACAAAGGCACAAATTTCATTGGCGTGTTTAACAATAATGACATATGTGAAAAATAAAGAAATTCCCACACCTATGAAAATCGCCCAAAGAAAATCAGTGAACGATAAAATATGATGCAAATTATGATCCAATGTGAATACAGGCGGTGCATTGAACAACGGATTGGCAGGGCCGAGTGCCACGGAAGAGAGCGGAAAACCTAAGGCAATCAACGGGATTAGTGACCCGGCAATATAGGTAGCATTTGCCAGAGCCTCCATACAACTAATGGCAAGGGAGGATCTTTTCACGGGTTCTTTTTCTTGTTTTGAAAATAATTCGCCAACAAGCGTCGTCACTCCAACCGCACTGAACATAAATGTAATGGTACCGAAAAGCGATGCAATTGAGCTCATCCCGACTTCCTTTTTTGTTAAAATTTTAAATGGGTTCGGGAATCCTTTCTCTTTTGCTGATTTTTTTAAAATAATTTCCTTATGATGATGGCGGATGAGTTGTTTTCTTTTTTCTTTACTTAATAAGTCAAGCAATGTAACAATGACAGGACCAATGGTAATACCGAGAAAAAAAGAAATAAACACATTTTTATTTTCCGGTACAATTCCAAGGTCCCAATATAAGTGTCTTAGTCCTTGTATCAGTAAAGCAAAGGGGATGATGATGATCAAAGACAACCAGCGATTCGTTGAAAGTAATGCCAATAAAACCGCCCCGGCAAACAAAATCGGATTGGCATACTCATTGATCCGTTCAGCAAAAGGAACTAATACACTTGCCAATAATAAACTGACCGGAACAGAAACGAGGGTGCCGATTACGGAACCGGACATCATTTTCTTTATACTCGTTTCTGATTGTCCATATTTTTTTAAAACAAGGGCATGCTCAACCATTGGTGTCGCCATCACGCCACCGGGTATCCCGGCAACGGCTACCGGCACCGAATCGGTTAATTTATGAGCAATAACCGCAGCCATATAAAAGGTAAGGACGACAATTGGTTCAACACCGGCCAAGACAATGGCTAACGTTATCGGCGCAATCACTGCCGTTTCATCTGTACCGGGGACGATGCCAATAATTGTATAAATTGCCGTACCGAGAATGGCGGCAATAAGCATTTGTATAAGTAGATTCACATCCATCTATTTACCTTCCTCTGTTTCGATTAAATTCCGTTTTGGTTTTATGATAACACTGCAAATAATAAACCCGATTAATGCACCCGACAATCCAAAGAATAACGGTTTAGGCGGATCATTCGGAGCCAGTAAATAAGCCCCGAGGGTCATGATACTGCAGATAATGAAAGAAATCACCAGGTCTTTAATGCTTACAAAATCCTCCCACACTTCCACATATTCGGAATGGTCCTGTGTTTTTTGGTAAGTTGGATCGGCTTTTGATTTTGCCATGTGCATCTCCTTTCCGGAAAAACATACTGCTTCTTTTGGTAGTTTCAGTATTTTCCACTATTTGTATACAGCTCGTTTAAAGCCACTTCCATTATAGTGATATTGATAATCATTTTCAATTATTTATTACAGAAAGAGCCGGGTATTTTGGGCTAAACTATTTGGGGGGAATAAAAAGCACAAAAATGTTCTTGAGACACGCTCTATTAGACAATTTTACATATAAAATGCACGAATTTGTCCATGAGACTCGTTCTATTGGACATTTTTTCGAATAAAATGCAGCAAACTGTCCATGACAACCTCTCTATTAGACATTTTTCGATTAAAAGGGCACCAATTTGTCCATGAGACACGCTCTATTAGACAATTTTACATATAAAATGCACGAATTTGTCCATGAGACACGCTCTATTGGACATTTTTTCGAATAAAATGCAGCAAACTGTCCATGACAACCTCTCTATTAGACATTTTTCGATTAAAAGGGCACCAATTTGTCCATGAGACTCGCTCTATTAGACAATTTTACATATAAAATGCACGAATTTGTCCATGAGACTCGTTCTATTGGACATTTTTTCGAATAAAATGCAGCAAACTGTCCATGACAACCTCTCTATTAGACATTTTCCGATTAAAAGGGCACCAATTTGTCCATGAGACTCGCTCTATTAGACAATTTTACATATAAAATGCACGAATTTGTCCATGAGACTCGTTCTATTGGACATTTTTTCGAATAAAATGCAGCAAACTGTCCATGACAACCTCTCTATTAGACATTTTCCGATTAAAAGGGCACCAATTTGTCCATGAGACACGCTCTATTAGACAATTTTACATATAAAATGCACCAATTTGTCCATGAGACCCGTTCTATTGGACATTTTTTCGAATAAAATGCTTCATATTTTCCATGACAACCTCTCTATTAGACATTTTTCGATTAAAAGGGCACCAATTTGTCCATGAGACACGCTCTATTAGACAATTTTACATATAAAATGCACGAATTTGTCCATGAGACTCGTTCTATTGGACATTTTTTCGAATAAAATGCAGCAAAACTGTCCATGACAACCTCTCTATTAGACATTTTTCGATTAAAAGGGCACGAATTTGTCCATGAGACTCGTTCCATTGGACATTTTTTCGAATAAAATGCAGCAAACTGTCCATGACAACCTCTCTATTAGACATTTTTCGATTAAAAGGGCACCAATTTGTCCATGAGACACGCTCTATTAGACAATTTTACATATAAAATGCACGAATTTGTCCATGAGACTCGTTCCATTGGACATTTTTTCGAATAAAATGCTTCAATCTGTCCATTACAACCGACCTATTAGACAGTTTTACAAATAGAATGTACCAAACTGTCCATTACATCCGCCCTACTAGACATTTTTACAAAAAAAACACCAAACTGTCCATAAAGCTAATTCCCGCCATAACCTTCTCATGTATAAAGCCTATAAAAAAAATCCCCCACTTTTTAAAGCAGGAGATTCCGCTATGCTTTCTTTTATAATTGTTGTGCATACAACCCTAGTATCTTCAGTTTTTCCGTAACTAGTTCTTTTTCATGGGTGGTGAGACCGCCCATAATTTTGCTCATCGCCTCTTTATGCTTTGGAAAAATATCCTCCATTAATTTTTTACCCTCGTCTGTAATCGAAGCATAAATAACCCGGCGATCGGTCGGACATGCTTTTCTTGTTAAATAACTTTTATTCTCCAATTTATCAATAACATAGGTAATGCTACTGGAGGCCAGCAAAATTTTTTGTCCAACTTTTTGAATCGGTTGATCACCTTTATGAAAAAGCAATTCCAAAACGGCAAATTCAGTCAAATTCAGTCCATATTCCTTGACATTCTTGACAATTTGCTTTTCAATTGCTTCAAATGCTCTTGATAATACGATAAAGAGTTTTAAAGAAACATCTTGGTCTCTTTCCACATTTTTGTTACTCATCGTATCAGATCCTTTAATAATAATATCTCGAAATCGAAATAATTATACTAACAGTTAGGCAAGTTTGTCAAGGTAAAAGCAATGAAACCGGCACATCTATATTTTGTTACGCAAATTATTTGCTATACTATTAAGGAAGAGATTTTTCATTCCAGCAACACATAGGTTGAAAGGAGTATTCGATGAAATCATTAATTATCGCAGAAAAGCCGAGTGTCGCACGGGAAATTGCCCGTGTTCTCGATTTGCGTGAAAAACATAAATCTTATATCGTGGGAAAACAATATATCATTACTTGGGCCCTTGGTCATCTTGTGGAACTAAAAATGCCCGAGAACTATGACCCGAAATATAAAACTTGGCGTCTGGAGGATTTGCCTATCATCCCGGATAAAATGGGTTTGAAGGTCATCAGGCAGACAAGTCATCAGTTTAAAGCAATTGAAGGACTCGCAAAACGCCAAGATATAAAGGACCTTATTATTGCTACTGATGCCGGTCGGGAGGGTGAACTGGTTGCCCGTTGGATTATTGAAAAAATTCATTGGAGAAAGCCGATCAAACGACTTTGGATATCTTCTGTCACAGACCGGGCCATTCGTGACGGTTTTAACCAGTTAAAACCGGGAGAACAGTTTGAGAATCTGTATCAGTCCGCTGTATGCCGGGCTGAAGCAGATTGGCTGATTGGTTTGAACGTATCACGGGCATTGACAACAAAATACAAGGATCCGCTCTCAGCCGGCCGGGTGCAAACACCTACTCTGTCACTCATTATCGACCGGGAAAAACAAATTCAAAAATTTGTCCCGAAAAAATATTGGGTCATCAAAGCAAAATGCGGTTCTCTTGTAGTCGAATGGGAAAAGAACGGGGAAAAACGGATATTCGATAAAGAACAGGCGGAAAAAATGATTACCAAACTAAATGGTCAAAAAGCCGTTGTCACCGAGATCAACACAAAAGAAAAAGCAGAACAACAGCCGCTTCCTTATGACCTGAACGAATTACAACGGGATGCGAATAAACGATACGGTTTTTCCGCCAAAAAGACGTTAAGCGTATTACAAAAATTATATGAGGAACATAAATATGTCACCTACCCAAGAACCGACTCCCGCTATTTAACGACAGATATGGAAGCAACGATGTATGAGCGGTTAACCGGCATTTCTTCCGCCTATAAAGAGGAAGTCAAACCACTTTTGGCAAACAGAGGGAAAGTGATTGCCAAACGCGTATTTAATAACGAAAAAGTGTCAGATCACCATGCAATTATTCCCACTGAAGAAAAAGTCCATATAAATGATCTGTCGTCGGATGAGCGGAAGATTTACGATTTAATTGTTCGGCGCTTTTTAACAATTTTTTATCCGCCGTTTAAATATGAAACGGTCCAAGCGCAGTTCAAGGTAAATGGCGAAACCTTTACAGCAAAAGCAAGGAATATTAAAGATTGGGGTTTTAAAAAAATTCAAGGTCATGATGAGGAAGAACCGGCACACAATAATCTTCAAACATTAAAAATAGGACAAAACGATTCCATCCGGGGCATTCAAATGGAAGAAAGATTGACAGAGCCCCCGCTCCGTTATTCGGAAGCCGATTTACTCGGGCAAATGGAAAAATACGGACTCGGAACACCGGCGACACGAGCTGAAATCATTGAACGCTTGGTTGAAACGGAGGTCGTCGAACGGCAAAATGGTCGGTTTTATTCAACCCAAAAAGGCCGTCAGCTAATGGACCTTGTTAATAAGGACTTGAAATCACCGGAATTGACAGCGAAATGGGAAAAGGAACTGGAACTGATTGCGCGAGGTAAAGCCAATCCGAAACAGTTTTTGAAAAATATTCGCAAGCAAACAGAGGCCCTCGTCTCGGAAATTAAACAAAGTGACAAACAATACCGTACGCCAAACTTAACCGGTTCGAAATGTCCGGAATGTGGGTCATTTTTGAAAGAGCGGAATACAAAAGACGGGAAGTTCCTTGTCTGTTCCAGTTTGGATTGCTCATACCGGCGCCGCAAAGAGCCAAAGTTGTCCAACCGAAGATGCCCGCAATGTCATAAAAAAATGGAAATTCATGAAGGAAAGGCTGGTCTGTATTTCCAATGCCGGAATTGCAATATCGTTGAAAAAGCCGAGGAAAAGAAAAAGGCCGTAAACAAACGGGAAGAAAGGAAACTTTTGCAAAAATATACAAAGAAAGATGAATCCTTTGGCACAAGTCTCGGCGATTTGTTGAAAGCAAAATTAGAGGGGAAAGAATAACCGGATCTTACAAAGAAGGCTTAGGATCATCACCTAAGCCTTTTCTCTTTTTATCTATTTCGTTAACTCTGCAAATTGGGCTTGCGTTACATTCGCTAATTGGTGCGGGTCCATTACTATTTGCATGCCGATTTTTCCGGCACTTACGACGATTTCCGGTAAATGTTCAGCACTGGCATCGATAAAAGTTGGGTAGTTTTTCTTCATTCCAATCGGTGAACAGCCACCGCGAATATAGCCGGTCCATTTTTGCAAGTCCTTTACATGCAACATTTCCAGTTTCTTTTCTCCTGCTGCTTTTGCTGCCTTTTTCAAATCCAATTCTTTTTCAACCGGAATGACGAACACATACAGATTTTGTTCATGATGGGTGACTAATGTTTTAAAAACGGATTCCGGTGGCCGCCCGACTTTTTCTGCAACAGCCATGCCATCAATTTTTCCATCATTTGCATCATATGACAATGTTGAATAGGGGATTTTATCTTTATCCAATATTCTCATTGCATTTGTTTTCATGCTCATTTTCACATTACTCCCTTTTAATATGTAACTCTGAAATTAAAATTTCCAAAATAACGTTTCAAACCGACTCCCGCTCCGTTCAATGACGCCACTTTATTCAGAAGTTACGTCAAGTCACCAATCCGGTTGTTTTCAGCCGACGCTCCAACAATACTAGCCGCCAACTGTTTATAAACAAGCGTCAAACCACCAATCCGAATGTTTCAACCCGGCTCTTCCTCTCGCTTCATCCAATAGCACCCCGGATATCATACTCCGCCAAATCAATCTCAAGCTCCCGACCGGTTACTAAACATGCGAGCTGACTGCCGAGAAAAGGAGCGGTCGTTAATCCGGAAGCACCTAAGCCATTTGCCAAATAAAGCCCTTCATAGCTTGGTACTTCACCAATAACCGGGAGAAAATTTGGTGTAAACGGACGGAAGCCGACTCTGACATCGATAACTTCTCCGTCTTGAAGACCCGGTGCAACTTCAAATGCCTTTGAAAAAATTTCATGTAGACCACCGGCTGTTACACGAAGGTCGAATCCGGTATGATTTTCATGGGTAGCTCCGACGACTACCTCACCGCCATCAAACGCCAAGATACTTTGGTCACCGGGCGGCATAACAACCGGCCAAGAGTCAGTAAGTTGATTTTTCAATTTCAAATGAACAATTTGACCTTTTTGATAAGTAATTAACAAGCGGACTCCCAACGGTGCAAGAAGTTCATCTGCCCATGCCCCTGCTGTGATTACCACACAATCACCCGCAATCAATTCCTTACCAACCTTAACACCTTGAACAGTTCCATTCCCACCTACTAACGCTGCCGAACCATTTACTATGTTTGCCCCATATTTTTCAGCACCGCGTAACAATGCATCCCGTAATGCTCGACCATTCACACGGGCAGCTCCACTGATATGTACCGAAGCATATCCCTTTTTCAGCAATGGAAACATATTTCGTGTTTCCTCTTCTGTTAACATTGTAATTTCCCCTATTTCCGGTGCATCTTCTTTCCGTATTCTTGCCCGTTCTTCCATTTGTTTCAACTTTTCGATATCCGTATGAATGCTAATCGCCCCAACCTGTTTATAGCCGGTCTCTTGTTCCTCATCAACTTGTAATTGCTTAATAAGCCGGGGATAATAAGCTGCACCTTTTTTTGCCAACCGATACCACGCTTTATTCCTTCTTTGTGATAACCAAGGACAAATCATTCCCGCGGCGGCATCTGTTGCCTGACCCGCGTCTTTTCGATCAACAACTACGACATCGGCGCCCAATTTTGCTAAATGATAGGCAGTTGCCGCACCCAAAATTCCTGCACCAATTACGATATACCTTGACACTACACATCCTCCATTTCTCAAAAAATGACCCTCTTTAATACTTTTTCTGTAAAAACTTTATTAAAAACATGGGAATAGCGACAAGTCCGCTAAAATTACTCCATCTATTTTAGCCCATATAAAAAATATCAAGAAAAACCCGAACTGGATTGTAAGATTTTTCCTAGCCAGAATTAAATTAAAAAAGTATAATTATAATTAAATTCATTTTTATTATTTCTCGACATCGTAATTGTTGTTTGATTCAGAAAACATTATTATTCATTGGTTAACACCCAATTATATAATACATATTTTATGTTTTACAGATATAACCCGGAAACTTTTTTGGATGCTAATCATATTATTTTTTCCTATTATACTACTTTACCCGTGCGAATCGCGACTTGTAGATCGTCAAATGAAAGGAATCTTTCGAGTATGCCCTTATTCACGCATCGAATATTCTTAATATTTCCAGCAGCAGTTAAATTAGCTTTATTGTTAGAAATGTATGATTAAACAGAAACAGTATCAAATCTATCACAGAGGTGTCAATATGAAACATTTTTTCAATTTTAAAACAATTAACAGGAAAATTATTGTCGGTTTTACGGTTGTTATCCTAATCAGCTCACTGTTAGTTGTCTATAATCTATTTTCCTTTTACGCAACGAACAAAAAAACTGAAGATATTGTGGATCAACAACTTCAATTCGTCATTGCGAATGATCAATTGGCATACAATGTTTCCGAAAGATTAGCTCTCGTTAGAGGATATATTCTATATGGTGATAATGATTACCGTAAAAAGTTTAATCAATATACCGGTGAAAGTAAAAACATACAGGAACAAATTTTGAAAATCGACAAGTCCAAAGAGGTAAAAGATCTTTTTGCTAAACAAGAAAATTGGGAAAGAGTTATTGTTCAAGATGTATATACAGAACTATCAAAGGGAAATGAGGAACAGGCTTTAAAAACATTATCTGAAAAAGTGGAACCATTATCCGATGAATTAGTTACTGCTTATTCAACACAATCCGAAAAACGACAAAAAGAAATAAATGATATGGGCGATCAAATTATACATAGCGGGCAGACAAGTATGATGATTAGTGTAATTATTTCTATCATTGTAATCATTTCGAGCATTATTGTTGCCTTTTTTACCGGCAAGTCCATATCAAAACCGATTAAGCTTGTTGAAGAACGAATGAACCTGATTGCGAGTGGAAATTTAAGCGGGAAACCTTTGGAAACACAATTACTTGATGAAACCGGTCATCTTATCCAGTCGACAAATCGGATGAATTTGCAAATGCGGGAATTAATTTCCAAAATTAAATCTGTCTCCGATACCGTTACTTCTCAAAGTGAGGAATTAACCCAGTCAGCTAATGAAGTAAAAGCAGGTGCGGAACAAACGGCAGTCACCATGCAAAATTTGGCCGCCAATGCAGAAACACAAGCAAATCGTGCCGAACGCTTATCATCGATTATGAAATCTTTCCATGAAAAAGTAGAAGCAGCAAATGATAATGGAGTCCGGGTTGAACAAACATCGAAACATATTTTGGAAATGTCCAGTGAAGGCGGTAGACTCATGTCTTCATCAACTGCTCAAATGGAAAAAATTGATTCGATTGTCAAACAAACGGTAGAAAAAGTTCAAGGACTTGATACCGAATCGCAAAAAATATCAAAATTGGTTTCCGTCATTAAAGAGATTGCCGACCAAACGAATCTATTAGCCTTAAACGCAGCAATAGAAGCAGCAAGGGCCGGAGAACATGGTAAAGGATTTGCAGTTGTCGCCGATGAAGTTAGGAAGCTGGCTGAACAAGTATCTTTTTCCGTCAAGGACATTACAGGAATTGTAGCTAATATTCAAAATGAGGTCAGTGAGGTAACAGATGTGTTGGAAGAAGGATACACGGAGGTTGAACAGGGCACTTCACAGATCAAAATGACAGAGGAACGTTTTAAACAGATTAATCTGGCTATTACTGAAATGGCAAATCATATTAAACAAATATCAATGAATCTGGCCGAAATTGCCAACAATAGTGAGGAAATGAGTGTCTCTGTTCATGAAATTGCCGCCACCGCCCAAGAAGCAGCTGCCGGTATTGAGCAAACTTCTGCCTCCTCCCAACAAACAAGCAGTTCGATGGAGATTATTACCGAAAGTTCAAATCTCCTTGCAAAACTGGCAGATGAAATGAATAAGCTAATCGGTACATTCAAGCTTTAAAGAAAGAAACTTTATCAGCGGGGATTTTCCATCTCCGCTGATTTTTTTAATGATACGCAAATCCCGGTAGTTTTTTTACAAGTTAAAATTTCCAACTACGTCGAATTCACTTCTTTGCAGGAAATTGATACTTTCCCTCTCATATAAAAAATCACCTCCAAAAGCCATGGAGGTGTCTATAAAATCAAACAAAAAGGGATAACCATGTGGGGATGGAGGGTCCCCAAATGGAGGAACTAACATGACAAACTTAATCAAATTGCTCTTCTTCAGTTGATAATTTCAAGCTGAGTTGAGCTACTACAATCTTAAACAAATTGCTCTTCTTCCGTTGATCCTTTCAAAGCTGTTGTTGAGCTGCTACCACCGGTAACAATGGTGGCTACTTCATCAAAATAACCTGTTCCAACTTCACGTTGATGTCTTGTTGCCGTATAACCTTTATCTTCGCTGGCAAATTCTCTTTGCTGGAAGTCACTATAAGCAGCCATGCCGCGATCACGGTAGTCATAAGCCAATTCAAACATACTGTGGTTCAAAGTATGGAAGCCGGCCAAAGTAACAAATTGATACTTGTAACCCATTTTTGCAATTTCTTTTTGGAACTCTGCAATTGTTTTTTCAGGCAATTTTTTCTTCCAGTTAAATGATGGTGAACAGTTATACGCCAACAGTTTACCCGGGAATTTTTCATGAATCGCATCCGCAAAACGTTTTGCTTCTTCCAAATTCGGCTCGGAAGTTTCACACCAGATCAGGTCGGCATACGGTGCATAAGCGAGTCCTCGGGAAATAGCTTGCTCTATCCCGTCTCGTACATAATAGAATCCTTCCGGCGAACGCTCACCTGTTAAAAATTCATGATCATAAGGATCTACATCACTTTGTAATAGTTGAGCTGCGTTTGCATCTGTCCGGGCGATTAACACAGTCGGTACATTTAATACATCAGCTGCAAGACGGGCTGAAATTAAATTACGAACGGCAGATTGCGTTGGTAATAATACTTTACCACCTAAATGGCCGCATTTTTTCTCAGACGATAATTGATCTTCAAAGTGAACGGCTGCAGCACCGGCTTCAATCATTGCCTTCATTAATTCATAAACATTTAACGCACCGCCGAACCCTGCTTCAGCATCAGCAACAATTGGAACGAACCAATTTGTATCGTCACGACCTTCAATGCTGTCAATTTCATCAGCACGCTGTAATGCTTGATTAATCCGTTTTACAACATTTGGAACGCTGTTTGCCGGATATAAGCTTTGATCCGGATACATTTGCCCGGCCAAGTTGGCATCAGCTGCAACTTGCCAACCGCTGACATAAATGGCTTTTAAACCGGCTTTCACTTGTTGAACGGCTTGGTTACCGGTTAAAGCACCAAGGGAATGAATATAATCTTCTTCATGTAATTGTTTCCAAAGAAGTTCAGAACCCCTTTTTGCCAAAGTATGTTCAACGAGTACTTTTCCCCGCAGACGAACAACATCTTCTGCCGTATACGGGCGGGTAATTCCTTTAAACCTTTCTGAATTCCAAATCTCTTTTAATTGTTGGATTTGTTCAGCTTTACTACTCATTGTGATTTCCTCCTAAGAAAATGTATTTATATTAATTTTTAAAAAAACCAAGAATAATAGACTACGAATTAATCCAGCTTTTCATATCCGGGAATGGTCAAAAATTCAATGAACTCTTCCTGCTCGATTAATTCTCTAAATAGTGCTGTTGCTTCTTCAAATCTGCCTTGTTCAAATCGTTCTGCACCAATTTCTTGCTTAATCTTTTCCAATTCTTCCTCAATCATTTGCTCAACCAGCTCAAACGTAACTTTCCGACCATCACTTAATATTCCTTTTGGATGGCGAATCCATTGCCATACTTGAGCCCGGGAAATTTCAGCAGTAGCGGCATCTTCCATCAAGTTATACAGCGGAACCGCCCCTTTTCCCATTAACCAAGCTTCAATATATTGAATCCCGACACTGATATTGGTGCGGAGTCCTGCTTCGGTAATGTCTCCTTCAGGTACTTCCACCAGCTGCTCAGCGGTAATTTCAATGTCATCCCGTTTCCGATCGATTTGGTTCGGTTGCGGCATATATTGGTCAAATACTTCCTTGGCAACCGGAACGAGACCCGGGTGGGCGACCCAACTTCCATCGAAGCCGTCTTTCACTTCTCGTTCTTTATCCTTGCGCACCTTTTCAAATGCAGACGCGTTGGCAACCTCATCATTTTTAACCGGAATTTGGGCAGCCATTCCGCCGATTGCCGGGGCATTCCGCTTATGGCAAGTTTTTGCCACATAAAGTGTATAGGCACGCATAAACGGTACTTCCATTGTCACTTGGGAACGGTCCGGTAATATAAAATCCGGGTGTTTCCTGAACTTTTTGATCGTACTAAAAATGTAATCCCAACGACCGCAATTCAATCCGGCACTATGTTCTTTTAATTCATACAAGATTTCATCCGCTTCAAATGCTGCTGTAATTGTTTCGATAAGTACGGTTGCTTTAATCGTCCCTTGAGGAATGCCAAGTTCTTCTTGGGCAAATACGAAAACATCATTCCAAAGACGGGCTTCTTTTGCATTTTCCAATTTCGGTAAGTAAAAATAAGGTCCGGACCCACGCTTAATCAATTCTTTTGCATTGTGATAGAAAAATAGACCGAAATCAAAGAGACTTGCCGAAATTGGCTCCCCATCAATTAAAAAATGTTTTTCTACCATATGCCATCCTCTTGGGCGAACAAGTAAAGTGGCCATTTCATCTTTTAATTGATACACTTTACCGTTTGGCGCCGTAAACTGTAACGTTCTTCGGATAGCATCCCGTAAATTCCTCTGCCCTTGTATCGTATTGGCAAATGTCGGTGCGTTTGCATCCTCAAAATCGGCCATGAATACTTTTGCTCCTGAGTTAAAGGCATTGATGACCATTTTCGGATCCCCTGCAGGACCGGTAATCTCTACCCGTCTGTCTTGCAGATCTTTTGGAATTGGTGCAATGGTCCAGTCCCCTTCACGAATAGCTTTTGTCTCTTCTAAAAATGTTGGTTTCTTGCCTTGGTCAAATTCCTTTTGTAATTCTTCACGGAGTTGCAACAATGATTTTCTTTTTTCTTCAAAACGTTCATGCAATTTCTCTAAAAATGCTGCTGCATCGTCCGTTAAGATTTCAGATTTTTCATATTGCAGTCTTTCCTGAATCCTTTCCATTTCTACACCCCTTTGTCACATCTGAATACTTGGTAAAATTTTGTCCACACATATAGAACTATGAATCTATAAATCATCCACACCTACATCCCGGTGAATGTTGCAGTGGAGATTTCCAAAGAAGTTTTAAAACTAAAATCTTCATTCCTTGATGCGTGTCCACTTCGCCGCTGGAGCATTCATCCGTTATGTACACCGCATTGGTTTTCAATGAAATTCATCTCCCACCTGAATACTCACACATCGAGGTGGGAGTCTTTCCGCCCGAGGTTGGTAAAGTAAATTCTGTTATATTACAAAGAAGCCGATTGACTTACAGATTCCGATAACATTTCTAAGTGCCTAAGTTTAATCCAATAATCCTGTACCATTACAACGGGAACAATCAACAATACCTGAATCATGACAATGATCGCAATGAGCATGATTTGACTTCTTTTCCAAATGGCAAGTACAAGGCATTTCTCCGTTCCCTTCACAAGTTGGACAATTCATTATAAAATCCCCTTTCATGTTTTTGTATTACTACAGTATCTTTATTTATTAATTATTATATAACAGATTTTTGAAAACGCAACCCCTTTTTAGAAAATTCTTTCGACAAAATGCAAAATTTTTTTGGAGGTCACTGAAATACTATTGCTCACACAATATATAGTAAGATGAACCGCAAAAATAACACTAGATACAGTGTTCAAAAAGTCATCCTTCATATTTTTCAGCCGTCTTTTTTTGCCCGCATTTGTTTTTTCCAATTTGAAATGTTAAATGATTCCCTTAAAAAATGATAAACTATTTATGAATTACTATGGAAAAAGAAAGGATTGGCCACGTATGAAACCAGCAATCCGCTTTGAGCAAGTGAACTATTCTGTTGATGGTTTACATGTTTTAAGAAATATAACCGGTTTTTTCCCAAAAGGTAAAATAACCACACTTGTCGGGCCGTCCGGTGCAGGAAAAACAACACTGTTTCGCCTGTGTAACGGGCTGAAGTCACCGGATTCCGGGGATATTTTTATTAATGAGAAGCATATCAAGGAATATGACCCGGTAACATTAAGACGAAAAGTTGGACTGGCCCTGCAAAATGCTACGATGATTGATGGAACGGTTTTCGATAATTTATCACTTCCGTTAAAATTACAGGGGAAACAATTGGAAGAAGCTGAGGCAAAAAGGTTACTGAATTTAGTTGGATTAGAGGAACAGTTTTTATCTCACGGTGCAAAGGATTTGTCAGGCGGGCAAAGGCAAAAGGTATCGATTGCCAGAACTTTGGTGAACCGACCAGAGATTCTCCTCCTTGATGAAATTACCTCTGCCCTTGATCGTATCTCCCAACAAGACATTGAAGAATTAATTATGAACATTAATAAAAAATTTGGCACAACGATTATTTGGATTACCCACAATCTTGATCAAGCTGTAAAAGTAGCAGACTATACCTGGGTAATGATAGCTGGGGAAGTTGTTGAAACCGGAGATATCTCTGTATTAACAGCGCCGAAAAATGAACGGGTCAAGCTGTTTGTAAAGGGGGAAGAGAATTGAGCTTTTTAAATCTTACACTTTCACTAATCTTTGTTCTTATCCCGCTTATTTTATCGAAAACATTAAATCTTGGTTTAGAAAAAGATACAATTATTGCCGTTGTCCGGTCGATTATTCAACTTCTGACAGTGGGATATATTTTACATTTTGTTTTTACATCCAATGATTATCTATATATTATTTTAATGATTGGTCTAATCATCGGTGCTGCTACGGCGAATGCCCGTAAAAAAGGAACATCGATCCCCGGCATTACCGGCAAATTAATTTTTACCTTTCTGTTTGTGGAATTGTTAACACAAGGGATTTTGTTAGGATTCGGGATTACACCGCCAACCGCCCAATACATGATTCCAATTAGCGGGATGATGGTCGGCAATTCCATGGTGCTTGCCATTTTGTTTCTTAATCGGTTTGCGTCGGAAGTCCACGCTTACGAAGAGGAAATTGAACTTATTTTGTCGCTTGGCGGGACTCCGAAACAAGCCATTCATCGGCAATTGATTACAGCCATTAAGGCAAGTACGATACCAACAATTGAAAGTCAAAAAACGATGGGACTTGTTCAGTTACCGGGGATGATGAGCGGTCAAATTATCGCCGGTGCCGACCCGATCCAGGCGGTACAATTCCAATTATTAGTTTTATTTCTTTTGCTTACCACTGCAGTTATTACTAGTGTTTTATTAGGGTTCTTATCCTATCCGACTCTGTTTAACCAGAGAATGCAACGGGTAAAAGAAGTAAACCCCACGGATTAATCGTGCCGTGGGGCTGTTTTATGCTCATATCCAATACTCTTTGTTCCATTAAAAGTCATTGACTGTTTTTATTGGCTACAGCTGAAGCCTCTTTCCAATACATTGCCATTGCTGTGCCAATAATTAGCACAATCGTCGAGAAATAGTACGGGAAATTTAAATTAATGTCAAATAACATGCCGCCGACAATCGGACCAAATATATTCCCAAAACTTGTAAATGTTGAATTCATTCCCCCGATAAATCCTTGATCATTTCCGGCGACTTTCGACAAATACGTTGTAACCGCCGGACGAATTAAGTCAAAACCGGCAAAAACGATAAACGTGACCAATAAGATTGAGAAATAATGATTGACTATGGTCATGACAAAAACAACGATGGAGGAAAACAGGAAACACCAACGTATTAACCGGATTTCTCCAATTTTTTTCGTTAAGTAATCAAATAAAAACACTTGGCCAACAGCACCAATGATTCCACCGCCCATAATAATGATCGCAATATCTTTTGGTGAAAATCCAAATTTATGATCAATAAATAGACTAAATAACGACTCAAATGCTGAAAGTCCAAATGAAGAAATAAAGATTAATAACAATGGTATGAAGTAAATTGGTTTAAACGCGACTTTCCATGTTGTTGATTGTGTATGTTCCTGAACCTTTGTCTCCTCTAATCTTTCCGGTTCCTTCAATAGGATAAAGGATAAGATTGCGGCAAAAACACCTAAAAAACCCGCTACATAAAACGGTAGCCGTGCACTAAATTCAGCTAAAAAACCGCCGAGTCCCGGACCGATAATAAATCCGGTATTAATGGCTGCAGACATATATCCTAACGCTTTCGGTCTCTCATGTGCCGTCGTAATATCAGCAATAAATGCGGTAACAGCCGGCATGATAAAAGCACTGCTTAAACCACCGAACATACGAGAAAGGAATAAGACTTCCACTGTTTTTCCGATTCCAAATAAAAATTCCGACAGGCCGAAGATAACCAACCCAATTACAATCATTCGCTTCCTTCCATAGCGGTCTGCCCATCTGCCGGCAATGGGAGAGGATATAAGTTGAACAAAGGCGAATACAGCCACCATATACCCTACAACTGCCCCATTGATTGACAGTTCATTCATTATCGTTGGTAAAACAGGAACAACTAAACCAATTCCTAAAAATGCTAAAAATAAATTTGCTAGTAAAATACTTAATGTGACTTTCTTTTTCTTATCCATACTTACTCCTTACATAAAATCTTCAAATATCGTATCTCTATCTTAAACGATAACCAATGAATAATAAAACCTTAAAAACCCTAATTTTAATTATATCAAAAAAGATGCTGTACTTTGCAGCATCTTTTTTCAATATCGCTTCATTACCCATCAAGGCTCAAGTTAACCTTAAATGAGCGGGAATTCGATTATTCCCTGTTTGTTCGTTGAAATAACCAGACATATACGGGCAACGGATTTGAACCCGCCACCCCTACGGCCTGAACGTAGTGCTCCAGTTAAATAACCAGTTACGGGCAAGCCCCTCTCAGCCATAGGTGTGGTGGTTTTACGGCCCGAAAAGGCGGGATAAAATGAAGTCATAATTCTTTTGTTTTACCGATGAATTTTCGGTGATTTTCCGTATGCTCTTGTTCATACAACCAGACGACGATAACGAGACAGGCCAGCGCTACTTCGGAAAGTGCCATAAATGCGATCGAATATTGTCCGGTAATATTATGAACGGCAGTTAAAACTAACGGCGGGAAAAAACCACCAAGTCCGCCCATGGCTGAAACAATTCCATTTACGACACCGGCTTGTTTTGAAAAATAAAGCGGGACAAGTTTAAACACTGTTCCATTACCAATTCCTACGAATAATGCCACAGCCAAACAACCTACCGTAAACAATTCAATATTTGGCGAAAAGGCAAGAATAACTGCTGACAAGGTCACCGCGATAAATGTAAACATTAAAATAATAAATGAATTGAATTTATCCGCCAACAACCCGCCTATCGGACGCATAAGTGTCGCAAGTGCAATGAATCCTGCCGTCCGTATCCCGGCATCAACTGAATCTAAATTGAAATTGTTAACCAAAAAGTTAGGTAAGAACATGGTAAACGCAACAAACGCACCGAATGTAATGAAATAAAACAAGCTTAGAAACCAGAGAGTCGTATTTTTGCATACACTTTTAAGTTGCTCAGCCATTGATTGTTTTACTTTCACTTCTTTCCGGTCGCCAAATATGAAGTTAAAAACGATAAAGATAAGCAATAAAATTAAATAAAGTTGTGCTGTTTTTTGCCATCCAAGTGATTGAGCAATAATCGGAGCGCCAAAAGTGGTAATCGCAGTTCCGGCATTGCCTACCCCATACACACCATTAATAAAACCTTGCTTTTCTTTCGGATAATATTTTGGCAGTGATGTAACACCAACAGAAAAAACTGCTCCGCCAATTCCAAGGAACAACCCACCAATGACTAAATCAATAAATGAATTTGCCACGCTAACATAAAAAACCGGAAACAATAATACAGTAAAACTTATCATAAATAATTTACGTGCACCAAAACGATCGGTGTAAAAACCAATAGGAATTCGTAAAAGCGAGCCTAAAATAACCGGGATCGCCGTAATAATTGAAACTTGGCTTTCTGTTAATGGAATATCTTGCTTAATGCTAGGGATTAACGATGAAATTAAAACCCACATCATAAAGCCCGTTACGAGTGAAGCTGTTTGCAATGTTAACTGAATCGATGGTTTTCTCATCGGAAAAATCTTCCCTTCTTAAAAATTTTTTATATTTAACGGATTTAGTTTTTATTTATCTTTATCTTAAAAGGTAAAAAGGTGGTATTTGTGTGATGTACATCACATTTTCACCGTTCATATGGTTCATTTTGTGACCACTTTTTGAAAAATAATGAAAAGACAAGGATTGCCTCTTATTGTTCTCTTCCGTTTCTCACCTAGGGAAACCAATAAATCGGCGAAACCCATTCTCGTCACCATTTTTTGAAGAGAAAGCGAAATACCCACCCATCTTTTGGATGCGAAACTTAAGTTGTTATATTCAAATCGTACATACTCTCTTTTTCCTCAGATAAATTCATCTTGTAATAATTTCTACTTTTTCACAAAACCTTCTCTACAAATACTATTATCCACTTTCCTGTGATGTACTTCACAACGAAACCACTTACCTCAATGGTTAAATGATAATAGCAAATACAAAAACACTTACTTTTACAAAAAAGGGAGGATTACGATGAAAAAGAAGGCTTCTCCACTTTGGCAAAGATTCAAATATTTGAAACCGGTAGAGACCTACGCCGACAACCATAGTCAATTGCAAGTCGGCAATCGTGATTGGGAAAATGTCTACCGGAGAAGATGGCAGCATGATAAAGTCATCCGTTCCACACACGGTGTCAACTGTACGGGATCATGCAGCTGGAATATTTTTGTGAAAGACGGCATTGTCACTTGGGAAGGTCAAAGTCTCGATTACCCGACAACAGGCCCTGATATGCCGGAATTTGAACCACGTGGCTGTCCAAGAGGAGCCAGCTTTTCCTGGTATATTTACAGCCCGCTCCGGGTGAAGTATCCGTACATACGGAAAAAACTGCTTGATTTATGGAAGGAAGCAACCGCTACCTATGATAATCCGTTAGATGCCTGGAAGTCGATTGTCGAGGATAAAGAAAAAGCCAAACGATATAAACAAGCACGTGGAAAGGGCGGCCTTGTTCGTACGAGCTGGGATGAAGCCGCAAGAATTATCGCCGCATCTACTCTTTACACAACTTTAACGTACGGTCCGGATCGAAATGTCGGCTTTTCACCAATTCCGGCGATGTCGATGATTAGTTACGCATCCGGAAGCCGCTTCATGCATTTAATGGGTGGCCCAATGTTAAGTTTTTACGATTGGTATGCCGATCTGCCACCGGCTTCCCCGCAAATTTGGGGGGATCAAACCGATGTACCGGAAAGCTCGGATTGGTATAACTCAAACTACATCATTACTTGGGGTTCAAACGTTCCATTAACCCGGACACCGGATGCCCACTTCTTAATTGAAGCCCGTTACAGAGGGACAAAAGTCATCTCGGTTAGCCCTGATTATGCCGAGTCAACGAAATTTGCCGATGAATGGCTATCGGTCAGACAAGGGACTGACGGTGCGGTTGCGATGGCCATGGGACATGTCATTTTAAACGAATTTTACCATCAAAATAGGACCCCCTACTTTGAAGAATATGCGAAAAAATATACCGATCTTCCATTTGCTGTTCTTTTAAAAAATAAAAATGGAACGTTCACACTAGACAGATTTCTCAACGCAAAAGATCTTGGTATTGACTCTGCCAATAATGAATGGAAACCGGCGATGTTTAACAAAAAAACCGGTGACTTCTCCATTCCACACGGCACCATGGGCTCTCGCTGGGATGAGCAAGGTAAGTGGAATCTCCATTTAGTTGATGAACATACAGAGGAACCAATTGAACCTGTTTTAAGCTTTTTAGGTATGGAAGATGAAGTGGTTACAGTCGATATGCCATATTTTGATGAACAAGGAAAGCGAGCAATTCCACGAAATGTCCCTGTAAAAAAAATTGAAGTCGATGGAAAAACCGAATATGTCACATCCGTTTATGACCTAATGCTGGCCAACTACGGAATTGATCGCGGCCTTGGCGGAGAAGCAGCAAGTTCTTATGAAGACCTCACGCCATACACACCGGCATGGCAAGAGCAAATTACCGGAGTCGACGCTGAACTTGTTATAAAAATCGCTCGTGAATTTGCCCAAAATGCCATTGATACGAAAGGTCGCTCAATGATTATTGTCGGTGCCGGCATTAACCATTGGTACAACGCGGACACGATTTATCGTGCCATTGTCAATCTCGTTCTTTTAGTCGGTGCACAAGGCGTGAACGGCGGTGGTTGGGCTCATTATGTCGGCCAAGAGAAATTACGTCCGGTAGAAGGCTGGAACACCATCGCAATGGCAAAAGACTGGCAAGGACCACCGAAACTGCAAAACGGAACATCTTTCTTCTATTTTGCTACCGAACAATGGCGCTTTGAAGAACATCCGGTCAGTGACTTGGCTTCCGCAACTGTGGAAAAAGCAAGATATCAGCACCCGGCCGACTATAATGTCCTGGCCGCAAGACTCGGCTGGTTACCGTCCTACCCTACTTTTAATAAAAACGGGATTGACCTATACAATGAGGCAGTTGAGGCAGGTTGCACAACAACTGAAGAAATCGGTGAGTATATCGCAAAACAATTGAAAGATCGCAAGTTGCAATTTGCCATTGAAGACCCGGATAATCCGGTTAACTTCCCGAGAAACTTATTTGTTTGGCGGGCCAACTTAATTTCCAGTTCTGGAAAAGGCCATGAATATTTCTTAAAGTATTTACTCGGTACCTCCAACGGTTTACTGAATTCTGATGAAGACAGTATTCGGCCGGAAGAAATTAATTGGCAAGAAGAAGCCCCGGAAGGAAAAGTAGATTTACTTGTGAACTTGGAATTCCGGATGTCCGGCACGGCTCTTTATTCCGATATTATTTTACCGGCCGCCACTTGGTATGAAAAACATGACCTTTCAAGTACCGATATGCACCCATTTATTCATCCATTTAATCCGGCGGTCGCATCACCATGGGAAGCAAAATCAGACTGGGAAATTTTTAAAACGATCGCCAAAGCTGTGTCCGATATGGCTGAAGAAATTGACCTGGAACCGATGAAAGAAGTTGTGGCCACTCCTCTACAGCACGACACTACTGCCGAAATGGCCCAACCTTTAGGAAAGATTCGCGACTGGTCAAAAGGCGAATGTGAACCAATCCCGGGGCAAACAATGCCGCAAATTCATGTAGTCGAACGAGATTACAAACAAATTTACAATAAAATGATTGCCCTTGGTCCGAATGTGGAAAAACAACCATCCGGCGGTAAAGGGATGAATTGGAGTCTGGCAAAGGAATATGACGAATTGAAACGTCGGCTGGGAACGATTAACAATGGCACAATTGCAGACGGTTGTCCGGATATCAGTGACGCAAGAAATGCTTGTGAAGCCGTGCTTACCCTCTCATCTACATCAAACGGAAAAATTGCCGTTCGTGCTTGGGAAGCATTAGAAAAGCAAACGAATTTGGAACTGAAGGATTTGGCTTTAGACCGTGAAGGCGACCTGATGACCTTTGATAAAATAACCGCACAACCACAAACAGTCATCACATCCCCTGCATTCAGCGGATCGGAAAAAGATGGCCGGCGGTATTCACCGTTTACAACGAATGTCGAGAAAATGATCCCGTTTCGCACGATTACCGGAAGACAATCGTTTTTCCTTGACCATGACATGATGAAGGAATTCGGGGAAGCGATGGCGGTTTACAAACCGATTTTGAACCAAAAGCCATTCAACTCAAATCGACCGGAAGCGGAAGGCAAAGAAATTACATTAAATTACCTGACACCGCACAACAAGTGGTCCATCCATTCGATGTATTTTGACTCGAAACCAATGCTTAACCTATTCCGTGGCGGTCCGACCATTTGGTTAAACAAAGATGATGCAGAAGAAATTGGCGTGGCTGATAACGATTGGATTGAATGCTTCAACCGAAATGGGGTTGTCGTTGCCCGGGCAGTTGTCTCGCACAGAATCCCGAGAACCGTTGCATTTATGCACCATGCCCAAGATCGTCATATTCATGTCCCGGGAACAAAACTCACGCAAAATCGTGGCGGTACCCATAACAGCCCAACCCGCATTCATATGAAACCAACCCATATGATTGGCGGGTATGCCCAATTAAGTTACGGGTTTAACTATTACGGACCCACCGGAAACCAGCGTGATTTAAACGTTGTTATCAGAAAATTAAAGGAGGTTGACTGGCTTGAAAGTTAAGGCACAAGTAGGAATGGTTATGAACCTTGATAAATGTATCGGCTGCCATACATGCAGTGTCACCTGCAAAAACACGTGGACCAACCGACCGGGTGCAGAATATATGTACTGGAATAATGTCGAAACAAAACCCGGTATCGGTTACCCGAAACAATGGGAGGATCAAGACAAATATCGCGGCGGCTGGGAGCTAAAAGACGGTGAACTCGTTTTAAAGTCAGGATCCAAAGTAAATCGACTGTTAAACTTATTTTACAATCCGGCTCAACCGGAATTGGATGATTATTTTGAGCCTTGGGACTATGACTATGAAACATTAACAAATGGTCCGGAACGAAAACATCAACCGGTTGCCCGTGCAAAATCGTCTATCACCGGAGAATTTATGGACCTTGAATGGGGTCCGAACTGGGAAGACGATTTAGCCGGCGGACATATTACCGGGCTTCGTGACCCAAACGTCGTCAAAATGGAAGAATCAATCAAAACCGAATTTGAAGATGTGTTCATGATGTACTTACCGCGGATTTGTGAACATTGCATCAATGCACCTTGTGTTTCTTCCTGCCCATCCGGTGCGATGTACAAACGGGATGAAGATGGGATCGTTCTGGTTGACCAAAATGCTTGCCGCGCTTGGCGTTATTGCGTAACAAGCTGCCCATATAAGAAAGTTTATTTTAACTGGAAAACAAACAAAGCAGAAAAATGTACATTATGCTTCCCGAGAATCGAAAACGGGCAACCGACCATTTGTTCAGAAACTTGTGTCGGTCGGATCCGTTATATTGGGATAATGCTTTATGATGCAGATAAAGTAAAAGAAGCCGCATCCGTTGAAGATGAAAAACAACTGTATCATGCACAACTTGGCATCTTTTTAAATCCAAACGATCCGGAAGTCATTCAAGCTGCACTTGCAGAAGGAATTCCAATGGACTGGATTGAAGCCGCACAAAAATCCCCAATCTATAAAATGATTATTGATTGGAAAATTGCTTTGCCGCTTCATCCGGAATATCGCACGATGCCAATGGTTTGGTATATCCCGCCTTTAAGTCCAATCATGAACACGATTGAAGGAAAAGGAAGCAATGCAGACTGGTATGATATTTTTCCGGCCATTGATGACATGCGGATTCCTATTGAATACTTAGCCAATCTGTTGACTGCCGGTGATACTGCGCATATTCGGACTGTCTTGAAGAAAATGGCGGTGATGCGTAGTTACATGCGTGCCCAAACGACTGGAAAAGTTTTTGATACCGAAATTATTGATGAACTCGGTTTAACGGAAGATGGCATTAAACAAATGTATCGGTTGCTTGCGATTGCCAAATATGAAGATCGCTTCGTTATTCCAAAAAGCCATAAAGAAGAAGTTCAAGACTTGTACGATGATCAGGGTGCTTGCGGCTTAGACTTTGCCGGCGGACCTGGTGGTTGTGGGGTTCTCGCTTAATTTTAATTCAACAAAAGGGACAATTGTGACGATCGCCTTATCACTTGGTGTACAATGTTCTCTCTTAATTTTAATTCAACAAAAGGGCTTTTAAATATGGAGCCCTCCCCCTAAAAAAGGAGGCGAATAATAAATGCATCAAACAGAAATTTATCAACTGATTTCAATTCTTTTTCAATACCCGGATGAGGAATTGCTTACCATCCTACCGGAATTGCAAGTTGAAGTGGACAACTTCCAAGATGCCAAGATTCAGGCTCCTCTATCACAATTTTTGCATGTGTTAGCTGAGACTCCAGAAGATCAATTAATTGAACATTATATTGAACACTTTGATTTTGGCAGAACAACGAATCTGTATGTCACTTACTTCAATTCCGGTGAAGCAAGGGAACGAGGAATTGAACTATTAAAGCTAAAAGAATTTTATAAAGAACACGGTTTCGCTATAACGGACAATGAATTACCGGATTACTTACCGCTTATGCTTGAGTTTTGCGGCAATGTTCCGATCCATGTCAGCAACGATCTTTTACAAAATCATTATGGATCAATTCTAGAAATACGAAATAAATTACACGAGAATCAAAGTTATTATGCCCAGCTTCTTGATGCACTCGTTGCATTAATGGATAGAAACGGAATCTAGCTTGGAAACGGCAAAAATCAATCTTTAAAGGAGGGGGTTCATCGTGAGCAGACTCGATATATTCCTTTGGGCTATATTGCCTTATATCGTTCTGACCATCTTTATCGGTGGTCTCATATATCGTTACCAAAAAGATCAGTTTGGCTGGACAACAAAATCGAGTGAAATTTTAGAGAAGAAAAGATTACGCATTGGTTCCCTCATGTTCCATTGGGGTCTTATTTTCGTTTTTGGTGGACATGTCGCAGGAATTCTAGTGCCGATTCAATTTTACGAAGCACTTGGTATCCCGGAACATATATACCATAAGATAGCCATTATTTTAGGGATGCCTGCAGGGATTGTTGCCTTCATCGGGATTCTCTTATTGCTACATAGGAGAATTAGTGTCAAACGAATTTTCAAAACGACAACAACCGGTGATTGGGTTGCACTATTGGTTGTCATCTTGTGCCTTGCAACAGGTTTAACTGCAACTTCTTTAAATGTTGACGCGCACGGATTTGATTATCGAACAACAATTGCACCATGGTTTCGTGGAATCTTTACCTTTCACTTTCAACCGGAATTAATGGCGGGAATTCCAATCTGGTTTAAGATTCATATTTTATCTACCTTTGTCCTGTATACCGTTTGGCCATTTACAAGATTGGTTCATGCATTTAGCTTCCCGCTCCGTTATTTAACAAGAAATTATGTCATTTACAAAAGGCGTGTCAGAGAAATTTAAAGATTAGGGTGCCCTATGGAAACATATGGCTCCCTTTTTATCTTTGGACCTGACAGATAAGGAGGAATATTTCCCATGATTATGCAAAAGGACCTCAACCAAATTTCATCTATCATTGAAGCTGTAAAAAAGCAACTGACAAATGGCGACATACGTACTGCTAAAGAATGGATTGCCCAATTAGAAGCCCTAAGTCAAAACACCCTTGATGTCAACTTGCAATTCCAAGCCTATGTAACAATCGCAAAATATTACCGGCGCATCCGTAACTACGACGAGTCAGCCGGCCGTTTCCGAAAAGCGTTGAACATGGTTAGCGCTATCGACCAGAAGGAACTGGCAAAGGTGATCATTGATGCTCACCTAGTTTATATCACCCTTGAAACGGAATATAATCAATTGAAAAAAGCACGGACGACCGTAGCAAAACTGTTGGATTGGCTTGATAAAAATCGGCCGGATGACCACCTAGCCTATGGACTTACTTACCGTAGCCTCGGGAATATTTTTTTTGCTGATGATGATATTCAAGGCGGTATCAAACAAATGGAAAAGGCACTGGCTTATTTTTATAAAATTTATCCGGTCACCCACCCGGTCACCCTTGATGTAATCAACATCATCTCGAATGCTTATATAAAAATAGAGAATTTTGAAAGTGCTCGTCTCCCCTACGAAAAACTTTTGCAAGAATATCAAAAGAGGAATGACCAAGCTGAAGTTGCCAGCACATTATTAAAGATTGGAGAAATTTATTATTATACAAACCTGAAACAAGCCCGTTCGTCAATCATGAAGGCGCTCAAAATATTTGAAGAAACGTTTGAAGCGGGGCATGAAGATATAATCAAGGCGCTTATGATGCTTGGTGAAATTGATGAAAATATAGGTAATTACCCACGAGCAGTCAACTACTATCAAAAAGCACTTGGACAAATTTTAACAAGTAGACAAAATACAAATGCCATCGTGGTTTACACGTATGCAAAAATCGGGATGATCTTGATCAAAATGGATAAATTAGCTGAGGCAAAGTCTTATTTAGAAGAAGGATTGGCGCTTTCGGAAAACTTTCCGAATATCCGGTTGCAGTTCCTTTACGGCTTAGGGAAAATTTACTCTTTTGAAAAAAATTATGATGCCGCCTTTGTGATCTTCCGGGAATTTTTACAGCGTCTGGAAGCTAGTGGGCACAAATATTGTAAAAGTTATGCAAACACGTTGCAGGCCATCGCCTTTAACGACCTTGAACAACAAAAACTGAACGAAGCCTTAAAACACTATTGTGAGGCTTTGTCCATTTATGAAAAACTCGTATCTACAAGCTGCCGGGAAGAAAAAGGGTTAGCATATATCCGTCTTGGCTATTGTTATGAACATATTGAGGAAAAGGACTTAAAGAAAGCAGAACAATCCTATGAAAAAGGCTTTCGGATTCTTGATAAAGTAAATGACACCGGGCTTTTAGAAGAAGCGCTCGCCGCCATGATTGACTTCTATAACCGTACGAATCAACCGAAAAAGAGGAAGATTTATGCGGATAAGCTGGTAAAATTACAAACCCGAGATTAGTTGATAGTATTATATTATGTCCCCTTTTCAGATTTAGGGGACGTCTCGATACACTTTTTCATTCTCATTTTGAGCTACTAGTTGCTGCTGAATTTGACTACAACATTAGCATACTTTCTTCCCTAGATGGAAGTCACAGAAAAAGAACAGTTTATTTTTTCAAATAAAATTCCGAGTTATTATGTTTCACTTTAAGGAATTAACTTAGCGATATCTGTTTTTTTATAAATTGATGTTCTGTTTTTCCTGCCTTTGCTTCAATTGAGTGTATTTTGCCTTAGTTATAAGGAATTTGGGAATTTGTTTGTTTTAAAATACTACTCTCCGAATTACTGGATAGTACCAAACTTTTTTAAGAAATAATTAATGTGAAGTCAGACTCTTTCAATGTTTTACTGCTCCGGTCATACCGGCAATTTCCAGAAAATGTTTATGCCGGACATTTTTTGAACACCGTAAACACAATGAGCAAAAATTTTTGCACTTATGCCCTGCCAATCATTTTCAATCCGTTCAATCCCATGGTCCCAATACAGATGAAAAGGAGTATATAAGCTTGTCTTAAATCATCCATGTTGCCTGCGCAGCCCTTGCTCTCCACTCATCAAGATTTTCCTGCATCAAACAACCTGGAAACTCTTTCTCATGATCACCTCCAAAGGGGCAGGTCCCTTGTCCCATTTTTAGTCGATGTTGTTAAGGTAGGCTGCGGGACCTGTCTATCTATTCGTCTTCCCCGGCATCCATGTCGAGGATAAAGTTTCTTGGAATATCCCGTTCCATTCGGGGTTTTTGTTTTGCACTCTTTTTGTTCAAACGTTCTCGATATTCCTTTTGTGCGGCACGAACCTCATTGATGGTTTGATAGCCTTTATCCACCCACCGGCGAAGAATTCCTTCTACGTAACTCCAATTTTTATTCCCGCTTTCAACGGCTATTTTCATCGCTTCTAAAACAAGTTCTTGGGATAAATCCTCACACCACGCTTGTATTTTTTCAAAAAGATACCCACTGATGGTTCCAAACCCGTTTTGTTCGAAAAATGTAAATGGGTTTTGTTCTTCTGCGCACGCATGCGTAACTATTACTACGCTTTTTTTCTCTGGGGTAGTCTCTGAAGTAGTCTCTGGTATTGCTTTGGTTATGTTTGTTCGTGCTAGTGCTAAGTTTGCACCCACGTACTGACCAGCTTGCTCACCCGATGTGGTCAAGTTGGAATTATTTTGGTCGTTGTGTTTGGTCAATTTGGTCACCGTTTGGTCAGTGTGATTGGTTAAATTGGTGCCAGTTTGATTTATCGGATTGCCGAAGTTAGCACCATTTGGGTTCGTGGACTTGCTTAAGTTGGTATCTGATTGGTTTGTCCGTTTGCTTAAGTTGATATCCGATTGGTTCGTCGATTTGCTTACATTTGCATTCGTTTGTTCATCCTTGCCTATATTAGGTTTGTTTTGACCCGTCAGATTGTTCTGCGTTGGGTCGCTTGTGTCAGTCCGCTTGTTGCAAAGGTCGGAAAGTTGCGCATCCTCATCCATCAGCGACTCCAAATACTCGTAATTAATCCGATACCATTTGGTTTTGTCCATCTTAAAACGATTATAATTTCCGGAAACGATTAAACCTTCCCTTTCAAGCTTCCCAATAATTCTCCGGATTGTACTCGTGGACCAAAATGGAAACTGCCTGTGCCAATCCTCGTATGTGTTATACACCCATTGATACCCATCATATGTATGCTTGCTATCTGCCAGCCAGTAGTGAAGTTGTTGGATAAACAGCGCCTGATTCAGTCCAATCTTTTTCGCTAATGTCGGGAGAACTAAAATTGGACTTTCATTGATTAATAGCTTGCTCATTTTCGACTCCCCCTTGTAATTATCCTTTTATTAGTGTTATAGACTCCTTTTTGCAAAATGAACATAAGATTGTCAAAAATTTTTAATGGGGAGGGAACAGCTCTGTTGACTCATTTTAGAATATCCCGGGGAAAGTAAAACGGCACCTACCCCCTCAACACATAAAAATATTAACGTGTTCGGGGACAGGCACCGAAAAAATATAATGAAGGAAATTTAAATCGAAATCGTTTTTAATAAGGGGGATCCTTCAACGGTTCCCATCTCTTTATTAATATAATAAAAAGAAACCTTGTAAGCCATCCCCACAAATATCTTTTATTATTTATTATGATAATCATTCAACTTGTGTGAGTAAGTTTTTATTATCTTGCTCTTTTATAGGAATAAACTTAAATGTTAATGCTAGTATCAATGCACCGATTGAGCAAACGATACCTGACATCCAAAAAACTCCAACTAATCCGATATAATTTACTAAAAGACCACATATAAATGTCTCAATTGGAACAACGCCTCCCATTATTGACATCAATGTACCAAAAGCTCTTCCCCTCTGGTGGTCCGGGATAATATGTTGAATTAAAGTCATTGTATATGCATTTGCCAGACCTGAACCAATTCCGTATAAAAAGAGTATAAAAACATTGACGATAAGAATTGGGAATACCGGGAAAAGAACGATTGTACTTTGAAATAAAAAAGCAAGAATTTGTCCACGCTTAATATTGATAAATTTTGAAAACCATCCAGATGCGAAAGCCCCTAAAAACGTCCCTATACCTAACCCCAACTCAAGCAAACTATAACCTTCAGGACCAGAATGGAGGATCTTTTGTGACCAACCGGGCGTTAAATAAATAAATGTTACAAAGAAAATATTCGTAAAAAAAACACCTGGTATCATAAATAATAGTATTTTTGAACTTTTGATCACACGAAAACCCTCAACTACATCATTAATGAACTGTTTAACAGCAAATAATTTCTTTTCTTTTTTACGGTTTTTAGGTTGGACTGTCTTATTTACAGATTCCTTTGGCAAAACGAAGCGTAATAGAAATAAATTAAAAGCAGAAAACAAAAAGGTGATTGTGTTAAAAATAAAAAAAAGATAAATATTTACTTTACTTAATAAAAAGGCACCTATCGTACTTGCTATAATAGTAGAAATTTGGGTTCCGGTAGCAAATAAACTATTGCCAAGAACCAATTTTTCTTCAGGTAAAGTCGAGGGCATAAAAGCCCTTGAAGTTGGAAAAAATATGTTATTACAAATATTCAGAAGAGAGAACATTACAGCTATAAATAAAATAGAAAACTCTATAACATATGTGTAAGTTGTAATCGTTAGTAGAATTAAGGCAGAGCAAATATCTGTTATAATCATAATTTTTCTTCGATTATATCGATCGGCAAACACTCCAAATATAAACATAAATAATTGTGGAATTGTAATCGCTAGTCCAAGCCAAGCTGTATAAGATGGTTCTTGTGTTTTTTCTTGTACAAACCAAAATATCGATAAATAGAACATTTTCGTACCGATTTCAGAAATTATAAAACCTGTATAAAACCGCATAAAGGCTTTATTTGCTAAAATTCCCATAATGCTCATTTCTCCTTTAAAGAAAACTTGGCGATTGCCGAGCCTTTAGGCGAAAGCAGAGCCGTAGTTGCACTTATACTTAATTCTTAAAATTTCCAACTACGTCGAATTCGCTTCTTTGCTGGAAATTTATACTTTCTTAACGTATAAAAAAGAGTAGTCCGGATTAGACTACTCTCCTTTCCAAAAAAATTAACAAATGCAATTGCGTTTTGCCCAACAACTTTATTTAAAAATATTATATTTTTTCCAACAATATCCGTCAATAGGAAATTAAAATAATTAACTATTTTTTCAAAAGTTTAGGTATCTTTTATATTTAATAATTTCATATTAAAAACGGCCCAATTATTATACGCCCTGTTGCATTTGATAAAAAGTCGTATTTTTGGACAGAGAAATGGCAAACAAAGAATGAAAAAAGCAATGGACGACACAGAAAATGGAAGATATCAGTTCTTGACTCGTTAAGCGTTTATCCAAACGTCTTGTGGATTAATCGTTTTTTCCATGTCGCGACACTTTCATATTTTGTTTTAATGCTCGATAGCCCACGATTCCAGTTAGGAAAAAGAGGAGTGCGCTTATATTTAATAACATGACCGTTCCCATCATTTCACCTAAAAAACTTGCGATACTCATACCAATTAACATGGTCAAAGCCATTAAAGTATTATAAGCACCAAAGATTCTCCCCATATAGTTTTCAGGTACTTGTTCTTGCAATAATGTTTCCAACCGAACAATGGAAATGACGTCCGTAATACCTAGGAAAGCATTCATGATAAAAACAAAAAATAAAATGGGAATATTAAATTGTAAAAGAGCAAGTCCGCCATTTGCCAGTAAGCTACTAATAATAAGAGGAAAGGAGGCTATTTTTTTGTTTAACTTTAGCAACAAATAACCGCCAATCAATCCGCCAATTCCTTGAACTGACTCAATCCAGCCGAACTCAACGGATGTTTGACCCATTTCATTTATAACATACGGGACAAACAGCACATTAATCATTCCTTGAGCCAACCAAATGAAGGAAAACATCAAATAAATTGTGGAATATAATTGATTTGTCCCAACTACTTTCAAGCCATTCCACCAATTTCCCCAAAACTCCAGCCATTTTTGTTTTAATGAAATTTCTGCACCTTTTTGTTTTTGTTGAGATGATTTAACTGCCACCAAAGATAATAACACTGAAGAGATCATATATGAAAAAATATCTGTTGCAATGGCTATCTCTACCCCGGCAATGCCCAGTAAAGTGCCTCCAATTGATGGACCAATTATACGTATAAAATTATCACTAACAACCGTAATAGAATTGGCCTCCACCAATCTTTCCCGGCTAATTGTTGCCACTAATAATGAACGGTGGGCCGGAATGAATAGGGTTCCAACTAGATTTTGAATAAATGCAATAACTAAAAATGCCCATAATTGACCTGAAGGAACAAAAAATAAAAGCGCTAAAGCAACTGCGCGAACAACATCCACAATAACTAAAGTCCATTTTTTATTTCGTTTGTCAACGAATGTACCCGCGATAGAACCAAATAATAATCGGGGTAACATTTGAATAATAAACATGGAACCTGTGGCAATAGTTGATTTAGTAATATCAAAAATATATAGTGGCATGGCTATGAGAAAGATCCAATCGCCCAAGCCTGAAATCATTCGTGCCATCCAGATTAAAAAAAGTTTTTATTTTGAAGCATATGCAAGTGATACACCTGCCTTTCAAAACCCAAAAAATATAAATGTTAAACTTTCAATCTATATCACTATTATTTCATTATAAACAAAAAAATCAGTTTATACCTACCGATTAATTTTTTTAATTCATCCTTATAAATAAATGATTTTTTCTATTTCCCACTCATACTTTATCCATTCCAAAATAAACTAATCATAAAAAGGATTATGCTTTAAAAGAGCTTATCCATATTTTTCGTGACATTGTGATGTAGTTTACAGAGAAACTCCCAAAAAAAGATAAAATGAATATATGAAGTCATATTAAAGGAGATCATCGTATGACGGTGTTAACTGATAGATTAGGCAGGCCAATGCATGATTTACGAATATCTGTTACGGATCGTTGTAATTTCCGCTGCCGCTATTGCATGCCAAGAGAGGTTTTTGGACGGGACTTTGCCTTTATGCCGAAAGAACAACTCCTTAGTTTTGAAGAAATTGAACGTTTGGCAAAAATTTTTGTCTCTCTTGGGGTAAAAAAAATCCGTCTGACCGGTGGCGAACCGCTTCTAAGAAAAAACATCACATTTTTAATCGAGCGGCTGACACAAATTGATGGATTGGAAGATATCGGACTGACTACGAATGGCGTTCTGCTTGAAAAATTAGCCGGCGACTTAAAAAATGCCGGTCTTAAGCGAATGAATGTTAGTCTCGATGCCCTTGATGAAAAATTATGTCAGCAAATTAATGATAGTGGTGTGCCTTCCACTCATATTTTAAAAGGAATTCATAAAGCAAAAGAAGTCGGTCTCAACATCAAAATAAACATGGTCGTGAAAAAAGGAATGAACGAACAAGAAATTCTCCCTATGGCTGAATATTTCAAACAGCACGACATCCCTTTAAGATATATTGAATTTATGGACGTTGGCTCTACAAATGGCTGGGACCTCAAAAACGTTATGACGAAAAAAGAAATTTACACCCTTCTCTCAGCGCATTATGAATTGGAACCTGTCGACCCGTCCTATATAGGCGAAGTGGCAAAAAGATATCGTTACAAAGGGACAAATACGGAAGTCGGTTTTATCACCTCGGTTTCTGAATCATTTTGCTCAACTTGTACGAGAGCTAGACTTGCGGCAGATGGAAAAATGTACACTTGCCTGTTTGCCACAGACGGCTTTGATTTAAAACAATTACTCAGATCCGGTGCAGACGATCATAAGCTGACTGAAACGATCATGCAGATTTGGGGTGCGAGAACGGACAGATACTCCGATGAACGAACAGAAGAGACGGCAAGAAACTGGAAAAAAATTGAAATGTCCTATATCGGCGGTTAATTAACAAAAGGACAGCAACAGAAAGGAGCATCGGCTATGATAGATCGGTATTCTCGGCAAAAACAGTTCAAACCAATTGGTGATGCCGGGCAAAAGAAAATTAGTGAAAAACATGTGCTCATGGTCGGTTGCGGGGCATTAGGATCGGCGAATGCGGAAATGTTAGTTCGAGCCGGCATTGGCAAGCTTACCATCATCGACCGCGATTATGTCGAATATAGCAATCTGCAAAGGCAAACCTTATTCACGGAACAAGATTGCCTTGACCAAATACCAAAAGCAGTAGCGGCAAAAAATCGGCTACATGCCATCAATTCAATGGTCAAAATTGATGCATATGTAATGGATGCGACAAGCGAGTCCCTTTTCCCGCTCTTGGATAATGTTGATCTTATCATGGATGCTACCGATAATTTTGATATTCGCCTTACCCTGAACGATCTTACCCACAAAATGAATATTCCTTGGATTATGGGGTCATGCGTCGGCAGTACGGGGATGAGCTATACGATTCTCCCCAATGAAACCCCATGCCTCCAATGTTTACTGGACATAACACCGGCGATGAACGCCACCTGTGACTCAGTTGGAATCATCTCCCCGGCAGTACAAATGGTAGCTGCCCATCAAACAACGGAAGCCCTTAAACTTTTCGTTGAAGATACAGAAGCATTACGGACGAAACTGGTCACCTTTGATTTATGGAATAACCAGTACCAGATGATCAATGTTTCACGTGCAAAAAAAGATACCTGTCCGACTTGCGGAAATGAACCAAGCTATCCACATCTAAACTATGAGTTTCAAACAAAATCAGAAGTGCTTTGCGGCAGAAATACGGTCCAGATCCGTTCGAACCGAGCATATGAAATCGAAACTTTAGCCGGTCGTCTACAAACGGTTGGACCGGTAAAAACAAATCCGTATCTTGTTTCTGTTGAATATAAAGGATACCGGATTGTATTTTTCCGCGATGGACGGGCTTTAATCCATGGCACAAACTCAAAAGAAATTGCAAAAACTATTTACTATCAATTAGTCGGTTAGGTGGGAACAAAAATGGTAGAAAAACGAAAACCTATTAAAGTGGATGAAGCGATCAAACGAGTAATGGCCTATCAAAAAAGCGGCTCAATCGAACTCCTTCCAATAGAAGAAAGCTTTGGTCGTTTTCTAGGTGACGATTTGATTGCTACGCATGATGTCCCTTTCTTTAACCGCTCCCCGTATGACGGATTTGCGATCATTGCAGCGGATACGGAACATGCATCAAGCACAAATCCCGTTCAATTGGAAGTGGTCGGTGAAATTGGGGCAGGCAGTGTATTTCCTTATATGCTGCAACCGGGGCAAGCGGTACGAATTATGACCGGTGCAGCTATTCCCCAAGGTGCCGATGCGGTCATCATGCTCGAGTTAGTGCGCGAAATTGAAACAGACGGAAAACCTTTCATTCAAGTGAGACGGAAAGTAAAATCGGGCGACAATATTTCCTTAATCGGGGAGGATACAAAAAAAGGCACCGTCCTTGCCCCAAAAGGAACGTATATAAATCCGGGTGTTGTCGCCTTGCTTGCCACATTCGGTTATAAACAAGTTCCGGTCAGCACGAAACCGGCGATTGGCATTATTGCAACCGGCAGTGAATTATTAAAGGTAGATGAACCACTCCAACCCGGGAAAATCCGTAACAGCAATACCTATATGGTCGCAGCCCAAATCGAACGGGCCGGCGGGAAACCTGTTAACTTTGGCCAATTCAATGATGATTTTGATACTTGTTTTAGGCAAGTGGCCGACGCCTTAAATAAAGTAGACTTTTTAATTACAACAGGCGGCGTATCAGTCGGTGATTATGACTATTTACCAGCCATTTATCAAAAACTTGGTGCGGAAGTTTTGTTCAATAAAGTAGGTATGCGTCCGGGCAGTGTGACAACCGTTGCAGTGAAGGACGGGAAACTCTTATTTGGCCTATCCGGGAACCCATCGGCCTGTTATGTCGGCTTCGAATTATTTACCCGTCCGATGATACGTGCCTATCTACATTGTGTAAATCCAATAGTGAAAATGACGATTGCAACTCTCGGTTCCGATTTTCCAAAACCAAACCCGTTCGACCGCTTTGTCCGAGGCCGCTTATCTTTTGAAAACGGAAAAATCATTGCTTATCCTATTGGTTTGGACAAATCAAATGTCGTCTCTTCTTTAGCGGAAGCAAATGTGCTTATCAACTTGCCCGGGGGTACAAGAGGTTTTACAAAAGGAATGGAAGTTTCCTGTTTATTACTGGAAGATCAAGAAGGAGAATCGTGATGAAAGAAAAATTGTTTGAAATCACGAGTGAGCCAATCAAGGTTGACCAATTAATAAAAAAAGTCGAAAGCCGAAACGCTGGTGCAATGACAACTTTTATCGGGACGGTGCGGGAATGGACGAAAGGCAAACGGACGCTTTACTTGGAGTATCAAGCATACATCCCGATGGCAGAAAAAATGCTAAAGACCATTGGCGACGAGATTCAAAGGAAATGGCCGGATACAAAGATCGCAATCACCCATCGCATTGGGCGCCTGGATATTTCCGATATTGCCGTATGTATCGCCGTTTCTTCTCCACACCGGAAAGCTGCCTATGAAGCTAACGAATATGCCATTGAACGCATTAAGCAAATCGTCCCTATTTGGAAAAAAGAACATTGGGAAAACGGTGAAACATGGATTGGTGATCAATTGGAAAATGTCGCTTACCTAACAGGAAAACCGAAAATGGAAGGGGATAATGAATGATTACAGTTTTACTTTTTGCCCACCTGCAAGATGAAATCGGTCAAAGAGAGCTTAAACTCGCTATTAAAGAAGTAACGGTGAAGGATTTAAAGCAAACTCTGACAGAATCCTACCATTTATCGCAAATGGAGACAACCATGGTTGCGGTCAATGAAGAATATGCATTGGATCATGACGTCATCCGTGCAGGTGACGTTGTAGCTTTGATTCCTCCTGTCAGTGGGGGGTAACCGGGATGAAAATCATTCAAATTGTCGGTTATAAAAACAGTGGAAAAACTACACTTGCAAGTCACCTTATCGAAACGTTCACAACAAAAGGTATTCGTGTTGCTTCCTTAAAACATCACGGACATGGCGGCGAACCTGCCGGAATTTCCAATACGGATAGTGAACAACATCGTACATCAGGTTCCTTTGTTTCGGGCGTAACCGGCGAACATATTTTACAACTGGCAAACCAAGGCCGTTGGGAACTTTCGCAAATCCTCCCCTTTTACCAACGATTGGGTGCGGAAGTTTTAGTGGTGGAAGGCTTTAAAAATGAAAACTATCCGAAAATTGTTTTACTAAAAAATAAAAACGATCAGCATCTATTAAAATCTTTAACAAATATTTTAGCGGTGATGACTTGGTTTCCAATGGATCATCCATCTCTACCGACTTTTCTGAAAGGTGAGGAAAAGAAACTATGCCATTGGATTAGCGAAACAATTTTTCAAAATAAATAAAAAGACACTCTGGTTTGAGGAGGGCGTTTTACATTCTATCTGATGACCAGTGGCAAAAGCCATCCAAAGTGCTAAATCCAGCAATCAGTCAATATTGCAAATTTCTACCGGACAGTTTTCACAACGATTCTTTTCCTTTAAATATTGTAGATTTTTAATCAAGATTTTACCGGATGAATCGATGGATAGAATTCCTTTTTTTCTTAACTCGCCAAGCATCCGGTTGATATATTCTCTAGTTGCACCGCAAAATCTGGCAAGTTCCTGGTTGGTGAAGGCCATATCAATCAAAATACCATCATTCCTTTGAACACCATAACTGTTAGATAAGCGGATGAGCGTTGAATACAGTGCACCCTTTTTACCGTTGAGCAGTAAGTCCCGTAATTTAGTTTGAAACTTTCTCATATGGTTGCTTACCCATTTCATCATCTCAATGGACAAATGGTGATTGATCATTAATTCTTTTTGTAATTTATCAATATTGATGACAAATACTTCTCCGGATTCGATGATTTTTGCATTCAGTAAATACTTCGGATCATCACAAAAGAGGGTCAGTTCGCCTACGATGTCGTCCGTTCTACAAATCCGGAGCACCATCTCTTCCCCTTCTGAAGAGAGCATACTAATTTGGATCAAACCGGATTTGATTAAATACATTTCTTTCGCATCCATCCCTTGATGGAAGAGATAAGAATCTTCATGGATTGATCGAACGGTTCCGATCGATTTTAACAATTGCCGTAATTCATCAGATAACCGTTCTCTTTTATTGGACAAAGTTTGCAAAGGTTCTCCCCCCTTTACTATGATAGTTTACAAACATAACTATATTGTATCACAACGGGTAGAATTCTTTCGGGATGTTAACAATATTGTCATAGTAAAAAATACAACAGAAATGGGGCAACAGTTATGAACGATATATACCAAGGCGTTGTACTTGCAGGCGGAGAGTCACGTCGATTCGGCTCACCTAAGGCATTTGCTGAAATTGACGGTATACCTTTTTACCAGTGTTCCATCAATGCCATCCAACCGTTCTGTTCATCCATTGTGATCGTTACCAAACCGAATTTGCAAGAAAAGTTTAAAAGGGATAGACATAATGTAGCAGTTATTAATGATGTAAAAGAATTTCGAGGTCAAGGACCACTTGCTGGTCTTTATTCTGCGATGGAGTACCGGGGGTCCCCATGGTATATGGTAACACCCATTGATGTCCCTTTTGTAGAAGCTTCGATTTTTGGACAGTTAATAAAATTCATTGATAAAAATATAGACGGCATTGTACCCATTGTTTCAGGGAAAAAGCAACCATTGATTGCCATCTATAACTACTCAATTAAGGACGAAATCAGACATATGCTTGAGAATGGAGAACGATCGGTTCAGCAACTACTTGGAAAGTTCAATATTCGGTACATTCCGATGAACATAGAACAATCTTTCATCAATATTAACCGGAAAACTGATTTCTTTCAATATATCCAGCCGGAAGTTTCAATATTTGGAGAAGAACTCAAGTAGATTGGAGGTAAACGTATGGGACATTGTCATGACAGAGGCAAGCTCAAAACGGTCACTTGTGCGGTGATAACCGTTAGTGACACGCGTAATAAAGACACCGATAAAAGCGGTCAAACCATTATTGAACTGCTGAAAACTGATAACCATCATATTGGCATGTATGAAATCATTCCGGATGATGTTGCGTCAATTCAAAAAACATTGGAGACTGCCATCCATGAAGATGCGATTGATGCCGTCATTTTTAACGGTGGAACCGGAATTTCTCAGCGTGATGTAACAATAGAAGCGATTCGTCCATATTTTAAAAAAGAGTTGCCCGGTTTTGGGGAAATTTTTCGTTATTTAAGTTATCAATTTGATATCGGTTCTGCAAGCATTCTTTCCCGTGCCATAGCAGGAATAGCCAATAATCGCATTGTCTTCTCGGTGCCCGGTTCAACAGGAGCAGTGAAATTAGCGATGGAAAAGCTGATTTTACCGGAAATAAAACATGCGGTTAATGAAATTCATAAAGATTTATAAAGGGGTAAATCATTTTGGCTAAGAAAGTATATTTACTTTTATTAAGTTTGTTGATTATTCTTACCGGTTGTACAAGCCCAAAAGCTGATAGCGGAAATCAAGTTGAATTGACCATATCTGCAGCAGCGAGTATGACCGATAGCCTTTTAGAGCTCAAGGAAGGATTTGAACATCAATATCCAAACATTAAAATTAATTATAACTTTGGCGGCAGTGGTACTTTACGAAAACAAATTGAACAAGGAGCACCGATAGATATCTTTTTTTCAGCCTCAGAACAAGATTACAAGCTGTTGGATGAAGCTGGATTTATTAAAAAGGGGCAAGCCATTTTGCAAAATCATTTAGTATTGATTCAACCGGTAAATGGTGAGCTGACTTCCATCAATGATTTACTTGACTCCAATGGAAAAATTGCCCTTGGTACGCCGGATGCGGTCCCGGCCGGCACCTACGGGAAACAATCACTAGAAAATCTTGGTATTTGGGGCGATGTACAGGAGCGCTTAGTTTATACAAAGGACGTTCGGCAAGTTCTTACGTTTGTTAAAGAAAGGTCGGTCGATGCCGGCATTGTTTATGTAAGTGATACATTAGGTGAAGATCATATTGAGGTCGTTGAGCGGATTGATGATTCAACCCATGATCCAATTAAGTATTATTTTGGCATTATTGATGGAAATAAGCACGATGATGCGAAAAAAAAGGCAACCGAAAATTTTTACCACTTTATATTTCGTGATGAGAGCATGGAATTATTTAAAAAATACGGATTTGATAGAGTTGGAGATTGAAAGTTATGTCCTTGTTTTCTTACTACGTTTGACGGTTGGCAGCCCCCGGGATCTATTTTCGTCACATGGTATTTGGGATGTTCAAAGCGACACAGCCGGGCTCCCGGATCTGTCTGTACCTTGTATTTTTCGCCATTGCCAGAAATTAGGTGAATAAAAAATGAGTTTTTCTTGGTATCCGGTGCAATTATCAATTTTTGTTGCAACGGTCGCAACAATCATTACATTTTTTATCGGAATTATCGCTGTCTATTGGCTGATTTTTAAAAACTTCCGCGGGAGAGCCGCTGTCGAAACGATAATTTTTTTGCCGTTAGTCCTACCCCCAACGGTTATCGGATTTCTTTTAATTGTCATTTTCGGGAAAAACAGCCCGATAGGTCAAGCTCTTGAATGGCTAATTGGCCGAAGTATCATTTTTACCATCCCGGCAGCCGTCCTTGCAGCTTCCGTCATTGCTTTTCCATTAATGTATCAGTCCATGAAAACCGGCTTTCTCTCCATTGACCGTACGATTATTGATGCGGCCAAAGTCGACGGGGCATCAAATTGGCAATTGTTAAAATGGCAGTTAATTCCTTTATCGGCGCGGGCAATTTTTTCGGGAATTGCGTTAAGTTTTACACGGGCATTTGGCGAGTTTGGCGCTACCCTTATGTTTGCCGGCAATATTCCGGGCCACACGCAAACAATCCCGACAGCCATCTTTTTTGCAATTGAAACTGGTAACATGACGGCTGCTTGGTACTATTGTGTAATCAGTATCTTATTTTCTTTTATTCTATTGTTTTTTACGAATGATCGAAGCAAGACCAGAAATTGACTCAAATAAAGTGAAAAAACCGGCCCTTATTGATTAAGGGCGGTTTATTAGTTAATTATTCTCCTCGTTTGAAGTCTCCACTTTTTCCGCCGCTTTTTTCTAGTAGATAGGTCGGACCGATGACCATACCTTTATCTACCGCTTTACACATATCATAGACGGTTAATGCGGTAACCGAAGCGGCAGTGAGTGCCTCCATTTCCACCCCTGTACTTCCTACCGTCTTAACCTCGGCTTGGATTAACAGTTTGTACTGCTCACCTTCAACCGGTTCCCACTCAAACAAAAGATCTACACCGGTAATGGAGATTGGGTGGCACATCGGGATTAGCGCTGATGTTTGTTTTGCCCCCATAATACCGGCAACTTGAGCAACCGCCAACACATCCCCCTTCTTGTTTTTCATTTCGGTAATATTTTCGTATACGGCTTTACTCATTAATACACTGGATATTGCAACCGCTCTTCGTGATGTTTTTTCTTTAGCGGAAATGTCAACCATTTTTGCCCGGCCATCTTCATTAAAATGGGTAAACTCAGCCACATTCATTCACCTGTCTTTTCTATTTTTTATGTTAAGCGAAAGTATAAATTTCCGCAAAGAAGCGAATTCGACGTAGTTGGAAATTTTAAGAATTAAGTATAAGTGCTCTTGCGGCTTTGCCATCGCCTAAAGGCTCGGACGCCCGAGTTTTCTTTATCTACCTAATAGTATATGAAAAAATAGTGAAATTCAATTTATTTTGAGGGTTCTCCACTATGGTGTACTCCCCTACCAAAATTTCCCTATCGAATCTTGAACTACGAGATCATGCAGTTAGGATTAGATAGGTATAAAATTCATTTCAACCCCACTGTTATGCGAACGGTTACACGAAATGATGGCGAAGAACCAGATAAAATTGTATAATATAGGGTATAGAACTGATGGAAAGAGGGGAAATCTGATCGTGAAGATACAAAACCCACATGATCGATTTTTTAGGGAATCAATGGGCAATGTGACAACAGCTAAGGATTTCCTCACCCATTATTTGCCCAAAAATGTCTTGCAAATTATCCGACTTAAACACATTGGAACCACAAAAAGATAGCTTTATCAACCAAGAACTGGAAGAAGGCTTTTCCGATTTACTTTTCAAGGCAGACATATCCGGAAAAGAAGGTTATCTTTACTTTCTCTTTGAGCACAAAAGTTATCCGGATAAAGGGATTTCCCTTCAACTGTTGAAATATATGGTTGAAATTTGGGAAGCTAAAATGAATAAAGAAGAGCAACAGCAGCTACCGATTGTCATCCCACTCGTTATCGATCATGGAAAAACAAGTTGGTCGATTCCAACAAGCTTGGGAGCCAATCTAAATGGGTATGAAGAACTTCCAAAAGATGTCAAGGTCCATGTCCCGGATTTTGACTACATCATTTATGACATATCCGGTTTTTCTGATGAAGAAATTAAAGGCAAAGTACAAACCCGGATTCTACTGACACTACTTCGTGATATATTCACAAAAGACATCGACGAACTCATACACTCTATTCTTAAATGTATCCACTACTTACTAGAGCTGGAAGATAAACAAACAGGCATTGAATTTTTAGAAACGATGATACGATATGTTTTTAGTGCTGCAAAATACTTAACAAAAGATGATATGAATAAAATAAGACGGGAAATTGAAACAACTTTTCCAGAGGGGAGTGAAGTAACCATGACATTAGCTGATATTTTAAGAGAAGAAGGTATGAAAAAAGGATGGGAAGAAGGATTAGAAAAAGGAATTGAAAAAGGAATTGAACTGGGGCAAGCAAAAGCATTATCTAAAACCGCTCTTCAATTGTTGACAGCAAAATTCGGTGTATTGCCAAAAGAACTGACAGAAGAAATTTCAAAACTAGATGTCATAAAATTGGAACTAATAATAAGTAATATTTTTAATTATAATCATTTAGATGATGTGAAAAAGATCATTTCTTAGTAAACATGCCCGCCCTTAATTTTTATATATAATCAAAAGCCGGGATTGAGATTTTCCCTTCCCGGCTTTTTTGTAAGACGAAATCAAGCTGTTTTTACATTTAAAACTTGGTACCCTAATTTTTCAACAATTTTTTTCAGGTCTTCTTTGGTTACTATGCTTTCATCGAATTCGACTTTGGCCTTGCTGGAATTGAAAAGAACTTTTGCACGATTAACCCCGTCCATTTTTTCTAGCGTCCCTTGAATTTTTTTCATACAAGATGGACAAGTTAAGGTTTCTAATTGCATAACTGCTTTTGCCATGTTCATTCCTCCTTGTTATTTTGTACTTTTATTTTATATGAATTCCCTTGTAAAAAAATTGACGGGTATCAAGTTTTCTCTTAAGCCACTAATTTTTCTCTCTGCCTGCCGTCTGTTTTCCCAGCTTCACTTGCTATTTTTGTTTTAAAGCCGATTAACCGCATGGCATTTAAAATGACGACAAGGACACTTCCTTCATGAATAAACATTCCCCCGGCAAGGTGTACTTGGTCCGCCAAGACGCCCAGTAAAAGGATGACAACAACCGCTAAAGCAATAAAGATGTTTTGCCGCATATTCCGAATGGTCGCTTTCGATAAGGCAAAAGCATGGGCATATTGGGAAAGCTTATCTGCCATTAATACAACATCAGCAGTTTCCATTGAGACATCAGTTCCCCCTTCCCCCATCGCCAGTCCAATATCTGCTGTAGCAATTGCCGGCGCATCATTGATTCCATCTCCGGCCATCGCAACAATTGCCCCCTGATCCTTCAATTTTTTTACATACTCAACTTTTTCATTTGGCAACAGTTCCGCATGAAATTCATCCATCCCAAGTTCATTTGCTACGGCCTCTGCGGTATGGCGGTTATCACCGGTTAACATAATGATTCGTTTCACACCATTGGCTCGCATATCTGCTAATGCCGCCTTTGCATCATCACGAATTTGATCCGCAATAGAGATAATGGCAGCCAGTTCTCCGTTTATTCCGATAAAGATAGCGGTATTCCCTGCTTTTTCCCGTTCAATTGCATAGAGACTAGCCCCGGGATCAATTTTGATTCCTTTTCCATTCATCAATTTACGGTTCCCGGCAACAATTGAATACCCGTCTACGGTTGCCGTAATCCCGTTCCCTTTAATTGCTTCACTTTCCGTTATTTGAAAACGAGACAAATCAATTCCGTTTTTTTCTGCTTCTTTAACAATTGTCTGACCTAAATGGTGTTCAGAAATGGTTTCTGCTTTTGCAATAAGCGCTAATAGTTTCCTTGTCGGCATTGAGGTTAAATTGTGAAAATCGGTTACTGTCGGTTTTCCTTTTGTTAAGGTACCGGTTTTATCAAAGACAAGGGTATCAACTTTGGCAAATTTCTCCATAATGTCACCGCCCTTTATGAGGACACCATTTTTTGCACCGTTCCCGATTCCTGCAACGGCTGATACCGGTGCCCCGATTACTAAAGCACCCGGGCATGCGATAACAAGAAAAGTAATGGCCAAATGTAAGTCACGAGTAAATGCGAAAACAAATAATGATAAAATAACAACGGCCGGTGTATAGTAATTGGCAAAACGATCCAAGAAACGTTCTGCACTCGATTTTGATTCTTGTGCTTCTTCAACGAGTTCAATAATTTTTGCAAAAGTCGTATCTTCACCGACTTTCTCAGCAATGATTTCGATATACCCGTTATCGAGAATAGAACCGCTATACACACGATCATTTTCCGCTTTATTCGCCGGTATGGATTCACCGGTGATCGCAGCTTCATTAATAAGTGCATGTCCCTTTACAATACGCCCGTCCACCGGAATTTTTCCGCCGGGTAAAACGACTAAGCGATTTCCTTCCTCAACCAAGTCAATATCTATTTCCTCCCGAGAACCGTCTGCATGTAGTAAAATTGCTTCTTGCGGTGCCATATCTACAAGTTCTTTTAATGATGAACGTGTTTTTTCTAAAGTTCTTGCTTCCAGATAGTCGCCTAATAAGAATAGGAATGTAACGACGGCTGACTCTGTATATTCCTGAATAAAAACCGCTCCAATTACTGCTATGAAGACAAGTAATTCGATACTAAAAGTTCTCATTATCATTGCCTGCCATGCTTTAATCGCTATAGGTACAATGGCGATTACAGTTGCAATAATGAGGAAACTGTTACTTAATCCACTCAAGTGAAATAACTTGGATAGAATTGCGGCGATAATCAAAGTTCCCGAAATCCACGTAATCTGGTTTTTATGTTGATTTATTTTTGCGGTCATTTTAATCCCTCCAATATTTATCTTTGTCTTTATTTTAAAGAATCGGCGACGAAAAAAAATTGACCTTCATCAATATTGGTGAAACATGTTTCGTCGATAAAAATGAGGCTTCTTGCCTAAAAGTGGCGACTGGTGAATTTGAGGGGAGGGCTGGTGAATTCAGGGGTTCTACTGTTGAATTCGCTGGGTACACTGGTGATTTCTCCTTTTCTACTGTTGAATTCACTGGGTATACTGTAGAATTTTTCAATTTTATTGTTGAATTCGGATAGGGCACGATTGAGGTCCCTCATGTAGCGTCAGGCCACACCGCAGAGACTGAAAATGGTTTTTTCGTGATAGTCCCATATATACACCGCAGAAAATGACAATGGCTTATTATATAGAAAAAAGCCCTAAGATTTGTTCTTAGGACCTCTATTCCCCATATAACAAAAGTTGATCTAAGTCATTGATTTTAATTTTCCGCTTTGGCAATTGCTCAATCAAACCTTGTTTCTCCAACTCAGTAAACTTTCGGCTTATCGTTTCCGGTGTTGTACCTAAATAGGAGGCCAGATCTTTTTTTGCCATTGGTAGTGTGATCACCGGACTATTTCCTGCCCCTTTTTCCACACAATCAGCTAAAAATGAAAGAATTCGCGATTCTACCTTTTCAATGGCCACTTGCATCGTTTGTTTTTCGGAATTCATTAGCCGCTCCGACATTTCCGAAATAATTTTTAAAGATATTTGCGGATATTCCGTTAAGTACCGTTGCAAATCTTTTTGTTTAATCAAGCATACGGATGAATCTTGAACGGCCTCGGCATAATTTTCATGTACCTCTCCCGGATGAAAAAGGGCCCACTCCCCGGTAAAGTCACCCGGATTCAAAATTCTTACCAGCTGTTCCTTACCCGTGTCAGATAGGCGGTATACCCTAATTTTCCCACTATTGACGATGTACAAGGTGTCGTCTTCATCACCGGCATGGAAAAGCATTTCTCCCTTTTTCAAGTCCAGTTTTTTCGCTGATTCGGCAATTTTATCCATTTGTTCGTCATCTAAATGGTTGAATATGGGCACGAGCCGGATACAAGAGGCGTGGTTATGACAGTGTTCATGTGCCATTGAATCCCCTCTTTCTCATGAATGATAAGATTACTCTTCTTCGTCGCACAAAAAGCTTGATTTAATAACATCATTAACCTGTTCCTAGTGAAAAATAAACTCACTGTTCCTCATCGCACAGGAAGCCCGGTTTAATATGTTCCCAGTGAAAAACAGGCTCCCTCGTCGCACATAATAACATCATTACCATAATTTCCCATAAAAAATAAGATTACTCTTCTTCATCTTCTAAGGCCGTTTTACCCAGAAAAGCTTGCAACATCCAGATTTCTTTTTCGAGATAACCTTTAAAATCAATTAATACATCTTCCAAAACCGGTTGGTCTTGTTCCTTAGCTAATTTGATCGCACGTTGAACAACATCCCGGGTCATGCGGAAATCATCCACAATATTAACAACCATATCATGTGCCGGTAAGTATTTATTTGCCGCACTTTCTTCTAAAAATGTGTACTTCATATTTTGTTCCGTTGTCGAAAAAGGTTTGGCATCAATTGCAAGTAAGGTTTCTGCAATTTTATCATACCAGTTTGCCGCTTCACGATACAATTGTTCAAATTTTTCATGAAGTGTTAAGAACTCTGAACCTTTCACATACCAATGATATTGATGAAGCTTTGTCCACAATATGGCCAAATTTACAACGACATGATTCGTCATAGCTGCAGCAGTCGGATGATGATGATCATGTTCCACTTGATCTTGTTCTAATTCTTTTTTCAATGCTTCTTCGGGACTTAAGATACTCATTTCTCTTACCTCCTGTATTTTACTTACAAGTTGATTATAAGATGTCCCTTTTCAAAAAAAATTGACCTAAATCAAGAAATCAAAAATAAATCTCCTGTTGCACAAAGTCCCCGACTATGATATGTTAAAAGTAATGAAAATGAATATTCATAAAACTCTACTAGGGGCGCCGGTTGGCTGAGAAGTACCCTTTGAACCTGATCTAGTTCGTACTAGCGGAGGGAAGTAGGTTAATAAATTACAATCTACATATTTTTGTAATTTACCAAACCGCTTTCCGATCATGGAGGGCGGTTTTTTATTTCCCCTTCAGATCGATTAGTTTTCCAGGACCCTTTTTCATTAAAAAGTGAGGGACACCGGAAACTAAACAATAAAGCTCATTACCAATATTTTTATCATTACTTACACTGACCCTACAGATCGCTGGTTCAAAGCAATCGGTTCCTCGGTAAACAAGGAGGAATTATTGTTGAAGCAAAATTTTTCAAACCGACTCTATCAAAACGTTCAACCGATTTGGGAGAAAAACCATCAGCATCCTTTTGTCGTTGGGTTGGGAACCGGAACATTAGACCGGGAAAAATTTATCTTTTATCTGAAGCAGGACTATGTATATTTAATTGACTATGCGAAGTTGTTTGCTATCGGGGTAGAGAAGGCAAATAACCTTAAAATCATGACAAAATTTGCTGCGGTTCTCCATGAAACTTTGCATTTCGAAATGGAACTGCACCGTCAATACGCTGCCGAGTTTGGAATTACCCGCGCTGATTTAGAAGCAACTGAACCAACACCAATTAACCTTGCCTATACGAGTTATATGCGAAAAGTGGCAGCCAATGGAAGCCTTGCTGAACTCGTTGCCTGTCTATTGCCGTGTGCTTGGGATTATTGGGAAATTGGGAAACTATTAAAATCAACTTATGGAGAAACGCTGGCGACAAATCCTTATAAAAAATGGATTGAAACCTACTCTTCGGAAACGTTCGGCGCTGGGACCCAGTGGTTAATTGACTTAATCGATGAATTGACAATCGAAAAATCAGAAGAGGAACTTCATACGATAGAGCAGCATTTTCAAATCACCTCAAAATATGAATATTTATTTTGGGAAATGAATGAGAAAAAACAAGACTGGCCAATCTGATTTTTTATTCGCGTCCTAAAAAACGGGAAGGATGATTCCATGAGAAAAACACAAAAAATGACGATAACCGCAATAATTGCAGCTGTGACAACTGTTTCAAGTAGCCTAGTTTATATTCCGGTAGGTTTTGCAAAAATTTTTCCGATACAACATTTTGCAAACTTACTATCGGCAGTTTTGCTCGGGCCCGGTTATGCGGTTGCACAAGCCTTTATTTCCTCACTTTTACGAAATTTGCTTGGAACGGGAAGTATTTTCGCCTTTCCGGGAAGTATGATCGGGGCATTTTTGGCAGCTTATATTTATACGAAAACAAATAAGCTTATCTTTGCCGCAGCCGGTGAGGTTATTGGCACAGGGATTCTCGGGGCCTTGGCTTGTTATCCCATCGCCGTTTTCTTACTCGGTCAAGAGGCAACTCTTTTCGGTTTTATCCCTGCCTTCACGTTAAGTTCTTTTGCAGGGGCGTTCTTCGGCTATGTATTATTAAAAGCATTGCAAAAAAATAAAGCATGGGGAGGAATCATCCATGAAAACAGCATTAACCATCGCCGGCTCTGATTCAGGCGGCGGGGCGGGAATTCAAGCCGATTTAAAGACATTTGCCGCACACGGTGTATACGGAATGTCCGTCATTACTGCAATAACCGCACAAAACACGGTTGAAGTCCGCTCTGTCCAAAATATTGATGAACAAATCATTCAAGATCAAATTGAGGCTGTTTTTGATGATTTAAAAGTGGATGCGGTCAAAATTGGGATGTTGTCCAGCCCATCGATTGTTACAACGGTTGCTGAGACACTTGCCAAATATCAACCAAACCATATTGTTCTCGATCCGGTCATGGTTTCGAAAGGTGGACATCGATTACTGGCGGAAGATGCAATTTCTGCTCTCAAGGAAGAACTGATGCCGCTTGCCGATATCATCACACCAAATATTCCGGAGGCGGAAATCTTAACAGAGCAAAAAATTTTAAACGAACTGGATATGAAGAGTGCTTGTATTTCCTTTAAAAAACTGGGCGTAAAGTCGGTGTTGCTAAAAGGCGGACACTTAAGCACCGACCCGAATGACCTCTTTTATGACGGAGAAAATTTCTATTGGGTGAAAGGCAAACGTGTCCATACAAAAAATACGCACGGAACCGGTTGTACTTTGTCCAGTGCCATCGCTGCCAACCTTGCCAAAGGGAACACATTATTAACGTCTGTGCAATTGGCAAAAGCCTATATTGAAGTGGCAATTGAGCATAGTTTGGATCTCGGAAACGGGCATGGACCAACCAACCATTTTTATGAATTATATAAACGAGCCCATCTTATGAACCAATAAAACTTAGGTAGCCGGCCTTATTCAAAGTGTTCACCGCGGTAAAGGTATGGAACGTTAGCGAGGTGGCGCAACTTATTCATAGATTAATTGGTGTTCACCAAATATTCAGTGAAGCAACCCTTATTACTTATACGAGGAGTGGTTTTTTAATGGACATATCAAAATTTCAAGCATTATTAACCAAGGTTCAGCAAAAAAATCCGCTAATCCACCAAATGACAAATAATGTAACAATTAACGACTGTGCAAATGTGACATTGGCAATTGGTGCGTCACCTGTTATGACAACAGGAAAGAACGATGTTGCGGACATGGCAAACTTAGCAGATGCCGTTGTGATTAACTTTGGCACAATTAATGATGGAATGTATGAAGCCATGTTAATAGCAGGAAAAACAGCAAATAAAAAAGGAATTCCGGTTGTTATTGATCCCGTTGGAGCGGGTGCGACGCCATACCGAACCCGAGTGATTCGTGATTTTTTTGAAAAAGTTGATGTCGCCATCGTTCGCGGAAATGTTTCAGAAATCAATGCCCTTATAAATGATGAAGGCAAAACAAGGGGCGTCGATGCCGGGGATGTCGCCGAAAGTAAACAGGTAATCGCAGAAACTACTGCTAATATGTATTCCGTGACTACTGTGATTAGCGGCGAAACAGATATTATTTCTGATGGAAAAACGACTTACGGGTTGCGTAATGGCGATCTTTTATTGACAAAAGTTACCGGAACGGGTTGTATGAGTACTGCGCTCATTGCCTCTTTTGCAGCCGTTACCGATGATTGGTTAGCTGCAAGTATCGCCGGGATGGCAGTTATGGGGATTGCAGGAGAGGTAGCAAAAAATAACTTGGAGGGTCATTTGGGACTAGGTACTTTTCGAGTAAACTTAATCGATGCCGTCTCTAATTTTGAAAATCTTTCATTATATAAACATATGAATCTTTCCAAATTAACCGGGGTGATCTTATGACTATCGATTATCGTCTCTATTTAGTAACCGATGAAACACTGCCCAAAGATGAACTGCTTAAGAAAGTGGAGTTGGCTATTCAAGGCGGGGTAACCATTGTCCAACTGAGGGAAAAATCCGGGAACGGTAAAGTCTTTTATGAAAAGGCTGTAAAACTGAGGGAGTTAACGGAAAAATATCAAATACCGCTAATTATAAATGATCGCGTTGATATTGCCTTGGCTGTCGGAGCAGATGGGGTACATGTCGGACAGAGCGACCTCCCCGCTCCGGCGATAAGAAAAATCATTCCCTTATCAATGATTGTTGGCGTATCTGTCGGCAATCCTGAGGAAGCTCGTGAAGCAGAATTAAACGGGGCGAACTATGTCGGAGTTGGCGCTGTATTTCCAACTACTTCAAAAGCAGATGCAAAGGTGCTCCCACCCGGAATGCTGGACAAAATCTTAGAAACAATTCAAATTCCGGCAGTAGCCATTGGCGGAATCAACTTAGAAAATGTCTCAATGCTAGGCGGTAAAAACATTGCCGGCATTGCTGTCGTTTCCGGGATTATGAAAGCAAATGACCCGTTTGAAGTGGCAAAAGCCTATCGGAAACGGCTCGAATCGTCCAAATAATACTTATCTCACAAGCGCATGCCGTTTTAACAATTTATCCAATAAAGGAAGAACCGGAATTATAAACGCTAGCCTAATCACCTTCTGCCGGAAGACCTTCTTGATTTGCCAAGAAGATCTTCCTACTTAATCTGACGCTGTTGGATTAATCCGAGAACGAGCGGGATGAAGACAGCAATGATAAGAACGGGCAAAAACCATCCACCAAATCCCTGACCCCATTTTAATGCGATGGTTACAGATTCTAATATAATCGCAGTAAAAACAAGGGAACACATATTCTTAACCTGGTTCAACATTTTTCTGCTTCGTAAATAAAATTGCGGTGCATTGGATTCATTTAACCGACTCGGATAATTATGCACTTCCGGATGTTTTTCCAAAAATTGTATAATAATCAGTGTTATCCCGCACATAATCGGTAAAATAATTAACTCCCATTTTGACCCCCACCGATCCACTTCACCGGCTAAATTAAAATGAGCCGGCACCTGATTCGGGAGCCGATTCCAGATGGTCAACAAGAATACGATTGAACCAATATAACAAGTATAACCGATGACATCCCAAACCCACTCACTTTTTGTTTTCGGAATACGTATTTTTGGACGTTGAAAGTTAGACACAGGTCCCCACCTCAATCATCAATTATTAATATATATACGGTTAAATTTCTGTAAAGTTTCATTCTATTGGAGGCTGTTCCCGTTGCCGAATTTTTCCAAATTCCCTATTCATTTTTATCGCTAAACAGAATAATAGACAAAAAGAATGTGAACGTTGTACAATGTTTATAGGGGTTGATTCCATTTAATCACGGAATTGTAAACACCTACAATTCTAGTAATATACAAATCTTGGCTATACAGAAAGGGGCATTCTGATGAACTACAAAAATATTACAGTCGCCGGAAGTGGAGTATTGGGCAGCCAAATTGCCTACCAAACTGCTTTTCACGGATTTCAAGTTTCTGTCTACGATATTAACGATGAAGCATTGGAACTGGCAAAAGAGAGAATCAAGAAACTAAAACCTCGTTATCAAGAAGATTTAAAGGCAACTCAAGAAGAAGTCGATGCTGCTTACGATCGTCTTTCATTTTATAGTGATTTAGCTGAAGCGGTTAAAGATGCTGATCTTGTCATTGAAGCGGTTCCGGAACGGGTTGAAATTAAAGTCGATTTTTATAAAAAATTGGCAGCGGTTGCACCCGATAAAACTGTCTTTGTGACAAACTCTTCAACCTTATTACCGAGCCAATTTGCTGAGGCAACAGGACGTCCGGAAAAATTCTTGGCTCTGCACTTTGCCAATGAAATTTGGAAAAATAATACCGCAGAAGTTATGAAACATCCCGGTACAGACATGCAATATTTTGATCAAATAATTGAATTTGCTAAATCAATTGGAATGGTCGCTCTACCTTTATATAAGGAACAACCGGGTTATATTTTAAATTCTTTATTAGTTCCATTTTTGGAAGCTGCTCAAATGTTATTGGTAAAAGAAGTTTCCGATCCTGAAACAATTGACAAAACATGGATGATTGCCACCGGAGCTCCACTTGGACCATTTGCGATCCTCGATGTAGTAGGAATAAGAACAGCGTATAATATTACATTGGCAAAAGCCGAAGCAACGGGTAATGAAGAGTTTATGAAGCTTGCTGAATTATTAAAGAGGGAATACATTGATAAAGGAAAACTTGGGCGCGAAACAGGAGAAGGCTTTTATAAGTATCCGAACCCCAGTTTTGCCCAACCGGGATTTTTAAAAGGATAATTTTGATTAAGTTTGTTGGAAGTCGGTTCTATTGAGCCGGCTTTTTTTACTGTAAAAATATAATTAAGCGGTGATGAAATAGCGGCCACGAGATTCGCTCTCTAGAACAATCGGTACCGATCAACCTCTAAACATGCCGTTCGTACTACTACAAGCATTACCTCCCACTAATCAAAGTTTTATGCTACTTCAAAAAAATTTTTTAAAAACGATGACCATTTTTTGCAAAACCTTCTATAACAAAAATGAAGGGAGGAGGTGATAGAGATGGCAAAAGCAAATATTGTAAAAACAAGCTTCCGTGTCCTTTATGAAAATGGCCTGAATCAAAAAGGGGAACCGGTATATAAAGCAAAAAGCTATAATAACGTGAAAACAACCAGCACGGATGATCAAATTCACCAAGCAGCAACAGCCTTAGCTTCCCTGTCAAATTTGCCGTTTTATACCGTTGAACGCGACGACAAAAAGGAAATTTACGCTTAATAGTAAAAAACAACAAAAAGACGAGGAGGAAAGTGAATGGAAACAAATTTAGAACTTGTTTTTTTGGCGACTGATGGAAAAACGGTTCGCATTACAGTAAATGATCCGAAAGACAATTTAGACGAGGAAATTATTCGCAATGTTATGAATCAAATTTTGACAGCCAATGTTTTTGAAACATCAAGCGGTGCCTCTTTAGCATCGATTAAAGAAGCAAGAAAAATTAGCAAGAACACAGAAGTATTCAGTTTATAAACAGCCTGGAATCTATAATCTGACGGAAGCCGGGACTAGTACATTGCGTACTTCCTCGGCTTTCCTTTCTATTAAATTTTGGAGGGAAAGAGAATGACTGAATGGTATTCATTAATCGGGGAAGTCGGTTTTCCGATTGTTGTGACCTTGATTCTCCTTTACCGAATTGAAACAAAGCTCGATCAAGTCATCCAATCAATCAACAACTTGCCCGATCGACTAACCAACTTATAATGACTCATAAGAAGGCTTACCCATTCATACTGCATTAAACAGCAGAAAATAATGGTGGCAGCCTTCTTAATTTTTATGCACTTAAGATAGATTCATTAACCGTTCTTGCTGCTTCTAACTCGGCACCACCCAAGATGAAACTTTGAATCCCCGCGGCAGATCCCTGACAAAAGCCCATACCGGTTGAATCTCCTCCACATTTGGATAGAAAGGTCACCTAAACAAAAGCCATTAATTCAATGATGATACGATAGTCCAAAATTTATAAAAGATCGTATATGCAAATCGTTCATAAAAGACAATTTTTTCTATTTTGTTTTTTCCTAGTCAGCTATAACACCGCTTTCAAATGCCTCCATTTTTTCCCGTAAAAATGTTGGGACAGGCTGCGAAGTTTTTGTTTCCGGATTATAACTGACATAAATAATTTCTGCTAAAACAATCGGATTATTTTCCCCTTCTCTCGTAATTTTAAATTGCATTGTAAAACTGGTGTGGCCAAGTTTTTTTAACCGAACCCAGATATTAAGCCAATCACCCAGCCTAGCAGAGTCTTTATACTCCAATGTTGTTTTTGCTACAACAAAATCAAACTTGCCTTCCTCAGCCATACCATGCAAATCAAGTCCTAAACCTTCTTCAAAATATGCGGCAATCGCAATATCTAAGTACGTTAAGTAATGTGCGTTAAAAACAATCTTTTGACCGTCAATTTCGGAATAACGAACACGCAGCCGATGACGAAACCGATAAAGATCTTCCATTACGTCCCCCTCCTTTTCATTTTGGCGTATATTCATATCGAATGAATTGAATAAAAGCGAGTGATACAAAAAATGTTATGGCATTAATGGCAATGACGGTAGCTTCACCTGTATACGCAATTAATATACCGCCAACTGTGGAACCGACAAGTCTTGCTACTTGTTGAGAAGTTGACAGTAAAGAATTCGCGGTAATTAACAAATCCTTTTTGACCAATTCCGGAAGTATGGATGTATTTGAAATGCCAAACAAATTATTACATAAGGATAAGATAATTGTAATAAAATAAATATATTGTAATTCGAAAACATCTACGAATAGTAAAACCGCAAAGACACCAGTTGTGAAAGCTTGGATGAAGTCCGAGATTTGCATTAACCATTTTCGATTCCATTTATCAATCCATACGCCAAATATCATACTGAATAATAATTGTGGTAGAAACTTTGCAACTAATATTAGTCCTACGTGGAAGGCAGATCCTGTTTTCTCGTAGACGAGCCACATAAGTGCGATATTATATAGCGAATCACCAAAGTACGAGATTGTTCGCGCAAACCACAAATTTCTGAAATTTTATTTTCAAATATAATGGATTTATTAAAATTAAAAAGCTTGCTCATTTTCACACTCTTTCTTATGTGTTTTTTTCTTAGTTCGGTTACTGTGAAACGTGTTTCATACATGGTTCTGAGTTATATCTCATTGATTTTTTAATTAAAATAAATTCAGTAACACTAATTTTTAAAACAGTGTGTAAACGGTCATCCTTTATTTTTCGAATTATTTCTATATATTGCCAGTGCTAAACATATTACACCTCCAGCAATGACCATTAACGAACTCGCTGTAGATTCGTTTTTGATCAATAGATAAACACCAACACCAATAAGAAAAATAGGTGTTAAATAATCCAGTGCCTTTATAATCATTTAATTCGCTCCTTTATATTAAGTTTTTGGTAAAAAAATCATGTTCGTTGACTTTGGCTCTTTTAAAACACCATAATAACCTCCAAAGGCCTTTAGTTAAATTCTTACACTATTCTATTCGACAAAAACCCCGAAAATCCTTCACCTATTATTTTTTTGTTTATTCAGCAGCCCCTGCTTAACGATTTGTGGATCGGTAACAGTTTAATTATTAAACTTTAAAGTTCTATGATGGAGTATCAAGAGAATTCTTGCCCGTATACCATAATTCTTACATATTTTTTCATAGATTTCACCGCAAACTTATTTGCAACTTTCCGCAAAACTAATTGCGGAATTACTTCAGATATTTTCTCAAAAAAAGAGTGAAAACGGAACATGGTGTTGTAAAGCATTAGGGTTAGAAGGAGACCCATATGGTGCACTTATAGAATTCGGGAAAAATAGTGGAATCATTTAATAACTTTACTGAACTAACGGGGCTTTAGTCGAATAAGACACTACTACAAAACAAAACTTCCAGATAATTGGAGTTCTTATTTTATCGTTAATATCAACATTAAACTTTAACAAGTGCCTGTCTCCCAATGTATTAAGTTTTAACGTGTTAACGCGCTGGAGAAAAAGCCCCAAAATTAACTATAAATCATCTAATGCAATGACTTCACCGTTCGCTGCATTCACTCCGTACTTACAATCTAATTTTCCACATAAAACATATTGTTTTTGTTTAAAGTCATATACATAGTAAGGTTTCAGCTCAAATAAGTCTCTCAGTTTTTCAAACGCTTCTTCTTTTGAAATCGTTACTTTATCAGGCCGTTGAAAGTCGTCAAGGGGTTTTAGCATCAGTTCGCTATCCATATAATTTACAGCTTGAAAGCTCTTTGGATCAATCCAAACTTTTATTTTCCGTTGAAACACTTGATATTCTTGTTTAACGGCTTTCAGTGTAGCGTGAATATACCCTTTATCCCGATAAAGATGTTTTAGTACCCAATTTCCTGAATCACTTGGATACTCCTGCCGCAAAAAATCTGTAACTGCCTTTATACATTTCTCTTGTTCTTCCCCAGTAATGGGGAATGAATCGGGAGAAGGCTCACATGAAAATGCTTGTTCTGCTAAAATATCTTCAATCCATTTTATCTCTTTCGCTTGAAAAGGTTCATTAATAGGTTCATCCCAAAAAATCGTTTGTTCCATTGTCAAAAAATATCTTTCATCCGCAAAAAATTCAAATGGAATCGTAGCTCCCCCATCATTTGTAACAAAAATCTCTTCCAATCCATATATAGGATATAATTTTTTTTGTTCATAGGAGGGGTATTCAATCAATTTCAATTGTTCCATTTTCAAATCTTCTAATTGATCAAGAGAAAGGGAGTAGTTTTCTTCTTTTACCGGCTCTTTTGAAGGAAATTGACCATTTATAGAAAATAAAGTGAGCTTTCCTTCTTCATTAAATTTGATGTCAATATATCCTGGCGGTGAAACATTAACACCATCAAGGCATGCCATAAAAGTAAGTTCGCCTTCTTGTTCTCTTTTCAATTGGAATTGTATTCCGTACATGAGTCCTGTTTTATCCTCAATCCATTTTATGATGGCTTCCATATTAAGATGGCTAAACTTAACTCCATCCTCTGCATATGAAATACCTCCTGCAAAAATGGCACGCGTAAATTTACGACTTTTCACATTTATTTCAATACCGGCTGCACCATTTGGGTTCGTCTCATCATCCTCATGTACAGTTATATGATTAGGAAACCACTCCATGGATAATGTATAAACCGTCTCATTAATGGTATTTACACTCCGATAGAACTCATATCTTTGTAAATAATAGTGATTTAATCCAAATGTTGTTTTTGCCAAATCAATTAGTTCTTTTAACTGTGAATCCATTCGATTTCCTCCATTTGTGTGTTGTGTGGCCTATTCCTCGGTTTATTAAAGTGATGGGAGACAGGCTTCAAAATTAATAAAAAGGTTAACTACTTTCTGTTAAACTCCATAATGTATCATATATTTTTCTTTTTCCATTGCTTTGCCGATTAATTTTTATTTACCGCTACCTTTTTAACTATCCATGCTGCATTTCCGTTATCACACCAATTACTGACATTTCTTCAATGATTCTTTCTTTTCCTCTTGTTTCAGATTTTATTACTTCTACTAAGACACAACATTCCGGGAAATGCTGACGTACTTCAGACCACCTCATTCATACCGCCCTCCTTCAATCTTAATTTTATATTAATTTTAAAATACTTTGCACGCTAATGATTCCAATATCCCTGGAATTGTTTTACGAGTTCACCTAATTCAATGGTACGTCAATGTCCTATCCCCACCGGCAAAAAGTAGGACAGGTTATCGGTAATGGCATTCCCAATACGAATCCCGAGAGCTCCTGCCCTGCCGTTCAATAGGAAACTGCCGATGATATAATGTCCCTGCTGTCTTCCTTTCAGCGATTGAAACTCCCGCACAGGCAGTTCAACAAATTCCTGATACAAACTTGGATAATTTGTATAATCCTTCCCGGCATCCTCCATTATCTTCGTTCCGTTCGGCCCATAAATTTCCACCGTGTTTCCTTCCCGTCCAAACACCGGTTTTTTCACAAATTTTTTCCCTGCTGTCGCTAATTGATCCGGTTCCAAGTAAGATGGTAAAAAATAGACCTCAATCCATTCATGTTCTTCATCCGTATAAAATGAATTACCTTCTATATGTAAATTCCAAATTACCGCTTGGACCGCTTTGTTTTGCAATAAAAATGCTGATGGTGGGTTAATCACAGCCAATTTCCCCGTTCGAACAAGGTCCAACAACCAAACGCCGATATCATTTCCTACAATATCTTGGTCCAATATCAAGTTTTCAATTGGAAAGGTTTGCCGGTACAAAATATCAATTTTTCGCCCTTCTTCATCAAATAAACCTTCACCCTTTATAATCTTTAGTTTATGAAGCGGAACAAATTGCGACGGGAAATCCGCCAGTTCTTGCAAGTAAAGGCTTGTAAAATAATCCTCGATATGATCTTGATGAGACGTAAAAACTATATATGGCTTGCGTTTTCCAATGGATTGTGCTGACTGCCAAATGACTTGATTAATCGTATTCTTTAATCGCCGCTCCATCCAACGATCCGGGCTAACCAAGTGAAAGTGATCACACAACCTTGGTCCAATCTGAAACAGTTCTTTGATAAAAGTAGGAGTATCGGCGTTAATTTCCAAACATTTAATTGAAGCGCCCGTATAGACAAGATCAAGCCGGGCGATTGCACTTTCCATTTGAATTGGTTTTAACCTTAAAAATGTTACCGTTTCTTTCGGATAACCCATTTCAAGCAGCGTCTCATCAGGCACATGTCTGATGAGATCCGCCGTTTTATAAAACAGATGACCAATTCTTTCCGTTGCCAGCCGGAAATGCTTTATTTCATCCTGCTCGAATAAATGAACATCATATAATGCGTATTCTTCTCCATATAAATCCGGCCAAAAATTCAATTGGTTTTGGTAAAATTTTGACCTTTCTTCTCTGTAACGAACCAAATCCATTCTATTCACCATGATTAAACTCCCCATACAATACATAAACACCGCGATCTTCATCAATTTCTCTGGACGTAATTCGAAATTGCCCCAACTCCGATAATAGAATCGCGTCTTTAAGTAAATAGCGAATCACTTCAAAATGAATTTGGCAAGGTAGCTTTGTCAATAAACGGTAGTTTTCAGAACGAGAATTTAAACGAATTTCCACATAAAGACCTTTTCCTCTATAGTCCATTTCATCAGGTGCTTTTTCATTCAAACCGATTTCTTTTATCGTTAAAATCTCATCGTCTTCTTCCAGCTCATTAGCTAACAACTCATACTGCATTCCGTCTTTAATAAAATAATTGCATAACTGCCGTGCATAAATTTCATCTTCACCGACGGCCGGAACCGTATATTCATAAAACGGTTCATATTGATTAAATCCTTTATCAATATAATAGATTAATTTTCTCATCATCGAATTCCGCCTTTTTTACAGAATAAGCGTATAAAATCTAGCTCGGGGCACCTGGGCTTTTCTTACAAAATAAAAAAGTAGGTAGCTCCAGTCGCCCTGCACCTTCCTTAATAGGTTAAACACTTTGCTACAACCCAGCCGACTGAGATGGATAAAGTAAACAATATGACACCAACGGCACGGTTATCTTCTTTAATTGCTTGATTAATACTGAATCGGATCGTAACAAGTTCGGCAATTATAAAAGTAATAATTTGTGCGACTATACCAATTGCACCCCAAATGACCATATCCAAAAGAGAAATGGAATGCTCGATTGATGATCCCAGTACAAAAGCAAGTCCGATTAACTTTCCTCCCAAGGATAAGGCTGCGGAAATGTTCTTTTCCCGAATTAACTGAAATTCATTTATTTTTGTTGTACTTTTTTCAAATAGAATCATGCCAATCAATAAAAGAAGTAAAGCGACACCTAAATAGATTAAAAAGTTTACGTATAAATTCAACTTAATCCCCCATTTTCCTGATTTCTGAATCAATTTACATTGAATACTTATCCACCAAAAACTTTCGAACCACTGCCAAAACCGGAGCTAGACTTTGAGCTTATACTTGATTTGTATTGTTTATAAGCACTGCTACTTTTTAAAGAAGACTTACTACTGTAATACTTCCCCCCATGAAAATACGAACCATAATAAGAAGAATTGTCATCATCACATACCCAGACAGCGTCCTCGCCATCCCAATCCCAATCACTGCAATACGGGTCGTCGGGCTTCTCATTCGGCTCTGCATAATCGGATGAACAACCGGTCATTCCGATTAGCAATGCTGTTCCGGTTACGCCGATCATTACCTTTTGTGTCTTTTTCAAAAATCTCCCTCCCTATCAAAATCTACTGTTTTATACGATTTCATTTACACAAAGTTTCATTGTTTCGATCAAAAATATATGTTCAAGGTCAATGATTATTCTCGTTTAACCCTTGAATGAAACTGTTTTACAAGTTTCCTATGGTAAAAATATTTGAATTAATAAAAATAAGCGTTGACAAAATTGGTTGTACACATATATATTGTATATAATAAATAAAGTTTGCCTAATGCAAAAAATGGGGAGGAAGGAAACATGATTACTTTTTCTAAAAAATTTTGGGGGATTATTTTATTATGTTGCACATTTTTACTTGCTGCTTGTAACGACAAGTCAGCAACAAACAACGAACAAAAAAATGCAGGGAAGGATAACAATAAAAAAATTACTGTTGTCACAACGATTGCACAAATTGGTGAGCCACTTTCCGTTATTGGCGGAGACCGCGTGGAAGTCAAAAGTTTGATGGGGCCTTCTGTTGACCCTCACTTATACCAGGCAACCCACGGGGATATTCAGACGCTTGAGAATGCCGATGTCGTCTTTTATAACGGTCTTCATCTGGAAGCAAATATGGTTGACATATTTGAAGAAATTGAAAAATCCAAATCTGTACTGGCCATCGGAGAAACAATTGATAAATCGAAACTTTTGCATGATGAAAATAATGCTGTGGACCCACATATTTGGTTTGACATTGATCTTTGGCAACAAGCTTTAGATGCAGCAGTGGATCAATTAAAGGAATATTCTCCTGAAAATGCAAGTTATTTTGAGGAAAATAAGGTGAAGTATTTTGAAAAACTGCAGCAATTGAAAGAGGACACAAAGAAACTTACGGAAATTCCTGAAGAGCAGCGCATTCTTGTGACCGCACATGATGCTTTCGGGTATTTCGGACGTATGCATCATATGAAAGTGGTCGGCTTGCAAGGGCTTAGCACAGATGGAGAAATCGGGATATCCGATATTCAAAATACGATCGATACCATTGTTAAGTATAAAGTACCGGCAGTTTTTGTTGAAAGTAGTATTAATGAGAGCTCCATCAAAGCTGTTATTGAAGGAGCCAAAAAACAAGGAGTTCCTATTCAATTAGGAGGAGAACTTTTCTCGGATGCGATGGGGAAAGCCGGTACGGAAGAAGGAACGTATCTAGGAATGTATCGCCATAATATCGATACAATTTACACCGCATTAAAAGGAGGCTCAAATACAAATGAATGAAGTCGTCCTTGAAGTCAAAAATTTAACGGCCGCTTATCAAAAAAATACGGTTTTACGAGATGTCAATTTTCAAGTAGAGGCGGGTTCATTAACGGGTATTGTTGGGCCAAACGGAGCCGGGAAATCGACTTTAATAAAAACGATGTTAGCGCTCCATCCGGTTTTATCCGGCGAAGTTCATTTTTTTGGTTCCACTTATAAAAAAATGAAAAAACGGATTGGCTATGTCCCGCAAAGAGGGTCTGTTGATTGGGATTTCCCGACCATTGCACTTGATGTAGTGATGATGGGATTATACGGTCAAATCGGTTGGCTGCGACGCCCGACGAAAACCCATCAAAGAATGGCTTTTGAGGCTTTGGACAAAATGGGCATGGCTGATTACGCCAACCGGCAAATCAGCCAACTTTCCGGGGGACAACAGCAGCGGGTATTTTTAGCCCGTGCGTTAGTACAAAGTGCAGACATCTATTTCATGGATGAACCGTTAGCCGGAGTCGACGCCGCTACCGAACGGGCCATTATGAAAATACTGGATGAACTTAAAGCAGCGGGTAAAACTGTGATGGTTGTTCATCATGATTTACAGACTGTTGCAGATTATTTTGACCATGTACTTTTCTTAAATCGCACGGTCATTAAGCATGGCAAAACAAATGAAGTTTATACAGAGGATAATATAGCCACTACTTATGGCGGCAGTATCCGTTTGATCGGGGGGAGAATAGGAAATGTGGTCCATCCTGTTAAACAGTAATACACAATGGGTTTTATTGAGTACAGCAATATTAGGGATTGCGGCCGGGACAATCGGCTCCCTTGCTTATTGGAAACGGCAAAGTTTAATGAGCGACGCCCTTGCCCATGCCGCCCTTCCCGGTGTTATCATTGCCTTTCTCTTGTTTAAAGTAAAACATTTATTTGTTCTAATTACCGGGGCAGCGATTAGTGCTGTTATCGGAGCATTTTTTATCCAAGGCATTCGCTCTTCAACAAGAATTAAAGAAGATACAGCAATGGGGATGATTCTATCAATCTTTTACGGCTTTGGGATTATGCTTTTAACGATCGCTAACCGAACAAGCGGGAACCAAAGCGGCTTAAATAACTTCATCCTGGGTCAATCCGCTTCCATGGTGCAATCAGATGTGTGGACAATGTCCCTTCTTGCCATTTTGGTTGTTTCAGTTGTTGTTATTGGATTTAAGGAATGGAAAATCTATTTATTTGATCGCCAGTTTGCCAGTGGGTTGGGTTTGCCGTTAAAAGGAATGGATGTTGTGTATACGATTCTTCTGGTAACAACCATCGTCGTTGGTATTCAAGCAGTCGGTGTTATCCTTATCGCAGCACTTCTTATTATTCCGGCAGTCAGTGCCCGTTATTGGACACATTCTTTTCAAGCGATGGTTATCATTTCAGCCCTATTTGGCGGTGCATCCGGTACGATTGGTACGCTTATTAGTGCAATCGGCAACGGTTGGCCAACAGGACCATTTATTGTTGTTTTGGCAGCGAGCTTTTTTATCATCTCGTTAATTTTTGGAAAAGAAAAAGGAATTCTTGTTCAATATTGGCAAATGAAGCGCCATAAAAAACAGGAAATCATCCAATCGATCCCCACCTCTGTTTTGAAAAAGGAGGTTCAATAGAATGACATACACCGCCTGGATTATTTTGACAGCATCTTTAGTCGGTTTATCATGCGGTTTGATCGGTGTCTTTTTAATTTTACGGAAAATGGCCATGATGGCTGACGCTATTAGCCATACCGTTTTACTTGGTATTGTTGTTGCATTTATTATTACGCAAGAACTGACCGGAGTCCATATGCTCATCGGTGCCATTATTGCAGGACTTATGACCGCCTTGTTTGTCCAATGGCTCAACTCTTTAGATGTGCAGCAAGAGGCGGCCATTGGAATTGTATTCACAACCCTTTTTGCCATCGGGGTTATTTTAATTGAAGCTTTTGTCGGAAATGCCCATTTGGATGTCCAGCATGCATTAATGGGGGAAATCACATTTATTCCCTGGAATAGAATTACGTTGCCAATCGTGGGAAGCATTCCAAAAGCTACAGCCATCTTAACTCTTGTGTTTTTTGTTGTCTTATTATTTATTATCGCTTTCTATAAAGAATGGAAAATTACCACTTTCGATCCCGGACTTGCCGCAAGTGTCGGGATACCGGTTCTTTTTATGCACTATCTGTTTATGAGTCTGGTTTCAATTACAACCGTGGCTTCCTTTGACGCGGTTGGGGCGATTATGGTAGTTGCGATGTTAATTACCCCGGCAGCCTCCGCATATCTTTGGACCGATCGACTGTACATGATGCTTGTTATCAGCGGATTATTCGGAGTCGCTTCCGCCGTCATCGGATATTTTATTGCTGCTTGGATTGATACTTCCATTTCAGGGTCTATGGCATTTGCAACCGGGCTGATCTTTTTAGCCAGTTACTTATTATCGCCAAAACATGGTTTGCTTGCCAAGTATTTAAAGCCGGAAGAGACGTTCGAATAAGGCCATTGAAAAACTATTTAAAAAGATATACTAACATATATAGTATGATAAAACCCGATAATATATCTAAATACGGTGTTTAGCAAGATTATTACGCACTTTTTCAGTGGCCTCCATTCGAATAATTGTTTTGTCTGTAAAAATATTTCCCGGAATTAGTGTAGCTTATCACAAATACAAATATTACGTATGCGAAAGACTGCCCATCAATCAGGAAAAGAATTTTTCTATCATTCGTTTTCCAGTTGTTGCCTTCAATTCAAATTCATGTTATTATCATTACAATACTATATAAAGTATTAGCCAGCCCATTAAATACACAATATATTGAAAACTAGCAAGTTAAGGTGCTTTTAGAAGCTTAATAGGGAATCCGGTGAAAATCCGGAACTGTCCCCGCAACTGTAACTGCGACGAAAGGATATAAACCACTGCATCTCCTTTGATGCGGGAAGGAATCTAAGTAGGATGAAGCATAAGTCAGGAGACCTGCCATAACTTGTTCAAGTTTCAATTCTTCGGGGGATAAGGAGATGAAACGATAGTAAGATACTTTATGTATGCTTCTTTCTATCGTTTAATCCGCTTCCCTTGAGCGGATTTTTTTAGTTTAATTGGAGGATGATTTTATGGCAACAACTACACTAGAACATGAAGGAATCAATCAAAAAGAATTGGCGGCCATCATTGATCAAATGACAAACCCTTTTCCCGCCATTGACACAACCGAGTATAAAGAAAAAATTTTTCGAAGTGTTGAATTCAAGAAAAATATAAACTCCGATCAATTAACGAAATTATTCATTACCACTGCGCTTGAAAACGTTGATGAAGCAAATCGTGCCTGGTCCTATATAGCTGCACGATTTTATCTTGACCAGCTGTATAAAAAAGCAAGCAAGAACCGCGGCTATCCGGCAGAACAAAAATATGGAGACTATTACCATTTACAAAAAATACTCGTTGATAAAGGCATTTATTCTCCAAAAATACTAGAAAAATATACAAAACAAGAAATCATGGAATTAGCAAAAATCATTGAACCGGAACGTGATTTTCTTTTTGACTATATTGGTTTACACACATTAGCTACGAGATATTTAGTCACGGACCATGAGAAAAATACGTATGAATTACCTCAGGAACGTTGGCTTACGATTGCTTTATTTCTTATGCAAGACGAACCGAAAGAATTACGCTCTGTACTCGTACGTGAAGCTTACTGGGCATTATCGAATCTGTATATGACTGTGGCAACCCCGACTTTGGCAAACGCCGGACTCTCTTACGGTCAATTATCCAGTTGTTTTATTGATACCGTAGAAGATTCATTGATTGATATTTATAACTCAAACACCGATGTAGCAAGACTTTCAAAAAGTGGTGGTGGAATTGGCGTTTATATTGGGAAAGTACGGAGTCGAGGAAGTTCCATTAAAGGGTTTAAAGGAGCATCGTCCGGTGTTATTCCTTGGATTAAACAGCTGAATAACACAGCGGTTAGTGTCGATCAGCTTGGGCGGCGAAAAGGAGCTGTTGCCGTTTACCTTGATGTTTGGCATGCCGATATTCTTTCCTTTTTAGACCTGAAATTAAATAATGGTGACGAAAGACAGCGTGCCCACGATATTTTTACCGGCGTTTGTATTCCTGAGCTTTTTATGGAACAAGTGGAGAAAAGAGGAGACTGGTACTTATTTGACCCGCTTGAAGTGGAAAAAGTCATGGGATTTCGCTTGGAAGATTTTTATGATGAGAAAAAAGGAGAAGGTTCATTCCGGGAAAAATATTTTCAATGTGTAGAAAATGATGCCCTTTCGAAAACAAAAGTTCCAGCGATTCAAATTATGATACGAATGATGAAGTCACAACTCGAGACCGGTACGCCGTTTATGTTTTATCGGGATGAGGTAAACCGGAAAAACCCAAATAAACATGCCGGCATGATTTATTCCAGCAATCTTTGTACCGAAATTATGCAAAATATGTCACCAACCGTCCAATATAATGAAACGATTGACGGCGATACAATCATTACCTATAAAAAAGTTGGCGATATGGTTGTATGTAATCTATCCTCAGTCAATTTGGGAAAAGCCGTTCCGGACGATGTACTTGATCGGCTCATTCCGATTCAAGTTCGGATGCTTGATAATGTCATTGATTTGAACACAATTGAAGTAAAACAGGCCACGGCCACGAATAAAAAATATCGTTCTATCGGACTCGGTACATTTGGCTGGCATCACTTGTTGGCGCTTAAAGGGATTCATTGGGAATCAGATGAAGCTGTTCAATTGGCTGATCAATTATATGAAAAAATTGCCATGTTGACAATAAAGGCCAGCGCAGACTTAGCAAAAGAAAAAGGAGCGTATC
>Ga0207865_100085_pt1 | contig 115673 bp, 100 predicted proteins | sample HigsolmetaAR204D_FD_184836 | JGI IMG/M metagenome (GOLD analysis project Ga0207865, IMG submission 184836) | Ionic liquid and high solid enriched microbial communities from the Joint BioEnergy Institute, USA - AR20-4-D (SPAdes) (version 2) ... | reverse complement strand
ATGGATTTGATGCTTTAAAGCCAAAGAAGCGTGCAGATCGAGGTAATTCGAGGAGATTATCCCCAGATGACCAGGACCATATTTTAGACATAAGAAAAAAATTTCTCCATATGCCAGTGAGTGTTTTCTATGAACAACTCATCCAGCAAGGAGAAATTAACCAAAACCAAATCTCATACTCTACTATAAACCGTTTATTAAAAAAGCACAACCTTTCGGGAAAAATTTTAAGTGCAATTCCTGAAAGAAAACGGTTTGCCCACGAAAAAGTGAATATATTATGGCAAGCTGATTTATCTCATGGACCTTATATCAAAATAAAATGAAAAGTAAAAAAGACCTTTTTAATTGCTTATATTGATGATTGTTCGAGGTTGGTTCCATTCGCACAATTTTTCACATCAGAAGGCTTCGATGGTTTACGAATCGTTACGAAAGAAGCACTTATTCGAAGAGGAAAACCGGCCATCATTTATGCGGATAACGGAAAAATCTATCGGTCTGAAACTTTGCAGTATGCATGTGCCCAACTCGGGATTACACTCACGCACACACAGCCTTATGACCCCCAAAGTAAGGGTTATGTATAGTAAACTATAATGTAAAGTAAACCTTTTTTCAGTTGCCAAATCGGCATTTATTTAAGATTTACTTTACATTATGTGTTTTTATTTATTGAAACTTCTTAACCAGCTTAATAAATCTTCGTTTTTATGCCACTTTGGTTCCTCATTAGGTAAAACATCGACATAGGCGTTTTCTATAGCCTCCCGTTTTTGTTTTGAATCAGTTTTTGCATAAATTTCAGTTACTTGAACAGAAGTGTGTCCAAGGATATCTCTTATATAAACAAGATTAACACCAGCCTGAAGTAAATGCATGGCCTTTGAATGGCGAAGACAGTGGCAGCTAAATACCTTCGGTATTAATGTTTGGTCTTCATTTCGGGCTAAATTCTTATATTTTGCCAGGATATAATTAACTCCAGCTCTAGTTAGTTTTTCTTTTCTATTATTAAAAAATAGAGGATACAAATTTGCGAAACTCTTTAATAAACCTTGTTCTTCCATGTAAATTTTTAAAATCTTTACTGTTGGCTCCATCAAAGGTACTATTCTTGCCTTATTTCCTTTGCCGATTAATTTAATTGTATAAGGTTTATCAAACCGGATCATTGATGGACTAAGATCAATAATTTCCTGAACTCTAGCCCCTGTATCATACATGAGGGATAATAAAGCTAAATCACGGCGGCCAGCCATTGTACTTGAATTGGGCATTTTAAGTAAGAGTTTAATCCCATCAAGAGTTAAATAATTTATAGTTTTTTTCTCTGTTTTTTTGACTGGTATGGAAAGAATTTTCTGCCATTCCAATAGGTTATCTGGATTTTCATATTGAAGGTATTTGAAAAAGGAGTGCAGTGCTGCTAATCGTACATTCCTTGTCGAAGTACTACAACGTCTGCTTTTCTCCATCCAATCCAAATACTCAACTATAATATTTTTTGTCACCATACTTAAGGTTAATTGATCAGTTGGAATCTTTTTTACGTCTCTTAGAAAACGAAGAAATAATATAAATGTATCTCTATAAGAGTCAATTGTATTTTTACTCGCTCCAGTTTCTCCAGGTAGATATTTCGTAAGAAATCCTGTAAGGTAAAATGAAAAATCCGTCGGTTTCATGGTTGAGCCACCTCCGGAAACAAGAATGAACATAGGACGTTAACTTCTGTCATTAATTCAGGATACATATCAGAAGTTAACCTGACATATTTGTCCGTCGCTTCTAAAGAAGAATGGCCAAGATATTTTGAAAGAACTGGAAGTGAATAGTATAAATCCAATCCCTTGCGGGACATTTCTGCCAATGAGTGGACACTGAACGAATGTCTAAAATCATGCACTCGTGGTCCTATCCCTTTTCCTCCATGGGGAATGCCAGCCTTCCATAATATTTTGCGAAACCATTTATAAACTGTATCCGAGGCATATTTTTTTCCATTATTTTGTGTAAAAAAATATTGAAATGTCGGGAGTTTTGATAGATAGCCCTTCTTATATTGAATGCATATTTCTTTTAAGGAATCTGATAATGGAAGAATTCGGTCACTTCCGTTTTTTGTTTCTCTAACAATAATATAGCCTTCATCAAGATTTACATCTTCATTCTTAAGTTTCAAAGCTTCATTTACTCTTAGTCCACATCCATAAATCATCCGAAAAAGAACAGGAAGTATAAATTTTATAGATGAATTCCGATGAATTTCTATTGAATCACAAGCTGTAAAAAATAACACGAGCTGTTCTTTTGAAAAAATGTAAGGAGTAAAGGTACTTTGATACGATTTTAGTTGCCTTGGAATGTATGTATCATAACCAAGCTGTTTTAAATAAATAGAAAAATTAATAATATCATTTACCCTTTTATATTGTGTAACATCTGATTCGTTCGGACGTTTTTCTGCCCATTTATCTGCTAATTCTCTAGTTAAACCGATAAAATCACCACCTTGTTCAATAGTAAATCTATCAAACATTTTGAAAGTATAGGTATTATCCAATGCATACCCTATACTTCTTTTAAAAGTAATGTATTGTTTAATTAAATCACCGTTAATTCCATGATATTCCATATTATTTCACCCCTTCAAAAAGAGGTGTATTTAATGGCAACACATCTAAAGCACATTGACGAAGAGTGTCCAGATCAATTCTGAGGTAGGTTTTGGTGCCCTCGGTATTTGTGTGGCCTAACACTTCGGAAATAACAGGAAGTGGCGTTTTCTTTTCCAAAAGGATTCCGGCAAGGCTATGACGTAATGCATGTGGGCCATGTTTCTTATTTTCTATATTTTTAATACCAGCTTGTTTTAAATAAAAAGAAACAATACTATGAAGGGTTGGTTCCTCGAGTCTATCGTATGGTTGTCCTGCCCGTAAAAATAAATAAGGAAGATCCGATTGTGGTCTTCCAAACTTTAAATAATCAATAATGGCATTTCCAACTTCAGTAAGGAGTGGAAGTTCAATTTTTTTCTTTGTCTTCTTCTGAACTAAGTGAATTGTATTAGTCTCCCAATGGACGTTTTCAAACTTCAATCCGCAAATATCCGAAGCACGTAGTCCCAGCCTTGCAGCTAATAGGACCATTACAAAATCTCTCTTTCCTTTTGGATTCCCTCTGTCCACAGATGCTAAAAGATGTTTTATTTCATCTTTTGTATAGGTTGTAGGGAGCCGTGCCTCTTTTTTGTAACTACTTTTGGGAACTAAATAAGTCAAATTATATTCTAAAATCCCATTTTCAAATAAATACTTTAAAAATCCTCTTAAGGAAGAAAGCATACAATGAATCGTCGATTTAGAATAGTACCCTAAACCGTTAATAAACTTTAAAATATGCTGGTTATCTAGCTCTGAAAATTTCTTTACTCGGTTTGATTCAAGAAATTCTAAAAGCCGATGAAGATACAACTTATTATTATTTACAGTATCGTCTGATGCTCCTTGAGTTTTTCTATAAGATAAGTACCTCTGAATTCCTTCTCCGATTTCTCCTTTAAGTGGATATTTTTTTAAGATTGACCTGAATTTTATACTTCCAGTATTTTGATATTCAGTAAGTACATTAGTGCAACGAATTAAATCTTTTTCTCTCCTGCTAAGTTCTGAGTAGTCACTTGTTCCTTGAATTTTACTAATAAAAGCATCTCCAACCTTAGCTTCATAGAATTCGATTGAATTTTCCTCCATAAATTGCTCAATAACTGACCAACCTTTTTGATAAAATCTTATTCTTTGTTTGTTATAAGAAAGACCTCTAAAATATGTTTCTACTTCTGATGAAATTTCTTTAAGTGTCTGATGCTTACCATCCTTCATCTTTGTGTACCTCCTATTATTAATTAGGCGAACTGCCTGATATAATAATAGGGTGATAATGTAAAGTAAAACAATAAAAGTTTACTGGAAAATAAAATATTTATTTCCTTACTTTACATTATTGTTTACTATACATAACCCTTATTATGCGAAGCTTCGCATAATAAGGGAAAAATTGAACGATTCTTTAAAACGGTTCAAACACGTTTTTATCCGCTGTTAAAAGCAGAACCCGTGGAGTCCTTAGAAGAATTAAATGAACGATTCTGGAGATGGTTAGAGGAGGACTATCATCGAAGGGAGCATGCATCATTAGATGGAAAAACCCCACATGAAGTATTTCATTCTCAATTAGAGAGTATCACGTTTTTAGAAGACACATCCATTCTCGATTCCATTTTTATGAAGAGAGAATGTTTATGGCAATTAATTTTTGTAGTATTTGGCAAACATGAGTATGCATAATATTTGCATGCTCACCGCTTTACATGGAGTGGCGGGCATGATAGGCTGTTTGCCTTGCAAAGTTCTGTAGACCTTTCCCCCTTTGCAAGTAATCATGCCTGCAGAGGCTCCATGTAAAGCGATAAAAGGTGAAATTTATACATGAAATTGAATATCTTTATTTGCCATTTCATACATTTTTTAATTGCCAAAAACAGATTGACACATCTTAAGACTTGGCTAGCCATGAATCATCACCGGCCACTAGCTCAACGTTTCATTCTGAAATATGAAATCCAGCCTTTGCCGAAAGAGGAGATTATTTTATATATCCATCACCACCTAAAAATCGCAGGTGCGAAAATGCCGATATTTACTGAATCCGCATTGGAAGCTATTGCATTACGTTCACAAGGTTGGCCCAGAGTCATTCATACATTAACGATGAACAGCCTGTTATTTGGTTTTCAATTAAAGAAAGAACAAATCGATGAGGAAGTTGTCCGATTGGCCATCGAGGATAGTGGGGTATGAAACGAGGGATTTTAGTTTATAACCATAATGAGTTGGAATGGAGAGTTTGGATTGGGCAACAGGCTGATTGGATTGTGCAGGGATATCATTTTGAAAAGCATTCTTGGAAAAAGATGTGGATTGGTTCATTACTTTAAATCAAGATGTGAAGTTTGTTCTTCATCCTAATGCGATTTATAAAATCCGAATTAATATCCATGATTATATACGTGTAGATACCCCTTTTTAGAGGGGTTTTCTTTTCCAAAAAATTCGCTGAAATATTTTGAAACGATTTTTGCACATTCTGGAATAAAGTGGAAAAATAAGCACATTATTTCAGATGATAAGCCGGATTAATTTGAAAATGATGAGCTGAAATAGTGTGCTCGTTTACAAAACTACTTTAATAATATATTAAAAGTGATCTGTTTTAGGGAAACTGTTTAATCTTATTTGGTGTTTTTTGTTCATTCTTATTTGTGGAAAACTGTTGATTCTAGTTTAACAGTTACAACTTTTTAGACATCTCCTACAAAACTTAGTTAAATTTCATTTTTCCAGTAATCAAATAACTCATTTCTTCTTCAGAAACTGCATTCATTTCTTTACGAATGTTTAAATAAAAAATAAGTCCTGTAATAATCCAAATTATTAAAGCTATTAGGGACTGCTTGCCTAAAAAGACTGGAGAAGTAGGAATTAATAATAACAATAGGAATATTACACTTACAAACATTCCTAATAATGAAAAGAATTTTGTAACAGGTGCTTTTACAATTAGTTTCTTAGTAAAATTACTTTTTTTCCCCCATATTGTAAGTTTATAAGCAGTAAAACATGTATAAAAATACCCCACCGTGACTCCCGCTGATGACATATCGACTACCCATGTCAATACTTGACGGCCAAACCACGGTGCTATCATTGAAATACCTACAACAAATATAATGCCTATAAAAGGTGTATTGTATTTAGTGTGCAGCTTAGAAAATATATTTGGGGCTAATTTTGCACGGGACATTGAAAAAAGGACTCTGCTTGAAGAAGTAATAAATCCATTGAGCCCCGTTAAAATGCCCATTAATGTTGCAATAACTAAAATAATTAGTCCGACAGGTCCCAATAAATTTTTAATTGCAAATGCTGTTCCCCATTCATATTTTGCATTAACTAAAGATTCCCACTTATAAGCCATTGCTGTAACGAGAACCATTAAACAGTATAATAGAACAGAAGAGATAATTGCCCCAATAATAAGGCTAAAAGCTCTTTTGGGAGAAAACTTAAATTCTTCAGCAAGTTGAGGAATATTATCAAATCCAACAAACGCCCATGGCGCTATTGATACAATAGAAATTATTGCTATTATGGGTGAAACATTTTCTGGAAATGCTGGTGTAACTTTTTCAATGCCACCTTCCGGGTGGAACCCAACCATGAAGGTTAATCCTATAATCGTAAATATCATTATTAAACAGAATATATATTGAATACGCCCTGTAAATGTTGAACCTCTAATGTTTAAATATCCGAAAACAATTAATGCGATTGTAGCTATGATTATTTCTGTACCGTACACTGACCACCCGGCGATATTGTACATATATAAACTTTTTATTATTCCAGGAAGGAGAAACTTAAACAGTAGACTTAAAGCGGTAGCGTTTAATGCAACAATACAAATATATCCCAAAGTTAAAAACCAACCACTGATAAACGCGTGTCTACGTCCTAAACTTATGAACGCATAAGTAAAAGCTCCACCTGAAACAGGAAAATGTCTTATTAAGAAGCCAAAACTCACCGCAATAATCATCATGAGTAATCCACCAATTAAAAACCCAATCATCACTCCGACAGGTCCTGCTTCCGACATCCAATTTACTGGCTGAACAAAAGCCCCCCATCCGATTGCAGAACCTAAAGCTATTGCCCATACCCAACTAAGTTTAAAAGACTTACTTAATGTTTTTCTATTTTCCATTTAAAGTTCTCCCATAATGTTTTTATATTCTTTAATCTCGAGATGAACTTCCATAATAGATCGGTTATATTTGATTATAATAGAATCTTTTTATTTAACCTTTTTTGTTTTATCTAATTAATCAAGTATGATAAATAACCATCTATTAGAAGTCACTCTATATGTTACTAATCCATCTATCTTTATATCCCGCAATTAACGTAATGATTAATTTAATGGATCAATAATAATTCACCTAGAAGGTAACACTTTTATGTTCATTTTCTCTCTCTTAATAACTTCTGAATATATTTAGAAGCCAGATAAGTGATGAAACTATTTCGTGTTACTTTACAAAGTTTGTTCAATGTACTTTAAAGAGTTTGTCTCATTTTTACAAGTTATTTAAATCTAATAATGAACCTACAATTAAGTCATATTCATCTGGCTTAAATAAGCCCTTTCCATTATGAGGAAAAAAAGTTAACTCACCAAAATAAATTGTTTCATTTACATTATATAAATCCACCCTAACAAATGGAAAATCCTCTGATAATACTTTTGCTATTTCTAGCATTGATTCTAGATTTTTAGGTTGTTCTAATTCAATAGTTGATTTGGGATAATTATATTCAAAACTTACCCTTTTCCAATTAATATCATATATATTTTGTCTATGATCTCCAAAGCGATCTAAATCAACTTGAATGAATTTTGGTTCTCCGTTGAAACAAAATATTTTATAGTCTTTTGCTGGTAATCCATTATCTTCTTCAAGAAACTTCTCACATATTATTCTTGGGTTTATGTCTTTGTATACCCATTCTTTACCTAAATCATAATAATTAGTTTGTAGCCAACTGTTCATTTTTTTAAATTCAACTTCCCAATTGACCTGGTGTTTATTATTACAAATTATATTCCATCCACTTCCATGTGCTGCTTTCAAAACAAATTTATTTGGTAACTTTTCTATATCAATCTCATTCACACTATTGAAGACTCCATATACTTTAATTAATATAGAATCTAAGTTCTTTTCTTTTATATATTCTCTTACCTCTACTTTATCAGCACATTTTACCATTAATGGATTTCTATAATTTAATTTTAACCAATTAAGTTTCTCATTAAAGGTCTTTGGATTTTTCAAGTCTATTTTTTTACCAAACCGGCTAAAATACATTTGTTCAACAACCTTTTGTTCATTCATTGAGGAATAAACAATGTGTCGAACGTCACCGGTTGAATAATGTTTTATTGTTTCATTGAAGATTGTTATTAATTTCTTAGTAAGAAATCTTCTTTCGAATTTTTCTACTTTACCTGTAATTTCAAGGTTACTTAATTCTGAGTTTTCCCAATTTTTATAAAAATGCGCTATTGCATCCTCTAACGCATCTATATCATCAAAATCAATATTTATTCCTACTCCAAAATTATTAATTAGTTTGTCTACTACACTTTCCTTAGGAGATAGAGCAAGTATCGGTTTATTTAATCTTAGATATTCAAATAACTTACCAGGATACATAGCTTTATTTTTCTCACCGGGTCCAACAATAAGTAATAAAATGTCAGCTCTATAGGCAATCTGTAAACTTTCTTTATGCGAAACATACCCGATAAATTCAACGATATCTTCTAATTGGAGGTCAACAATATAATTGGACCACTCCTTGGCATTCTCACACCAAGATAGACTTAACTTGATTCTATTTCTATCAATTTTGTTCTGATCTATTAAATTTTTAATTGCTTTCAATATAGGTTTTGGGTTTCTAATTCCATATAAAAGTCCATTATGAATAATTGTAAATTTATCATTTTTTTTATCAGATAATACTATCTCCTGAAAGTCATCTTCATCATATCCATTTGTAATTGTTACAAGCTTTTCATCGTCTAATTTAAAAATTTCCCGATAGTTATCTGTTGAAACAGGTGTAACATTAATAACTTTATCTGCTACATGTACTATCTTTTCCTCTAATGCAAAATGCATTTTATAAATCCAACTATCCTTATCAGGATTAGCATATGGGTTATTTGTCCACTCATCTCTAAAATCAGCCACCCAAGGCTTATCAAACTCATCTTTTAATAGATAACCTATAATATGATCAGAATATGGTCCAGAAGTAGAATATATTAAATCAATTTTAGATAAATCAATATAATTTTTGATTTCTTTCATTACTTTATTTGCCCAAAGAATGTATTGATCCGGAATACAAATCCCCTCAATATTTATTAAAGAGTATTGCCTATACATTTCAAAAAGAGCAGGTTCGATTTGAAATCTATTAATTATTGAATGAATTTCACTTATAATTTGTTTATTAATTGAATAATCTTCATCAATTCTAATAATTTTTATACCTTCTGGAATATCATCTAATAAACTTACATCCTTAAGAGGATAAGATGACTTACCAGTCGTTAAAATGATTGGTTCCCATCCAAAGTTTCTCATATACTTAACAAATTTTAATGTTCGTTGTACACCTGAGCCACCAATTGGCGGAAAAATATGAGCAATTACTAGGACTTTTTTTGAATTGTTAGTTTTTTCACTTATATTATTGCAAATCGTCGGATTTTGTTTAATTAACTCATTTTGAATCTCTGTGATTTCGGAAATTATTTGCGAATCTTTAGAATATTGCTTTGCTAATTGATAAAAATAATAAGATTTAGCGGGGTCATTATTTATCTGGTATAAATAGCCCAAGTTATAATAGGTATCTGAATTTAAATTATCAAGATGAATTGCTTCTTTTAAATATTTTTCTGCTGTTTCATATTCTTCTTCTATGATGCATATTAAAGACTTTGCATGATATATTTCTATATCAATATTTACAATCTCTTCATATTGTGATATTAATCCTTTGGCTTCCTGTATCTGATTATTACTAATTAAAGTAAATATATTACTCTTTATCTTTTTTTTAAACGTGTCTAATTGATTTGAGTTAGACAAGCTAACTTCCTCCTTTAATTGTGTCATACACTGTCCTATCTCAATGAACGTATATCAATTGTATTAACAGAATTGTTAATACATGTTATCCGATTAAAACTGATTAAAATAGATACTTTCTACAAAGATTTTCTTTGCTTGATCAAATGTTGTTTTGAATAAAGAAGGATCCTCAGTATTTTCCAAAATATATTTATAAAACCTAAAATCTTCATTAAAAATTGATAATGCATATTTTGACACTTCTATAGCATTATCTTTATTATTAACTTCTAATAAGCTATGGATGATATTTATAAAATCTTGTGCATTAAATGCATCCCAGTCACATAAATTATAAAGTTGTAGTGCTTCACCTTTAAATCCATTGGAGAATAACACTCTAGCAACTATAAGAATTGTATGTTTATCCACTTTCTCTATTTCTTTTAAAATGCTATTGCATAAGTCAAATTTTTTATATACAAAAAATAGTTGCAATGCATATATTATTAAATCTTCATCAATATTAACGATAGATTCATTACCATCTACTAAATCCATCAATTTATTCATTGATTCATTCTGTTTTAAATAATTAAGTACAGTCAATAAATCATTGCTTGTTGATATATGATCTTTTAACAACAGAACATCAATGATATTAACCCAATTTGATTCCATCAGATGTTTTATTATTTCAGGTTTAAAAATTTCATGAAATTGCTCAATACTACCTATGTTATCGATGCATAATCTTTTCAATAACGCAACCTTATTTAGCAGTTTATATTCGTCAAGGTAATCCTCTAATAGGTTTATTGCTAAAGATGGATTACCGACATCAAAACACGCTTTTACATAACTTGAAACATTTTTTTCGCTAATTAATCCATTTGATTTCAAAAATGCTGAAATCTCTTCAACACTATGAAATTTATTTAATATATATATTACTTTTTTAATACTTTCCTCATTATATTTATTTATATTTAGTACACAAGTATAATGGTAAATTGCCTGTTGATAATTCTCTTCATAAAGATAAATTTCACCTAATCTTGTGTGTGGCTTTTGATCCTTTAAATCCGGTCTAAAAATAATATGATGATATTGTTGAGGATAATTAACTATTTGAAGAAACGTCTGCTTTGCATCATCCAACTGACCCCTTGTAAAATAGATTTCTCCCTTCAAATAAGGAAATTCAGGGGAAGCCATATACATATTTTGGGCATCCGTAATAATATTTAATGCATCATTATATCTTTTTAAATGAATTAAGCAAATGATTATTTGAACTAATGTAGTTGAAACCCAGGAAAGGCGAAAATCACTTTTTTGTTTATAAGCTTGCAAGTAAGATTCAAGTGCCTTTTCGTACTCACCTATGGAATAGTACTCATTTCCAAAGTTAAAATAATCAAATGCATTTTTAGCGCCATTATGCAGTTCAAAATTTAACAATTCCTTATTGCGTTGTCCTTTATTTTTTTCACTCACTACTTTGCTTAAATAGCCTGAATGAAAAATTAACAAACTAGAATTTTTAATATTTAATTGTTTACCTTTAGTACTTTTGAATTGTTCATGAATATGACGATAATAGCTAATTTCGCCATTGTTTTTATAAACTCGATCGTGGAAGTTTTGTAATAAATTTTCCCCAAAATTTCCTGTAAAGTTTAAAATTTTTGCAGTATAAGCATCGTATATGCCATTATCATTTTTCACTTCTTGAATAAACTGATTAAAGTTTTCTTCATCAACATATTCATCGGCATCTAATACCAATATCCATTCTCCAGAAGCTTTTGTAGCAGCGTAATTTCGAGCCGACGAGAAGTCATTTGTCCACTCAAAATCATATAAATTATTTGTATATTTTGATGCAATTTCTTTTGTTGAATCAGTTGAACCTGTATCTACAACTATGATTTCATCAACAAAATTTGCAACCGAAGATAAACAACGGTTGAGAACTTTTTCCTCATTTTTAACAATCATACAAAGAGAAATAAAAGGTTTCATAGAACCATTAACCTCCTAAAGAGTAATGAATTTAATAAAAACATCGTGCTTAAGAACAAACTTAAGCACGATAATTCAATAAACTCATTAACTTTATTCAAAATTAACGAAGTAATTGTAATACTCCTTGTGGTAATTGATTTGCTTGAGCAAGCATAGCTTGAGAAGCTTGTGAAAGAATCGCGTTCTTCGTTTGTTCCATCATTTCTTTAGCCATGTCAACGTCACGAATACGAGATTCTGCAGCAGTTAAGTTTTCAGAAGATGTGCTTAAATTATTAATGGTATGGTCTAATCTGTTTTGAACAGCCCCTAATTTCGAACGTTGAGATGAAACAAGTTTAATTGCATTATCAATTGCGCTAATTGCTGAACTTGCAGCTGCATTTGTACCTACAGAAACACTTGTTGCACTAAGAGATAAACCTGCTGTATTCATAGCAGAGATTCCAAGGTTGATTGTTTGTCCGTCATTTGCACCAATTTGGAATGTGCCGGAGAAAGAACCTTTTAATAGATTTTTCGTATTGAATTCAGTAGTATCTGCAATCCGATCGATTTCAGACATTAATTGATTTAACTCATCTTGGATTGCGGTACGGTCATCATCAACGTTCGTATCATTTGCTCCTTGTACAGCCAATTCGCGCATACGTTGAAGAATGGCATGGGTTTCATTTAATGCACCTTCAGCTGTTTGAATTAATGAAATACCATCTTGTGCATTTTTAGCAGCCATGTCTAAACCGCGAATTTGTCCACGCATTTTTTCAGAGATGGCAAGACCCGCTGCATCATCTCCTGCACGATTTATACGAAGACCAGAAGATAACTTTTCCATTGAATTTTGTTGTGCATTATTTGCACTACTTAACTGACGATATGTGTTCAGTGCTGCGATGTTGTGATTAATACGCATAAAAAGATTCCTCCTTGAAATTAATTTCTCACGTCCTTGTGAGCCATGATTTTTCAGAGCGTTCAAGGTCGGCCGCCCTCGTTCGCCCTTACATTTCTTATATCGACAAAAAACGAAAGGTGTTTAGCCTTTCGTAAAATTTTTTTTATTATTTTTGGGACTTTTTGATTAGTTCCAGGATATTCGTCGTAGTCGTTGCGGCTTGTTTGTTTTCCTCTTGAATTTGCTCATAAATTTCTTTTCGATAAACTTCTACTGTTTTGGGTGCCTCAATGCCAATCTTGACTTGATCCCCTTGAATGGAAATAACTTTGATTTCGATCCCATTCCCGATTTGAATCGCTTCTCCTTGTTTTCTTGCCAAAATTAACATCGAATCACCCCTTTATCGAATCAGGGGATTCGATAAACAACGGATGTTTTGTTTTGTATGATTCGTTGTTTAAAATCACCTGTTTTGCTTGGTTATTTTTTGTATTGATGATAATTGGTGCTTGAAGATTAACGGTTGATTCTTCAAACGGCTCTTGAAGGGTTAAGATATTAAATACTTTGACATCTGTTGCAGACTCTATATCCAACTGTTTAACGATTTTATCTTCTATAGTAAAATCATAATCTTTATAAAAGGTAAACGGATTTGTAATGACAAAAGCAAGCTGCGGCGTCCGAACGGATTGCATGACAAAGTAAATTCCATCTTCTGTTAATGGTAAAATAATAAATTCCTGTTCATTCAAAAAACCGGGAATACCGTTTTCAAATTGAATAATATCGGTTTCCTCTATCGTTATTTCACCATGATATTTTGTTTGGATGTTCATATATTCACCTACTATTTTATATGGATAAGGTACACACTCACCAAAAACCCCAAAAGGTGCACATACAGAGCAATTTTAACTTACAGTTACCGGAAATCCCCATCCTCTTATCCAATTATACCGTTTCACTAAATAGATTTACAAAATCAATTTTTAATGAGTTTTTTTGTTCTAAATAGACATGTACCTTTCCCGGTGTGTAATCATGAAGCGGTTTTTGAGTTTGTGTTTGAATAATCGGTTTCTGCGGTGTCGCCTCAATATTTACTTTTGCCGGCTCGTAGTTAATCTTTACGCTTCCGTGCGAAGGAATCCAACCGATCGTTAACCGGGCTTCCGGTTTATAGGCGTTTTCAATAGCATGAGACGGGAACGGGTTTGTCTTATTTTCAATTCTCATCAAATCATCGCCTTGCCGAACTCTTCGGGCAGTTCCCTCCATAGCAATCCGTTTTGCGTCTTCAGCATTTTCCGCAACTAATCGGGGGATGGTCTTAAATCCAAGATCCGCCCGGGCTTCTGTTTGGTCAATCGTAAGCCGTCCGGGAACGGTTTCGATATTCACAACTGCTTTCGGCTGTTCGATTGATTGAACAGGTTTCGGTTGTTCAATTTTTTGGACCGGTTTTTCTATATGTAAACCAATCCGTGCTGAAGTTGATTCAAGTCGGATTTGTGGTAAGTTCATTTCCCGACACACCTCCTTAAAAAGAAAAGCTATCCCAAGTTAGATAGCCTTTCAATACTCCCAAACGTTTAACAAGAATGTTGGAATGTAATTATCGAGATTAAATTAGTTGATTATTTATGTACAGCCACTATCTTAAAAAGTCAATCAGGGACGGTTGGATGATTCTGGCACCGACACTAAGTGCGGCCCGTTGAACTGATTCTTGGGTAATCAACTCTGTAATAACTTTTTCAATCTCAACGTCTTCATTTTTCGACATGATTTCAGTTGCAATCGTTTCTTGAGAAGAAAGCCGGTCTTTCATCATATCAACCCGGTTCTGTTTTGCACCGACATCGGCTTGAATTTTTAAGAAATGGTCGATTTCGCTATCAAGGGTATCAAGAAATCCGCTAATATCAGTATCACTTGCCGTTTTATCTTCTAATTTACTTTTAAGAGAATCTAATGTGTTGAAAACTGATTTAAATAATTCGCTTCCCTTTGTATTTACATTAAGTTTTATCCCGTCAAAGATTTCTAGTTCAATATCACCATCAGAAAAATCACCAGCTGTCGGTGCTTTGTTTGTATTCTCTCCGTTAAAAATATATTTTCCACCGACTTGTGTTTGAGCAATGGTCTCTAATTGTTCTTTTAGCTGGTCCACCTCAACGGCAATCGCCCCCCGCTGTGCTTCTTCATATGTTCCATTCGATGCTTGGACAGTCAGTTCACGTATTCTTTGAAGAACTTTCACTCCTTGAGAAATTGCATCATCGGTGGAATCAAGCCAGTTAGTTGCTTCACTGATGTTTCGACTGTATTGTTGTACTTTATTTAAACTGTCACGATAGCCAAGGCCAAGCATGGCAACAACCGGATCATCCGATGGCCTCGTAATCCTTTTTTGTGTTGTAAGTTGATCTTGGAGTTTTCCCATTTTATTATAATTGCTGCTCAAGTTTCGTAGCATATTATTGGATAACATGGATTGGGTTACCCGCATATCGTTCACCACCTTTGTTAAATTTTACTTAAAGATCTTTCGTATTTTACCACTCCGGACCCGGATTAAAATTTTCTTTATCTGCCAACAACACCCATCCCATTAATGATTTTATCGAGCATTTCATCAATGACCGTAATCATCCGTGCTGATGCGTTGTAGGCATGTTGAAAAGTAATCATGTTTGTCAACTCTTCATCCAATGAAACACCGCTGACAGATTTTCGGTTGTATTCAACAGAGTCAACAAGTACTTGTACATTTTCCTTATTTGTATTGGCACTTTGGGCTGCGACACCGAGTTCACCAATCATTGCAGCATAATAAAAGTCAAACGTTCCTGACATATCATCCGGTAACGAAACGGAATAATTGCTAAAATCCTTTGATTTCAAATCTGCTAGTTCAAAAGCAATTTCATTATCCCCGGAATTGTCACCCGGTGTATTGGCAGCCGCAATATTTGTCGGGTCTTTGATTATATCATCGCGTACTTTTATAATTTGAGCATAATTAATCGTTTCATCATAGTCCGTACTGCCGCCTAAATCAAAAAACTCCCCGGCCGGATCGGTTTTATCTAATCCATATCCTTGTTGATGAATATGATTAAATTCACTTGCAAAAGCATAGGCAAGTTTGTTCAGTTTTTCCATCATTTCCGGGTAATAGCCTTTGACTTTCCCATTCGCATCAATATATCCATAACTTTCGATTAATCCCTTTAGTTTACCTGAAAAATTCAAGTTGTCCAATGTAACACTTCCAACTTGTACAGACTGGACATTTCCTTTTAAGGGGGGTGCTTTTACACCATTTTCAGCAGTTATTGATAATTCATTTTGCTGCGAAGCCCCGGTGGTCGTATCAACAGTAAGTAATTGCGCCCCTGTGCCAAATGAGGTTCCGTCTTTTTGGACAAGTTCAATTTGATATAAACCGACAGCCGTGGGAAGTGGTTGTCCGTACTGGGTCGGTTTGACTGCCGTAACTTTCACATTGACTAAACTCGATAATTGATCAACAAGCTGATCACGTTTGTCATATAAGTCGTTCGGTAACATCCCGTGGGGTTCGACACTGGCGATTTGTTTGTTTAACTCGTCAATTTGCGAAACGATTGTATTAATATCTTTGACCGTCACATCCATTTCACTGCCGAGGTCCTTTTTTATGCCATCCAGTGAATTGTAATAGTAATTGAATGTTTCAGCCACCATTTGCCCTTTGGCTGCGACAACTTGTCGGGCACCTAAGTTTTCCGGGTGGTCGGCCATATTTTGTAACGAACTCCAAAACTGACTCATAATATTTTGCAATCCGCTATTCGACGGTTCATTCATAATATCTTCCATCTTCGCTAACGCACTGCTGAGCGAGCTGTAATAACCCAGTTTCGTATTTTCTGAACGATATTGCACATCGAGAAAGCTTTCTCTAATCCGCTCGATTGTTCCTGCCTGAACTCCCGTACCAAGCTGTCCGGGAATTTGCGGGCGGTTCAGTCCGGCACCGGGAAATGGTTCCGCTGTCGCAAAGCTGACTCGTTGTCTTGTATAACCCGGTGTATTGGCGTTTGCGATATTATGTCCGGTTGTATAAAGTGCCAATTGCTGGGCGGTCATGCCGCGTTTGGCTGTTTCTAAACCATGGAATGTTGATACCATTTATTTAGTCCTCCGTTCTATCAAGAGGTTTCACACTCTTTTTATCCCTTTGAAAACTTGGGTGGTTAATTTTATTTATAAAACTAAGCGGCTACGTATTTTTTATAAAAATAGAACTGTCGTGTTTTTATGATAGTTTTATACTTGCGAATTAAATAGGGAACGTACTCCTGCTGCATTTGTGGACTTATCCTCTGCTTTTGGTCCGTAATTCATCGCATTTGTTCTCGGCTGAAATAAGTTTAAAGAATAATTGACAAATTGCAAAGACTGTTTGATTAGTTCCTGATTTAAATCATTCTGTTCCTTTATCTTTTGTAAAATATTTGTAAGTTGGCGGAACAAGTCTTCGAGAATCGGTTTTTGCTCAGATTCCGCTACTTCGATACAGCTACTAATCGTTGGAACTGTCTCTCTTTTCGGGAACAGTTTTTGCAAATCCTTAATCCGTTCATTTTCTAATGCCGAAATGGCTGTAATATGTTTTTGTTCTTCTTTCATTATTTGGTTGAGGGATGAAATATCATTTGTTTTAATCATATCAACTTTTTTTACAGCCAATTGATATAAACTCATATATAATGTTAATTGTTTTTCCAGTATTGAAATCAAAGAATCAAATTTCATATCCCTCACCTTTTCCGCTTGTATTCTTATGCTTCTGTTTGACGTGGTGTCCATCGTCATTTGAAAATAGCAAGCTCCACTTTATTTTTTATTAACATAGTAATTGTATATACTTTTAGCCAATTCTTGATGGTCGATTTTGTACGTACCATTCTGAATCTGATCTTTAATATGAGCGATTTTCTCCTGTCGGGCAGGATCTGTTTGTTGTTGCAACTTTAATGCTTCCGAAGAAATTTCAATTTGGTCGTTTGTTTTTTCCGCTTTTTTCTTGATTGTTTCCGTTTTCTGCATTTCCTGCATATATGGATTTAGACCGGATGGACCGTAATTTGTAATTTTCATACCGTATTCCTCCCTTTCCATCGATCACTTTGTTAATTTTTATATCGGCACTTTCTTCAATTTGTTTAATCGAATTTGATTCTTTTAACTGCGATACTTTTCGTCAATTGCATAATAGGTAATGTTCTTTTCTGCCAGTTCCTTTTGTCGCTGTTGTTCTTTCTCAAAAACTTCAAGTTCATTCCGGAAATTTTTTGCACAGTCATCACATAGTTTTCCATTTTGAATAGGTTTTCCACAATTTTCACAAGGGTAGCCGAGGTTTGGAAAATGAACTAAGCGGATTCGCCCTTTTTTAATGAACTTCATAATCAACTCTTCCGGCACCCCTGTTTCCTCAACAACTTGGACCATCGAAGCTGTCCGGTTTTGTTTTTTCTTTAAAAAATTGTTGACTTTATCAAATGCCTCTTCCTCTTCCTTATAACAGTTGTCACATATGTCACGAATTGAATTTTTTACATACACCGCACCACAATTTGTACAATTTACCAATTCCATCATGATCATCCTTTCCAGAGTCCAAGTGATTAATCTAGTTTTATTATACTATGCTTGTCTTGAAAAAGGGCTTGACCAAGATTTTTTATATTATTTTTTCAGAATTAGTTGGCTCCCAAAAAATGCTCCTATTTGAGAGCAACCCTCATTATTCATTTCGTCCAAAAAATTAATTATTCAATGTTTTTTCGAAAATTTTTAATCATCCTCTGGCCAATGTCAGCGATTGAACTGTTTTTGCACCTGCCTGCAGAAGGATAACCGCAGCTTGACGGAGCGTTGAACCTGTTGTATATACATCATCAATTAACAGAATATGTTTATTTTGAAAGTGCGGGGCTGCCTGTGAAAGTTGAAATACTTGCGGAAGATGGATCCGTTCATTTCTTGACTTTTTGGATTGCTTTTCCGAATGGATTCGCCTGAGAAGATTGATTGGTTCTGCCCCTGCCTCAAGCGCCAAACTATCCGCCTGATTAAATCCACGCTCATATAGCCTTTCTTCACTTAATGGAATCGGTACGAGCAAGTCATAGTCAATATTTTGTAAAAGTTGTTTCAACTGTTGTGAAAAAATTTTAGCCATTGCATAATCGCCCCGGTATTTGAAGCGGGCAATTACTTCAGCCATAAAATCATTATATTCAAATAGCGAAGTATTTTTTTCCAGGACATTTTTCCACTTGCTTGACTGTTGCCATTTGATACAATCGTTGCATACCCCATCTTGATAAAACTTCGGATTTAGTTTATCCAGAGACCGATTGCAAATTTTACACGCTGGCTCACGGATCGGACTGAATTGGGCATAGCATTTTTCGCAGATCGGTTTTTGGTTTGGTCCAAACAGCAGTGATTCCCAATTGATCGTTGGTGCGATTGGGCTTGAACATAGCAGGCAAAGGTCGGTTTTAAAAAGTTGCATGAGTGTTTAACCCTCCTTTTTACCATGAACCTTTTTTGTGACACAACGAACTTAGCTATCGATCAAACCTTTCATCCTCGCCTGCCGATTCATTCGCAGCAATTGGTTTCTCGAACGAATCATGGCACGTGTAATCCCATAGTGAAAAAAAGTAATATCTCCCGTTGGAAATTGTGGACTTCTTCCTACCCGGCCGGCAATTTGCACTAATGCACTTTCGGTAAACGTATCATCTTCAGCACCGACAATGGCCACATCTATATTCGGAAACGTTACACCTCGTTCCAAAATGGTTGTTGTCAACAATATCGGAATATTACCGGTACGCATTGCTTGAACTTTTTCTTTTCGATTCGGGTCTTCAGAGTGGACCGCTTCAATCCGTCCATCCATTTTCTGAAAATACGGGAGCGCTTGTTCCATCAGTTCTATATGAGGGAAAAAGAGTAACGCTTGTTTTCCGGTTTCCAGTCTACTTTTTACCCATTGCAAAATCTTTGACGGAATCCGGCCCTTCTTCACTTTTTCTCTCCAATTCCCACACCAAACAAATGAGGGAATCGGTAATGGGTGACGATGAAATCTTGCCGGCAGAATCACACAATTTCTTTTTCCACGATAACATTCTGCCTGCCACACTTCTTTCGGGGTGGCCGTTAAAAAAATGAGTGAACTATTCTTTTTTCTTGCCAGTTCCGCGGCGGTTTGCAGCATTTCATCGGCCGAATAAGGGAATGCGTCGACCTCATCAATGATCAAGCAATCAAATGCTTCATGAAACCGCAACAATTGATGAGTAGTTGCAATAACAAGCGGGCTATATCGATGTCTGTCCTCACTTCCGCCGTATAAGGATGCAATCGGAATATCCGGAAATACTTGTCGAAACCGCGGGGTTAATTCCAGAACAACATCCGTTCTAGGTGTTGCAATCGCTGTCCGTTTCCCTGATTGCATCGCTTCCTCAATGCCCTCAAACAACATCTCCGTTTTCCCTGCTCCACATACCGCCCAAACCAATAGTTCTTTCCTTTCCCTTACTGCCTCTTTGATTTTTATTGAAGCATCTTTTTGTGAAGGTGAGAGTGTTCCTTGCCATTTCAGTGATTTTTGAAATGAAAAATTGGGCGTCGGACCTGTCCAAATGATGAGCGGTGTACACTGACTGACTCTTCCCATCATGATACATTTGCGGCAATACCAGCATTTTTTCTTGCAACGGGCACAATGAAAAGAAGCAAAGAAAACTGCATCTTTATTGCCACATCTGCAACAGTACAGCCTCTTCCCGTCGAAAATAACCCCTTGCCGGTAATCGACATATCCATGCAAATAATGGTTATGAATTTCTTCCAGGGAGAAAGGAATTTCATCGAGCAACAATTTCCGCCCCGATAAAAACAATTGCAAGTTTTGGTTAAATGGAAAATTTGAGTCAACAGGAAGCCGCTTTGGATTTGTCATATCGGTTATTCGGACAAACTCACCGGCTTCTCCTTTCACCAGCTGTTGCGGAATTACATATTCATCTTTTTTTAAAAACAACAAATCACATACCTCCTTATGTTCAAAATCGGATAGTGAGAATGGTTTCATGGTGCTGAATGATTTACTGATTACTTTCGGTAAACTAATAGTCTTATGGTACTGAACGATTTTTTTCACTGATTACTTTGATAAACAACAAGCTTCATCATGGCGACTGTCTGATTCACTGATTACTTAGTTAAGCAAATAGTTTCTTGGTGGCGAACGATTTCCTGACTTCTTTGGGTAAACAAATAGCCATGGTGGCGAACGATTTCTTTGACTTCTTTCGGTAAACAACAAGAGATTTTTGCTGTTTTGCAATAGGAAATAAGATTTTTTTACGGTATGGTGACAAAGCTCCTCGGTCAGTTAGGACACAAATACCTTTAATTAAGGAAATAATCTGGAGAGAGATATTTAAGTAAGTTTAAAAAGAGGATGTGGGATGATAAATCCGTTTTCCGGCATCCTATTATTAATAGAACACCGGGATGTGGGGAGGATGATCCAACTACTGGTAGTATACAAAAAATTATTGATTTGGAAAAGATATAACATTAAAAAATATCAAGATTATTGTGTGGCTTTTAATTTCTACTTTCTAGGCAATCCTGTTTTTTATCTACTGCCCAACGATTTTCTATTAAACTTAGCGCAAAGGACTGGTCTATAATTCCCTTATTGAGCTGCACATACCGGAAAATTTACAATGATTCTATAAAACAACCAACCAGCTGTTCACTGATTGGTTGTTTAACGATTATTTAAGATTGAAGCTCAGTCCTGCTTCACCGAGTCCTAAAAGAATTTCATTATTTTTCCCCGGCTCATTTTTTCATCCAGCCTAAACCCATGGCACCTTCACCGAGATGGGTTCCAATGACCGGGCCGAAGTAACTTAGCGTAAACTCAACATTCGGATAAAGAGCTTCGAGTTCTTCCTTCCATGCTTGTGCTTCTTCTTCCCGATTGGCGTGGATAATGCAAGCTTGGTACTGACCACCACTTTTTGCATCTTCCCCCAACAGTTCAACAATTCGGTTCATTGCTTTTTTCTTCGTACGGATTTTTTCGAATGGAACGATTACTTTATCTACAAAATGGAGAAGTGGCTTAACTTGTAAAAGTCCTCCGATAAAGGCTTGGGTACTGCTTAGTCGTCCCCCGCGCTGCAAGTTGGTCAAGTCGTCCACCATAAAGTATGCCTTTGTTGTTGCCTTCAATTCATCAAGACGGGCAATGATTGCTTCCGGCTCCTCCCCCCTCTGAGCCATTTTTGCTGCTTCTAAAGCATAGAAACCTTGGACCATACAGCTTATTTCTGAATCGTACGGATAGACTTTAATGGACTGTACCAATTGTCCGGCTGTAACTGCTCCTTGAAAAGTCCCGCTAATACCGCTTGATAAATGGATACTAATTACGGCGTCATATTCTTTTGATAATTTTTCAAACAGCTCAACAAACATTCCGGTTGAAGGTTGCGTAGTCGTCGGTAATTCTTTTTGCTCCCGCATCATTTGGTAAAAATCAGTCGCAGTTAGTTCAATTTCTTCTCGATATGATTCAGTGCCAAATACAACACTTAAGGGAATCATGTGTATCTTGTATTTTTCACGGATTTCTTCCGGTAAGTATGCTGTACTGTCTGTAACAACCGCTGTCTTCATAAACATCCCTTCCTTTCTCTTCACAATCATAATTAAAGCCTATATTACGCACGAAACATGATGAACAAAATTTTGTTGGCAGCACAGTAAGGGAAATGATTACTAATTCGGCTAAGCAAAAATCCGAACCCTTGTGCAAAGCTAAATATTCATTTCGTCTGGTTTTATTTTTTAAGATTCATAATAGATTACGCTATGCAGAATTTCGGGATATAAAAAATTATAAGTGCGTTTCGTTCCTTTAAAATTAATGAGGGCAATGCTTTGAAATGTATACATAGGGAAAACTAGACGCCGCTGAAAAACAATTTGAATAAGTTCACTTACACAGAATATAGCAACCACAAAAACACCTAAATAGTCTTATAATTATTTACCACTTTTTCAGTAGCCTTTGAAAACTACCGGTTGCCGTTTTGATGAAAAACAAAATTTTATAGACAAAATTACATCCTTTTTAAATCTATACTATTCCATTCTATAAGTAAATCAATTTCCCCTGCAATTTGATTAAAATTTTTACTACAAAAAAATGTATGCGACGATTGAAAGCCAATATCGTCGCTATTTTTGGACGGGAAACTCCATTTTTTGGCGACGAGACCACTTCTCGTCGTCATTTTGAGCCGGGAAATGCCACTTTTTGGCGACGAGACCACTTCTCGTCGTCATTTTTGTACGGGAAACTCCATTTTTTGGCGACGAGATCACTTCTCGTCGTCATTTTTGTACGGGAAACTCCATTTTTTGGCGACGAGATCACTTCTCGTCGTCTTTTTTGTACGGGATAGTCCATTTTTTGGCGACGAGACTCTTTCTCGTCGTCATTTTTGTACGGGAAACTCCATTTTTTGGTGACGAGACTCTTTCTCGTCGTCATTTTGAGCCGGGAAATGCCACTTTTTGGCGACGAAACACTTTCTCGTCGTCATTTTTATGCGGGAAACTCCATTTTTTGGTGACGAGACCACTTCTCGTCGTCATTTTTGTACGGGAAACTCCATTTTTTGGCGACGAGATCACTTCTCGTCGTCATTTTGAGCCGAGAAATGCCACTTTTCGGCGACGAGATCACTTCTCGTCGTCATTTTTGTACGGGAAACTCCATTTTTTGGTGACGAGACCACTTCTCGTCGTCATTTTTATGCGGGAAACTCCATTTTTTGGCGACGAGACCATTTCTCGTAGTCATTTTTGTACGGGAAACTCCATTTTTTGGTGACGAGACCTTTTCTCGTCGTCATTTTGAGCCGGGAAATGCCACTTTTTGGCGACGAAACTCTTTCTCGTCGTCATTTTTATGCGGGAAACTCCATTTTTTGGCGACGAAACCATTTCTCGTCGTCATTTTGAGCCGGGAAATGCCACTTTTTGGCGACGAAACTCTTTCTCGTCGTCATTTTTATGCGGGAAACTCCATTTTTTGGCGACGAAACCATTTCTCGTCGTCACTTTTGGGCGGAAATGCCACTTTTTGGCGACGAGACCTTTTCTCGTCGTCATTTTTATGCGGGAAACTCCATTTTTTGGCGACGAGACCATTTCTCGTAGTCATTTTTGGACGGGAAACTCCATTTTTGGCGACGAGATCACTTCTCGTCGTCATTTTGAGCCGAGAAATGCCACTTTTCGGCGACGAGATCACTTCTCGTCGTCACTTTTGCGCGAGAAATCCCATTTTTTGGCGACGAGACCACTTCTCGTCGTCATTTTGAGCCGGGAAATGCCACTTTTTGGCGACGAGACCACTTCTCGTCGTCACTTTTGCGCGAAAAACTCCACTTTTTGGCGACGAAACCCTTTCTCGTCGTCATTTTTGCACGAAAAACTCCACTTTTTGGCGACGAAACCCTTTCTCGTCGTCATTTTTGCACGAAAAACTCCACTTTTTGGCGATGAAACCCTTTCTCGTCGTCATTTTTGCGCAAAAAACTCCATTTTTTGGTGACGAGACCACTTCTCGTCGTCACTTTTGCACAGGAAACTTCTTTTTTTGGCGACGAGATCACTTCTCGTCGTCATTTTGAACAGGAAAATGCCACTTTTTAGCGACGAAACCTCTTCTCGTCACCATTTTGAGGCGGGAAACTTCATTTTTTTATAGAAAAAATAGTAGAATTCCAATATAATAGATTTTGAAAATTATAACTACAAAGGATGTGGAATATGATTTATAAAACTCGATCAGAATCTATTGAATTAAAAAAAATGAGGATCCTCAATCTTAGGATGGAGTTATCCGAGAGAGACAAGCGGTATTACTACAATTTAAGAATGGGTTATGAAGGAGAAGTATTATTTGATTCAATGGCTGAAAAACTTCAATGTGACTGTCTCGTTCTGAACGATTTATTGCTTAAAGTAAACAACTCTACGTTTCAAATTGATTCTTTAATTATTACTCCTAATTCAATCCACCTAATAGATATAAAAAACTATATAGGGGATTATTATTACAAAAATAATAAAATTTATAAGAATCCTAGCCAAGAAATCGCAAGCCCTCTCACTCAATTGGAAAGAAGTGAAACACTTTTGCGCAAATGGCTTACAGAGCATGATTTTGATATGCCGGTTGTATCTTATGTTATTTTTGTTAACCCTGAATTCACATTATATCAGGCTTCTCCTGACGTACCTTTTATACTTCCGACACAAAATAAACAATACTTTAAACAACTCAACTCAAATACAACAAAATTAACGAGTAAACATAAAATGTTGGCGGATCAATTAATCAATGCACATATTGTTGAATCTCCCTTCAGTCAAATACCATCCTATGAATATGAGAAAATACGCAAAGGGATTTACTGTAAAGACTGTCATTCTTTTTCATTAGTCATTGATAAAAATTTTTATAAATGTATCTCGTGTAATAATGAAGAAAGGATTGAAAGCGCTGTTCTTCGGAGTGTAGATGAATTCAGATTGTTATTTCCCGAACGAAAAATAACAACAAAAGCAGTTCAAGAATGGTGTAATATTATTGAAAATAGCGGGAGGGTTTATAAAATATTAAAGAAAAATTATAAAACTTTGGGAAAAAATAGATGGATTTACTTTGAATAGGCAAAAACTGAACCGCTCCAAAACTAACAGATATTAAATGTCTTAGAAAAATGCGGGCCGCTTAATGAAGTCGCTGTTGCTCGGAACTGGCCATTAAAACTTGTCCAATGTTTTTGCCCAATATTATATACTAAAACCTGCCCAAGGTTTTTGCCCAATATTATATACTAAAACTTGTCCAAGGTTTTTGCCCAAAATTACTATACTTCCAGAAAATAATTCGGCAAGAGGAGAAACACAAATTGTTATCTCCTCTTGCCGCGATTTTGGTCTTTTCCATTCCCAGCCTTTTAAATTAATCCAAAACTTCCACCCAACCTCTTTTAATTGCCTCGACGACTGCCTGCGTACGATCATTACAGTTCATTTTTTGTAAAATATTACTTACATGGTTTTTAACGGTTTTTTCACTAATATATAATGCTTCACCAATTTTTCTATTACTCTTTCCTTCTGCCAGCAGTTGAAGTACCTCACATTCACGGCGTGTCAACAAATGATACGGACGTCGAATATTTGCCTTATACCCTGAATTTTTTTTCGCTGCATTTTCTGCAAGTCTACGAAACTCTTTCACCAAGTTATGAGTTACTTTTGGATGGATATAAGATCCTCCCTCTGCTACCACTTTTACTGCCTCTATTAAGGCATCCACGTCCATTTCCTTAAGTAGATACCCGCTCGCACCGGTTTTCAACGCATGTGTCACATAATTCTCATCATCATGAATCGATAATATGATAACTTTTGTTTCCGGAAAACTTTCAACTAAATGCTTCGTCGCCTCAACTCCATTCACGTGAGGCATGTTAATATCCATAATTACTACATCCGGATGATACTTTTCTACAAGTGCGACAGCCAGATTTCCATCTTCGCCTTCCCCGACAACTTCAAAGGATTTCTCGAATTCCAGTATTTTTTTTATTCCTTCCCGATAGAGTTGATGATCATCTATAATCAATATTTTTGTCTTTTTCAAAATGATTATCCTCCCTTGCCATTGTGTAACCAGTCTTTTTTAGCTAATGGAAAAGTAAAAATTTCCCAATTTCTACTTTCCTAACGCATAAGTGTATAAGGAAAGCTTCGCAGGAATACCTCGCAACCGAAAAAATTTTATATTTTTTCGGTGTACTAGAGAGACTTCGGTAGCTTTACCTCTCAAGCGAAAATGTTTTTTCGCTGAACTGCGGCTCTGCCGTCGCCTGATGGCTTGGCGCAGTCGCCGAGTATTCTTTAAAATGATCTCTTAAAAATGTTGGAAGAAACGATGCTTAGTATTCTACAAAACGTTTACATGTAGTTCAAAGGTAGTATTTGCATTGATAGATTTCAACTGTTAAAAAAGAATGGGATGGAATAAGCAATATCTGTTATATTCGATATTCAACTAACATCTACCTGCTTGTGTATAAAATTAGAAAATACACTTTTTTGACAAAAAATGACAAAAGCTCATGTGATGAGAGCGCCACTGAAAAACAATTCGAATAAGTTCACTTATATAGATATAGTAGTATAAATCACAAAAATACATCTAAATATGCTGTTTAGCAAGTAATCTTATAATTATTTATCGCTTTTTTAATGGCCTCTGCAACGGGCCTATTTTTGTCCCACAATTATACTAAAGTGTCCATACATCAATTAATATTCTCCGTTTTTCGAACTAATTATTATTTTACAAAATAAACCATTTAATAACTAGGTCCATATTACTTATTTTAATGGAATTTTAATTATAACTTTAGTCCCATTCCCTTTACTCGATTGGATCGAAATACTACCGTCAAGTAATTCTACTCTTTCTTTCATCCCTCTTAGTCCAAAAGAACCTTCTTTTTTTAACATCGGGTCAAAACCAATGCCGTCATCTTTTATTACAGCAATAATGTTGTTTTTATTAATTTCAAGCTTTACTTGAATTTCCTTTGCCTGCGCATGTTTTAGTGCGTTTTGAACAGACTCTTGAATCAAACGAAACAGCGCGACTTCCATTTTTGAATCGATCCGTTCATCAACTCCAATATACGTGAATGGAATCTGAATTTTTGCCATTTTATTATATTCTTCTACGGTTTGTAAGTATTTTTTCAGCGTTGGTACCAAGCCTAAATCATCCAATGCCATCGGTCGCAGGTCATAAATTATATGGCGTACTTCATAGAGGGCGTCGCGAACGGTTTCCTTTAATTTTTTAATTTCCGCTAAAGCCTCATCAATTCCACGTTCATAATAAATTTTTTCGATTAAGTCAGAACGCATCATGACATTGGCCAAAATTTGAGCCGGACCATCGTGAATTTCCCGGGACAAACGCTTCCTTTCTTCTTCTTGGACTTCCAAAATTTTTAAGCCAAATTCCTGTTTTTCATGTGCATCTTTAATTAACTCTGTCATACTCTTTAAATCGCCGGTTAAATAATTAATTACTACATTCACTTGAGAGACAAGTTTATCCGCCCGCTCAATTGTCTCTTTGATTCCGACAACCCGTCGTTCCAGTTCATCCCGCCGTTCTCTAAGCTGTTTTTCCATTTGTCTGGACATCATTAACTTCATTTGTAAATTATGTGCATATTCATAGACGACACGCACCTCGTGCTCAGAATATGTATCAAAGTGCTGACTGACCTCTGATAATCTTTTTCTTGCCTGACGAGTTTCTTTTTCCAGTCGATCTTCTTCTTCAATCAATTCGCTAATCAATTGTTTTGTTTTCTCTAATTCTGCAATAATAAATTCATAATCCTTCCGACTTTGTTCACCAATTTTATAGATTTCTGTTTTACTCTCATCAACAGTGTCTATCATTTTATTTAAAATAGCATCTAATGATTTCGTATCAAAATGTTTCGCTGACATAGTTTCACTCCAATAAGACAAATTTTCTCGGGTGAAAACCCAATGCACCAAAATAACTATCATTTATCTATTTACCATCATACCACTATTTCCAAGAAAGGTTATATAGTTTACAAATGCTATATTATTCAGTATACTATATACATTTTTACATAAAAGATTAGCGGTTTTCAATCAGAGTGATTCATAGTAATTGCGACAATGCTTTACCTTTTATATAATAGAACATATGTATGACAAGAAGCGAAAGTAATTACTTTAAGCAGAAGGGAGATTTCACTTGAGAACAGATTATTTGACAGTAAAAGGTTATGGTTCCAACGAAATTGTCATCCAAAAATCACGGTTTATCTCCTACATAAATCGGGCAGAAACGATCGATGCAGCCCAAAGTTTTATTCAAAAAATAAAAAAACAAAATTGGGATGCAACCCACAATTGTTCTGCCTATCTTATCGGCGAACATGATGAAATTCAGAAGGCGAACGATGACGGTGAACCAAGTGGTACAGCCGGTGTTCCGATGCTTGACGTGTTAAAAAAACGGAATGTAAAAGATACGGTTGTTGTCGTAACAAGATATTTTGGCGGAATAAAACTAGGTGCCGGCGGTCTTATTCGTGCTTATTCGAAAGCCACATCAGAAGGGTTAAACGCAACCGGAATCGTTGAGCGGAAATTGACGCGTATCATGCACACGATCGTTGATTATACTTGGCTGGGTAAGCTGGAAAATGATTTGCGATCATCTGTTTACACGATTAAAGAGATCCATTATTTTGATAAAGTCGAATTGGAAACATATGTTGATTTTGGACAAGAAGATCAGTTTAAGGAATGGATGATTGAACATACGAATGGTCAAGCAAATATTGTTGAAGGCGAAACCATATACTTAGAAAAATTAATTGAGGAATAAAACGAATGGCAAAATAATATAACAGTCTTCTCTTTCACATATATTCCAGTAAATATATGCGACACGTAACGGCATATTGTATAATGAAAGAAAATTTTTAGCGATTTCTCCATAAGGTGGGATTTTATGAAACGATTCCTGAAAATATTGATCGGTCTTTTGTTTACAACAGGATTCATTTTGATCGGATATGCCTTATATCACATTTGGGACGGAAACAATCAAGTTGAAAAAAGAATCGTAGAAGCCAAAAAAATCGTCGAACAAAACAATAATGATTCACAAATCGACCCTTCCTCTCTCTCTTATCAAAAAGGGGAAACAATCGGTATATTAAAAATCCCAAAACTAAAAAAAGAGCTGCCAATTATTGAAGGGACGGATGAAGAAGAATTAGAAAAAGGGGTCGGTCATTATACAGGAACCGCCTATCCATTGCAAAACGACCAAATCGTCCTTTCCGGTCACCGGGATACCGTGTTTCGTAATTTTGGGGAATTGGAAACAGGTGATACGTTTATCGTCGAACTTGAATATGGAAAATTTAAATACGAAATCTATGAAATGGATATCGTTCCGGCAGACGATACAACGGTGATTCGTTCGACGGCCCCGGATGAAATCTTAACGGTAACCACCTGCTATCCCTTTCACTACATCGGCAATGCGCCGGAGCGAGCCATTTTTTATGCCAAACCGGTTTCAAAAGGAAAAGAGTGACGCTTCTCTTTCAAAACCATAGTTAGCTTACAGACTGCCGCTTGGAAGCATGATATACCGGTTGCGCTAGATATGCTGATACTGGTGTGAAATCTGCCATACCTTATTGTGCCAATCGTTCATTAAAACAAAAAGTATTGAGAATGTAGTTATATCAAAATTCCACCATAAAATGGGCACCATAAAGTTAAAATAAACTTTATGGAAGCCCGGATTTTTTAAAAAAACTTAGTAGACTACATTCCTACATTTTGGACTAAAAAATAAATACATTGAATCAGAACAGAACGTATTTACCGTTGGATACCACCCTATTTTTCGTTCTTTTGGACTATATATGACGATAAAAAAATAATTAGCGATCCCTACTATATATTGTGTTAAATTTGCCATTGTGAACACTGTATCTAGTTTTTGTTCATAATAACAATAATTTTTAAAAGGTTTCCAAAAAGAAATAGTTCATTCTTACTATATACAAATAGTATATTACGAATAAAATTAAAATAGTGGCTACCATGAATAGGAAATTTTTGAAGACTTTGTATCATACTAATTTCACTCTTTACCATGGTCGACATAAATTTTAAAATATGAATATTTTATTGTAAAATATGCATTTTTTGGTATAATAAATACTAGAAAGTAATTATTCAAAAATTTCTTAACCTATTTATTAAAATAAGCTTACCCACTATTCATATTTGCTAGAATTTGAGTGGATAGCTCTAGAAATTTGGTATACATGATTAAAGGCAAAACCATTGAAAAATGGTGACGCAAAGCTTAAGGGACTAACGTGTGAAAGGAACTAGACCAAGTAACACTATGTTTGCCAGCTGCCTATGTATACTCCTTCAAAAAATTCGGAGGGGTGCCTGATTTGTATACAAAACCAGTCAATTGGTTAACGATTGGAGATGTCTTAGCTGAAGATATCATTATTGATCATGAAGTTATTTTTACTGCCGGTACTGTGATAACACTAAATAAAATTTTAAAATTACAGTCTCTGGAAATAGCGTATGTAAAAGTTTCATCTACTCCATTTGCAACAGCAAATTATCAAAAGCAGACAATTATTTTTTCGGATTTAATTGCACAAGACTTTTATAACTTTTTGATAAAAAACAATAAAAACCAACGTTATTCAATCTTATTAAAGGACAATGAAGATTTCCAATTTGTAACCAATCATGCTTTACTGAATATGAACGAAAGCGTCGTCAACTTATTATCTGCATTAAAATCTTGGGATAATTGTTCTTATAAACATGTGCTTGATGTGTTTGTGATCGCTGCGCAATGGATGCGTTATCTGGGTATGACGGTAAGTGCTGATGATTGCTATGGCCTGCTTTTGCATGATATTGGCAAAATCAAAGTTCCACGTTCAATTCTGATAAAAAATCAAAGTTTAACCAATGAAGAATATGAATATATTAAAATGCACACAGAAAATGGGGATTGTATACTCAAAAGCCTTAATTTTCCTAACATTGTTTGCGATATGGCAAAATTTCACCATGTTCGATTTAATGGAACAGGTTACCCGAAAACATACCCTGAGGTTCTCGATATCAGAATAAAAATGTTAATGATCGTTGACGTGTTTTCAGCACTAACCTTAGATCGTCCGTACCGAAAAGCTTATAGTTTTGAGGATGGTCTGGATATTCTGAAAATGGAAGCGGATGGCTTTGATAAAGACCTTTTGCAGCAATTTATCAATTTTATCAAATATAAAATGGAAAAAATTCCGCAAAGGTGATTATTTATAAAAGAAACCTCATTTTTGACATATTTTTCATTCTTTGATACGGATTGGGAACACTAATAAAGGAAAGTTCAATCAGTGGGGGAATCCCCACTGATTATTTTAGGAATTCAGCTTAAAGTGCACAAGGAATGCTACGAAGCACGGGAAGGCTTCGAAAGCATGGGCTCCACAGTTGAAAAAGCAATGGCTTTATCAACGAATACATCGCAGCCGAATTATTTCGGTAAACAACTACGGCTCTGCCTTCTCCTAAAGCTCGGACGCCCGAGTTTCTTTATTTTTTTCTTCAATTTTTATCTAAATTTATCAAATTTCGTTTGATTTTGTTAACTTTTACTGTATGATTTTTATAGTTATGATTTTAAAAAATGTAAAACGAAATTAACAACTACGTTCATGGAGGGAATCAATTGAAAAGGGTCAAGGAAAAAAAGAAAAAGAGAAGATGGTTACGATATACCATGATTATTCTTGGGGTATTACTCATCGGAATTTGCGGATATCTTTATTCTATTTATCATTCATTAACCAATGCGGTAGATAGTATGCACCAGCCGATTAGAGAAACATCTGAAAAGAGGCAAGAAACCGTTACATTGGAGAAAAAAGATCCGTTTTCCGTTCTTTTGCTCGGTGTGGATCAACGGAAAAATGATCGTGGTCGTTCAGATACGATGATTGTCATGACGGTTAATCCAAAAACGGAATCAATTGAAATGGTAAGTATACCAAGGGATACCCGTACAGAAATTGTCGGGAGAGGGACGATGGATAAAATCAATCATGCCTATGCTTTTGGCGGTGTGGAAATGTCAATCGATACAGTAGAACACTTTCTAGATATACCGATTGATTATTTTATCCAAATTAATATGGAAGGTTTTCAAGAAATCGTTGATGCAGTTGGTGGTATAACCATTGAAAATGATTTTGATTTTACATATGAAGGCGTTCATTTTCCAAAAGGAACGATCACATTAAACGGAGAGAAAGCATTAAAATATTCCCGGATGCGCTATGATGACCCTAAAGGTGACTTTGGTCGACAATTACGGCAACGGAAAATTATCGAAGCCGTTATTCGGGAAGGAGCGAGCTTAAAGTCATTAACAAATTATGGCGATATATTTTCAGCGCTTGGGAATAATGTAAAAACAAATTTAACCTTTGATGAAATGGTCGATATCCAGGCCAACTACCGGCAAGCAGCTAATAAAATTAAACAACAGCAAATTAACGGTACAGGAACGAAAATAGATGGAATTTATTATTATCAGGTTCCTGAAGAAGAACGCCAAGCCATTTCAAACCTGCTCAAAAATCAGCTTGAAATTGCAAGTTAATCAGAAGGGACTGTCTAAAAAGTCAACATAATGACTTAGGACAGCCCCTTGGACTTTAAAATAGCTGACGAGAATAGGTTACTTCTACAAAATTGAGAGTTTCCCACCTCAAATAAACTTGAAATAGCGCTAGAAAACTGAAAAATGATCCGGACAGTTCCTACCTATACACATGCTTCAGCAATTTGCAGATACAATGTTCCTTCACATTAACGTTTAAGCTCTCATCCATTTCCAAATTTCCCCTGGTGTAGCGTTTTTCCCATACAATAAAATCCCAACTTTAAAAATTTTCCCTGCCAATTTCATAAATAACCATACACTCATGATTAAAATGGCCAGCGATACAGAGATTTCGACCCAAGACCATTGATCCAACATAACTAACCGAAACAACAAAATCACCGGCGAAGTAAATGGTACATAAGATAACACTTGTGCCAAAATACTTGTCGGATCGCTTGCTACCGGTCCGATAAAGAAAAACGAAACAAACGGGATCATAATGACTAAACCTTGGAAATTGCCGGCTGTCGATATATCAGACATCGTTGCACCAATTCCGACAAAAATTGCTGCAAACAATAAATAACCAAGTACAGCAATTAGAAGGAAAAGTAGCAATTCCGGAACAAATAAATATTCGAACAATGGCAAGTCATTCATTGCCCACAAAATGAAAGGAATGCCGAATGCGATAAAGACTGCCACTTGCACAAAGCCTAACACAAAGTATCCGACAATCTTCCCTTGCATCAGCTCCCCCGGTGTAACCGAGGATAAAATGATTTCAGCAATTTTATCCTTCTTCTCTTGTGAAGCACTTTGGAAAATCATCATCCCGGTAAAAATAATCGATAATAAAATAACACCTGCAAAGACTCCCGGTACGATTCGCTGCATCAACTGTTCCTGATCCATTGCTTGTTCTTTTTCTGAGTTTTCACCCAATTCGTCAACCGATAAGGCTTGAATCGTAATTGGCGTAGAAACAGCCGCTAATTGATCCTCTGTCAACCCAAGATTTTGCATCTGAACTAATTTAACCGCTTCTGTAAAAATTTGTACTTGACTTGATATACTTTCCGGGAAATCTTCACTTGTATAAAACGGTAAAGTTCCTTCATTAAAAGCACGATTATCAATAAAAAAATAAGCTGTGTTTTCCGCATTCTTCAACTTTTTCTCTACATCGGCTTCTTGAATATTTGTTCTTTCCAACTCAAATGGAAGCTTGTACTGTTCCACCGTGGCTTCTAAATTTGCAAACGTATTTAACTCATCATGGACATAAATTTTTGCAGTCTCATTATCGGACGTATCGCCTCCCATTAAATTCCCAAGAAAACCAAATACGACCATTAATATTGGTGTTAAAAACAGACCGATAACGAAAGATTTATTTTTCAAATTCCGCTTGACTTCCCATTTGGCTACCTTCATCGTATTACGCATGTTCGTCACCTTCTCCCATTTGCTCGTTCGCTAACAATAAGTTTTTGTTCGTTGCTACATCAATAAAAATCTCATGTAAAGAAATCCGGTCCATAACTAATTCATTAATGACCATATCATCTGGCAGTTTTTTCAACCATTTTGCCGGTGTAATATCTTTATGTAAATATAAGACGGTCGAGTCTTCCTTAGATTCAATTCTTTGCACATCAGGAATTTGCTCTATTTTTTCTAAATCGTTTTTACCACGAATGGTACATTTAAAATTGGCATATTTCATTTTGACATCATCCAAAGTACCGTAAATAACTTTTTGACCTTGTTGAATCATAAATAAGCGGTCACACATTTCTTCCACGACATTCATTTGGTGTGAAGATAATAAAATTGCTGCCCCATTCCTTGCCAAATTACGGATTTCCTCTTTTAGTAATTCTTGGCTAAGCGGATCCAATCCGGAAAACGGTTCGTCAAGTATAAGCAATTCAGGTTCATGTAAAATGGATGAAATAAATTGAACTTTTTGTGCCATCCCTTTAGATAATTCTTCCATCTTTACATGTTCTTTTCCTTCAAGATCAAATTTTTTCAAATAGGTCAATGCCCGTTCTTTTGCCTTTTTCTGCGGATAATCTTTCAAATCGGCTAAATAAAGAAGAATGTCTATAACTTTCACATTTTTATAAAGACCTCTTTCTTCCGGTAAATAGCCGATTTTATTACGGGGAATTTCATTATAACCATGAAAGGTGATTTTTCCTTCATCCGGGTACATGATTCCCATAATATTACGGATCGTTGTTGACTTCCCGGCACCGTTTGGCCCAAGGATTGCCATAATTTCACCCTTTCGAACATCGAATGAAATATTGTGAAGTACTTTTTTATCTTTGAATGATTTTTCCAAGCCCTCCACAGATAACAATACGTCCATATAACTGCTCCTCTCCTGAAAGTGATTTAGTACAATATCTTAAAGTCAACCGGTCACTAGGCTATATATCCACAAATACGCCTCTCCTGAACGTGATTAAGTGCGAATGTTCAAGTGACAACATAAACTAAATTTAGAACTGCTTATTCAAAAAAATTTTATCAAACAAGTACAAAACGACTGGAATCAAAATATTTTGACTATGTTTCTCCAATTTTGAATAAATTCAGATCCTTTTTTTCAGATAGTACTATTTAATAGTACGTATATTGAGTCGATTGGTTTCACTTATTTGGAAAATGGATGGAAGATGATTATGGCATGCAAGAAGTACTGTTTGGAGAAATTTTTGGAGTGAAATATATAAAAACTGCCAAACTATCAACATTTGGATAGTTTGGCAGGTGATTATCAGATATTAAGATTCTAACAATAATTTTTCCGGATCTTCAAGCATTTCTTTCACTTTGACTAGGAATGTAACAGCTTCTTTTCCGTCGACAATGCGGTGATCATAAGAAAGGGCGATATACATCATCGGCCGAATTTCAATTCTAGTATTATTATCTACCGCAACCGGACGATATTTAATTGAATGCATTCCTAAAATACCGACTTGTGGTGCATTTAAAATTGGTGTTGACAATAAAGAACCGAATGTACCACCGTTTGTAATTGTAAATGTACCGTCTTGCATGTCGGCGAGCGCCAGTTTTGATTCTCTTGCTTTTATCGCTAAGTCTGCAATTTCTTTTTCAATTTCGGCAAAGTTCTTCCGATCAGCATCTCTTACAACAGGAACGACTAACCCGGAATCTGTAGATACGGCAATCCCTATATTGTAATATTTTTTCAAGATAAATTCGTTGTCATGGATTTCTGCATTTAAATAAGGTATTTGTTTTAATGCCGCTACGACTGCTTTTGTGAAGAACGACATAAAGCCAAGTTTCACATCATGTTGTTTTAAGAATTCATCTTTTCGTTTTTTCCTTAATTCCATAACTGCAGAAAGATCAACTTCATTAAACGTTGTTAAAATAGCTGCAGTGTTTTGCACATTTTTCAAGTTTTTCGCAATCGTTTGCCGTCTTCTCGACATTTTCACAACTTCAACGCGATCATCTTGTGGTACGAATACGGAAGCTGCCGGTTTCGATGTAGCTGCGGGTGCTACTGCTGCCGTTTTCGGTGCATTAGCAGCATTCAAGACATCTTGTTTGTTGACTCTTCCTAACGGATCAACAGTTGGAACTTGACTTAGGTCAATCCCTTTTTCACGTGCCAGTTTCCGAGCGGCTGGAGAAGCAATGATATTACTTGCAGCCGGCGATTTTGCCGTGCTTTGTACCGTTACTGGTTCCTGGGTTTTTTCTTGTGGAGCAGCAGTTTTCGGTGATTGTTCAGGTACACTTGGTGCCGCATCACTTTGAGCCGGTTCTACGGGTGCACTTGCCCCTTCATCAACAATTGCTATGGTATCACCAACATTCACCGTGTCGCCTTCTGCAAATAATGTCTCTTTCAATACTCCGTCATAATCAGAAATAATATCAACGTTTACTTTATCCGTCTCTAACTCTAGGATTGCTTCACCTTTTGATACTGTTTCCCCCGGTTTTTTTAGCCAGTTAGAAATCGTCCCTTCTGTAATCGATTCTGCTAATTCTGGAACTTTAACTTCTGCCATGTTTCGTACACTTCCCTTTTTGTTTTATGTCATTGGAATATCCGGCAGTGTCAGGCTTTTTAAATAGTCCTTACACAAAATCCGGATACCCCATTTCTCCCGTCTCCTGATTACCCCTAACAGTAAAACAATGGGGTTCAAAAATGAATTTGTTCATGTCCCTGTTTCATCCAAGGGTAACTCCCGCCGCGAAACAGTGGAGCACGAAAATGAATTAGTTATGTCCTGCTTATTTCAAGGATAACTCCCATCGAAAAACTGTGGAATTTTAAAATGTAACTTTCATTCGTATTCAATGAAAATAGTTTTAACCAAAATTATTATGTTTTTCCGAAACGCGTATGGACGAACTGCTTAGTATTTCAATCATTAGGTCTTTCCCCGATAAAATAAGTGATTATTTAGACCGGTTGGAACCCCACACTATATCGATATGTGGGGTCTCCAACCATTTATTTTACTTTGTACTCAGAATAGCATCTAAAGTGATTGCTTCCCGGATAATTCGCTCTTGCTCTTTTTTATGAACCAGTGGATCTCCTTCTGACGGACTTGCCATAAATGGTCTTCCGATATAAGAAACAGGTAAACCTTTTGGAACAAGTTCTTGTAAGCGAGGTTGCATATAACTCCAAGTACCCATATTTTTCGGTTCATCTTGGGCCCAGACAACCTCTTTTAAGTTTTTATACTTTCGTAAAATATTATTGATCTGCTTTTCCGGGAATGGATAAAGTTCTTCTACCCGAATGATATCCAACCATTTATATTTTTCCGGTTCCTTTAAATGCTCGGACAGTTCCACAGCGAGGCGGCCGGTACAGAAAATGACTCGTTCAACTTTTTCCGGTTCGATTCCCAGTCCCGGTTCTTCAATAATCGGTTGGAAGCCTCCATTTGTAAACTCTTCAACATAGGAACTGGCAGACGGATTCCGTAATAAACTTTTTGGTGTCATAATTATTAACGGTCGAATATACTCTGTTTTTAACAATGCTGCTTGGCGTCTCAGTATATGAAAATATTGAGCGGAATTCGATAAGTTAGCAACCGTCCAGTTGTTTTCCGCTGCCAGTTGCAAATATCGTTCCAATCTTGCACTGGAGTGTTCCGGTCCTTGTCCTTCATAGCCATGTGGAAGGAGCATGACCAAACCGGAAGATTCTCCCCATTTCGCTTTACCGGCTGAAATAAATTGATCAATGATCACTTGGGCACCGTTTGCAAAATCGCCGAATTGTGCCTCCCACAATACGAGCGTTTCCGGTGCAATAACGCTGTAGCCATATTCAAAACCGAGAATTCCTGCCTCTGACAATGTACTGTTATGAATGGCGAAACTTGCATTTGCAACGTCGAGATGTTGTAAAGGAATATACTTTTCCCCGGTTTCAACATCCGTTAGAACAGCGTTACGATGGGAGAAAGTACCTCTTTCTGAATCCTCACCGGTTAACCGGATTGGTTTTCCGTCTTTTAATATTGTTGCAAAAGCGAGTGCCTCTGCATGTCCCCAATCAATTTTTCCTTTCTTTTCAAAAACTTCGAGGCGACGACCGAGTATTCTTTCAAGCTTTTTAAAGGCTTTTAATTCTTTTGGCCAATCAAGTAGCGCTTTGTTAAGCGCTGTTAATGTCGCTTTATCCACCGTCGTGTCAACAGAAGGAAATTCCTTCACTGCACCCTTTTGTAATTCGGCAATTGTCGGTACTTCCTTAACTTGTTTATCAATACGGTCATTAGCCTGTTTTAACTTATTCCAAGCAGCCGTCTCCATTTCTTTTGCTTTTTCTGCCGTAAATATTTTTTCATCAAGTAATTTTTTCTTATAAACCTCTGTAATGGTCGGATGAGCTTTAATTTTATTGTAAAGAACCGGGTTTGTTGCCATCGGTTCATCCAGCTCATTATGACCGAGCCTGCGATACCCGATTAAATCAATCAAAACATCTTTATGGAATGTTTGCCGATATTCAAATGCCAATTGCATAACAAGAAGACTTGCTTCCGGATCATCGGCATTCACGTGAAAGATCGGAACATGGTATCCTTTTGCAGAATCACTGGAATATCTTGTTGAACGATACTCATGACCTTCTGTTGTAAAACCAATGACATTGTTCGCAATAATATGAATTGTACCGCCTGTATGGTAAGCTTCAGTTCCGGCAAAATTAAACACTTCATATACGATACCTTGACCGGCAAAAGCAGAGTCTCCATGAACAACAATTGGAAGTGCTTTATTTACATCTTGTTTTGGCGCACCTTTTTTAAACCGATCATCTTGGGCAGCTCGTGCGTATCCCTCTACAACCGCATCGACAAACTCCAAATGGCTTGGGTTGTTTGCTAAAGTTACTTTTACTGTTTTATTTCCAAGCTTCCGGTTGCGAACAGCGCCCAAGTGGTATTTTACATCCAGTGTATGACCGACTGTTTCAAAAAAGTCCGGATCGTTATTTTCCCATTTCGAATGTTGAAACTGTGATAACAGGGCCTCATAAGGTTTTCCCAACACATGTGCAAGTACATTTAGTCTGCCGCGATGTGCCATGGCAATCATTACATTTTCAATATTGTTTTCTCCTGCTAATTGGACAAATTCATCGAGTGCAGGAACAAGCGTTTCCAATCCCTCGACGGAGAAGCGTTTTTGTCCGACATACATTTTATGAATAAACTGTTCAAAACTTTCCGCAGCAACTAAGCTTTCAAATAGGTTAATTTTTCGCTCAACAGGAAATTTTTTTGAACCAAATTGATTTTCAATTTTATTTTTCAGCCAATCTTTTTCCTTTTCATCATCAAGATGTTGGAATTCAAACCCAATCTTACCTGTATAAACATTTTTCAAATATTGAATCGCTGATAAGCCGTCGGAAAAATTCCCCTTTAAATTCGGACAAATAATATCAGCCGGGATTTCTCTTACATCGGATTCTGTTAAGCCATAATAAGCCAAAGTGAGTATTTCTTGCTTTTCTTGTTTTTCTAACGGATAAATATCTGCCTCTAAATGGCCATACAATCGAATGTTTTCGGCCAATTTCATAACTTGGACAAGCTTTTTCATTTTGTTCAGTACATAAGTCGGCGAAAGCTCAGTAGATATTGCCGTGCCAGTTACGCTTGTTTCCTCAACTTGCGGTTCACCCCATTTGGCAAACAATACTTTTAGGCTCTCTTCCACTTGGTCAGGATTTTCGAGATATAAATCATACTGCTCAATTAAATATCCCAAGTTTAGTCCGAGAAAATCATGCCAAGGGTTTCCTTCACTGATCATTCCATCCACATCCCTGTTCATAATAATTTCACATGCCATCACAACTATAAAATACCTTAAGTAAGCGCATGCAGCATCCCTTTGCCTCTAATATAGCATATTTCCAACATATAAGAGCATGAAACGACTTATTTATTACATCTTTTGTTGAAATCCCGTTTCCTGAATTAATACTATTACATAAATAGTAAAAATTCTAGTGTTTTACTCGTATTTTACCCGTTTTGGTAATTCAAAATGCTTATTGCTTTTCGTAAACTTCATCAAAAATAATAATGTCTCTCATTTGCTATGTTTTCCCGCCATTCTTATAATTTTCTATTTGCTTTTGTTTATAATTATTATATGAAGAAAATGTTTTTTTGAGAGGGGTTTTTGATTTTAGTAGGAGGAGATTGTTTATAACTGATTTAGATAAATTTTGGCTGCATATTTCAGAGTTTCGGTTGATTTTCATTTCGGTGGCGGACGCTTTCCGCGGGCACGGCCTTAGCCGCTTCGTCGCTCGTATCCTCGCTCCTGCAGGGTCTTCGGCTCGTGCTGTTCCCGCAGGAGTCGCCGCCACCTTCTCTTCAGTCAAATTATACAAATTGGATTAATTTTTGACTTTCTGGACAGCCCCTTTCCTTATCGATTCGTCCAAGTTTATGGGTACTTTTGGAAAATGCGCGAGTTTCATTCAATACCAATTAATTATGGTCATCCTTTCTATAGGAGTAAATCAAAATTCGTTCATTTGGGTTATGCTCAAATTCCCCTTCAATTTTAATTTCTTTAGTTAGCTGGAAAATGGTTCGATTATCCAAAAATGACAGATATTCAATGGAAGGATAATAAAAAATTAAATCCACTTCCCGGTTAAATTGTTCAAGCGATTCCATAATGTTGTTGAATACTTTTATAAAAATTGGCGCCGAAAACGGATTAAAGAAATAAAATTTGTTATCTGTCGGCTGAACGATGTATTTTTCTGCATGCATACAGAAAAATTGGATTTGATATTTACTTTTTGGTCTGTGCTGTAAATAGTGAAGTCGATTTTTTTCTGCTAAAAAATATAAATGATCATCCATTTCGATTCCTCGCGCATTCACACCAAATACAGCATTTAAATAAAACAACAGCCGGCCTTTTCCGCAACCATAATCAACAACATGGTCACTCGGCTTTAATTCTATTTTTTTTGCCAGCTGTTCAAGTACGGGATAGGGGGTCGGTTCATAAGGATAATAATTTAAAAACGGCTTGATATTCCGTTCAGGACCGGTTTCAATATTCAGCTGTTTATCGTAATTCTTTTCTGCCATGGTTGCTGCTCCTAATTTGCCAGTCATGTTTTCTGATTTTGTGAGGCTAATCCAAAAATTTTTACCGGATATTCCAATAGAGATCAACTTTTGCTACGGTTAGTCTAATTAATCGTATAATGCGCGAACAAGTCAACCATCAACTTTTGCTATTTAATAAATTTTTATGGCAGTTGCCAGTTAATCTCTGTTTGGCCAATTGTTTTCAAAATCGAGTTTGTTTTGGAAAACGGTTTGCTCCCGAAAAAACCTCGATGTGCCGATAACGGGCTCGGATGGGGTGCCTTTATTATAAAATGTTTATTCGTATCAATAAGTTGCTGTTTCATTTGGGCTGCGCTTCCCCATAATATGTAAACGACGGGATTGCTTTTTCTGTTTAATATTTCGATCACCCGATCTGTAAATATTTCCCATCCCCTTCCTTGGTGGGAATGGGCCTGCCCTTCACGAACAGTTAAAACCGTGTTCAACAATAGAACACCTTGTTTTGTCCACGGGACGAGATAACCGGAAGAGGGAGGTGTGCAACCGAGATCCGCTTGTAATTCCAGAAAAATATTTTTTAACGATGGCGGGAGCGGCACCCCGGGTTTCACGGAGAAACTAAGTCCATGGGCTTGATTTGGACCATGATAGGGATCTTGTCCCAAAATGACCACTTTCACGTCCGCAAAAGCAGTGTAATGAAGCGCATTAAAAATTTCGTACATGTCCGGGTAAATCCGGTAATGTTTATATTCTTGTTTCAGAAATTCCCGAAGCTGCAAATAATAGGGCTTGGAAAATTCCTCTTCAAGGAGTGGCGCCCAATCATTTTTTAAAATTTGTTTTTTCATCTAACTCATTCCTTATTTCCATTCATTATTAGCATATAATTTTATCATAATATGATAGGATACGAGTATTTTCTAAACAAATAGATTGCTCTTTTGATGAAGAGCTAACCGGAAAAGCAATCATCTTACCGGATAACTCCAACCATTTATAAACTGTTTTGACTATTTTACTAAGGCTAATTTTTTCAGCCTTTGATGACTCCAGAGCAGAAGATAAGGGGCGTGTTTTGACTATTTTATTATTCCTAATTTTTTCAGCCCATAGTAGATACCGGAATTATCTACAGTGGTCGTTCGGTGTTTTGCATATGGAAAGAGATTTGGGTCTCCGTTTGCCATTACAAAACTTTCGCCGACTGTCTGGAGCATCTCCTTGTCGTTCATTCCGTCGCCGAATGCAATCGCCTGCTCTTTCGGAATTCCTAAAACAGCAAGAACCTTTTCCACGGCAGTCCCTTTGTTTATATTTTTTTGGATTAAATCATAAGCTTTTGAAATTCCTTCTACATTTACCGTGCTGACATATAAGTTTGGCAGTTGTTTATAAAACGGTACATGTTCCTTGGACAAATTCATTACTGTCATACTGTAGATAGGCAGGGCTAAATTTTCCGGATACAGTTCATTTTCCTTTAATTGGAAATGAGCAATGAAATTTTCCACTTCCGGATGCGTAAGCGAGGTGAAGAGATTTTTTTGGTCGGTATATAAAACTAATTCATTGTTATATTCTTTTGCTAAATTAAGGGTATGCTGAACGAGATCATGATCCATTGGTTCATCCAAGATTACGTTATTTTTATAAACGGCGTATGCCCCGTTATACCCGATTGCCGATCGAATCCCCAGTTCTGCCCGAAGTTCATCCAGCTCATGGAGAGGTCGACCGGTCGCAATAAAAACTTCTATGCCTTTACTTTGGGCTTCCTGAATTGCTTTTTTCGTTAGCTCTGTATATGAATGGTCATAGGTTAAAATCGTTCCGTCAATATCGAGAAAAAGTGCTTGATATGTCATAAATAACTCCTTTGTTTTTGATAATTGATGCTCACAATCTATATTAACATTGTTTTAGGAAATGAAAAAGGGAAGGATCCATTGGAAATGATGGAGGTGGGTTTTCGTGACGACGAGTAGGGGTTCGTTGCCAAAAATGAGAATTTTTCATCTTAAAGTGGCGACGAGAATTGGTTTCGTCGCCAAAATTGAGCGGTTTTCACTTCAAAGTGGTGACGAGATTGAGTCTCGTCGCCAAAATTGAGCGATTTTCACTTCAAAGTGGTGACGAGATTGAGTCTAGTCGCCAAAATTGAGCGGTTTTCACTTCAAAATGATGACGAGATCGAGTTTCGTCGTCAAAATTGTGGGGTTTTCACTTCAAAATGGCGACGAGAACGGGTTTCGTCGTCAAAATTGTGCAGTTTTCACTTCAAAATGGTGACGAGATTGAGTCTCGTCGCCAAAATTGAGCGGTTTTCACCTCAAAATGGTGACGAGAACGGGTCTCGTCGTCAAAATTGTGCAGTTTTCACTTCAAAATGGCGACGAGAACGGGGCTCGTCGTCAAAATCGGGTGTTTTTCACCTCAAAATGGTGACGAGAACGAGGCTCGTCGTCAAAATAATGCGGTTTTCACCTCAAAATGGCGACGAGAATTGGTTTCGTCGCCAAAATTGAGCGATTTTCACTTCAAAGTGGTGACGAGATTGAGTCTCGTCGCCAAAATTGAGCGGTTTTCACTTCAAAATGGCGACGAGAATTGGTTTCGTCGCCAAAATTGAGCGGTTTTCACTTCAAAATGGCGACGAGAACGGGTTTCGTCGTCAAAATTGTGGGGTTTTCACTTCAAAATGGTGACGAGATTGAGTCTCGTCGCCAAAAAATGGAGTTTCCGGCCAAAAAATGACGACGAGAAATGGCCTCGTCGCCAAAAAGTGGAGTTTTTCGCGCAAAAATGACGACGAGAAAGAGTCTCGTCGCCAAAAAGTGGCATTTCCCGGCTCAAAATGACGACGAGAAAAGGTCTCGTCGCCAAAAAATCAAGTTTTCCACCGCAAATTGGTGACGAGAACAGGGCTCGTCGTCACAATAAAGCGTTTCTCATCTCAAAATGGCGACGACCCACCTTCAAACTTTTACTTACTGTACATTTACAATATATCCAGCTACTCCCTAAAATAAATATATTTGCCGGCAAAGATTTCCCGTTTGCATTCCCCTTTATAGCGCAAATATTCAAGATGCGCCAATGTTTCACCAATCGCAAACCTTGAATCATGGGTATTGTGAACTTTTGAAAATAATTTTTTACAAGCTTCAAAAACGGTTTGTCCGTTTGCTAACTCAGCCAATAGTTTTTCCAAACGCTCTTCATGATGCACCATGATTTCATCAATTCGGCGATTCGCATTCGTAAACGGGGTGCCATGGGATGGGATAACCATTTCCACATCGAGTTTTCGAATTTTTTCCAGTGATTGAAGATATGTGCCTAATGGATTCGGATCCCCGTAAAACCAATACGATATATTTGGTGTAATTTTCGGTAAAATATGGTCAGTGGAAAGGAGTACACTCTTTTCCTGATTATAAAAAACGATTAAGCCGTCCGAATGCCCCGGCGTAAAAATGACTTCATAGCTGTATTTACCAATTTTGACTCGTTCACCTTCGTTCATATAGTGGTCTACTTTAGGATACGGCTTTACCCTCGGAACAAAAGATGCCATATTATCAATCAGCTGTTTAGAAATGGTTGACGGAATCCCTGCTAATTCATAATTGTTCCTAAATGTTTGCAGATGATGCTCCTCCCATGCACCAAGGCCAAGATCTGCATCAATCTTTGTCATGGACAAGCGGGCTTCTGTTTTTTTCTGCAAACCGCCCGCATAACCAAAATGGTCAGGATGGTAATGGGTAATATAAATATCTGTCACATGCTTTCCTTTTAGCTCTTCATCCCACCGTGCTGCAGTATAATCATTGTGCAAGCCCGTATCAACGACAACCCAACCATTTTCACCTTCAGCTAAAAAACAATTCACATGGTTTAAACGAAAGGGAAGGTCGAGTCTGACTAATTGTATCCCTAGTTCATCGAGCATCTCACCTCATCCTTTCGCTTATTTTCCCTCAAATTTCGGTGCCCTTTTTTCAAAAAATGCCTGAACGCCTTCAAGGTGATCGACTGTATGGAATAATAAAGTTTGCATGATCATTTCCTGTGCATCATTCGTTTTGTTTGTCAATTCTGTTGCATTGTTTACTAAATACTTAACGAATTTATTGGCAAGCGGCGGACCGTCAATAATAAATTTTGCAAATTCCGTTGCCTCTTTCAAAAGTTCTCCTTCAGCCAATCGGTTGACCAAACCTCTTGTGTGAAGTTCCTCTGCTGAAATCACTGCCCCTGATGAGATCCATTCCTTTACTAGCGAATGCGGTACGTTTTCAGCCAAGGCTTTCACAAGTCCTAAATCGGGAATCAAGCCAATATTTTTGAAGCTGATGGCAAAAGCGGCCTTCTTATCCGCTACAATAAAGTCGGATGCCAATGCCAAACTAAATCCCGCCCCGGCCGCATATCCATGTACGGCACTAATAACGTATTTATCCAACTCTTTTATTGTTTGTTGCAGCAAGGTAGCCCCCTTCATGTAAGTTAACATGTCGGCCGCTGTTTTTGCCTCTTTAAACGACCCAATATCCCCGCCGGAACAAAATGATTTCCCTGCTCCGGATAAAATGACCGCTTTTATCGTTTTGTCTGCTTCGGCATCTTTAAGTGCTTCAATAACACCTGAAACAAGGTCCCGGGAAAGGGCATTTAGTTTATCCGGTCTGTTCATTGTAATATAAGCAATTTGATTTTCTTTTTTTACATTTACAATATTTGTCATTTGATTCACCTCTATAAGAAATTTAAAATGATTGAGCATTCATTCAGTTATTGTTCCAGTAAAAATGAACATTTGTCTTTGAGCAATTTTTTGAGTGCATCCATTCCTATTTGATCAGTTTCAAAGTAATTTTTGCAACTGCGAGACTACAACTGGTTAAAAAGTAACACTTCTCTTAACAATTTTTTCTTTTGCCGCTTCATATTGCTGTTTCAGTTGGGCAACAATTTCAGCAAGGGATTGGACCTGTGTGATCGCACCCACCCCTTGTCCGGCTGACCAGACATCTTTCCAAGCCCGGATGTTTGGATTGCCCAACTCAGAAAAATCAATTTTTTCTTTCCGTTGTAATTTTTCCGGGTCAAGACCAACCTGTTTAATACTTGGAATTAAGTAGTTCGCATTCACACCACTGAACGCATCGGTATAAATAATATCCTCCACCCTTGATTCAATAATCATTTTTTTATAGGCTTCATTTGCCAAACTTTCTTTCGCCGGGATAAATCGTGAGCCAAGATAGGCAAAATCCGCTCCAAGAATTTCAGCGGCAAGAATATCTTCACCTTTCGACATCGCACCCGCTAAAACTACCGGACCATCCCAAAACGTTTTTACTTCGTGGATAAATGCAAACGGACTGTACGTGCCGCCATGTCCACCTGCCCCGCTGCAAACAAGAACGAGCCCGTCAACCCCTTTCTCAATTGCTTTTTTGGCAAATTTGACATTGATGACATCAGAAAAAACTACACCCCCATACTGGTGGGCAATTTCGACAACCGGGCTCGGGTCACCAAGAGAAGTGATAATGAGTGGCGGTTGATATTTTTTAATCAGTTGCAAATCTTCCGTAAACCTTTTGTTGGAACGGTGACTAATGAAGTTAATCCCCCAAGGTGCGATTTTTTTATCGGGATTGGCCGTTTTTATCCGGTCCCATTCTGTAGTAATCTGTTCAAACCACCCTTCCAGAATTTCATTTGTGCGGGCATTTAACGCCGGAAAAGTTCCGATAATTCCTGCCTCACATGCTCGCAAAACCATATTTGGGTCATTGATTAAAAACATCGGTGCCATAATGACCGGGATGGTTGTAGATTCTTTAAACTTTTCAATGCTTGTTTTTGTCATAAAATTCATCTCCTTTTTAGTTAAATATTGTCAATGGTAGAGCCAAAAACTCAATGAAACTGAGAAAACCATAACAATAGAAGAGAGAAAAACAGAATTTGGTTGCTTAATCCCTATGCGCACATATCGGGAAAGTTCAGCGCTGGAAGTTTTTACGCAGCGCAACTCCGGAAACTTTTACGGTTGCTTAACCCTTATACCCGCTTACCCGGTAAGGTTACCCGGCGCAACTCTGAAAAACTTTTACGATTTGTCTTGATTTAAATAATACTCTGTGTGTTCGCCTAATTTCGGGGCAGCTGCCCGGATTTTCCCCGGTGTTCTTGATAATTTAATAGGGATTCCAATATGTTTTACCGGTATGCCATCCTGCTCAATGGCTTCGAACATTTTTCTGGCTTGCACTTGCGGATGGTTGACTAGTTCGGCAAAATTTAAAACCGGCGAAACGCATGCTTCTGCATCTTCAAAAATATCCATCCATTCTGCCAATGTTTTTGTATACATAACGGTTTGAATATCGTGCTTCAGCTTATATTGGACTTCATCCGGTTCATTTAATAGAGGAATCCATTCCGGTTTCCCAAGTTTTTGGCAAAATATGCGCCAAAACTTCATTTCCAATGCCCCGACTGCTAACCAACGTCCGTCTTTCGTCTGATAGACCTCATAGCACGCAAGCCCACCGGACAACATCTGTTCCCCTCGTTTAGACGGAATGTTTTTCATCAAATAATTTGGAAGGGTGGATTGAAGAAGCGATATCACCCCATCCATCATGGAAATGTCGATAAATTGCCCTTTTCCGGACTTTTCCCGCTCCAATAATGCAAGTAAAATACCAGTCACTGCCGGATAAGCCCCACCAGCAAGATCAGCAACTTGAACGGCTGGTACAATCGGTTTTCCATCCTTTTCCCCCATTAACTCCAACAATCCGGCGTAACTAATATAATTGATATCGTGACCCGGCATTTCTGCATAGGGCCCCGTTTGTCCATAACCGCTAATGGCACAATAAATGAGGCGAGGGTTTATTTTTTCTAAAACAGGAAAATCGAGACCTAGCCGTTTCATGACCCCCGGACGAAAAGATTCGACAACCACATCGGCTTTTCCAACCATTTGTAAAAATTGGTCTTTTCCCTCATCTGTTTTCAAGTCGAGCGTTACACTTTTTTTATTCCGGTTCAAAGAATGAAACATCACACTATTTTCATCAATTTTCGGTTCATAATGTCGGGCATAGTCACCTAATTCAGGCGCTTCAATTTTAATCACTTCCGCCCCAAAATCGGCAAGAAGCATCGTGCAAAAAGGTCCGGGAAGCAGACGGGATAAATCCAGCACGCGGATGGATTGTAATGGAAACATCGATTCAACCTCTTTCATTAACGTTTTGGAAAAGTTCCCTTATACTCTAATATTTGGGAAAATTGATCAGATTTTCTTTAACATTTGCTGTGAATGCTATTAAAGTTTTCTCCGGCAAAGGTTTAGTCCAGTCGTTCAATAATTGTCGCATTGGCCATTCCGTAACCTTCGCACATCGTTTGAAGTCCGTAGCGACCGCCCGTTCTTTCCAGCTCACTCATCATCGTCAACATCAGTCTTGCTCCGCTGGCTCCAAGAGGGTGTCCTAGTGCAATGGCCCCGCCGTTCGGATTCAATTTTTTTGCATCCGCTCCGGTATCTTTCAACCAAGCAAGCGGTACCGATGCGAACGCTTCATTTACTTCAAAAATATCAATCTCTTGAATCGTTAAACCGGCCTTTTTCAACACTTTTTCCGTAGCCGGGATCACGCCGGTCAACATGAGGGTCGGATCGGAACCTACAACCGTCCTTGCGACAATGCGAAATCTAGGTTTTAACCCGAGCTGTTCCGCTTTTTCACGGGACATAATAAGAATGGCAGCGGCCCCGTCACTAATTTGGCTTGAGTTTCCGGCTGTAATAAAACCGTTTTCTTTAAAAGACGGCTTTAATCCTGCCAATTTTTCCATTGATGTGTCTTTACGCGGCCCTTCGTCTTTCGTCACAATCGTTTTCGTTCCATCCGGTAATGTAACTTCAACCGGCATTATTTCTTTCGCAAACCGGCCTTCATCTTGTGCCTGAATGGCTTTTTGATGACTATTCAGCGAAAATTCGTCCAACTCGTCTTTTGTCATATACCATTTTTCCGCAATCCGTTCCGCCGATAATCCTTGATTAATCATTTCATACTTAGAAGTAAGTGCCTCGCTGTAAGTTACCCCTTGCATATTAGAAAACATGGGTACACGAGACATGCTCTCTACCCCACCGGCAATAACGACATCCATATCCCCGCTCATGATTGCTTGTGCGGCAAAATGTACGGCTTGTTGACTCGAACCGCATTGTCTGTCAATTGTTGTTCCCGGCACTTCAATCGGAAAACCGGCAATAAGTGCTGCTTGCCTGGCAATATCAGAAGCCTGTTCCCCAACTTGCGTAACACAACCATAGATCACATCTTCAACAAGACCCGGCTCAATACCCGCACGCTTAACCACTTCGGCAAGCGGCAATGCGGCCAGTTCCTCCGCCCGAATACCACTAAGTAAACCATTTCTCTTTCCAACCGGTGTCCGTACCCCTTCGATAATAACCGCTTCTTTCATAGACGTTCCCCCTTCTTCTTAAGTAAAATGCCACTCAAAGTAAATTTTTCGCAATAATTTGCTTCATAATCTCATTTGAACCTGCATAAATGGAAGTTACAGCGATATCACGGTATCGTCTCGCAATCTCGTATTCTTCCATATATCCGTAACCACCATGTAATTGCATGCATTCACCGGCTATTTTTTTCGCCAAATCCGAAACCCACCATTTTGCCATCGATACTTCGGTGACGATAGATTTTCCTTTCATATGTTCCAAAATAAGCCGTTCTACAAATGTACGCCCTATTTCGAGCTCCGTGGCCATTTCGGCAATTTTAAATTGGGTATTTTGAAAATTGCTGATTGTCGTACCAAAGGCTTGCCGCTGTTTTACATAATCAATCGTTAACTCCAACATTTTTTCGGCAGAAGCCATACATTGAATAGCAACAAGCAAACGTTCCTGCTGTAATTTTTCCATTAAATAGTAAAATCCCTTACCTTCTTCACCAAGTAAATTCGTTCTTGGGACCCGCACATCTTCAAAAATTAACTCACTTGTGTCATTGGCATGCTGACCAATCTTTCTCAATTTTTTTCCTTTCTTAAAACCGGGGGTACCAGCTTCTACAACAAATAAACTAATGCCGCGGTGAGGAGGGTTTGCCTTTGGATCGGTTTTACAAACAAGAACAACTAAATCGGCCGTGTAACCGTTTGTGATAAATGTTTTTTCACCGTTAATGATATAGTCATCCCCGTCACGAATAGCGGTCGTTTGAATATTCGCCAGATCAGAGCCCGCTCCCGGTTCGGTCATACCAATGGCCGTTATTATATCTCCTGTAAGTGCCCCGGGTAACCATCGCTGTTTTTGTTCTTCCGTTCCATAAGATTCGATATACGGAATAACAATATCATTATGTAGACTGATCCCGACCATTCCCGTGCCGACCCGTTCCATTTCTTCATTCATGACAACCGCATAACCAAAATCGGTGCCTAAACCGCCGTATTTTTCCTCAACTTGCGGGCAAAGATAACCTTGTTCTCCAAGTTTTTTCCAAAATGAACGTGGCACTTCTTTATTTTTTTCCCACTGCTCATAGTTTGGGACCGCTTCTTTTTCTAAAAATTTCCGTAAAGCTTGTCGGAAAATCTCATGTTCTTCCGTTAAGTACAAGCGCTCCATCCGCATCATCCCCCTAATAATTAAAACGCTTTCTTTTTAAAAAATATCACCTTCCTTGTTTATGATTATTAATTATTTTCTAAAAAAAGGCAACTAAAAAATGAATCCCCATTCATCATTTTTTTGACAAACTTCAATCAGATTCTCCGCTAAACCAACTGGATGTCGTCAAAAAGTACCCCCATTGAAGTTCACTCTTCATTTTTACGAATATGTAAATTTTGCTTTCCTTTTACTTAAAAAGGCGTCGACACCTTCTTTATAATCCTCCGATGTAACGGATTCTAAAATTTCCTGTAAAATTTCGTCATTATCATCTTCTCCGCCATGCAGAACGTGATTAATGATTTTCTTCGCACCTCGAACAGTCATTTGTGAGTTTTCACATATCATTTTCGCATAAGCATATGTTTCCTTTTCCAACTGATCCGGCTCGTAGATTCGATCAATAAGCCCCATCCGGAGTGCTTCTTCAGCGTTAAAAATCCTCCCGGTATATAAAATATCTTTCGCATTTGCCTGACCAACCAAGTCAACTAAGTGCTTGGTTGCTTTCGTATTATAAATAATCCCAAGTTTTGCCGGGGTAATCGCAAATTTCCCGGTGGAGTCGGAAAATCGAAAGTCGCATGCCACCGCCAATTCGCAACCGCCTCCAACACAAAATCCTTGAATCATGGCAATTACCGGCTTTGGCCCTTTTGCGATTTTTTCCTCGAGATCAGCCATCACTTTACTATAGGTGATAATTTCTTCAGCTGTCGATCGCCTTGTTCGAAATTCGCTGATATCTGCACCTGCCGAAAAAGCTTCCTCAGTCGTACTGCGAAAGACAATAACTTTAACTGCACGGTCCTCATGGCAATGTTCAACATATTCATTCAGACTCTCCCACATTTCGAACGATAGCGCATTCCTTTTTTCCGGCCGGTTAATAAAAATAGTTGCAATATTGTCTTTGACTTCCATAAAAATTTGTTCCGTCATGTTTACCTCCTGAATATACTCGTTCCTGTAAAACTTTCCTCTAGTCATTTTCTTGAAAGACCCATTCCTGCAAAATTTTCCTGAAATCATTTTCCCGGAACACTCATTCCTGCTTAAAATTTCCTCTAGTCATTTTCCCGAAATACTTTTCCCAAAACATCCATACCGCCTGTAGCAGATAAAATACAGCCGGTAATCAAATCAGACTTTTCATCCGCAAGAAAAGCAATTGTTCTGGCAATATCTTCTCCGGTCCCTTCCCTTCTTCTTTCGGGGGCGGATTTCATATACGAAACGGCATCGGCAATTGTTTTTTCCTTCCACTCGCTTTTAATATCACCCGGTGAAACCATGTTTGCTGTAATCCCGTTTTTCGCTTCTTCTATTGCAATCGTTCGTGTTAGTGATGCGAGCCCCGTTTTTGCGGCAGCGAATGCGGAACGGTATATCCAACCCGGTGCCGTTTCTACCCGATCAAAACCCATGGTGATAATTCGTCCCCATTTTTGTTTTCGCATCGACGGAATGACCAGTTTTGCCAAATAAAAAGCACTGGTTAAATTTCCTTGTAACAAATAATTCCACTCGTCCATCCCATACTCTGTAAGTGGCTTTCTTTCTTGAATATACGGCCCGGCATTATGTACAAGAATATCAATTTTTTGAAAAACCTCCATCGCCTTACTTACCATACGCTCACAATCGGAGGAGTTTGCAACATCTCCTTGTACTGCAATATTTTTCGTATTATATCTCCGGTTTAGCTCGTTGGCAAGGGTCTCGGCTTCCAAGGCACTGTTTCGGTAGTTAATTACCACATTACAGCCTTTTTCAGCTAATTGAATCGCTGTTTGTTTTCCGATTCCGGTTGCTCCCCCAGTAATTAAGGCAACTTTATGATCCATAGAAAGTACCTCCTTATTTTTTGCAAAACGAATATTTTTTGTAATTAAATTTTGCCAGTATCCAGAAAGTCTTACAGGGAATTTCTTTACTGGTAAATATTTCCGTTTGAGTGAAAGGTTAATAAAGCAAGGGATTTCACGTGTTGCCTATGAAATAATTTCCGAAAATCGAAGTCGGACTATTTTCAAAGGTTATTATATTTGATAAAATTACTATAAAATTAGAAGGGCTTCAAATGATTAGAATGTTTCAGTATCCAGACTTTCAAGCTGGAAGTTGATACATATTACTCTTAGCTTACCAAAAATCTTTGCATTTGAGTAATGATTGAATCTTTGTCAGGAGGCGGTCCATTGAAAGAAATCCAAATTCGGCCGATTCGTAAAGAAGATATTTCCGGCCTTAATGAAATTCGTCGACAACCGGCTGTTACAGAGAATACCTTAGGCTTACCCTCCGAACGAATCGAAAGGACAGAAGAATTTTTTAATCGGCTCGGACCGGATGATCATGTTTTTGTGGCAGTAACCGGAAGTACTGTGGTCGGAATGGGAGCTCTTTTTGTAAACAGCGGAAAATTACGTCATACGGGAAGGCTTGTTTTGATGGTACATGGTGATTTTCAAAACAAAGGAATTGGCAGCTCGCTGTTAAATACTTTACTTCATCTTGCAGACCATGATTTAGGATTAATCAGGCTTGAACTTGATGTCGTTGTCGATAATGAATCTGCAATCCACTTATATAAAAAATTCGGATTTGAAATCGAAGGAAGACTGAAAAAAGCTCATTTTTCCCGTGGTGAATATCAAGATATTTTTATTATGGGGCGAGTGAAATAAAGTAATTTTGGCTGAACCAGTTCATCAAACAAATATTTTTTTGTGTAAAAACTAGAGGAGGCACATCATGAAACTGACAAATGAAGAACTTGAAATATTGGCGATATTGGAAGAAAATCATCGGCAATCGGTAAAATCAATTGCCATGCAAGTACAATTAAGTGAAGACAAGGTAGCAGAACTAATCAAAAAATTAGAAGATGAAAATATTATCGTTAGTTATCCGGCTCTAATCGATTGGAGCAAGGTTGACGGAAAAGAAAATGTCGTGGCTATGATCGACGTCAAAGTAACGCCAAAACGGGGAGTTGGCTTTGATGAAGTGGCTGAAAAGATCTATCGGTTCCCGGAAGTCACTTCCCTGTATTTAATGTCCGGTGCCTACGATTTGTCGGTTACGGTTGAAGGAAAAACAATGAAAGAAATTGCTATGTTCGTGTCGGATAAATTATCGACAGTCGAAAACGTCATCTCGACTACCACCCATTTTATGTTAAAAAAATATAAACATGACGGCGTGATTATTGAAGGAAAAGACGATCAAGACCGCAGAATGGTGGTAGCTCCATGATTGATTATAATCAATTTTTAGCAACACAAGCTGTCGAATTAAAGCCGTCCGGGATTCGCAGGTTTTTTGATGTAGCTTCAAAAATGGAAAATGTAATTTCTTTAGGTGTCGGGGAACCGGATTTTGTCACACCTTGGGCAATCCGTGATATGGCTATTGCTTCAATAGAGGACGGGTTTACTTCTTATACAGCCAATCCCGGGCTTCTTGAGTTACGGGAGGAAATAGCCAATTATATGGAACGGAAATATCATCTTTCCTATCAACCGGAAAATCAAATTATCGTAACAATCGGGGCTAGTCAAGCATTGGATACAGCTTTCCGTTCCTTATTAAATCCCGGTGAAGAAGTGTTGATTATTGAACCGGCATTTGTATCCTATGCTGCCTTAGTCACCATGGCAGGAGGAAAACCGATCCCCGTGTCCACTTGGGCAGAGAACGGCTTTAAAGTGACGGCAGAACAAATAGAAAAAGCCATTACTGCCAGGACAAAAGCGATTTTATTATGTTCACCAAATAATCCGACGGGTGCTTTTTTAAATAAACAAGATTTATCGGCTATTGCGGAAGTAGTGAAGAAACATAACTTGATTGTTGTTTCGGATGAAATCTATGCAGAGTTGACTTATGATGAGGACTATGACAGTATCGCCACCTTACCCGGTATGTATGAAAGGACCATTGTCATCAACGGTTTTTCAAAAGCTTTTGCGATGACCGGGTGGCGCCTTGGTTATGTTTGTGCACCACAGCCGATTATTGAGGTCATGCTAAAAATCCATCAATATACAACGATGTGTGCACCACATATGCTGCAACACGGTGCCATTGAAGCATTACGGAACGGGGCCGATCAAGTGGAAGAAATGCGAAAAAGTTACCGGCGGAGAAGAAATTATATTGTTGAAGCATTGAACCAGATTGGCTTAAATTGTCATCTACCGGGTGGGGCTTTCTACGTGTTTCCTTCGATTCAAAATACCGGGCTAACATCGGAACAGTTTGCTGAACAATTATTGATGAAAGAACGAGTTGCCGTTGTTCCGGGGAATGCTTTTGGAGAAAGTGGCGAAGGTTATATTCGCTGTTCTTATGCCACCTCGCTGCAACAATTGCAGGAAGCCATTCGCCGGATTGAGAAGTTTTTACAGTCCCTTGGAGCCAGCCCGAAAGTCTGTGAGCATCAAGTTAGCTTGTAAATAGAATTAGTCGCGGAATGATACTGCAGTCCGTGAACGCCGAGTTAGCTCGTAAATAGAACTACCGTTTAGGATGATGCCACGGATTGGTCTTCAGTCTGTGAATGACGAGTTCGCTTGTAAAAACTCGTATCAATTTTTTTACAGAAATAAAAAGGGGTATCCCTGAAAGTCTCTTCACATCTAAAAATCATTTAAGCTACTAAAAAGAAGTAACTAAATGTTTTAGGATGTTTCGAGCTTTTCACCGGGATAACCCTTTTGTCTATTTCTTAAATACGCAGGCTATAATTGCTTATTTTTTTATCAATTCTAAGTCAACCGGGATAAATTCATCGACACTTTCACCTTTTAGAACTTTTTGGGCAGTTTCAACACCTTTTGCTCCGATTTCTTCCGGTTTTTGTGCGACAGTTGCCAGCATTCGACCTTCTTTAACAGCAGCAACGGCATCATCTGTAGCATCAAAGCCAACAACTAACACATCAGTCTTTCCAGCTGCTTGAAGGGCTTCCAATGCTCCCAGTGCCATTTCATCATTTTGGGCAAAGACAGCTTGAAATTCTGGTGTACTTTGAATAATGTTTTCCATGACAGATAGTCCCTCTGCCCGGTCAAAATTTGCTGTTTGTTTGGCAACTAGTTCAATTCCACTTGCACCTTTAATTGCTTCATCAAATCCTTGTCCGCGTTCACGGGCAGCAGATGATCCGGGAACTCCTTCTAATTCAACGACTTTACCCGATCCTCCTAATTTCTCAATAATTAGTTCTGCAGCCATTTTTCCCCCTGCGACGTTATCAGAAGCAATATGGGCAACTACTTCTCCTCCTTCTGCACTTCTATCTACAGTAATGACCGGGATATTCGCATTGTTTGCAGACTCAATTGCTGATACAATTGCTGCGGAATCGGTTGGGTTAACGATTAATATATCAACCCCTTGCTGAATCAAATCTTCAATATCACTAACTTGTTTTGCCGGGTCATCTTGTGCATCTGCTGTTGTAATTTCCAACCCTAATTCTTTTGCCTTTGCTTCTGCACCATCACGCAATGTAACGAAGAAAGGATTGTTTAATGTAGAGATAGACAAACCAATTGTTTTTGTTGCTTTCTCTCCACCGTTCCCTTTGTTACTGCCTGATGACTCATCACTTTTCTCCGGAGAATTTAAAGAACATGCACCCAACAAAATCACAACTAGAAATAAACTAAGAAACTTCCATACTTTTTTCTTCACAACAAATTCCCCCTATAATTTTTATTTATTATTAAGCGGACTTTTTGCGATCGAGTAAAACCGCAAGTAAGATTACTCCGCCTTTAACCACTTGTTGATAAAAGGATGAAACACCTAATAAATTTAATCCATTGTTTAAAACACCGATAATTAAGGCACCAATTAATGTCCCAATAATTTTTCCTCGACCACCTGATAAACTTGTTCCACCAAGAACAACCGCTGCAATCGCATCCATTTCATAAGCTGTCCCTGCTGTAGGTTGGGCAGAGTTCAATCGGGAAGTTAAGATCATTCCTGCAAGTGCCGCCATTGCGCCGGAAATGGTATATACTCCAATTTTAATACCGTCAACCTTCAACCCAGATAATCTGGAGGCTTCTTCATTTCCACCAATAGCATATACACCTCTTCCAAAAGTTGTTTTACGTAAAATGATATATAGAATGAAAAAGGAAATAATCATAATGATAACCGGGAATGGAATACCGAAAAAGTACCCTCTACCCATCATTTGAAAAGTTACTGCATCGGATAAACCGGTGATTGGTTTTCCATTTGTATAAACCAATGTCAGCCCTCGGAAAATGGTCATTGTTGCCAATGTTGCGATAAAGGGAGCTACCTTTCCCTTTGAGATGGCAAATCCATTGAGTGCACCCATAATTGCACCTAAGATAACACCGATGAACATCGCCAATATCGGATCCATACCACCAACCATGAATCCGGCTGTTAACGCAGAAGCCAGCGCTAAAATGGAACCTACCGACAAGTCAATCCCACCGGTTAAGATGACAAAGGTCATCCCGAAAGCGATTAGGGCATTGATGGAAACTTGTCGTAACACATTGAAGATATTATCTAGCGTTAAAAAAGTTGGACTTAAGATAGCAAGGGTAACCACTATAACAATCAATCCCAGTACGGATCCCAGTTTTTTTATTACATTTTTTATCGCCATGTTAATTCCCCCCTGTCGCAGCTACCATAATTTTTTCTTGGGTAGCTTCTTTACGGTCTATGATTGCGGTAATTTTTCCTTCGTGGATAACCATGATCCGGTCGGACATGCCCAGAATTTCCGGTAGCTCGGATGAAACCATGATGATAGCTACTCCATGTTCTGTTAATTCGTTCATAATTTCATAGATTTCCTTTTTTGCGCCTACATCAACACCTCTTGTCGGTTCGTCTAAAATCAATACTTTTGGTTCAATCCCGAGCCATTTTCCAACGACTACTTTTTGCTGATTTCCACCACTCAATGATTTTACAATTTGATCACGACCGGCTGTTTTGATGCTTAGTTTCTTAATTAATTCGTCGACAAAGGACTCTTCTCGTCTTTTTTGTAAAAAGCCTTTTGATGAAACACGGGAAAAGTTTGGTAAAATAACATTTTCTTTAACGGATAGCTCTAATACAAGTCCGTCTCCCTTCCTGTCTTCCGTGACAAACCCGATGCCATGCTTGATAGATTCCCTTGGACCTTTAACCGATAGCTTTTTTCCATCAATATATAAGGTTCCTTTCACACCTTTTCGGACGCCAAATATTCCTTCCATAATTTCAGTTCTACCTGCACCCATTAATCCTGCAACACCAAGGATTTCTCCTCGTCTTACTTCAAAGTTAATGTTTTTTATACGTTCATCGACATTGAGATTTTCCACCTTGAAGCAAACCTCTCCGGGAGTTACTGTTCTATCCGGGAATCGCTCACCAAGTTCTCGGCCGACCATCATTTTGACGATTTCTTCAAAGTTTGTTTCTTTTACTTGTTTGGTCCCAATGGATTTGCCATCCCGTAAAACAGTAATCCGATCACACATTTGGAAAATTTCTTCCATTCGATGGGAAATATAGATTATGGCCACTCCTTGATTTCTTAATTGATCCATGACTTTAAACAATGTCTTAATTTCGCGTTCAGTCAATGCAGCGGTAGGTTCATCCATGATTAGTACTTCACTTTTTTCAGAAACAGCTCTGGCAATTTCCACCATTTGCTGCTCTCCTACTGAGCATTCGGCCATTAATTTGTTTGGATCCAATTGAATACCTAGTGATTTCAGTGTTTCTTCCGTTTTTGCAATCATTTCTTTTGTCTTAATAAAAGGCGTTCTTTTATAAGTTTTTTCTTTACCAAGAAAGAAATTATCTGTAACCGTTAAATCCGGAATTATATTAAGCTCTTGATGGATGATGGAAATTCCCGCTCGCTCAGCTTCCTTTGGCCCTTTGAATACGGTTTCATTTCCTTTATAAAAAATACTTCCTTTGTCTTTTTTATAAATTCCGGTCAAGATTTTGATCAATGTTGATTTGCCGGCACCATTTTCTCCCATCAACGCATGAATTTCACCAGGGAATAGATTGAATGAGACACCCGATAAAACACGCACATGATAGAACGACTTATAGATATCGTTCATTTCTATAATAGGTACTCTTTCACTCACCATGTTCTTCACCTCAATCCTTTTCAGATCGAATCTTGAAATATAAAAATTGCCCGCTATTCATTCGTTAGGAATCTATTAAAATAGGACACCTGCATGCAGTATAATATTTGCATAAGGAGTAGCTTCTCCTGTCCGAATAATTGCCATTGCTTGCTTCGTCTTTTCTTTAAATTTTTCATGACTCACTTTCTCGATTGCAGGAAAATTTTCAGTAATTTCTTTATAAAGCACTTTGTTTTTTTCTTCCATTTCAGTCGCAATTGTCACTTTTTCAATAACCATTTCATCTTTAAGCAAGTTCAATATATCTAAAAAGGAGGGATTCCCAAATGCTAAAGCCAAATCGACTTTTTTTACAGATGGCGGGATAGGAAGACCGCAATCTGCTATCACAATTGTATCGGTATGTCCCAAGTCCGCTAATACCTTTGTTATTTCACTGTTTAAAATGCCATTCTTTTTCATCGTGTTTCCTCCTTGGCACATTTGAGTTGCATTCCATTAATGCTGTCCATTCATAAATTTCTGCAATTCTTCTAATGTCGGCATCCCGCCTTGAGCCCCAAATTTGGTTACTGAGAGACTTGCTGCCGATGTCGCAAATTTACATGTTTCTTCCAAGTTATATCCTTCATGTAAAAAATAAGCAAAAGCGCCGTTAAAGGTATCGCCCGCTCCAGTCGTATCGACCACTTGAACTTTCGGAGCAGAAATTTTATATTCTTTTCCATTCCGATAGTATAAAACTCCCTTACTACCATTTGTCATAATCATTTTTTCTTTATACGCTTCTTTAAAGTGAACATCTTTCATTAATTGGGCGGCTTCATGTTCATTTGGTGTGATATAGGTAATCATTTCCCACCAATGAGAAGGAATCGACTGAAATGGAGCCGGATTCAAGATTGTTGTTACATTATTTTCCTTAGCTATTTCCAATACTTTTTCAACAGTCTCCATCGGTATTTCGAGTTGAAGAACGACAACTTCACTCTTTGCAATGGCGTCCTTCTTTGATTCAATCATTTCCGGTGTTAAGGCAAAATTTGCACCGGGAACCACAATGATGGAGTTGTCCCCTTCAGCTACAATGATGGTTGCTGTTCCTGTGGATGTATGTGTAACCGGTTCCACATTATCGATAGAAATCCCTTCTTTTTGTAAATATGTTCGATAATCATTGCCATACGAATCCGAGCCGACACAGCCTATCATTTGAACCTCTCCACCCAGTTTACTCACCGCTACAGCCTGATTAGCACCTTTCCCTCCAAATTTTGTCTGAAATCTGCTACCTAATAATGTTTCTCCAAGTTTCGGATAGCGCCCGACTTTTGTTATTAGGTCAATATTCAAACTACCAACAATGGTAATCACCTATACCACTCCTTTCAAAGAACACATTATTCATGTGGAATTTCGTTCAACCAGTTTTGCATGATAGGTTACATGTTGCGTATTTAATGGTTCTCCCTGAATCAGTTTGAGTAAAAGCTCGCCACTCTTTCTTCCAAGTTTGAGAATTGGCTGTTCCATCGTGGTCAATTCCGGTGTAATCGCTTCTGCCAACTCGATTCCATCAAACCCGATAATTTTCAATTCTTTTGGAATAGTAATACCTAGTTTTGAGGCAGCCTTAATTGCTCCAACCGCCATTACATCATTACCGGCAAATATTCCATCAATACCAGAATTTTCAGATAATAGCTTCATCGTCGTTAACATAGATATCTTTAACTCGTAATTTCCAGCATAGACATAGGTTGGCAAGCCATGAGCCTTCATTTCATCTAAATATCCTTTTAATCGTTCTTCTGCTGTGTAAACATTTTCCGGTCCCCTAATGTGTGCAATATTTCTACAGCCCTTTTTTAATAATAATCGAACAGCCTCTCTCGCACCGTGATAGTTATCAATCGACACAGTGGGAATTGTTTCATCAATCACCCGGTCGATTGCAACGACCGGAATCGAAAGGCGCTCTAATTGGTCTTTCCCTATTGTATTGGAAACAATCAATATCCCATCGACATACTTTGATTCCATGATTTCAAGTATTTTCAGTTCATGTTCCAATTCTTCATCACTATTAAATAACAAAATTGTATATCCCTCTTCAACAAAGAAACTTTCAACAGCCCGAACCAACTGCGGAAAGAATGGGTTGGTTATATCGGGGATGATGAACCCGATAGATTTTGATGTTTTTTTATACAGACTCCGAGCAACTGCATTCGGTTTATAATCCAGTTTATTAATGGCCTGAACAACCTTTTTCCTCGTATCTTCGTGAACATAGCCATTATTATTTAAAACTCTGGATACTGTTGCAACAGATACACCAGCCAAGCTTGCCACATCTCGAATAGTCGCCATCTTCCTTACCAACCTTCTAAAAACTCAAATATACTAATCTTTGTGTGTAACCGGTTCCACACTTTACACAATTATAACTCTATATCATAAATTATTTTACAATCAGGTAGGAAAACGGTTACATCATTATAATAATTTATTCAGCATAGGTTGTCAAGTTCGAATTAAAATCCTGATTTTTCCAATTTAATAGATAGTGATTTGCAAAACTATTTCCTACTATCCTAGTGGAAATCAATCCATCTTTTCATAATCCTAACATAAATGCTTGGGAATATTAAAATGCTAAGAGTTATTGTTTTAAACGAATAGGAACTTCACATTGTAAAAAGAAAGTTAGTTTTTAATATGACTATAATACTTCCGATAATAGTAATAAAAGATATCAACTAGTAAATTCAGTATTTTCACCATTACACCGTCCTAAAATACTTTATATATTTAGAAATTTAACATATATTCAAAGAAAATAAAAGATGCTTTTGCATTGCTATCATGGAGGCCCAAAATTTTTTCCAATTTTGTTTATAACATAGTAATTATAAAAAGAGCACCCACAATTGGATACTCTTTCTTTAAGGATGGTCTTGATATCCTTTCCGCTCAAACAATTTGATCTGAAACGAATGTTAATTCTTTTAAGATCGATTCATCCACATCCACACCGAGTCCCGGTTTATTGGGAAGCTTTACATAGGGGACATCATATTTTAAGTTTCCAATGTCTTTTGAAAACTTTAATGGGCCTGTCAATTCCATACTTGTGATAATTTTTTTTGAAAAGGCAAGATGCAACCCGGCTGCAGAGGCCACAGATGATTCAACCATCGAACCTACTTGGCACTCTATGGGCGCCATTTCAGCCATATGTGCCAACTTAAGCGCCGGATAGATACCCCCGCATTTCATTAATTTAATATTGACTTTATCAGCAGCACGTTTTGCAATAATTTCCCGCATCGTCTTAGGTCCGTGCAATCCTTCGTCTATCATTAGGGGGACGGTAGTTTTTGATTTGATTTCAGCCATCCCGTCAATATTATCTGCTACGACAGGTTGCTCAATCCATTCCAAAAACATATCCTCAAGCATCCGCAAAACTTTCAAAGTGGCAGCACTTGTTTTCCATCCTTGGTTAACGTCAATTCGTATCGACACTTCTTCCCCGACTCGTTCTCTGACTGCTCTAATCCGCTTAACATCTTCCATTGGATCTGTTCCAACTTTTAATTTAAATGAGGTATATCCTTCATTCAAATATTTTTCTGCTTCATCTGCCATCCTTTTTGGTGAATCGATACTAAGAACTTTTGTGAGCGAAAAATTTTGATGGTAACGCCCACCCAACAAAGTATAGACTGGAACACCGAGTTTTTTCCCGGCAATATCATAACAGGCGATATCAATTGCCGCCTTGGCAGTAGGAATCCCATACATCGTTTTGTCCATAATTTCATGGATATATTCGATGTCCATTGGGTTTTGACCGATTAATTCCGGGGCAATTTTGGATTTTAGCACATGATACGTACTTTCCCAAGTTTCACCCGTAACATGTTCATCCGGAACTCCTTCACCATACCCGACAATTCCGTCATCCGTAGTGATTTTCGTTATAATGGAAGGCATTGTATCATACCGGGCATAGCTAATGACAAACGGCTCAATTAATGGCAGTTTAATTGCATACACCTCAATTTTTTTAATCTTCAATAGTCAACATCCCCTTTAGTAAATTTGTGAATGATAATGATGGTTTAGGAGGATATGTTCCTATCATTTTAAAATCTGAAGGTAAACGAATTTCTCCATCCAATAGACTTACATCATTGGTTAAACTTTCTTTCTAGAAATAATACTTTCTCGCCAATCTTTCAACATGAACTCTTAATATAAATGACATGCGACAAGATGACCGTTGGTGCTTTCTTTATATATTGGCTTTTCCTTCTTACATTTTTCTATGACAAACGGACACCTTGTGTGAAAAACACATCCGGATGGTGGGTTGATTGGAGAAGGAACATCGCCTTTCAAAATAATTCGCTCCCTTCTTACCCTTGTATCCGGAATTGGGATGGAAGACAGTAAAGCCTTTGTATACGGATGAAGCGGATTCTCAAATAACTCATCAGTTGAAGCCTTTTCAACAAGATGACCTAAATACATAACACCGATTTGATCAGAAATATGCCGGACTACACTTAAATCGTGGGAGATAAATAAATAAGCCAACTTGAATTCATCCTGAAGTTCTTCCAACAAATTAATCACTTGCGACTGAATTGATACATCTAATGCAGAAACCGGTTCATCAAGTATAAAAACAGATGGGTTTACTGCCAACGCACGGGCAATTCCAATTCTTTGTCTCTGTCCACCGGAAAACTCGTGAGGAAACTTATAATATTGATCCTCCCTGATTCCTGTCCTTCTTAATAAATACATTGCCTTCTCAATTCGTTCCGCCTTATTTCCGATTCGATGTATTTTCATAGATTCTTCTATTATTTCACCAATCCGCTTTTTTGGATTAAGTGATGAATGCGGATCTTGGAAGACCATTTGAATTTCTTTTCTTACTTTTTTCATTTCTTTTTGCTTTAACGTAAATAAATCTCTCCCTTTATATATCGCAGCCCCTTCTGTTGGCTCCGTCAACCGTAAAATAGTCCTTCCCGTCGTACTTTTGCCACATCCCGACTCACCGACAAGACCGATAGTCTCTTTTTCAGTCAAATCAAAGGTTACCTGTTCAACTGCCTTAACAAAATCTTTTGTTTTGCCAAAAGGTGAGGTGATTGGATAATATTTTTTTAAATTTTTTACTTGCAAGATGGGTGCGGACTGTTTCCGTGCTTCCTTTTCAGCTTGTTGCTGTGACATCTATCTTCTCCTCCATTTGCCCGATTTTTTCATAATGCCAACATCTCACTTTATGTCCCCCACCTGTTTCCTTTAATACGGGAGATTGTGTCCTGCACTGTTCATCCGCAAACGGGCATCTGGGTGCAAATCGGCAACCTTTTGGAATATTGTGGAGGGAAGGAACAATCCCCTCAATCGTAAAGAGCTTTTTATTACGGTCACCATCGATTTTAGGTATGGACTTTAATAATCCTTTGGTATATGGATGAAGTGAATTTGTAAATATGTTGTCCACCGGTGCTTCCTCAATCACTTGCCCCAGATACATGACAGCAACTCTGGTACAAACCTCCGCCACAACACCTAAATCATGGGTAATCATAATAACCCCCATGTTCAATTCCTTTTTCAATTCATTGATGACATCCAAAATTTGTGCTTGTATAGTTACATCTAGTGCTGTTGTCGGTTCATCTGCAATTAACAGGCTTGGTTTACATGATAGGGCCATTGCAATCATTACCCTTTGTCTCATTCCACCAGATATTTCGTGAGGGTATTCAAGTATTCTTTTTTCCGGTGAAGGAATTCCTGTTAACCGCAACATTTCTATCGCTTTTTCATATACCTCCTTTTTTGATACCTTTTGGTGAGTTAAAATCGTCTCGACAATTTGATTTCCGATTGTATAGACGGGATTTAGAGAAGTCATTGCATCTTGAAATATCATTGCGATTTCATTTCCCCGAATATCAACCATTTTCTTTTCAGGTAGAGAAAGTAAATCTTGACCTTTCAAAAGGATCTCGCCTTCATATTTTGTTGTCCGCTCATCTAAAAGGCGCATGATCGATTCTGCCGTAACACTTTTTCCACAACCGGATTCACCTACAAGGCCTAAAGTTTCACCGTAATCGACATGCAGGCTCATCCCATCAACTGCTACAACCGAACCCATTTCTGTTAAAAACGTCGTCTTTAAATTTTTTATTTCTAATAAATGCTCTCCCACCATCTCACCCCTTAAAATCAAGTTAAATCAATATAAACGAAATTATTGTTTATTTATTGCTTTATGACTTTTCGGATCTAATAAATCACGCAACCCGTCGCCAAAGATATTCAATCCAAGTACGGCCAGAATGATAAACAGACCTGGAAAAACAGTCATCCACCATGCTGAATAGATTACCGTTTTTCCATCATATAAAATATTACCCCAACTCGGGTTGGGAGCAGGTATACCCACTCCTAAAAAACTTAAAGAAGCTTCAAGGATGATGGCAATGGCAAATATATATGTAACTTGAACGATCATTGGTGACAGTGCATTCGGGACAGTGTGGAACCAAATGATTCTCCATGAACTCGCGCCCAGTGCTTTCATCGCCTCAATATATGTTTGTTCTTTTACAACCAAGGCACTAGAACGCACAATTCTCGCTACAACCGGAATTTTTACAATCGTTACTGCAATAATGACATTGACCGGTCTGGGTCCTAGAACAGCCATAATCGCCACGGCTAACAAAATATCGGGAAAGGCCATTAACGCATCACAAATCCGCATAAAAATATGATCAAGAATAGAATAATAGGCAGCATACAAGCCAACGAATAGACCAATAACCGCTGTCAAAAATGCAACAGATAGACCAACGCCCAATGAAACTTGAGCTCCATGGGCTATACGACTGAACAAATCCCTTCCAAAATTATCAGTTCCAAACCAATGTTCAGCACTAGGACCCTGAAGTCGGTTAACAGGATCAATCTCTAATGGGGTATACTTACTCACCATCGGACCTACGATTGCAAAAATGATAAGGACCAGTAAAATACTACCACCAATAACAACCGAACGATTTGACAAAAAGCGTTTGATAAACAAGGAGCGCTGTTCTTTTTTCAGTTGATTGCGAATGGAAGTAAAATGGTCGTAGTCTATCTTTGGTTCCATTTGAATTGAAGGTTTCATTTCCATGGTCCGTTCCCCCTTTATTTACGATTTAACCTGACTCTCGGATCGACAACGCCATACAAAAGATCAATAATTAAATTCAGAACAAGGTAAGTAGTCGCCATGATCAGGATCGTTCCTTGAATAACAGCATAATCTCTTCTAACAATGGAATTCACCACTAATTGACCGATTCCCGGTAAGTTGAACACGGTCTCAGTAACTACTGCTCCCGTAATTAGGGAACCAAATGTTTCACCCAAAATCGTTAAAATTGGAATAAAAGCGTTTCGAAAAGCGTGCTTGTAAATGACAACTCGCTCTTTAAGCCCTTTGGCTTTAGCAGCTTTGATATAATTCATACTTAAAATATCCAGCATGGAAGACCTCGTCATTCGTGCAATTACCGCCGCTTGTATCATTCCAAGTGCAAATGCCGGTAAAATCATATATTTCAGATGTTCCCATATTCCGGCACCGAGTGGCTGGTAACCGGCGGCAGGAAGCCATTGTAAATGCACACCGAAAACGAGCATTAATAACAGTCCAAACAGGAAACTTGGTAGTGACATTCCAAACATGGCAATCAGCATAAATAGATGGTCGACAAATGTCCCTTGTTTTTTAGCAGCTAACACTCCTATAGGAATTGCAATAATAATAGAAATTGCTTGTGCAAGCAGGGCAAGAGATAGGGTTGGTCCAATATGTTCGACAAAAGCTTGCAACACAGGTTTGTTCATATATATTGAATCACCAAGATCACCTTGGAAAATTCCGATTAGCCAATAAAAAAACTGACTATATAAGGGTAAGTTTAATCCTAGTTCTTCTCTAAGTTTTTCCACTTCTTCCGGTGTCGCTTCAGGTCCCAAAATAACTGCGGCAGGATCTCCCGGAATTAAGTGGATAAGGAAAAATACGATAGTAGCAACAATCAAAAGAACAGGAATCATGGATATAAATCGCTTTAATATATACGCCTTCAAATATCTCCCACCTTTTTCAAAAGTCGTATAAAAATTTTGTTTCCCCTATATTGATAGAAATATAGGGGATAAGTTAATTTCAAATAATTTATTTTCCGTTTTACCAATATATGGTAACGGGCATTTACTGGGTGCACTAATTCGTTATTTATTTACACTGACATTCCAGAAATTAGGACCTAACATTTGAGTAAAGCCTTGAACCTTTTCTGAATATGCCGACACTCTTGAATTTCTTCCAAGATTAATAACCGGAAGATCCTCCCACATCGTTTTTTGTAACTCTGCATAGTGCTCTTTAGCTTCCTCAATTGTAGGTGCTGCTTGGATATCATCAAGGAGTTGATCAATTTTAGGATTGTTCGTCCACCCCGGCCACTCGGCTCTTGAATCAAGGAATGTATACTGGTGTGGAGTCATCGTAGTCGAATAGCCGGTAAAGAAAATGTCATATAACTCCGGGTTGTTCCTTCTTTCAAGCAATGTTGGCCAATCATATACATCAAGTTTTACTTTCATTCCGATCTTTTCTAATTCTTGTTGGGTTGCAACTGCTGCATTATAATGATGTTCATAATCACGGCTGGTTAAAATGATAATCTCTTCGCCATTATACCCAACTTCCTTGAGCAACTGTTTCGCCTTGTTCAAATCTTTTTGATTATAGTACTCTTTACCGGCGTCTGTATACCAATCAACTTGGGTATCTAGGAACAAACTGTTATCCAATTCATAAAAATCTTTTTCGGCAAAAGCTGAGCGTAGAACAGCATCCATGTCCAATGCAAAATTAACCGCTTGTCGAGCTCGTACATCTGTGAATAAGCCTGACTTTTTGTTAAATACAAGAATCTCATTCCCGTACGGCCAAATATCGACTTTAAATCCCGGTGTGTTTTTTACCTGAGGCACAGAGTCATAGGATAGATAATGTGCATAATCATATTGACCGCTAAGTAAACCATTCACCCTGGTAGACGGATCAGGAACAAAATACCAATTGATTTTATCGACCAAAGCCTCTTTTTTACCTCCCAGTCCGCTTGAAGGTTCAGAACTCGGTACATAATCTTTAAACTTTTCAAAGGCGGCTAATTCATCTTGTTTCCATTCAATGAATTTGAACGGACCGGTTCCAATATACTCTCCTGCTCCTGTTGGTCCAGCTTTTTCTGCAATTTCCTTTGGCATAATAGCGGCCAATCTAGCAAGATCGGCAATAAAATAAGGTACAAGCGAGGAGGGTGCTTGCAATTTTAGTTCAACCGTATAATCATCAATGACCGTCCATGTATGCTCTCCCATTTCCGGCGCATCTTGGCCCCATTTTGTCATTGAAGCCGCAACGTCCTCTGCTTTCATTTCTTTGCCATTGTGGAACTTAACACCTTTTCTCAATTTAAAAGTGTAAGTTTTATGATCATCACTAGCGGTATACGTCTCTGCCAATTGTGGTATAACTTTGTAATTTTCATCCAAAGTCAATAGCGACTCATAAATCAATTTCGCCATGTCGCGTGTTGCTTCAGCTGTTGTTGAATGAGGGTCCAATGACTGAGGTTGTGTAGGATAAGCAATATTTAATGTTCCCCCTGTTTGTTTTTTGACTTCTGTATCAGAGCTCGATTCTGATTTGGAATTGCTCTCTTTCGAATTACATCCCACCAGTAAGAAAACCGCCAATAAAACTACAAAAATACGAAACAACCCTTTCTTCCTTTTCATTTACATTTCCCCCTTTGTATGTAAAAGTTAAAATTGAATAAAACTTATTGTAAATAATCCTAATTTTTTTATATTATAATAAAGGAAATACTTTATTTCAACAGTTAATATTGTGAATACTTTAAAGAAGGTGACAAAATGCAAAAAAAATACATTTTGGAAACAGAAAAATCTTTTCCTTCCCTCACTAAAGGGTTAAAGAAAGTTGCAGGAATTTTGCTCAATGATCCTATTATTTTTGCCATCCATCCTGCAAAAAAGATTGGAGAAATTATTGGGGTTAGTGAAACGATGGTCATCCGTTTTTGTAAGGCGATCGGATATGAGTTTAGCAATTTGCAAGAAGAAATTCGTAATGACCTTATCAATGTAGATTTTTATTATGATGATCATAACAACATAAATGACTGCTACGAAAATTTAAACAATGATATAAATTTGGTAAAAAATAATTTACTTAAAATAAACTACGAAAAAATTAAAGAAGCAGTAGCTATTATTATGGAAAGTAATAAAATCATTATCGCCGGTTATTATCAATCTTTCACTTATGCTTACTGGCTTTATTACCACTTAAACTATATTTTGGGTAACACCGTTTTGTATCGTCCTGAAACGGATTCAAGAATTATTATTAATTCCCCTGAAAGGTCATGTCTTGTCGTGTTTTCCTTTTTTCGCTACGCCACCGACCCCATCAATTTGGCGAAAAGTGCAAAGGAAAGGGGGCTCCATGTCATAGTGGTTACAGATTCTGCTGTATCCCCAATAACCGAGTTTGCCGATACGGTTATTGTTATAAATTTAGGAAACCGTTTTTCTTTTTTTCGGATTGGCATGGTGGCATTATCCATTGCAAACATGATCCTTTATGAAGTATCAGATAAAGTGAAACCGGAAGATCCTAATTTTGATTCTTATCATTTTGTGATAAAGGAGGGGAAATAAAATGCGAGCAATTGAACAAGAAGTAATCGATACCTATCGATACTTGCATAACCATCCCGAAATTAGCTGGCATGAATTTAAGACTACCGCCTACATAAAAGAAAAATTGAAGGAATACTGTTCCAAAGTTATAACGTTTAAAAATCATACCGGTGTGATTGGAGAATTCGGGAATTTTGATGGGAAGCGCCCGGTTGTTGGACTCCGTGCAGATATTGATGCTTTATGGCAGGAAGTAGAGGGGAAATTTAAACCAAATCACTCTTGCGGACATGATGCCCATACTGCAATTATCCTCGGTGTATTGTGGAAACTGGCTGAAGAGAAATTATTGCATGACAAAGTTGCTATCAAATTTATTTTTCAACCTGCAGAGGAAACAGGTGATGGTGCATTAATGATGATCCAAAACCATGTCATTGACAATCTCGATTATTTATACGGGATCCATGTGAGACCTTATCATGAAACACCTATGGGAGTTGCCGCCCCTGTCATTATTCATGGCGCGGCAAAAAATTATGAAGGGGTTATTAATGGGGAAGACGCTCACGGGGCAAGACCGCATTTAAACATAAACGCAATAGAAGTTGGCGCACAAATCGTTAATCTACTTAACCAAATTCATTTAGACCCCACCGTCCCACACTCAGTAAAAATGACAAAGTTTCAGGCCGGGGGGAAAAGTTTGAATATTATTCCCGGGAATGCTTCATTTGGATTGGACCTTCGCGCACAGAATAATAAGCTGATGAATACTTTAGATAAAAAAGTTCAAGAAATACTGTCAACGATTGCCAATTTATATGGAGTCACCATTGAACTAACGCACGAAGATTACGTTCCTGCGGCAGTTTTGAATGATACAGCCATTTCAATTATGAAAAAAGCGATCATTGAAACGGTTGGTGAAAATAATATGAAACCTTCCATCCTTACACCGGGTGGAGACGATTTTCATTTTTATTCAATCAAAAAGCCAACTTTAAAAGCAACGATGCTGGGCTTAGGTTGTGATTTAAGGCCCGGATTACATCACCCGTTAATGACCTTGAATGAAGAAGCTTTGCTGATTGGTGTAAATATATTATTTCGCGCCATCATCAAAACGTATGGATTATAAGAAAAGCGCAGAACCCCCGCTTAGCAAAGTTTGCTAGTCGCTGGCGCTCGGAGCTGGACAATAATACAAATCCAAAGCCCTGTAAGAAAAGCGCAGAGTCCCCCTCTACGCTTTTCTTTTACTTATCATCTTTTGCATATCACTAAGCATGCAGATTTAAAAGCTAAGTTCCCTTTCTCCATTTTTCAACCGAGTGGTGAGACGAAAAGCACAAAATTGTTTCCTGTACTAAAAACTGTCAAAAATTGGTGTTACCCGTGAATCTTCTTTGCCTTTTCCATGTTCGCTTTAATGGCTTCAATAACAGCCGAACGAAATCCTTTGTCTTCTAGGAGAGCAACAGATTCAATGGTTGTTCCTCCGGGTGAGCATACACTATCCTTTAATGTACCCGGATGCATCCCGGTTTCAAGTAACATTTTTGCTGCACCCAAAACAGCCTGTGCGGCAAACACATACGCTTGTTTGCGAGACATACCATACATAACCGCCCCATCTGCCAATGCTTCAATATACATATATGTAAAAGCCGGTGATGAACCACCAATTGCGGTAACAACATCCATGATAGACTCATCGACAAACTCCACACGGCCGAAACATTCGAATAGTGCTTTAATTTCCTCCAAATCTTCCGGAGTTACGAGGTCGTTTACGGCGATTCCGGTAATCCCTTGCCCCACCAAGGATGGTGTGTTTGGCATTGCTTTTATGATTTTAATGGCTCGATTTAACCGTTTTTCATTTTTTTCAATTGTTTCACCGACTGCCACAAGGATAAGAATCGTATTTTCTCGAATAACATCACGAATCTCTTCAATTACCGTTCCATACATTCCTGACGTAGTCGTTAAAAAGAGAAAATCTGCATTTCTCGCAACTTCCAAATTCTCTCTCGTTGTAAGAATTCCGTAAGTTTGTTCTATCTCCTGAAGACTAGATAACGACCTGTTAGAAACAATGATTTGTTTAGGGTCAATTTTTTTTGTCTTAATCATTCCACCAATCATCGCTTTAGCAATATTACCACAACCGATAAATCCAATTGTCCGATTCATAAATTTACTCTTCCTTCCTATTTGTTTACGGATAATGTATGTATTTAATTAACAATCAAAAAGCTCATTAACAAGTGAACTTTGTTAATGCATTAACTTTTATAATAAAACCCCCTTAATATTAACAAGTGAACCCCTCTTTTATATAATAGTAAAATTATAGCAAATTTATAAAATATATAAAAGACTACTATGCAAAAAGGATTTATGGAAAATTTTTATAAGACACGTTTGAGAAAAATGGGTTTTTTGTGGCGAAAACTAAAAAGACTAGCACCTAAAAATCGGAATTTTAAATTGTGCCTTTAACTGCCAGACTACTTTTGGACGAGGGATTTCTCAACAAATGTAACGATTTTTGCGGGGTCTTCACCAAAAATTGTCGTTTATAGCGGCTATAGGGCTTGTTTTGACGAAACTTTCCAAAAAAGTTGCATAAAGTGAAACTTCCATCAGTGGGGGTTTTACTCCCCGTTAAGGTGGGATACAACCGTACCGAGTGTTAACGAATCTTCGTATAATGTTCTAAGAACTTACCGATTGATTATTCATATTTAAAGGGTGCCATAAATAAGATCATGCACCCTTTAGCTTTTTCCCTTGCAATGACGGGAAAAATTGAATGATTTGGTCAATTATTTTTACTGCTCCTTGCTTTAGAATATCCGTTGTCGGCAATTGATACTTCAGTTCGTACTCCTTAATCGTCTTTTCAATTTCCAAATCGTTCATTCCCTCATGATTGAGTGTAATACCGATTACTTTTGTTTTTCCGTAATGTTCAATGAGCTGAATTTCACTTTCAACTGATGGAACCGGGAAGAAAGGAAAGTCCCCTAGCACTTTTCGCTTCGGTGCATGTTGCAAAATAACCGCTTGAGGTCTGGCGCCTTTTAAAATCCCTGCAGAACTGGCATAAGCAGGGTGACTTAACGCTCCTTGACCTTCAACAATAATAATATCGGGGTGTTCGGTTTCATTCGCCCGAACAATTTCGCTCTCCAGTTCACCAATCATATATTGGAGAGGAAACGCATCCATGGCAAAACCATATTTGGCACCTTGAATAAGACCGGTTTGTCCCGTTGCAATAAAAGCCGTTTTATAACCTCGTTTTTGCAGTTCTTTTTCCAAAGCAACCGCTGTTGTCCGTTTGCCGCATGCACCGTCTGTTCCAAGTACAGTAATAATCGGCGTATCGATATGTAAAATTCGCCCTGAAAAAATTTTCCATTCCTTTTTCGGTTTTGGTTTCCGAATATCCTTAATTTCTACCCCATATGTTTTTGCGTATTCCATCAGTTCTTGATCGTCCGTCAAAAACTCCTGCAGCGGATTAATAATGTTCATACCCGCTTTGATCGCTTGAATAATCACATCACGCTCATGCTTTTTTAAAAATGCGTCAGCCGGTGCAATCCCAAAAATAAAGTATTTCGGCTTTTCACCAAGTTGATTAAGTGCATGGGGTAAATTTTCAAAAATTGGGATGCCATTCTTTTTTTGGTCCAACACTTCGCCTGCATCAAGACCGGCCTTTGAACTGTCAATGACGCCCATAATTTCATAAATTCCTGATTCCCTTACTAAACCGTTTGCTGTCTTACCATCCATTGATCCGAATTGATGTTCACAATAAACTAATGCCCTCTTTTTCATACAATATCCCTCCAATGCGTTATATTGAATTTAGAGTAAAAAAAGAACATCGAAACAGTTAAGATAGTCATTGACAGCTGTCTAGTACTACGAAACCGAAAGATGTTACCCACTTACGATATAAGATTTTTAGAATTGCTTGAAGATATAAATTTCATAATCTATTATTTATTATAAATGAAACCGAAGAAAATTGCAAAACGATTTACTCTCAAACATGGGAAGGCTACTTGTCTTGTTAGAAATTTTCCATTTTAGACAGTCGACACTTTTTTTAGGTTTTTTATTGATTTCTATTTTAAAAGAAATTAGTATTTAATTAATAATGCTCTAGAGGAAAGTTGCCATGGATATGGGGAAAATACGAGTGATAAGCGAGGAATGAGTATTCAACAACTAGAAATAGCAAATAATTTCAACACACGATGAATAGGCAAAAGTGGTTCTTGATGAAGATAATGAACCATACGGAGACGGATTGTGTTTGCGTAATTAATGAAAAGGAGATGGTTTATAAATGAATGAAAAAATACTTGAACAAATCCTTGAAGAATTAAAAAGTGTGAATAAACGAATCGACAGCATTGAAGAGGAAGTAAAATATACGAAGGAAATGCAAAAACTTATGCAAGTACAATTAGCTGAAACAAATGAATCACAAAAGCTTATGCAAACGCAATTGACAGAAACAATTGAATTGCAAAAGCTTATGCAAACGCAATTGACAGAAACAATTGAATCACAAAAGCTTATGCAAACGCAATTGACAGAAACAATTGAATCACAAAAGCTTATGCAAACGCAATTGACAGAAACAATTGAATCACAAAAGCTTATGCAAACGCAATTGACAGAAACAAATCAAATCGTTCGCGCTATTCGTGACCGTCAGGATGAAACCGACGCCAAACTGGATGCCCTTTCCATTGATGTTCATAAGTTGCATGGAGAACTTAATTTTGTAAAGGAAGAGATATCCGATATCAAGGCTACCGTTGACTTCACTTATCATAAAACATCCCAAAATGAGTTGGAAATCTTCAAACTAAAACGAGATTAACGGAGGAAGAATACAGTTTTGGGCGTGGAAAAACTAAAAATTTGGTCAGCAGGTTTTCGGCAACTAAAGTGTCCTTGTCGTATTACTTTTCAAAGAGGTGAAATAATTCCTCTCTTTTTTATTTGTACCAAAAAAATTTACAAAAAAAGTTGGTATATTACATTTAGGTGTATTGTAATTAAATACAGAAGGAAGTGGAGAATGGTCATACTGTAAAAAATAATAGCCGTAATCACCGGCAAAGTTACGATTCGTAAAGTCTGGTACGAAGGTACGAAATCGAAACTTGAAGCCGAAAGATTACGACTAGAAAACAGAAAATTGAAAGTGGGGGTTATTCCCCTACTTTCAATAAAAGTATACCATAAAATATATACTTTGTTTAATGTTTCTTTATTAATCTTCGTTGGTATTCTTTTTTTGACATGGATCCGTAAACATGTATGGGTTGATAATATGTCTTTTATTTGGACAGGTAAATCAGCTAATAAAAAATCACAAAATGAATAATTCGTATGAAAAATCGCTGAACAACTTAATATTCATGTTCACGAATTACCTATGTGCGGTGAAATAAATGGATTTTACAAATATGAAAAAAGATTTTTTTATTTTCCCTGTAAAATGCCTGTGAAACAACAAATTTTTAAGTTTTGTTTCACGAAAAAAGCGACTCTTGAATGTCCAAGAATCGCTTTGTACCGATGTTTTTTCATTTATCGGGAAGACAGGATTTGAACCTGCGACCCCTACGTCCCGAACGTAGTGCTCTACCAAGCTGAGCTACTTCCCGTTGGCTTGTTTAATTACGAAAATGATTATAGCATAACTTTTTTTACTTGTACAGTCGAATTTTGATTTCCCAATTTCACAAATTTTTGTGCGTCTTAGTTGATTTTTATTTCAAAATCCTTGGTATAATGAAAGGGGATTACAGTTTTTCCCAACGAGAAAGCCCACTTTTGAATGGGTGAAAGTTGTTATATTTTGAGACGGGAGGAAAGCATATGAAAGATAGTAAACAATTGAAAGCGATTCCTTTTTTTGCTGCCATACTACCATTACTTTTTATGATATCCTCAATGGCTTTGGTGGTTATTGTTTTTGAAGGTGGTGTTCATGTACCGCTAATTATCGGGGCTGTTGTCGGAGGGCTTATCGCTTGGAAGTATGGTTACGATTGGATGACGATTGAAAAAGGGATTTATGATGCAATCCGTCTTGCACTACCGGCCATTTTAATTATCATGACAGTTGGCTTAATCATAAGTTCATGGATTGGCGGCGGAATTATTGCCACCATGATTTATTATGGGCTCAAATTAATTTCCCCTTCCTTATTTCTAGTAAGTATTTGTATTCTATGTTGTGTTGTCTCTTTGTCCATCGGCAGCTCTTGGTCAACAATGGGAACGATCGGTGTTGCCGGCATGGGCATCGGTCTCAGCATGGGAATATCTGCCCCTATCGTAGCCGGTGCAATCATTTCCGGTGCTTATTTTGGTGATAAAATGTCACCATTATCGGATACGACAAATCTAGCTTCCGGGATTACGGAAACAGATTTGTTTGAACATATAAAACATATGATTTACACAACTATCCCCGGATTAATTATTGCCCTTATTGTTTACTACATATTAGGAAGAAATATTGGTCAACATGACATGAACGGAACCAATATTGATGAAATTTTAACAGTAATGGATCAAGCTTTCGTCATTTCACCTTGGCTTTTGCTTGTACCCGTTATTATTATTCTCATGGTGGCAAAAAAGGTTCCTGCGTTGCCAGCCTTATTAACGGGTGCCTTTTTAGGTTGGTTTTGCCAAGTTTTTGTTCAAGGAGATCAGGTTTCCAATGCAATAATAGCCCTGACAGACGGCTATAGCATTGAAACCGGAAATAAGTTGGTGGATGAATTGTTCAATCGCGGCGGAATTGAAGATATGATGTACACCGTGTCATTAACGATTGTGGCAATGTCATTCGCAGGAATCATGGAGTCTACAGGTATGCTGGAGGTTATTTTAAATAAAATCATGAAGGTTGCTAAATCGGCTAAAAGTTTAATTCCTATAACAGAATTCTCATCTTTTTTCACCAATGTGGTTTGTGCCGAACAATATATCTCTATCCTATTACCGGGAAGGATGTTTCCTGCCGCCTTTAAAAAATATCATTTAAAATCGAAAAATTTGTCAAGAGCTTTGGAAGATGCAGGGACCCTAACATCCCCGCTCGTTCCTTGGAATACATGCGGCGTGTTTATTGCATCAACGTTAATGGTTAACCCGTTTGATTATATTCCATATGCGGTGCTGAACTACACAGTACCAATTATTGGCATTATTTTTGCCATAATTGGCTATAAAGTGGAGTATGTTGACCCTCATTCCGTGCAAAATACCGTGTTAACAAGCGACCAAAGCATAACCAGAAGCAAGGAGTTGCATTAGCAATCAGGTTTTACTGGAACAACTGTAGTGTCAGATGGCGGAAGATTTTGTTAAGGTCAACTGTGTTACATTAGCAACCAGGTTTTTGCTTGAACAACTGTAGGCATCATCTGCATAATTCATAAAGAAAAGGGACGTTTAGCCGTTCCCTCACACAAAACAACATATGGTAGCTAATCGACCTTGGAATGGTTCTTTTTATCAACCTTTAACATCATTGTCCCGGTTTTTATAAGTGTTCATGGAAAAGGGGCAGCTTAATTCGCCCCTTTCATTCGATAACGGTTTATTTTTCCATCCAAGTCGGTTTTCCAAAGCCTTTAAACTCTGAATCGATAACTTTTTCAAAATCATCCGATTGAACAACTTCAATGATATCTTTGGCGAATTGACTATTTTCATTTTCAGCTTTGACTGCAACGACATTTCGATATTTATCATCCATATTTTCTAATGTAAGTGCGTCTAATAAATTCATCCCTGCTGCAATCGCAAAATTCCCTGGAACTGTTGATAAATCTGCACTTTCAACAGCACGAGGAAGTTGTCCTGCTTCAAGCGGTTGGAATACCAGATTTTTTGGATTGCTGGTAACGTCCTTTTCAGAGACAGTTAATGGATCCGCATCTTTACTAATTTCTAGTAAGCCCGCATCCCGGAGTGTATTAAATGCTCTGGCCGCATTTGTCGGATCATTCGGAATCGCAACAGTCGCTTTGTTTTTCACTTCATCAATAGAATGAAATACGTTTGAATAAACGCCCATCGGTGCTGTTGGAACTGTGATTAAGGCAGATAAGTCCATGTTGTTTTCCTTTTCAAAGTTTTCCAGATAGATCGTGTGTTGGAATAGATTAGCATCAATACTTCCTTGATTCAAGGCAATATTTGGTTGAATGTAATCACTGAATTCAATAAGTTCCACTTTATATCCTTTTTCTTCCAAACCCGGTTTAATTGCTTTTTTCACCATGTCTGCATATGGACCGGCTGTTGCACCGATTTTTATTTCTTTCTTTTCTGCATGTTCCTTACTTCCTGATGATTCTTTGCTCCCACTGTTTCCGCAAGCAGCAAGTAAGAAGATTGAAGATAAAACAATTAGAATCGATTTTATTTTTTTCATTTTATTTCCCCCATCATATTTTTTATATAACTGCAAGATTATTAAGCAGCATGTTACCTTAGTCTTATTTGTTTTTATTAACAGCTCTTGCCAACAAATCCCCGATCACTTGAATGATTTGGACAAGTATAATGAGGATAATAACGGTTGTGAACATGATGGTGTCGTCGTAACGGTAATAACCAAAGCGGATTGCCAAGTCACCGATTCCGCCGCCTCCAACTGTACCGGCCATAGCCGAAGTTCCGACCAGACTAATAATTGTAATCGTTACACTGGAAATGATTCCGGATTTTGCTTCCGGTAAAAGAACATCCTTAATAATCATCCAAGGGGTTCCACCGGCTGCAATGGCTGCTTCAATCACCCCGTAATCAATTTCCCGCAACGCACTTTCCACAAGCCGGGCAAAAAACGGAATGGCCGCAACCGACAAAGAGACACTTGCTGCTGTAGGTCCAATCGTTGTCCCTACAAGGAAAATGGTTAACGGGATTAAGGCAACTAGTAATATAATAAATGGGATCGAACGGATGACGTTCACAATAAATCCGATTACTAAGTTAATTACCCGGTTTTGCCAAAATAAACCTTTGTCCGTTACAAAAAGTAAGAACCCTAATGGCAATCCAATCAACAAGGAGACTAGTAAGGAAATTCCCACCATGTACAATGTTTGTAAAAATGAAGTCTGTATTTCCGGCAGCATTTCAACTAAATGGGCAACATCAAATTCCATTGTTCAGCACCTCCACTTCCGCGTTTCGATGTTCAATATAGTGAATCGCTTTATTTATTTCTTCTTGATCGCCGGTAAGTTCCATAATAAAAATTCCCAGTGGCCGTTCCTGGATGTATTCAATGGAACCATGTAGAAAATTTCCGTTAATTTGAAACTTCTTTAATGTTTCCGATACCACCCCTTCACCGGCAACCTCACCCCTAAACAGCAACTTCACTAAGGTTCCTTTCACCAATCGTAAAGTTGCTTTCGGTAAATCAAAGGATACGACACTTTGAATAAATTCCTTCGTCAGCTGTTCTTTCGGGGAAGCAAAAATATCATACACATTCCCCTGTTCTACGATTCTACCATTCTCCATAATTGCCATACGATGACAGATTTCTTTGACGACATCCATTTCATGAGTAATGATGATGATGGTAATGTTTAACTCTTTATTAATTTTTTTAAGCAAATTTAAAATTGATTTTGTTGTCGTTGGATCCAATGCCGATGTTGCTTCATCACACAGCAGGACTTTTGGATTATTCGCTAAAGCTCTGGCAATTCCGACCCGCTGTTTTTGCCCGCCGCTAAGTTGCCCGGGATAAACATCTTTTTTGTCCGCTAGACCGACCATGTCGAGCAGCTCAGCCACCCGTTTCTCAATTTTGTTTTTCGGTGTTTTCGATGCTTTTAATGCAAAAGCAATATTTTCTGCCACTGTTTTTTGACTCACCAAGTTAAAGTGTTGGAAAATCATTCCAATTTTTAAACGTGCTTGACGTAACCTTTTGCTATCCAGCTTGGTTAAATCCACCCCATCAACCGTAATTTTTCCGGAAGTCGGTCGTTCCAGTAAATTGATACAACGCAATAATGAACTTTTTCCCGCTCCCGAATAGCCCACGATACCAAATATTTCTTCATCGTGAATAGTGATAGAAACATTATCGACTGCTTTTACTTCACGATCTTTTGAAAAATATGTTTTTGTTAAATTCTTTATATCAATCATGGTTACCCCTCTCTCATGTCCATGAAAATCCTACTATATGAATCTCCGGCAATGTGTTCACCATTACGCACAAAATGCCACCAACAAAAAATGCCCCTCTCATCTGAAAGGAGCATTGACATCTATTGATCTCAAACTCTTATCTCTCAGATGGCGAACCAATCTGCAGGAGTTAGCACCTTCCCTTTTCAGGGGGTTGCTGTGACTTCATAGGGCCTGTCCCTCAGTCACTCGTGATAAGATAAATGTTTTCCGTATATAATTTTTATAAATTTTATTTTAATGATTGTTACTAAGTCTGTCAATATTATAATCAAAATTAATTTTCCAAAAAATAGTTTTCAAACAGGAACTATGACAAAAGTAATTTTTAATATAATTCCGGCCGGCGTGCATGAAAAATCGGAATGGTGTTCCGAACACGATCAACCTCGTCTAGCGGGATATCTGCATAAAAGATGCCTTCTCCTTCTTCACTGCTTAAATAAACTTCTCCCCACGGTGAAATAATCATCGAATGCCCATTGTATTCATTATCCGGATCACTTCCTACCCGATTGGCTGCAACTACGAAACATTGATTTTCAATTGCACGGGCCTGCAACAAGATTTCCCAATGATCCATCCGTTGTTTCGGCCATTCAGCCGGGATAAACATTATTTTCGCTCCATCAAGCACATGTGCCCGAATCCATTCTGGGAAACGTAAATCAAAACAAATGACACCACCACATTCCACATGATCCAGCTTAAAAATATTTTTCGCTTGCCCGGCCTGCATATAAACAGGTTCATCCATTAACGGAAATAAATGGGCTTTATCATATTCTGCGACAATGTCCCCATTCCTGTTTGCCACATACATCGTGTTGAAGAACCCTTGAGCTTTTTTTGTTGCAACAGAACCGCCGACAACATGTATAGCGTGTTGTTTTGCAAGTCGGCTAAGCATATTTTTTGTCTGCTCTCCATTTTTATCTGCCAACTTTTCGAGGTCTTTCAACGCATATCCCGTATTCCACATTTCCGGAAAAACAATCACATCGGCATCTTGCTTGGCCGCTTGTGAAATAAAACTGTCTACTTGCAAAAAATTTTTTTCCGGTTCACCAAAAGCAATATCCATCTGTACAATTGCCATTTTCATTATCATCACCCACTAGACATATATATTTTTAGATTATAAAATTAGTGGTAAAATTGCAAACATATTCAATTATTCATTGGATGGATAATGCTAACGATTTTCATGTATAACACCAATTTTGTTCGTTTTTTTAAAATAAACTTTATTATGTAAACCAATTTTCCATACAAAAGGTGAGATAAAATGGACTACTCAGAAAAGCTAAAGAGTTTACCGACCCAATTCTTTGCAAACTTGGTCGGAAAGGTGAATAAAGCCATTGAGGATGGTCGTGATGTCATTAACCTCGGCCAAGGGAATCCGGATCAACCGACACCGAAACATATCGTTCAAGCATTACAAAAAGCGGTTGAAGATCCAAATACGCACAAATATTCACCATTCCGCGGACTTCTCGAATTAAAGGAAGCGGTGTGTGATTTTTACAAAAAAGAATACGATGTAGATGTGGATCCGGTGCGTGAAGTGGCCATTCTTTTTGGCGCAAAAGCGGGTTTGGTCGAGCTTCCCATGTGCTTACTTAACCCGGGCGACCTCATGCTTTTACCGGACCCGGGCTATCCTGATTATTTATCGGGAGTTGTGTTGGCAGGCGTAGAATATGAGCTATTTCCATTGAAGGCGGAAAATCACTTTTTACCGGATTATAATGCCATTTCCAGTGATGTATTGGATGCGGCAAAACTGCTCTACTTAAATTACCCGAACAATCCGACCGGAGCTGTTGCGAATCTTGACTTTTTCAATCAAACTGTGAAATTGGCAAAAAAACATGAGATAACGGTCATGCATGATTTCGCTTATGGTGCCATTGGGTTCGACGGAAAAAAACCGGTTAGTTTCTTGCAAGCGGATGGCGCAAAGGATATTGGTGTGGAAATGTATACTTTGTCCAAAACTTATAATATGGCCGGCTGGCGCGTCGGATTCGCAGTTGGTAACCCGACCATTATCGAAGCAATAAACTTGATTCAGGATCATCTTTATGTCAGCCTTTTTCCCGCAGTGCAAAAAGCAGCCATTGCCGCATTAAGCGGGGATCAAACATGTGTAAAAGAGTTAGTTGCTCGCTATGAATCTAGGCGCAATGCTTTTGTTGATGCATGCAAACAAATCGGCTGGGATGTTACTGCCCCAAAAGGATCATTTTTCGCATGGCTTCCGGTACCGGATGGGTTTACCAGTCAATCGTTTGCTGATTATTTGTTGGATGCAGCTGATGTGGCGGTTGCACCCGGTAATGGTTTTGGCAAGTACGGAGAGGGGTTCATCCGGGTCGGTTTATTAATGGATGAATCCCGATTATTTGAAGCTGTACAGCGGATTGGGAATCTTGGCGTTTTTAAAAATAAATGATCGGCGAAAACATAATGCAATCCACCTATTGCAAGTGCTAATTGGAAAAACGCTTGATTGTCGTTCTAAAATTCAAAGATTCCATAAACGATTCATAATTGGTGATTAATTATATACATTTTAAATAAATTATACTAAAATAATAGGGAATACTAAAATTTGGGATTAAATGGATATTTGTGACATTCCCGATTGGAGGAATCTTTATTGCAAACCGAGTGGGCCTTTATTGACACCGGTCATCTAAGTGCGGCTGTCAATATGGCGTTTGACGAATGTTTGTTGAATTGGTACAGTCAAGGGAACATTCCACCGACACTCAGATTTTACGGGTGGAATAAACCGACTTTGTCCATTGGTTATTTTCAGCGGGCAAAAACTATAAATTTTGATGCGGTAAAAAAATATGACTGTGAATTTGTCCGGCGTTTAACCGGTGGAAGTGCAGTGCTTCACGATGATGAATTAACGTATAGTCTTGTGATTTCTGAACGTGATCCGGGTATCCCGAAATCGGTCACGAAGGCGTATTATGTTTTATCCCAAGGCATTTTGGAAGGATATAGGAATTTAGGAGTTCCGGCAGAATTTGCGATTCCCAAACGAGAAATTGACCAAGAACGTTCGGCCATCTGTTTTGAAAAGCCCTCTTTTTATGAAATGATTGTCGATGGAAAGAAAATTTGCGGAAATGCACAAACGAGGAAGAGCGGTGTTCTTATGCAGCATGGGTCTTTACCAATGAGTCTTGATACTGATATGCTTTTTGATTTGTTTGCTTTTTCCTCGGATGAGATGCGGAAAAGACGGAAGGAAAAGTTTGCTGCTAAGGCTACCTCTATCAAAGATGTAATAAATAAAACTTTGACATATGAGACGATGGTGGCAGCTTTCAAAAAAGGTTTTGAGACCGGGCTCGGAATTCACCTTTCTCCGTTGACATTAACGGATGACCAGTGGGAGGAAATTCAGAAGTTAGCTCAGAGCAAATATGCGACAGATTTGTGGAATTATTATACGACCAAGGAGCGTGAAACCATTGGCACAGGAAACTGAATACATACGGAAACCGGAATGGCTGAAAATCAAATTGAATACGACGCAATCTTACGGTAATATTAAAAATTTGGTTAAAGGCAATCGATTAAATACGGTTTGTGAAGAAGCCAGATGCCCGAATATTTATGAATGCTGGAGTGAACGAGGCACAGCTACATTCATGATTTTAGGAAATGTTTGTACGCGCGGCTGTCGTTTTTGTGCAGTCGCTACCGGCCGACCGACAGAACTGGATTTGGCGGAACCTGAGCGAGTAGCTGATTCGGTGAGCGTCATGGGATTAAAGCATGTCGTTGTCACATCGGTAGCCCGCGATGATTTAAATGACGGCGGTGCAGCTGTGTTTGCGGAAACGGTTCGCGCCATTCGCCGGAAAAGTCCGGGTACAACGATTGAAATTTTGCCATCTGATATGAAAGGCGATTATGAAAGCTTACGAACATTGATGGACAGTAAGCCGGATATTTTTGACCATAATGTGGAAACTGTTCGCCGCTTGACCCCGAGAGTTCGTGCCATTGCCAAATATGACCGCTCCCTTGAATTATTGAAACGGGTAAAAGAAATCAGTCCTGAAACTCCGACAAAATCAAGCATTATGGTCGGACTAGGGGAGACAAAAGAAGAGATTCTTGAAACAATGGACGATTTGCTAGCTCATCATGTGGATATTATGACAATCGGCCAATATATGCAACCGACGAAAAAGCATTTAAGAGTTGAGCGTTACTATCATCCGGATGAATTTGCCGAATTGAAGGAAATTGCATTGGCGAAAGGATTCAAACATTGTGAATCCGGCCCATTTGTCCGCACCTCTTATCATGCTGATGAACAAGTCGGCAAACCGCAAACCCAACAGAAACTGGAATATTTAAAGGGGCTCGATCAGCAAGAAGAAATACAGACAAGTTGATGGAGGAAACCGAGACCAGTGAAAAAACTGTCTTTGGGTTAGGAGGAAATTTATTGCTTTTGGGGAAGGGGGCCGTTCTCGTCGTCATTTTGAGGCGGGAAATGCTACTTTTTGGCGACGATACTCATTCTCGTCGCCTTTTTGGGACCGGAAACGCTATTTTTTGGCGACGACACTCATTCTCGTCGCCTTTTTTGCACCGGAACCTCCACTTTTTGGCGACGAGACCCGTTCTCGTCGTCGTTTTTGTGCGGAAATCTCCACTTTTTGGCGACGAGACTCGTTCTCGTCGTCGTTTTGAGACCGAAAATGCTATTTTTTGGCGACGAGAGCCATTCTCGTCGTCGTTTTTGCGCCGGAATCTCCACTTTTTGGTGACGACACCCGTTCTCGTCGTCGCTTTTGGACGGAAAACCCACTTTTTTGGCGACGAAACCCTTTCTCGTCGTCTTTTTTGTGCGGAAAACTCACTTTTTTGGCGACGACACCCTTTCTCGTCGTCACTTTTGGGCGGGAAACTCCATTTTTTGGCGACGAAACTCGTTCTCGTCGTCTTTTTTAGGCTGGAAATGCTATTTTTTGGCGACGAAACTCGTTCTCGTCGTCATTTTTGTGCGGAAATCTCCTTTTTTTGGCGACGAAACTCTTTCTCGTCGTCATTTTGGGGCCGGAAACGCTATTTTTTGGCGACGAAACTCGTTCTCGTCGTCTTTTTTGTGTGGAAATGCTATTTTTTGGCGACGACACCCTTTCTCGTCGTCGTTTTGGGGCGGAAAACTCACTTTTTTGGCGACGAAACCCCTTATCGTCGTCATTTTTTGGCGGAAAACTCACTTTTTTGGCGACGACACCCTTTCTCGTCGTCGTTTTTGCGCCGGAAACTTCTTTTTTTGGCGACGACACCCCTTATCGTCGTCATTTCTGTGCGGAAATCTCCACTTTTTGGCGACGAGACCCCTTCTCATCGTCATTTTTGTGCGTAAATAAATATACCAACTCCTGCTTCTCCGCTTTCGATTGTTTATAATATCACATACCATTTTATATCAATTAAACCAATTCATAGTTTTTACCGTTTTGTTAAAAATAATTCATGATTGGTATCCCTTTCATTTTGGCGATTTTGTGAATTACCTTGTGAAACAGTAAATTTTAGCGTAATTTAACAAGGTAATTACGATTATGAGGTGGAAAACACAAATGGTAAATAAAAGAAAAGGTTATTTTATGTTGGCCGTCTTATGGCTCGCATATGTAACGTTCGCGATGAACTGGGTGGCAGGTTCTTCATTAACACCACAAATAACGAAAACGTTCTTCAGTGGTCCGGTTGATCCGGTCATTTCTGAACTTGTTAACTACTCAATCACAACTGCTCGTGTGTTTGCAAATATTTTAGCAGCAATTATTCTCATGCGACTTGGTGCAAAAAAAGCGGTCGGTGTAGGAGTTGGATTGCTTATCATGGGATTAATTGCTATCTGGATGCCAAACTATTGGGCATACACGATTGCACGGATGGTCATGGCGATCGGTGGCTCAATGGTCATTGTCTATATGAACCCGGTCGTTTCCAGATATATTAGTGATCCGAAAGAAAAATTAAAAATCAATGCCGCCAACACGGTTTCTTACAATATCGGAGCTTTTATTGTCGCTGTCTTATTTACTTTGTTTGCCCATCAAATGGTGACAGATTGGCGACTTACGTTAACTTGCTTTGCCTCCATCACGTTAATTTTATTTCTCGCTTGGGTATGGAAAGCTGAAGATTTTACGACAGCGGACGATGCGGGTCCTGATGGCGAATCTTACGGCTACAGAGATGCATTAAAAGACAGCTTCCTCTGGCGGTATGGAATTGCTTTTGCATCCTTTTTAACTCTTTATGTACTTTCACTCGTCAGTTTTAAAAAAGTTTTTGATGAGTATACAATTTTGAACGGTTCGATTACAAACTTGCTGATTTCCGGTTTTGCGATACTTGGAACATTTGCTGGTATATATTTTGGAAATAAAGGATTACCAAGGAAACCAATCTTATTTTTAGCAGGTATCGGTATGGTATCCTCATTTACTTTCACATTAATCTTTGCCAACTCTTTACCAATCTTATCTTATATTTTTGTTTCTATTTCAGGCTTCTGTATGTTCCTTCAATATCCAATCTTTTTGAATCTTCCCCATGAGTTAAAAGGGATGACACCGAAAAAATTGACAATTATGTTTGGACTCTTTTGGGCGATTGCCTATGCGGGACAAACGATCGCGAATATTATATGGAGCTTTATCCTTGGTTCTGCCGGATATGTTCCATCATTAGTCTTCTTTATTGCTGTATCGTGTATCTATATTTCCTTAATACCGACTTTCCCGGAAACAAGAGAAGCACAAGCAGGGAATGTACAAAAAGCTTCATAATTTAACAAAGCATCATATCTATTGGTAAAAAAGATATGGTGCTTTTTGAGTAATCCATTTTTTCCGAAAATAATTTCCTTACTAATATTTGCAGACGAATTATAATATGATTGTCACCCAAAAAAGTTTTACAATAATTTTGACTAAATATGGTTTTAATTATTATTTGTATAATACAGCTTGTTGCTCAAAGCCTAAGGGTTAAGAATATGTACTTTTTAGGTGCAAATCAGTCTGTTCTATAAAATATCGAGCATCTCTCTATTAACCAGAGAAATGCCCGATTTGAAATGATGCATATATACGTGTTCGTCTGCTGATTCGATTATTTTTTCAGTAGCACCGAACATGTCGTGCCGCTTGTATCAATAGCGAGTTCCATTACTTTTGCGGACACCCCGTGGTTTTGTAAAGTCTTCTCCATAAAATCAACAAGCTGTGTACAATCACCTGTTGTAAAAGCAAGGATGGTTGGACCTGCCCCGCTGATGACCGTACCAAATGCCCCGTAGTTCCTGCAATTCTTTTGCAATGCTTCAAATCCCGGCAAAAGCGCCATCCGGTACGGTTGGTGAATTCGGTCCTCTAAGGCAACTTGTAAAGCGGATAAATCTCCTTTTGCGATTGCGGCGACCAACAATGCCGAGTGGCTAAGGGCATGAACAACATCTTGGCGTGAGTAATCGTCAGGCAAAACTTCCCGCGCTAATTTTGTCGGTAATTCAAAATCCGGAATAGCAACAACGATTTTTAAGCCTTTTGGCGGTGATAGCGGAACATGGGCGTAATCTCCCAATTCATTTTTTGCCGCAACAATGATTCCCCCAAATAACGATGCTCCGACATTATCCGGATGACCTTCCATTTCTGAAGCAAACTGAAAAATTTCTTGTTTAGAAAATGGTTCACCTGCCAGAACATTTGCGGCCACCAAACCTCCGACGATTGCCGTCCCGCTTGAGCCAAGACCTCTTGCCAGCGGGATATCCGTTTCAACTTCAATTTCCAATTCCGGTGTTTGTAGTCCTGCCTTCTTATATAAAAAATCAATCGTTTGGTAAATTAAGTTGCTTTTATCGGTCGGAATGTTTTCTTGATTGTCACCGACTAAATAAAATTTTGTCCGATTAGATTGTTTCACTTTTAATGTTGTGTAAAGTTGGAGGGCCATGCCGACTGAGTCAAACCCCGGCCCTAAGTTTGCCGTACTGGCAGGGACTTTCACATACATATCATAATCATCCATCTTTGCACCATCTTTCTAGCTAGGTTTCTTATCACTACTCAGAAGTTATTTCTTTTTTTCCACGGAGCTAAAAAAGTTTCGAATACAAACATTCGGTCAGAAATGGATGGACTTTTTTCAGTCTCAATTAGAATGCCGATCGATTTTAAATGCCTAACACCTTTAAGACCGAATCATGGTTTGCATCTACTTTTTCCATCGCAAATTCATTTTTCAAAACAATATCCGGGTCTTTCAAGCCATTGCCGGTTAAAACACAAACCACCCGTTTTCCTTCTTCAATAAGACCGAGTTGCCGATGTTTAACAACTCCTGCTAACGACGCGCATGAGGCCGGTTCAGCAAAAATTCCTTCTGAGCTTGTTAATAATTTTTGTGCGGCTAAAATTTCTTCGTCGGTTACCGAGTCGATGCGACCGTTTGATTCATCCAATGCGCGGACCGCTTTATCCCAACTTGCCGGATTCCCGATTCGAATCGCCGTTGCCACTGTTTCCGGATTCGTAACCATTTCCCCTTTCACAAGCGGAGCAGCCCCTTCTGCTTGATAGCCGTACATTTGTGGCCGAGTCCCGGCTTTTCCTTTTTCAAAATACTCACAAAACCCTTTCCAGTATGCAGAAATATTGCCGGCATTACCAACCGGAATTGCCAAAATATCCGGTGCATCACCTAACTCGTCAACCACTTCAAATGCCGCCGTCTTTTGCCCTTCCAACCGGTATGGGTTCACCGAATTAACAAGGGTAATCGGATATTCACTTGTGATTTCACGCACAATAGATAAAGCATCATCAAAATTCCCATTAATGGCAATGATTTTTGCCCCGTACATAACCGCTTGGGCCAGCTTTCCAAGGGCGATCTTTCCATCAGGGATAAGAACATAGCAATTCATATTGGCGCGTGCCGCATAGGCTGCCGCTGCGGCTGACGTATTTCCGGTGGATGCACACATGATGGATGTGCTTCCCTCTTCCAACGCTTTTGCCACCGCCATGACCATCCCGCGGTCCTTAAATGATCCGGTCGGATTTAAGCCTTCATATTTAAAATAAAGGTCTAAACCAAGTTTCTTAGACAGATTATTCGCCCGAATCAGTGGTGTACCTCCTTCATGAAGACTGATTAACGGGGTATTTTCCGTAATCGGTAAATAGTCACGATATCTTTCTAAAATGCCTGCCATTTTATTCGCCGCCTTCCACTCGATAACAACTTTTTACTTTTTCTATATAATCCACGCTTTCAAACGCCGCTAGCACATTGTTTATACATTTTTTCGAAGCTTGATGGGTAACCAAAATAAGTTCTGCCTTTTTCGGATTACTTGGATACGGTTCTTGAAGAACTTTTTCTAAACTAATTTTTTCCTCAGCCATTAGTTTTGCAATTTGGGCCAATACACCACTTTCATCATTGACGATCAGCCGAATAAAATATTTGGCATAAATATCCTCTTCTCGTTTCAATTTTTTCACATTATACGGTGTCGCCATATTTCGCCCGTTAACACCAAGCTTGATGTTTTTCACGACCGTCACAAGATCAGATAAAACGGCTGTTGCGGTCGGCAGTTCACCGGCACCCGGTCCGTAAAACATTGTCTCCCCGACCGCTTCTCCATACACATAAACCGCATTAAAAACACCGTTGACATTGGCTAACGGATGAGTACTTTTCACAAACGTTGGTTCCACACTTACTTCAATTAATTCATCATCTTTTTTTGCAATTCCGATTAACTTCATTGTATAGCCTAATTGCTCACCGTATTTAATGTCTTCTAATGTTACTTTAGAAATCCCCCTTACAGATACATCTTCTAAATTCATGCCGACATGGAAACCAAGGGAACTTAGGATGGCCATTTTTCGTGCTGCATCTAAACCTTCTACGTCCGATGTCGGATCTGCCTCGGCATAGCCAAGCTGTTGTGCTTCCTGTAAAACCTCATCAAAAGAAGCTTGTTCATGGCTCATTTTTGTTAAAATATAGTTTGTTGTTCCGTTAACAATCCCCATTATTTTCGTAATCCGATCCGAAGAAAAACCTTCCACAATCGCATTTATAATCGGAATCCCGCCGGCGACACTTGCTTCATAAAATAGGTCACAGCCATGCTCTCGTGCTTTTTTGATGAGTTCCTCCCCATGAATTGCCATTAAATCTTTATTGGCTGTTACGATATGTTTCCCCTGTTCAATCGCTTCTAAAATATAGGTTCGTGCCGGTTCAATTCCGCCCATGACTTCAATTATGACTTCCACTTCCTGATCATAAATAAGTTCCCGGGGATCGGTTGTAACAATATCAGAATTGACAAATATCGACCGCTCTTTTTCAGGATTCCTTACTAAAATCCGACTGACTTCAATGACAGAACCCGTTTGGTTGAAAAAGTCTTCTTTATATGAATCGACTAGCCGGACAACACCGGTTCCAACCGTGCCAAAGCCCATTAAACCGACTTTAATTTTTCCATTCATAACTTTCCTCCCATTTTGCTTCTATATTCCTCTATTGAACAATAATTAAAGGTTTTACAGTTTCATAGAATTGTACATGAAACGGTTGTTAGCTCTGGCCTACGACAACTGCCCGATTAACCCCGTCTACCTGCAGGAGTTCTTCTAAAAATTCTGTTGTGGTAAGCCTCATATTGGCCGTATCCATGGATAAAACAACATTGGCAATTCCTTGGAGCGGTATGCTTTGATTAATCGTAATCACATTCCCTTCTTTATCTGCCACAAATTGCAGCACTTTTGATAAAATCCCCGGTCGATGTTCCAACAATAGGGAAATGGTAATGACCTTTTGAAAAGTAGCTGCATTAAACGGAAAAATTTTATCTTTAAATTTATAGTAGACACTCCGACTAATGCCCACTTGTTCAACCGCATCATGGATCGTCTTTACATTCCCCGCGTCCAGCAATCGCTTCACTTCTAAAGTTTTCCGAATCGAAATCGGCAAAACATCTCCTTGGATTAAATAAAATTGTTCACTCCCATGCAAGCTTAGTCCTCCCAAAATATACATTTGTTTATATATAGAGAACATTGTAGTGCATTTTCAAAAAAATTACAATCCTTTTTATTATTCATTTGTTAAAAGTTTGTTTATTTCGCTTGTTCGCAAAAGGTTTAAGTAAATTTTTTTAGAGCCTTACTTATTCGTTTTTCTTTAAGTAAGCTGTTACGCTGGGTCATTTCGAAATTTTGTAAACTTAACAAAGGCATTTAGAGATATAATTTTGAACCGATATAAAATATATAAGAATAATGTCCGCATCCATTTGTGATTATTTTTACAATTTATTATTTTAGGGGAGGGTTATGGATGAAATTATTCCAGTTTAAAAGTATAAAAGCTAAAATTCTTTTATCCTTTTTGACGATTATTGTGTTAATGGTCATTTTAAGCATATTAAATATGGTATCCATGAACACCATTAACAAAAAAACGGAAAATATTCTCGATCAGCAGTTGGCCTTGTTAGTTATCGATGAACAGCTTGCCGAAAATATGGCGTCGAGAGTTTCCTTACTACAGTCTTTCCTTTTATCAGACAACGCGTTATATCGGGAAGAATATGAAAAAGGGATCGATGCGAGTATCGAGCTTGAAAATCGGGCTGTAGACCTATCCGATTCCGATGAGCTCAAGCAGCTGATTGACCGGAAAGTAGAATGGGGGAAAATGACCGATGAAGTTCTTACCCTTTACGACCAAGGCAAGAAAGATCAAGCTATGAAATTAATGATTGAAAAAGTGGTCCCTATTAGTCAAACTTTAATTAGTGATTTTAATCATATGGCACAATATCGGGGAGAACTTATGCAAAACTTGGGACAAGAATCGACCCAAACCGGAGAACAAGTATTTCTGATTGCTATTATAGGTTCACTTATCGGAATTGTGGTTGGTCTCATTTTTGCTTTTCTAAATACTTCATCCATTGCAAAACCACTTAAACAAGTAACGAGCCGAATGAAATTAATGGCGAAGGGTGATCTAAGTTCAAAGCCGTTTGAAACAAATTTACGGGATGAAATTGGTCAATTAATGGTAGCGACCAATGAAATGAACAGTCAAATTCAAACGATGTTAAAAGAAATGGCCCAAGTAGCCGAAACCGTTTCAAGTCAAAGTGAGGAATTATCTCAAGCGGCAAGTGAAGTCAAAACCGGTTCCGAGCATATTGCAGTAACGATGGGTGAACTGGCTTCCGGCTCCGATTCTCAAGCAGCCAGAACAACAGAAATTTCTTCGATAGCAAATGGATTGGTATATACCATCCAGCAGGTTAATGAAGGAGGAATAGAGATCGGGGAAACCTCAAATTCTGTGCTGGAAATGACGAATGAAGGCAAGAGATTAATGGAAGCTTCAACAAATCAAATGTCAAACATTAACCAAATCGTCCAAGATTCTGTGGAAAAAATGGAGCACCTAAACATCTTATCGGGAGAGATTTCGAAATTAGTCGTTGTCATTAAGGAAATTGCCAACCAAACAAACCTGTTGGCACTAAATGCAGCCATTGAAGCAGCCAGAGCCGGAGAACAAGGAAAAGGGTTCGCTGTTGTTGCTGATGAAGTCAGAACGCTCGCAGAACAAGTGGCTGTATCAGTTACCAATATCACAAGCTTTGTTACCAATATCCAAAGCGAAACCCGCTTAGTGGCAGACTCTCTGCAAGCCGGATACCGGGAAGTGGAAAAAGGAACGGATCAAATTATCATGACCAATGAAACATTTCAAAAAATAAACGACAAGGTCACACATATGGTCAAACGGGTTGAAACAATTACATCAGACTTAGCAGCCGTTACGGAACGAAGTCATGAGTTTAATCGTTCAATCCAGGAAATTGCCGCAGTAACCGAAGAAAGTGCGGCCGGTATTGAAGAGGTTGCAGCGATGACCCAACAAACAAACAGCTCAATAGAAGATGTAGCGATTAGTTCTGCTCAGCTCGCCCAACAAGCAGAAAAACTTAATAATATGGTTCAACGTTTCAAACTGGCTGGCTAACCCTTAAAGCCAATTGGACTGTCCGATAAAAAGAATCCCCTAATGGGTGAAGCCTTTAATTATCAAAAAATCGACACCTCCTCCTATCTATTAAAAACACGAACGGGGCTGCCGTAAGTCAAAAAAATGACTTTCCGGACAACCTCGTTTGTTTATTTAGATGCAAATTTTTCAATGATTTTATCCATATTTAACTGACTTGTATCCGACACGAGATAGTCTGCTTCATGCAAGTGTTCAGAATCACCAATTCCGACAGAAAACATCCCAGCTCGATTAATGGCTTCGATGCCTGCAGCAGAATCTTCCACACCAATACAATCCGCATACGCAAATCCAAAATAATCTGCAGCAACAGTAAACGTTTCAGGATCCGGTTTTCCTCGTTTTACTTTTGCAGCATCAACCATATAATCAAAGTAATTTGTCAATCCAAGCCGATTAATCACAACCGGGGCATTTTTACTTGCCGAACCGAGGGCAATTTTTATCTTATTTTCTTGAATTTCTTTTAGTAATTTTTCTATCCCCGGTAAAATATCTTTTGGTGTAATTTGATTAATTAATGTTTTGTAATATTCATTTTTTTGTGTGGCCAACTGTTGTTTTTCTTCCATTGACATCGTTAATAGTTCGGGTTTTAAAGCTAAAATTTTTTCTAATGAGTCCATGCGACTAATCCCTTTTAATTTTTCGTTAAATTGCCTGTCAATGGTTACACCGAGTGATTGGGCCAGTTGTTTCCACGCCAAATAATGATATTCAGCTGTATCAGTTATCACGCCGTCAAGGTCAAAAATAAATAGTTTTGGATATTTCGTCATTTTTTCTATTCCTTTCTTTTAAAGATTCATTACTTTTTTCCATGTAGGAAAAACTTTTCTTTATAATGGTTTTACACTGTCTCGTTCAATAATTTTATAATCAACAACAACCTGCTTTCCTTTCGCGCGACCTTCCATAATTTCTTGAAGATGAAGTGCTGCTTGTCTACCCAATTCAAAAAAGTTTTGCTGAACAGTGGTAATCGGCGGTTGGGTAAATTCCGTTATTGGAATATTATCAAAACCGGTGACTGAAACATCTTCCGGAATTTGTAAACCTGCTTCTTTGATTGCTTTCATGACGCCAATTGCCATAATATCACTAAATGCAATTATAGCTGTTGGTCGATGTTTTTCCAAATACTTTTTTGTCTCTTCATAGGCTGCCTGTTCCAAAAACTGCCCGTATAAGATATCTCCTTCATGTAATTGGAGACCAAAGGCGGCAAAGGCTTCTCTTACACCACGCAATCGTTCATTGTTAACATAAGCCGCTTTTTTACCGGCCATAATTGCTATCCTACGGTGATTTTGTTCTAATACCAACTCGGTTATTTTGCGACTTGCTTCAATATTATTAATCGATACATTTCCGATCAATGGTGTATGATTATTTAAATGGAAATCGATGAGTACGCAAGGGATATTTGTATTAATCAACTCTTTAAAATATGGATCGTCCGTTCGAATTCCTTGTAAGATGGTACCGCCAATATTTCGTTCTCGACAAAATTGTGCATAACTTTTCCGTTTCTGTTTATTTGAGTCAATTAAATAGATGGCCAACTCATACTCTTTCTCCTCTATGGCTGTGTATACACCTTTAAAAACCTCAATGGAATTCACGCTATCTTTTTGGCTACTGTCTAAAATTCCTGACGTAATCAGGCCAATCGTTAACTGTTTTTTAGAGGATAGATTTTTTGCAACCAGATTTGGCGTATAATTCAATTCTTCGGCAACTTTTAATATCTTTTGCCTGGTTTTTTCGCTAATATCGGGATAATTATTGAAGGCTCGCGATACAACCCCGATTGATACCCCCGCCCTTTTCGCAACATCTTTAATTGTTGCCAATGATAACACCTGCTTTCCTACTAAAAATTTGGCAGTTATATATAAGTGAAAAATTGGATCTACTTAATACCTGCCGTCTGATCATTACTTGTTATGAAATATTTATTTAATAAAATATAAATAATCAAAATCGGAATAATTGAGATAATTGCCCCGGACATAATGACATCCCATTTTGTCGCGTTCATATATTGTTTCGAGATTGCATTTAATCCTTGTGTCAGCATATATTTATCAGGACTTGAAATAAATAATAATGGCTTCATAAATTCATTCCAAATCCCCATGAATACAAATACAGCCTGTGTTGCAACGGCACCTTTTGCATTTGGTAACACGACTTTAAAAAAAGTTCCTAAACGGGATAATCCATCAATGGTAGCTGCCTCTTCCACATCTTTCGGGAAGTTAATGAAAAATTGACGCATCATGAAAATGTATGAAATATTAATCATCGTTGTAAAAATCAATGACCCATGGGTATCAATTAATCCTAAGTTTGATATAACAATATATAAAGGAATCATCGTCACCTGAGAAGGTATCATAATCAATAATAATAATAAACCGAATAGCACATTTTTTCCTCTAAAATCGATTCGTGCCAATGCATAACCCGCCATTGTATTAAAAACTAAATTCAATACAGTTACTATGATCCCAACAATCAGCGAATTACCGATCCAAGTCGGGAATTGAGAGCTGAAAACGGTTTGATAACCATCCAGACTCCACTGTTCAGGGAGGATTGAGTTCCCGCCAACAATTTCTGCAGTTGTTTTAAATGATGTTAAAATACTCCATGCGAACGGAAAGAGGGTTAATAAACTGTAGCCAATCAATAATATATAAATTATGATCTTCAGTGTTTTATTTTCTTTTTTCATGATTTCATCACCCATTTATTTTATCTGCGTTTAAAAGTTTATTCACGATAGACGTCACCGTAAAAATTAGTAATCCAAGAATAAAGGCCAATGCTGTCGCTCTTCCCATATCATTACTATTAAATGCTAATTGATAAATGTATAGAGAAAATGTTAACGTTGAGTTTTGAGGCCCACCTGTACCATTCGACATAATAAATGCTTGGTCAAAAATTTGAAAGCAACCAACAAGCCCCATCGTCACAACGTAAAAGGTAATTGGCATTAATTGAGGGACCGTTACATATAAAAATTGTTTTACCTTATTAGCCCCGTCAATGGCTGCTGCCTCATAAAGACTCCCCGGAATATCTTGTAAACCGGATAAAAAGACAATCATAAAATGGGGAACAGTTGAAAAGATGTTCATTGTCATGATAACTGCTAATGCTAAATCAGGATTTGTTAAAAATTGGATTCTTGAACCGAATAAAGAATCATATAAATTGACAATAAATCCATTGTTATTGAATAACCACATAAAAATTAGCGTCATGGCTGATGAAGATGTTAATGTCGGGATAAACATAACCGATAGAAAGGCGCGGCTAAAATGAACTTTACTATTCAATAAGGCGGCTAATATCATGGCAATAATGGTCTGAATCGGAACAACTACCAACACATATTTCCATGTATTCTCAAAAGCCGCCCAAAATTTTGGATCAGTAAAGATTTTTGAGAAATTATCAAAACCGACAAATGTTCTTGTTCCGGATAATAAGTCCACTTTAAAAAACATCATAAAAAACGCATAGACAATAGGTATTAAGGTAAATATCATAATCGTAAGGAGCGCAGGCATTAAGAAGGAATATCCTTGTAAATTTTGTCGATGCCCACTGTTCATAATTATCACCTCATTTGATAAAGAAAAATACGGGCGTCTGAGCCCTTAGGCGACTCGTGACGCGTAGTTCATCAAAAAACATAAAATTTTTACGGCTGCGATGTTTTTCCTTGAAACTTTCTTAGTTACATATACATAATTTTTAAAATTGTACACGATGTCGAATTCACATCTTTGCTGGAAATTTTGACATTCTCCATGTTCAAAGAAAACTATGCACAATAGCAGTAAAATAACTGCTATAGGGAGGGGTAACGGATGGAATCACCCGTGCCCCTTATCTTGCTGATTACTTTTGTCTGTCAATTTCAGCGTTTGCTTCTTGCTCAGCAGACTTCATTGCTTCTTTTAGAGTTACATCACCGTTTAGTGCTGCCTGGAAGTGGTTGTCAAAAGAGGAAGAGATAACCGGCAATGTTTCACCCGAAGCCCAAACAGTACCATACTCTGCCCCTTCAACATGTGCTTTTAGATCAGGGTTATCGTATAAATTCATTTCATTGGCAACGGATTGACGAGTTGGCAGTGTACCGGATAGCTCACTCCATTGTTTTTGGCCTTCACCTGTCATAAAATTAATAAATTCAATAGCGGCATCCTTATTTTTCGAATTCTTTGAAACCGCATAACCTACATTAAATATCATTGTTTGTTGTTGTCCATTGATGGTTGGAGCAGGTAGAACAGCATAATTTACATTTGGATAATCCTGTTTTAATGCACTTAATACCCAGTTCCCTTCAATCATTATTGCAGCTTGATTTGTACCAAAGGCAGCACCTGCGGAATCAACACCCAAATCAATTGTTGGATTTAATAAATAGCCTTCATCTTGCCCGTCAACGATACTTTGCAAATAATCAAGCGTGGCTTGACTGGATGTGAAATCTGCATAACCGTCTTCTTTTACAGGATTCAAACCGGTAGCTTTGAATGCACTTAAGTGTCTTGCCATTGTACTATCAAAAATCATCGCAGCTTGCCCTTTGTCTAATTTCCCTTGAAGTTCTTTTGCAAAAGCTAACAAACCTTCCCAATCAGACGGAACATCTTGGACGGTATATCCTGCTTTTTCCAATAAATCAACATTTACATAAGTGGCAAGTGTTGAATAATCCTTTGGCACTCCATACAATTTCCCATCTTTACCACGGAAGCCATCTAATAATGGTTGGAAAAAGTCATCTGGATTCTTAACTTTATTCGACAAATCCTCAAGAACACCACTGGCGATAAAACGAGGCGCTACGTAGGATTCAAGATAAAAAACATCCGGTGCATTTTTTGCTGCAAAACGTGCTGTTAATGTATCTTGGAAATTGTCTTGGATGACTTCAATTTTTACATCGACGCCTGTTTTTTCTTCAAAACTTTTTACCGTGGTTTCTAATGCTTTTGTTTCTGTTGGTGAAGAACCCCAAACAGCTAAAGATAAAGTTTTTGAATCCTTTGATCCCGATTTACTACTCTTCTCGTTGTTAGAACCACAAGCAGCCAATAAACCAATCACCATAAAAACCACCAACAGTTTTACTAATTTCTTCATCCTTCTTCCCCCTCATATTCATTGTTTTAAAATTTATCATCACCCTTCAAACATGTAGTTATGGTTGAAGAGGAATGTCCACTACATCCGTACATACGTATTCCTTACCAAACACGTCAAAGGATAATTTCTCTTGTCTTTCCGCTTTTACAATCAGTTTTTCATGATTTGCATAAATAGTAACCGGTTGACCTTGCCATTGCATTGTAAATTGAATATCTTGCCATTGATCAGGAAGCTTTGGATTAATTTGTAACCTTCCATTTTTTAGACGAATACCGGCAAAACCAAAGATCGCTGTTTGCCAAATTCCCCCAATTGAAGCGGCATGAACACCATGATCAGATGAGTGCATAAAGGGACCGAGATCGATTTCTGTTGCCTTTCTAAATAAAGAATAGGCAAGGTCCTTGTCACCGATATCATTTGCAATAATGGCATGTGTCGATAAACTTAACGAGGAGTCATGCAAAGTTCTCGGTTCATAATAATGGAAGTTTTTCTCCTTTACATCATTCGAAAAAATCGCATCTACTTGCTCCAATAAATAAAGGAGGATAACGACATCCGCTTGTTTTGTCACTTGTATTCGATTAACTTGCTCCAAATTATAATCTTCAAACAAAGTACCAACTTTGGCGCTATTTTTATATTTCGATAGGTCAATATTTTGCAATTGTAAATACATATCATCTTGCGGAATAATCGCATCTTCTTTTCTTGGTTGCGGTAAATAAATCTTTTCCAATTTTTCCTTCCACATTGGATATGCTTGATTTACTTGAATTTTTTCATTCAGCTGCTCAATCCGTTTGGGGTTATTTTCAATAAGGCGCTCATACAAACGGACTGCCAGTTTCATATTGAATGCTGCCATATAATTAGTAAACGCGTTATTATTGACATGCTCTTTATATTCATCAGGCCCGATGACATCATTGATATGGTATTCTTGCTTTTCCTCGTTCCATTCAAGTCGACTTGCCCAGAACCTCGCTGTTTCAAATATCATTTCATAGCCATAGCGGTCCAAAAAGTCTTCATCACCGGTGACAAGATAATATTGATAAACTGCAAAGGCAATATCCGCTGAAATATGTTGTTCGATAAAGCCGGACCATATTTTCGTTTGCTTTCCGGTAACGATATCAACAGCTCCCCAAACCGGTGTCACTTCACCATCCGATGGCCAAGCTTGCTCCCATGGATACATTGCACCTTCATAACCGTTTTCAATCGCTTTTTTTCTTGCTCCTTCAAGACCGAGGTAACGATACTTTAATAGAGAACGAGCAACTTTTGGGTTAGAAAAGGTAAAAAATGGTAAGATAAAAATTTCTGTATCCCAGAATGAATGACCTTTATACCCTTCACCGCTTAACGCTTTTGCCCCAATCCCCATCCGTTCATCATGGGCCGGTGTCATTACCGTTAAATGATAAAGTGCAAACCGTAAAGCAAGTTGGTCATATCCATCCTTACTGTTTATCCTCAGTTTGTAATAATCCCAAACTTTTCTTTTCCAAGTATTTACATGGCGTTGAAATAATGCGTCGTAACCTTTTGAAAAACTGTCTCGTAAAGCTTGCAAAGACGTTTTACGCAGAGTTTCTAATTGAACGTCTTCATGGTCAAATTCTTTATCACGGCTCGTATAAACGGTTGTTAATTTTTCCATGATTAGCTTGTCATTTGGATTTAGTTCAACTTGGTAGGTTAGCCATACTTTCCGACGATCAATTGTCATTGTCGGCTCTTTTGTTTCCATACCGTTAACCGTCACACGATGAGCAGTATTAATTACCACGTCAATATTGGATTCGATGGTCTTTTGCAACAATTGAATAAATCGCTTATCAAATATTCGCTTCTCACCTTCATGGAAATGTTGAGTTCCGCTATTTGTCATTTGTGCATTGATACCGGAATCAAAAGAAATTTGGACTGTGGCATTGAGACTTTCCACTTCCATTTTCATTCCGATTAAATGTAAATGATCAAGAGAAACAAATCGTCTAAATGTAAACCGTAACAATTTTCCTTTAGGTGATGTCCATGTAAATGATCTTGTTAATTCAGCTGTTTTTAAATTAAGTTGACGAATATAGTCTTTCGTTTCTCCAAACTCTAAACTAAATCGTTCTCCGTCAACCCGAATATCAATGCGAGTAATGTCGGCCAGATTGGGAAGTTCTGATACTTCCATTTCACTGAATTTATTGAACGTACCATTAACAAATAAGTTTCTCACCTCTTTTAAATAAGGTTCTTCTGTTACTGAACGTAAGCCCATGTATCCGTTGCCGAGATACATGATTGATTCGCATTTTCCTAATTTGTCCGGTGAAAAGGCTGTTTCAGAAATAATCCATTTTTCAAATTCACCTTTTCCCAATGTGTAATTTAACATAAACAAACCTCCAACGAAAACGTTTTAGATTTTCGGTATATGAATTGAAACAATTAAAGTACTATCTGATCAAAAACGTTTTAGATTTTAGGCAAAAAATCAAAACGGGATTCGTACCATCTTACAGAAGTAAATAAATCAATACAGTATTAGTACTATCTAACCAAAAACGTTTTAGGTCAAACAATAATAATACCATCCCTCCGAAAACGTTTTTGTCATGTACAAAAAAACTAAAACGCTTATTTTTTTATTCTCAAAACGTTTTTGTCTGAGTTAAAAGCATAACCTCTCTGACCTTTTGTGCAAAAACGTTTTTGTTAACCGCTTACATAAAAAATTGTATATCCTTTGTAGCAATCCGTCAACAATTATTTTTTATTTTCATAGCAAAATCGGTATTCGAATTTCGACAATGGCATCTAATGAACTGACTAAAGATACTCAATTTTATGGGACGCAGGGCAGTTAACCATTTCGTAATTTTCAATGAATTTTTCAGAAATTGATTTACTTTCCCCTCATGTCTGTTTAAGATGAAGGTAAAGATAAATTTGGTAAAAGAGTTTATACTAATAACAGGAGGGATTCTTTATGAAAGACTTAATCGATCGACTTTTTACATTAGGGTTAGGTATTGCTGCGGTAAGCAAAGAACAAGCAGATAAAATTATTGATGAGCTTGTGGAAAAAGGAAATATGGCAAAGACGGAAGCTACCGATATTATCGATGAATTAATGAAAAAAGGAAAAGAAGCACAAGAAAAATGGGAAACTACAGTGGAAGAAAGAATAAACCAAGCGGTGCAAGAAAGTAAACTTGTATCCAGACAAGAATTTGAAGAATTAAAAAAGCGGGTTGAAGCTTTAGAAGGAAAGCTGTTAAATAAAGACAACCAATAAAAGTAAACCTTTAATCAGTGGGGGGTTCCCATCCCCACTGATTGTCAGTTAAATCAATCGGAAAATTGGCTTCCAGTTTTGCTTCAATGAATTACCCAAAGCGGGGAGATTTTGTGACCACTAGTGCAATATAAATATAATACTTTAATGTCATTCGAGGTGGAATAAATGATTGGAAAACGCTTGAAGTATGCCCAAAGATATCAAGAAATCCTGACAGCCCTGTTGAAAAACGGGCTTGGTTTTATCGTCAAAGATTTAGGATTACTTGGTTTTAAAAGAAAGGCTGAAGCGGATTCCACCATGTATTCCAAAAGCATCGCTGAACGGATCCGATCGGTTCTTGAAGAATTAGGACCTACCTTTGTCAAACTCGGGCAATTGGCTAGTACCCGAGTTGACCTCATACCTGAAAACATTATTAAAGAGTTGGAAAAACTGCAAGACAATGTAGCACCGATTCCCTTTAGTGATGTTGAAAAAATTATCGAAAAGGAACTGGGGCAACCGGCTAATGATTTATTTTTAGAAGTGAATGATCGACCGATTGCATCGGCTTCGATTGGCCAAGTCCACTATGGCAAACTTCCCACCGGACAAGAGGTTGCTATTAAAGTCCAACGACCAAATATTGAGGAAAAAATTGACATTGATTTACAAATATTGAGTGATCTAACCAATCTCATGGAAGAAAAATTGGAATGGGCCAACAATTACCGTATCTCGGAAATCGTAGAGGAAGTATCAAGATCATTACGACTTGAACTTGATTATACTGTAGAAGCATGGAACGGTGAAAAGATTGCACGCCAATTGAAGGAACATCCAAATTACATAATCCCTTCGATTCACTGGGAATATACAACCAAAAGAATATTAACGATGGATTATATTTCCGGCACCAGGCTTCGTGATTATGCAAAAAACGCATCAGAAGCTGAAAAAAAATTGGTTGCTAAACAATTTGTTGAATGTATGTTTCAACAAATTTTTATCGACGGCTTCTTTCATGGCGACCCTCACCCCGGAAATTTGTTCGTTCTTCCCGACAAACGAATGGCTCTGATTGATTTCGGTATGATTGGACGCTTATCACCGAGTATGAAAAATGATTTAGCTTCCGTGATTATCGCTTTGAAAAACAGGGATATAAACGAGGTTATTTTTCTTTTTTTAAAACTAGGGCAAAGCTCCGAGCCGATTGATAATGATCAAATCTATGCGGATATTGAAGTTTTGATTGAAATGAATATGGACATTCCCTTACAGCAAATTAGTCTGGCTAACTTGATAAATAACTTAATGGAAATTTCATTCAAATATCGGGTTCGGATGCCGGCTGACTTGACAATTCTCGCTAAGACATTACTAACAATGGAAGGGATTCTTTCCCATCTAGATAAAGATTTATCAATTATCGATATGGCACATCCTTTTGGTGAAAAACTGATTCGTGAACGTTTGAAACCATCAAAAATTATGAAAGAAACCCGGAATAAGCTTAGGGAGATTCAAACATTTCTAACCCAATTAATGAAATCGGGTAGTTCGATTACGAAGGATGGCAAAATCCATGTGGAAATTTCTGTCCCGGAAGTGAAAAATTTATCAAAAAAATTAGATCGGGTTACGAACCAATTATCGTTTAGTATTATTCTCCTTGCTTTTAGTATTATGATGGTCGGTTTAGTTGTTGGGGCTTCAATATCAAATGTAAAAACGTTTCTTTGGAATTTTCCTGTTGTAGAAGTCGGCGGAGTTGTTGCAACTTTAATGTTTCTTTGGCTGCTTTTTTCAATTCTTAAGCATGGAAAGTTTTAAATAAAGGTTCCGAAAAAATTTTGCGGGGTTCAGTTAAATATCTAACAAACCAATTCGCTGGTTCTTACAATGAGAGTATTAAGTACCAACTGTTCCAATTAACCAATCTGCAGTTTCGGACAAATTTGGGTCAGATAAAGGTCAGGTGATGGTACCTGACCTTTTTTATTTCATATAAAAGAAAGAGCGTACCCATACCTGATCCCGATGAGACTAATCTTTCACGGTATAACGAACCAAAATATTTTGCCCATGTTCATTTTCATAATATTCAATGGTAACCGTTGTATCTTCTGCAATTTTCTCCCATTCGTCAGTTGTGTCCGGATCAATTTGTAAAGTTAAATATTCTTCCCCATCTTTTACTTCAATCGTGTGAGGATCAGCCAAACCTGTATAAACCACATCTTTTTTAATTAAATCTAAATCTTCCTCATCGGCAGTCAAACCGTTTTCATCAGTATTGCTTGTCCCATTCTCTTCATCAGTTTCAGAGGCGTTTTCATTTTCATCAACCGAGCCGTTTTGGTCATTTTCCTTATTGGTATTATCTGTTGCCTTTTCTTCAGCAGTCTGTTCATCCTTTTCGTTGTCTTTTGTTTCTGCAGTTCCACATGCACTTACAAATCCAATGAGTATGATACTTATCAAAAGTGACAACCACTTTCTTCCTTTCATTTTCCCACCTCACAATAGAGTTTGATGCTCCACAGGAAAAGAATAAGTTTTTTAATATCAATTGTCAAATGCAATATCAGTAATGACGGTTACATCATTGTGCAATTTTAAAACAGAAGCCGGGAAGCTTTCATCAATTTCGTCCGATAAAAGCCGTTTGAAAGCCTCCATTTTTGCTTGTCCGGAAACGAGCAATAAAATTTTTCGACTCTCCATAATTGTTTGAATACCTACCGTTACTGCATGGGTCGGTACCTCATCCATTGAAGAGAAAAATCGAGAATTGGCCTTCCGGGTACTTTCTGTTAATTGGATGATATGGGTTCTACTGGAAAAGGATGTGCCCGGCTCATTAAAACCTATATGCCCGTTTTGACCAATTCCTAAAATTTGCAGATCAATTCCACCCTTTTCCTTAATTAATTCTTCATATCGTTCGCATTCTTTCATCATGTCTTCTGCTTTACCATTTGGAATAAATGTATTTTCCGGCGAAATATCAATATGATTAAATAAATGTTGGCGCATGAAATATAGATAACTTTGTGGGTGACTACCTTCAAGACCGACGTATTCATCCAGATTAAACGTACAAATTTTGCGGTAACTCGTTCCATTTTTCGCATGATCGTCAATCAATTCATTATATAATCCAATCGGAGTTGATCCGGTTGCCAGACCAAGTACTGCATTTGGCTTATTTTGAACCGTTTCAATAACAATTTTTGCTGCCCTTTCACTTAACTCCTGATAATTACCCACATTTATAATTTTCATTTGTAGAATTCACTCTCCTTTAAACGCAATTCCCCCGCGACAGATCGTTAAAATTGGGTCATATTTTTCATTTAAAACGACAAGATCAGCATCTTTTCCTGCCTCAATAGAACCTTTCCGATGGTGCAATCCAAGTTCTTTTGCCGGATTCATTGTCACCAATTTGACCACTTCTGGTAAGGTTAGGTTAGCAAATTCCATTACATGTTTGACTCCCTGATTTAACTTTAAAATACTTCCGGCTAACGTACCATCTTCCAAGGTTGCTTTCCCGTCTGAAACAAAAACCTTTTGACCGCCCAGCTCCGATTCCCCATCCGGCAGCCATTTTGCACGCATTGAGTCAGTAATTAAAACTGCATGGTCTAAGTCCTTTAAACGGAAAACAAGATCAATCATTTTTGGATGAACATGAATACCATCAGCAATTAATTCCACTGTTAATTCCTTAAGTAATAAAGCCCCTCCTGCAGTTCCGGGTTCCCGATGGTGCAGGCCTCTCATACCGTTAAAAAGATGCGTGACATGACTGGCTCCTGCTTCAACTGCCGCCACTACATCCTGAAAATTCGCATCACTATGACCGATCGATGCAATGACTCCGTGTTCGGCAAGATGTTTTACTAAGGCAATACCATTTTCTTGGTCAGGAGCCAAGGTCACAATCCGGATCGTATTCTGAGAAAGTTCTTGCCACTCATCAAATTGGCTCGGACTTGGTAGTAAAATAAATTCTTCCGGTTGTGCCCCTTTTCTTTTCGGATGGATAAAAGGTCCTTCCAAATGGATGCCGATTATCTCCGCTTGCCCTGTTCGATTTTCAGTAGAATGAATGAACTCACCGGCATTTTTTAGGGCTACTTCAATTGCTTGCTTTGATTGAGTCATCGTTGTTGCAAGAAAAGCCGTTGTGCCTTCTTTTACTAAATGTTGTGCAATCTTATTCAACGCATCAGGTGTCGCATCCATGGCATCTGCTCCGCCAGCACCATGAATATGCTCATCAATAAATCCCGGAACGATCGTCATCGTCTTTGGATAGCTCAAAACTTCACCTGAAAATGAAGTTGGCATGTTCGATACGGGACCGACCTCTTTAATTTTTTCACCCTCTATTAAAACATAATGGTCCTCCCTTAGTTCTTCACCGATACAAACCGTTCCTGTAAGAATGTATTGCATATGATTCACTCACCTTTACAAGTAATTTTGAACTGAAATAATGTTGAATTTCATATTGATTTTTTAAAATGCGTGTTCAAAAGGAGGGTAAAAAGATTTAGCAAGTTAAGCAACATATCATTTAAAAAATAGCATGCTGACGTAGTATTGAAAGTAATTTATCCTTGAGTTGTTGAGATTCCGCTTCACTTTTTCCATTCCTTGCCTGCATCTACTTAAAGTAATTTGTTCACGACTGCTTTTGATGTTAAATCTTTATTTTTTGCAGACTCCTTGGCAGTTTGTTTAAAATATTCCACATAAAGAATATCTAATAGATATAGTTGTGAAATTTTTGCAGTCAGGCTGCCGCCTTGTAGAGGGCCTTCATCAGCAGCAGTAATGAAAATTACATCACTATAAGTTGTTAGTGGTGATTTAGCATACCGGGTAAGAGCAACAATTTTCGCATGTTTATCTTTTGCAACTTTCGCCAATTCAATTATATCTTTCGTTGAACCTGAATACGAAATGATTATCGCAACATCGTTTTCCGTCATTAACGCCGCATTCATCATTTGTAAATGAGAGTCAACAGAGCACTCTGTTTTATTGGTTATTCTCATAAATTTATTTTTTGCATCCAAAGCGGTAATTAATGACGAACCAACGCCGAAAAAATAAATCCGGTGAGCCTGTACCATCCAATGAACCACTTTTGCTATTTCTTCTTTTTGGATAAACTGGGATGTTTCTTTCAATGCTTGAATATTTTTTGTTAATATTTTAGAAGATATATCCTCAAGTGAATCCGTTAACGAAACGTCATTATAAAGACTGATCATATCCTGTTCACTTGATAAACTGTGAGCTAACACAATTTTAAACTCTTGGTATCCTTTTAAGTCCAAACTTTTACAAAAACGAAATATGCTGGACTCACCGACATCACAGGCGATAGCTAAATCGGTAATCGACATGTACATGACATCCTGCATATTTTTTAATATATAATCAGCTACCTTTTTTTCCGTATTTGTAAACGTATTGTATCGCGATTTTATTAGTGAAAAAATATGAGTAGCACCCAACAAAAAATCCTCCTAATTGTGAGTCTCCCGGGATTCCGAGACCGCTTGAATAAATCTTTTGGTTATTTCCATTGGTCGAGTAATAGCTGATCCAACTACTGCAGCATGAACACCTAATTCCATGATTTTCTTTAATTGATCGGGACTTGAAATACCGCCTTCAGCAATAACAGGATTCGGACAATCTTGAACAAGGCTTTTAATCATTTGATAGTTAGGTATTTCCTCATTTTTTGTATAGCCAGTATAGCCGCATAATGTGGTTCCAATCCAGTCAAAACCTATTTGAGCTGCTAACATTCCTTCTTCATAAGTAGAACAATCCGCCATAAATAGCTGATTTGGATATTTTTCTCTTATTTTTGGAAAAAATTCTTTTATCGTGGTTCCGTCCGGCCTTACTCGATCTGTAGCATCTAATGCGATTACATCTACTCCTTCATTGACTAGAAGTTCGATTTCCTTTATGGTCGGAGTAATAAATACCTCACTGTTTTCATAATCTTGCTTAATAATTCCAATGATGGGCAGGTTGACATTTTTTTTAATTTCACGTATATCCTCCAGGCCGTTTGCTCGTATTCCTTTTGCGCCTCCCAACATCGCCGCATAAGCCATCCGCCCCATTATATAGGGACTGTGTAGAGGTTCTCCCGGCAGTGCTTGGCAAGAAACAATTAAACTTCCTTTAATTTGATCAAAAAGCGCTACTTCCTTCTTCAACCCAGACATCTCCAATTGTGATTTTGTTTTTTAGTTATATATTATCTTGTGAAGTAATTTTCAAATATAGTATAACATAGAAGTAGTCGATTTTAAAAATAATTTCCATGTTTTTTATTTTCTTTGGAAAAAATTTTTACCATATTGCTTCAGTGAGTGGGAAATCACATCCCACTAGTTGATGGTTGAACGAATTGGAGGCAAGTGAAAACCCCGGACACGACATTTTACAGGCAAGCAGAAAATCCCACTCCCACCTATCCTCTTTGTAGTCCGCTTGGTGTCGAGGTGCTTGACTACGACTCTTTTCTTGATGGGGGATTTCTTGACTTGCCGTAAAGTTAAAAAAATGATTACAACCCTAATCGTTGTTCAATTTTATTCGTCTTTCTCTTTAAAGTTTCAACTTCTTTAAACAGAAGATTTATATCTGATTTTGTCTCTTGGTTTTGGATTCTCATTTCTTTTCGAATGTCTGTAAAATTTTCGGAAAATAAGGTAGTATGATGCTTGATTAAATTTTTTATTTCCACTTGGCCTTCTTCTAACTTATCTAGACGGCCATCGACTTTATCAAATCGTTTGTCCATGCTGATTAGACGGCCATCCACATCGTCAAACCGTTTATCCATGCTATTCAGACGGCCATCCACATCGTCAAACCGTTTATCCATGCTATTCAGACGGCCATCCACATCGTCAAACCGTTTATCTATGCTATTCAGACGGCCATCCACATCGTCAAACCGTTTATCCATGCTATTCAGACGACCATCCACATCATCAAAGCGTTTGTCCATGCTGTTCAGACGACCATCCACATCATCAAAGCGTTTGTCCATGCTATTCAGACGGCTATCCACATCGTCAAACCGTTTATCCATACCGTCTAGACGGCCATCCACATCATCAAACCGTTTATCCATGCTGTTCAAACGGCCATCCACATCGTCAAACCGTTTATCCATATTGTTCAGACGGCCATCCACATCGTCAAACCGTTTATCCATGCTATTCAGACGACCATCCACATCATCAAAGCGTTTGTCCATGCTGTTCAGACGACCATCCACATCATCAAAGCGTTTGTCCATGCTGTTCAGACGACCATCCACATCATCAAAGCGTTTGTCGACCCCATCGAAACGGCTATTCATTTCATTTCTTAATGCAACCATCTCAGACATCATTTGTTTTAATAACTCTTCCATGTAATCTCCACCCCACTAACCCTTCATACAATTTTTCTAAATAATACTTTGGTTACGAATCAAGGATGATAGTAGTATGTCCGTGGAAAAGTTCCACAGTTGTTTGCATTGTATACAATTGATATACAACAAACATTTGTTCTATAATTAGGATATCTGATTAAGAATAGAAAGTCAACCAATTTTTATAATTTTACCGCAAATTTTGCCTTGCTTCTATTCACCCCATTTTCGAGGACTCCAAAGTGTACCTTCTAATTCACCTTCCATTTGCTCAATCCGTTTTGTTTGTTCATTAATAATGTTTTGTATGGCCTTTATCAATACCACTTCATTAAAATCTGTACTTTGATTATAAATTTCCTGCAGTTGCTTAAACAGCCACTCTCGTTTTTCCATTTTATCCTCCCATAATATAATGGTTTTCAAAAAATGAAGCTTCCATTCTCCACTTCTACAACGGTCAATCATACATATCATCAAACACCATTTGTAATCCATCAATTGTATTGCGGTTTTCTTCAATTAAATCCACGGCATATGTAAAAATTCGGGCATTTGGTGAGTCCGAATTTTGATCTATAAAATTTTTCAACTGGGCAATCAGCCATTTTTCCCTTGTAGCCAGACTAAAATCATTTTCCATTGTCAATAACTGCCAATATTTAATCAATAAATCCATTTTTTGTTCTTCTTCCAAGTAACCGAATTGGAAGATTGTAAGTGGCCTCAAATAGATCATGCCGGTTTTGTGAGCCATTGCTTGGAATGGTTTTGTTAATTCATTAATACTAAATAGTTCTGTACCACCGGCTTGATATTCACGTTCTGCCACACCAATCATTAGCATTAGGCCAAATTCTTTACCGTAAAGTGCGTTTCCTCTTTTTCCATAAGCAAATCCCGACTCCAACACAACATCTTGCCACTGTTTTAACAACGGCGGCGAGCTATACCAATAGAAGGGGAATTGAAAAATAATTCGATCATGCTCTCGTAATAAAGCTTGTTCTTTAGCAACATCAATTTTTCCATCAGGATATTGAGTCTCTAAATGATGAACAGTTATTTTATCATTCCCCTTCAGTGAGCTTAAAAAATATTGTTGACTACCCGAATTGATTAAATCAGGATGAGAAACAATCAATAATGTTTTCATATCCTTTCCCTTTCCTTCATATTTTGTCATAATTGTATCATAGTTAATTCTAGGAATATAATTATGGAAATCTGTTTGAACATTAATATTGGAATTATCCAGCTAAAGTTGCAAATCCTAAAAAGGGAAATTTGTATCCATGCAAATAACAAGGAGCTGTCCCTTATGAGAAAGAAAGTATCCATTTTTTTATGTGTTCTATATGTCGTCTTTATGGCATTCGTTGCTGTTCAACTTTTTTTGAAAGATAATGACTCCGATGCACTTATTGCACTTGGCGGAGTTGCTTGCGGTCTCATTCCACTCTTAATTATTTTATTGACAAAATTTGAATTAAGTTTGCCGATAATTATTTTTTATCTCGTATTTCTTTTCGGATCGCAATTTCTTGGTTCTCTTCAAGGATTTTACCGTAACGGCTGGTGGGATAGTTTTATGCATCTCATTAGCGGTATTTTAATCGCAATTTTTGGGTTTGACCTCTATAAAAGGTTATTAAGAAAAGATCATATCAGTCATCTTTCACCTTGGTTTGTATCCCTGTTTATTTTATCGTTTGCTGTATTTGGCGGTGTTCTTTGGGAAATATATGAATTTACGATGGACAATTTGTTTGAAATGGGACTTCAAGGTGGGGGAAACCTTGACACTATGACCGATTTGATTACAGATTCATTAGGAGGACTCATCATTGCGATTTGGAGCTTCTTTAAAACAAAAATGCTCATAAAGTGAAACTTCCATCAGTGGGGTTTTTTCTCGCTGATGGTTAGTTGAACCAATCGGGCACTTACGGACACTTATCTTCCTCCTTTACATCTTTGATTTAACTTAAGCTACTGGAGGAAGATTTAGTGACCGTTTGTGCGGGATAAAGTGAAACTTCCACCTATGGGGCCATGTGGATGAAGTGCCTGGCGCTTTTGGTTAATTGAAGCAATCGGATCTTTACGTTGTCCGTCCCACCTATCTTCTTTGTAAACTCGAAAATCTTGAGGGTTGAGATTTTACTGCCCGTTAAGGTGAGAAAAAGGAAAATAGGAAAAATATCCTTATTTTTTAAAAAACATACTCAAAAAGAAGGAATTTTGTCCTAAATTGTCGAAATTAATACACTAACAGAATTTTTGTAATTTTTATTCATATTTTAACACTATTTTCGTTTATTTTTCAAATTCTGAATACAAAATATGGCCATTCAACCATCGAATTGTTTTTTGGAAAGCATTCCCAGTGCAAAAAAACAAAATAATCATTCTTTTAAACCTTCTAAAATTAAGTAATTTGTTTGGAAAAGGGGGAAATGTAGAATGTTGAAAGAAGATTATTTGATAAACGGGGATACATGTGCCATTCTGTCAGATTTTGATAATTATGGAAATGAATATTCTATGGTTATTGAAGGGGAACAAAAATTTCTGGTCATGAAGCCGCCAAATAAAATCGTAGAAGACTCTTATATTTTTAGAGGATTTGATCTAAATGGAGCGAGGAATGGTGCCCGGTTTATTTTGAAAGAAAAGAAAAATGTTCCTGTTGTCTACTCTCTAGAGCCCGGAATTATACTAATTCCCTGCAAAACATTGGATCAAAGAGGGAAAATTTGGCTTATCAATTCACAAATTTGTGATATTAAACCATTGAATGATGAGTTAACAACTGTACATCTGTTTGGGGGCCATTCGCTAACAGTAAAATTGAAATGTAAAACTCTCCAAAAAAAAAGATCACAATGCTCATTCCTGTTATTGACCGTCCTCGAACGTATTAATATAGATAATATGAGATTTTATCTCTAAATGTATGTTCAAAAATGTGGATAAAAGGTTCGTGGAAGCTAGTGAATCTGAGTAAATGAGTGTATGTCTTATCACGTGGAGGTAGGATCAAATAATTAAAGGATAAGTTTCACAATTTAAAGTAACAGCCCCTGTAAACGTTTCATTTTGGAATGTAGGGTTTATCATGTTTCAATATCATTGGGAAATTTACTGCAACAAGCCAATTTGCTTCTTTGCTGGAAATTTTTTTAAAGTAGGGAAAAAACGGCAGAAAATATGAGATGAATTGACTTATGATTGCCCGAACCGCGTTTTATGGGACAAATTTGGCAAAAATTGAAACAAAAATGTCTCATAGAATGGCTGTATGGGACAATTTTAGTGGAAAAACAAGAAAAAGTGTCTCATACATATAAATTAATTTGTTATACTTATACTTAATTCTTAAATTTTCCCGCCACGTCGAAATTCATCTTTGCTAAAAATTTATATACTTTTAAAGGACAAAAAAGTAAGACCTAATCAAATACTCCAACAAAAAGAGGGACGGACAATGAAAAAGATTGAAGTAATAACAATGAATGTAAGAGACACACTACAAGCTGAAGAACTTGGGGTTGACAGGGTAGAACTTGTCAGTGCAATGAAAGAAGGTGGTCTAACCCCAAGTTACGGAACAATAAAAAATGTCTTGGCGCATGCAGAAATTCCGGTCCAAATCATGGTGAGGCCACATAGTTATAGTTTCGTGTATGATCAAAACGATTGGAATACGATAAAAGAGGATATTTTAGTGATTAACAGCCTTGGAGGCAATCGGATTGTCTTTGGTTGTATTACGCCAACCGGAGCAATTGATGAAAGCTTACTTTTGAAAGTAATTGAGCTTGTACCTGATTTAGACATTACCTTTCATCGTGCCTTTGATTCCGTTTCTTCGCAAATTGAAGCCTATAAAATTTTATCAAAATATAAAAAGAATGTGAAACGGGTGTTAACTTCTGGAGGAAGACCAATAGCCTTGGAAGGTTCCAACATGCTTAAAAAACTTGTAACATTATCCCAGGAAATTAACGGACCGGAGATTTTAGTTGGTGCAGGAGTCACGCCGGAAAATATTGCCGACCTTGACGCTCAGATCCATGCAAACGAATACCATATAGGTTCAGGGGTTCGGGTAGACGGCGACTTTTGCCAACCGATTGATAAAAGTAAAATTCAATTTTTAAAAAATTTATGGTGAATCAATGTTTTGGCAGCCTTAAGAACATAATTGACTACTCCTCATAAGAAGCTAAAAATTCGGGGTTTCCAGGAAAATATTGTAAATTATAAAAAATGACTCCTGTTTTAATTCCTGAAAATTCCTGTAGTCCAGTTCTATTATTCGATATGATTAGCACCCAAAAAGGCTTTATGGAAAAGATTTGGGCAAATTTTGTGTTAGCTATATTTATCTAGAGACAATATTTTATGCCTTGAGTGTTAGTTTTTTTGAATTATGGGCTTTTTGGGTGGTAGCCATGATATGCCACAAAAACAAAGATACTATTTCCCGCTACAATCCTACATGTAGCGTCAGGCTGCACAAGAGCGGATGAAAATGGTTTTGTGTATTTGTGCGTGCGAATGCCCATATCATTACTGTTTTTCTTGGACTCAATGTAGATTCCAACAGGTTTCCAATTAGAAGGAATCAGGACAACTCAACTCTTTCGGAAACAACGAATTTAACACCAAACTTGTTTGAAATAATCTTTCACCATTTGGTTGGTGGAGTTCTTGCGCAGATAAAGATCCAGCTTATTGTACGAGATATCAGACTATTGAACGTTATTATCCATCAACTATGAGTATGAGCTTATCTCAATATCCATGGGCACATTCCGTAAGACAAAAGCAGTTGTTCTTCTACATAACCGCTTGAATAAATAAAATGACCCACCTTGGTCCGCATTGTTAAGAGGCGTGGTGGGCTCTGTTAATATTATAATAACTTTTTTAATGATAATGTCAATAAAATAATCTGACTTCCGGCGGGAGAACAACAGTCTTTGAAGGTTTCAATATGCTTAAATTGTCATTGTGGCTGTCCTAAAAGTACAACTTCTAAAATTTTATTACTAAAAGAATAGGTTCGGTTGATTTTCGTTTCGGTGGCGGACGCGGGCACGGCCTCAGTCCGCTTCATCACTCGTTTCCTCGCTCCTGCAGGATCTTCGGCTCGTGTGACTGTCGCTATCACTTTCGCCACAAAAGCCTTTTCGCTGCCGCTATGCTTTCGTCGAATATGTGTGCTGTTCCCGCAAGACTCTGAATAAGCTTCCACGAATTTGCATCGCACAAAGGAAAATGCGACTAGCATTTTTCGAGGGAGTCGCCGCCACCTTCACTTCAATCAACCTACACAAATTGAATTAATTTTTGACTTTCTGGACAGCCCCAAACATTGATTATACCCATCTAGTAGTAATAACTTTTTTCCGTGTGTAGAATTGGAGTCCGTCTTTGCCATTGGCATGGGGGTCTCCATAGAAAGTAAGCCCGAAATAAAAAAATAAACGTACCTTCACGGTACGTACTACAAATAACCGTAAAACCATGATTTTTTAATCAGATTTACGGTTATTTTACACATTCTGCTTGGATCGTTTTTGACCAAGGC